>Ga0187893_10014238_pt1 | contig 10887 bp, 10 predicted proteins | sample MA1701074metaG_FD_139574 | JGI IMG/M metagenome (GOLD analysis project Ga0187893, IMG submission 139574) | White microbial mat communities from a basaltic lava cave in the Kipuka Kanohina Cave System on the Island of Hawaii, USA - MA170107-4 metaG ...
CGTGTAGACGTTCTGGACGACCAGCAGCAGCAGTTCGTCGCCCTTCTCGACGACCCCGAGCGTCGTCACGAGCCTCCAGAGCTCCTGCTCGCGGCTGTTTTTCGGACGGTGATACGGGCCGTGGCCCTGTCCGGACTCGTTCGGGCCGGTCATGAGCGTGACGAGTTCCGCGATGCGGAGCGGCGCGGGCGTGCGGGGAGGCGGCGCGGGCTTCGAGCACGCCTCGAGCGCGAGGCAGACCGCGATCGTCCACCGCATGAGGCTGATCGTACGCGATCGGCTAAGGAAGCGGGAAGGTCCTGACTTCGTCGCGCCACATGTCCCGCGACGGCGCGGTCGGCGGACTGTCGATCGCGCGCAGCGTCACTTTCTGGTCCGCGAACGTATGGGCGCGGTCGCCGTACGTCTTGATGCGGTCGGCGTACACGACGCGATCGAGGTACAGGTGCGTCGCGTAGTCCACGCCGCGCACCACGCCGCCGATCTTCTCGCCGGGCTGCACCTGGAAGTCCTGCTTCCACGTCGTGCCGTCCACCACGCGTTCGATCCAGAAGGTGGCGGTGGTCAAGTCGCTCGTGGCTCCGACGAACGTGACCTTGAGCGACGTCCTCGAATCCAGGCCCCCGGGCTCGAGGAGCTGCACGGGGATCGGGTCCGCGTACACCAGCGTCCCGTCCTTGCGGTGCCCCACGAAGCGGTAGAGGTACGCGACGCCCGGCTCGATGCGGTCGGTGTGCTTGGGGTCCTTGAGCCCCTTCGCGATCGCCGAATACGCCGTCGCGCTCCCTTCGCGGCGTTCCACGTCGAAGCTCTCGTACTCTCCGCGCAGCTTGCCGGTCAGGACGACCTCGGACTTGCTGCCGATCCTCGCGTAGGTCACGTTCTCGCGATCGCGGTCATTGACCGACGTCTGAAGCTCGATCAGGCGCTCGTAGAGGAGCCGGTTCGTCTGACGCACGGACGCGAGCTCCTGGGTCGTGTCCGGCTGGCGCGACGTCATCCAGATGGCGAGCGTGGCGAGCAGCAGCGCCGCCGCGACCGACGTCGGCATCCACGCGCGCACCTTCTCCCAGCGCGAGCCGCCCGCGTCCGCCGCGGGGGCGACCACCGGCGGCGTCTCCAGCCGGCGCAGTTCCGCCATCACGTCGTCGACGACGAGGTCGCCGAACGCCTCGCCGGCCAGCGCGCTCTCGAGGATCTTCTCGTTGCGGCGGAAGAGCTCCCACGTGCCCACGCAATCCTTGCACGAGGTGAGGTGGCTCTCCACGAGGCGGCGCTCGTCGGACGTCGCCTCGGCGTCCACGTACTTCGAGAGGAGGACGCCCCACTCCTTTGCACATGCCATGTCGAGGCCCTACACGTACAGGTCCGAGAGTTTCTCCTTCAGCATCAACCGGGCGCGGTACAGCCGCGACTCGATCGTGGCCACCGGGAGCCCCAGGAAGTCGCTCATCTCCCGGTACGTCATGCGGCGCAGGTGCCGAAGAAGGATGATCTGTTGATAGATGCGCGGGAGGCCGTTCACGATCGACAGGATCTTCTCCCGCAGCTCCTCGAGCTCCGTCGAGGTCTGCTTGAGCGCGCTGCCGATGATCTCGCCCTCCGGCTCGACGCCGTCCTCGGCGATCTTCTCGAGCGACGTGGGCTTGATGCGCTCCTTGCGCAGGTGGTCCACGCACGTCGTGCGGACGATCGAGCAGAGCCACCCCTTGAACCGGCGCGGGTCGTCGAGGTCCGCGAGGTGCCGGTGCACCTTCAGGAACGTGTCCTGCGTGATGTCGCCGGCGACGTGCACGTCGCCGATGATGTTGAAGGCGATGCTGCCGACGAGATTCGCGTACTTCGCGACGAGGAGCTCGAACGCCTGCAGGTCGCCCTTCTGGCTCCGCGTGATGAGCTCGTTGTCGTCCTTCTTCGCGGCCAGACGCGCCGTGTCGCGCGGAACGATGCGGGTTTTCGTCTTGTCGGCCATCGACACCCCTTCAGTATATACAGACGGTCGACGGGGCCCGAATTCCTTCAAACTTCCCGCGCGTCGCGGTCGTTCGAAGGGCGTGATGTGGGCTGTTGTGGCGTTCCTGGCGTCGCTGCAGCCGCCTTCGCCGTCCGGGCTCGTGCCGGGTGCGCTGGCGGGCTTCGCCCAGGGGGACCCGGGGATGAGGGTGGACGGAGCGACGCTGCGCCAGTACGTCGAGGACGTCCAGCGCGCGACGAAGAGGAGGATCGCCTTCGACGACGCCGTCGCCGCCCAGCTCGCGCAGAAGAAGCTCCACCTGCTCGCCTCCGACATGCCGCGGACGGTCGAGGAGCATTTCGGCATGTTCCAGACCGTCCTGAAGGCGAACCGGCTCGCGCTCGTGCCCTCGGGCGACCTCTACACGATCGTGGCGGTGGCGGAAGCCCAGGCGCCGTTCCGCGACGGCCCGCCCGCGGCCGCCGACGAGTACGTCACGCGACTCTTCCGGCTGGAGCACGTGTCCGCGCGCGACGCGCACAACGCGCTGGTCATGCTCGCGCGCGGGGTGGCGGCCGTCGGCATCGAGTCCACCGGCGCGATCGTCATCACGGACTTCGACACCAACCTGCGCAAGTACGAGCAGCTCCTGCGCGCGATGGACAGGCCGAAGCCCGACCTGATCTTCAAGCGCGTCGCGCTCAAGCGCGCGTCCGCGCCCGACGTCGAGCGGACCGTGAACGGCCTGCTCCAGGCGCTGCTCTCGCGGCCCGCGCGCGGAGGCCAGCCGGTCGTGCCGGGCGTGCCCGGCCAGGAGCCGGTGCGCATCGCCTCCGACGCGCGCACGAATTCCGTCATCGTCTTCGCGGAGCCCGCCCGCCTCGCGCAGCTCGTCGAGCTGATCGGCGAACTCGACGTCGAGGCGGAGTCCCCCGTCGGGCTCCAGCGGCGGAAGCTGCGCCACGCGAGCGCGGAGGAGGTCGCGAAGACGCTGACGGCCGTCTACGGCTCCGACAAGCCGCCCGCGTCGGCGGACGTGGTCGCGCCGCGCATCGTCGCGGATCCCGCGACGAACTCGATCATCGTGACCGCCGACCGCCTGACGACCGAGCGTGTCCTGCGGCTCGCGGAGGCGCTCGACGAACGGCGCGCCCAGGTGCACATCGTCGCCGCGGTCGTCGAGGTGCGCTCGACGGACACGTTCGACCTGGGCGTGGAGCTCGCCCGGCTCGTCGATCCCGAGGACCGCGTCACCGGCGTCGGAGCGTCGCTGCACGGACTCTCCGCGCTCCAGCGCGTCGGCAACGCGTTCGAGCTGGCGCCGAGCGCGTCCCCGGGGCTGACGCTGGCGCTCGTGAACGACCGGATCGGAAACATCGGGTTCCTGCTGCGCGCGCTGGAGCAGAAGGGGCTCGTGCGCGTGGCCGACATGCCCGAGGCGTGCGCGCTCGACAACGGCAGCACGACGATGTCGGGGACGACCGAGGTGCCGTTCCCGCGGACGACCTTCACGGGGCCGAACGCGACGCCCGTGCGCGACTTCGAGTTCGTGAAGGCGGAGACGACGCTCACGATCTCGCCGCACATCAGCGAGGGCGGGTACCTGCGGCTGGAGACGAACGTGCGCGTGCAGAAGTTCCTGCCGCCGCCGTCGCCGGACGCGCCGCCCGGCAAGGCGAGCCGCGAGATCACGGCGAAGGCGGTCCTCGTCCCGGACGGGCGCACGGCGGTGATCGGCGGGATCGTCGCGGAGGACGAGTCGGAGAGCGTGTCCAAGGTGCCGCTCCTCGGCGACCTCCCGCTCGTGGGGCGGCGTCAACAAGGGTTTCAGATGTCTAGGCACGTGCGTTCTCAGGAATGATATCGGTGAGTGTCCTGATGAGCCACGAAACACGGCCGAGCCAAACGGAAACGTGTCGATCTTCTGTGAATGCGTTTTTGAAGGAGTGGCCGTGTTGCAGCGAGCGTGCTCGCTCTTCGCGGTGAATCCCCGGGAGGGTGCCGGCATCAGGGTAAGTTGCAAGATCACTGACGCCTGCGCACAAGCTCTCCCCGTCAAGTGCCTCCCGCGGCACAGAATCATCAGGATCGGCACGCCCGCGACGGTTATCCGCATTGACTTCTGCGAGTGCACTGACCCACGCTTGTAGGCGCCGCTATGAGACTTCGCCGATTGCTGATCCTCGGTAGCGTGCTCGCATTGTCGCTGGGCGCGTTCATCGTCGGCGCGTATTTGGCCGTGCACAAGGAAGCGCGCAAGGTCGGCTGCGCGTACTCCGCGAAGACAGACGCAAAACCCCGCGCAATTGATAGCGTACCTGCAAATCCTCTTCGCGGCCCCCTATCCGACGCGAAGGTGACGTCCGCTGCGTCGCTACCAGGACCGTTCACTTTCGCCTTGACTGAGCTCGCCAAGCAGTACGGCGCCGAACTAGAGACCTGGGACAGCGTAGCCGCGCACGAGGCGATCAGGGATCTGTACTTCCTCCGGCGCCCGAAGATCCTGAAGAATGAGGAAGGGCGTATGGTCGGATACGAGGTCGAGAGCACGGACCAGCTGGCAGACAACGCGCTCGATGACATCTTCGATCCGAACGCAACTCCTCCCAGCACACGACGCGCCCTCGACCGTATCGATCTGCTCATAGAGGAGAAGTTCTCGAAGCCGGGCGGGGCCGCGGAACTGATCTCATTTCTCGGTGAGCCGCTGCCAGCGACCACAGACGCCTCCACAACGAACTTCCTCAGAGCCGCAAGAGTCCGTGCGATTCTCGCCCTGCGCGACGTAAAGCTGAACGATGACGCCTCAGCTCAGATGACCGCTCTGATGAAGAATGATGATGATCCGCTGAGTCGAGGCGCTGCGGCCGCCGCTGTCCTGGCGCAAGGCGGGGAAGCCACGGTTCGCGATTGGCTGCGAGCGGAACGGAACAGCAGAGCCGTCGAAGCACTGCTGGCCGATCTCGCTCGATCGCGCAGCGTGCGCGACGCGCTCCTGCCGAACCCATCAGACATCATGGGATCACTGCGACCGCAGCCAAAGGCAGGCGAGGCACTCGGCGTGGATCTCCGGGATCTCGTGTTCGATGAAGCGAGGGGTGCAAGCGTGCGGGGCGCGGCGGCCCGCGCTCTAGGTGCACGCATCACGATACCTTGGGTCGTGCCTACCCTCCTCCACGCCCTCACTGCCGAGTCGTCGGAGGATGCCCGCAAGGCGATTATCTACGCAATGGCAAATGCAACATCTGACACGTCAGTCGAGCGCACCTTGCTCGAGGTCGCCAGGACCGATGCTCGGGGACTGGGCGAGCGTGCCGCAAGCCTCGAAGCGCTGGGAAGGTCCAGCGCGCCGACGGTTCTTGAGACGCTGGTCCAATTCACATGCGCCGGGCCGAAGGAGCTGCGCGTGTCGGCCTGCGCGGGTCTGATCACCAAGAAAGGGCGATTGCTTCCGCAGCAACGTCAGGCTCTTCGTAATGCGCTTGACGCAGAGGCTGATCCGGACATTCGTACTCTGCTTGAGCTTGTCGCTGCCGGGCAGTAGGGTGGATTGGAGCGCAATGTACTGGCGGGAGCGCTCGTCTGTGCTATTGCTCGTTGCTGCCTTCATAGTCGCGGTGGCCGGTTTCGCTACGGCTTGTACCAGTTGCGCCGTGTTCCGCTGGTCATTCGAACTTCGGTGCTGTGGGGCGCTCCTGTATGCAGCAGGCAGCATTCTTGCATTCAGGCAGACGTTCCGCACGATCCTGCGAGCCCTGCTATTCCTAGCGACCTGTGCTCACGCCACCCTGCTCACCCACATGTGGCTGTCCCTGCCGGTGTGCCCTCAATGCGTGGCCATAGGACTGTTTGTTTTTGCAGCAGCCTTCGTTCAGTATCCCGTCAGGCGCGAACTCCTCGCGGGGCTCCTCCTGCCCGTTGCATTTGGCTCGGCACTTGGCGTATTGCTGGACTTCGCTGCTGCGAGCGCATACATCGACTGGAAGGCAGCCGAGTACCAAGACTTGCTGCCTGCCGACGTTGTTGCCGATCAGGACGCATCCTTGGTCGTGTACGAGGTTCCGAACTGCCCCTACTGCTCTATCATGCGTCATGAATATGCACCGTACTTGGAGCGCAGATTCACCGCTCGTCTTGTGTACGTGGAGGTACCGCCTCATCAGATGAAACGCTTTTCCGTCTTTCCAACAGCCGTCGTCGTCCGGAACGGACGCTCGCGGGCAGCCGTCGTGGGCCTTGGTCCGCGATCGGCTTACGAGGAAGCGCTGGGTACTCTCCGATGAAGACCAGCCTTCTGGCAGCCATGTGTCTGCTGCCGCTCGCGTGTGCGAACACCACGACGCGGCAGGACGAGCTCGACGCTTGGCGGGGACTGCCGATCGGAGCTTCGGCAGTGTACCGCGTCAAGGTCAGCGATGGATTCGCCATGACAGAATCAACGCTTGTGAAGAAGCGAGCGCGCCACGATCTCCTGCTCGTCGAGGATGACTCCGGTGCCGTACGCGAGGAACCCATAGAAGTCATCACGCTAGCTCGCTACCGCAGGGTAACGACGGGCTCCATGAACGGAATTGACTACATCGAACTGGTCGCTCAGCAGTCGAACTCACGCTCACTTGAAGGCGACCGGATTCGGCTCCCCGTTGGGATCACCCTGGTTGGGGGGCTGCTGTGGCGCAAGAACGCCCATCTCAGACTGGAGCCGGTTCTGCCATTCGCAACGAAGGGCAAGCGAGTAGATACCGCAGAGTTCACATTCGTTCGCAACCGAGGCGACAAGATTGAGATGGGCCGAATGTTACTCGACGGGAACGTGCCGGGCTTCGTAGCTCGAGAGACATTTGTGACTCCGGAGCAACACGGCAGCGAGCAGGGCGTCGAGGTGACGGTTGAATTCGTCGGTGTCAGGTGAGGCGACCATAACAGCGGAGGACGAGTCGGAGAGCGTGTCCAAGGTGCCGCTCCTCGGCGACCTCCCGCTCGTGGGGCCGCTCTTCCGCCGCACGGAGCGGCGGGGCGAAAAGACGACGCTCTACATCTTCATCACGCCGCACATCCTGTACGATGAGTCCTTCGGCGACCAGAGCGCGCTCACGCGCCGTCGCGCGGCGGCGATCGAGGCGCTCCGGAAGCGGCCGCTCGACCTGCTGCTCGACCCGCGCGGCGAGCCGCAGCCGGTGTCGACGTTCCGGTACGGGCCAACGCCGGGCCCCGCGGGTCGTTGAAGGAAGGCCATGCTGGAAGCGGAGTCCGATCTCATCCGGCGCTGCGCGCGCGGCGAGGAGGCCGCGTACCGCGAGCTCGTGGCGCGGCTGGAGCGCCCGCTCGTCAACTTCATCCTGCGGTACGTGAACGATCCGCACCTGGCGGAGGACATCTTCCAGGAGGCGTTCGTCCGCGTCGTGCGCACGCTCGGGAGCTTCCGGCCGGAGGCGTCGCTGGCGACGTGGATCTTCACGATCGCGCGCAACCTGTGCCTGGACCACCTGAAGGCGAAGAAGCGGCATCGCGAGGTGTCGATCGACGCGCAGACGTCCGACGCGCGCGGGCAGGTGCTGGACTACCGCGAGGTGCTGAAGAGCGTGCTCCCCGCGCCCGAGGGGCGCGCGGCGTCGACGGAGGACCAGCGCCGGCTCCAGGAGGCGATCGCGGAGCTCGGCCCGGCGAAGCGCGAGGCGCTGTCGCTGCGGGTCTTCGCGGGGCTTTCGTACGAGGAGATCGCGAAGGTCGCCGACGCGCCCGTGGGGACCGTGAAGTTCCGGGTCCACGAGGCGGTCCAGGAGCTGACGCGGCGCATGTGCGATCGGAAACCGGAGTTGAAGGACGGCACCCATGACCTGTGACGAAGCGAGGAAGGCGATCCCGGGACTGGCGCTCGGCGAGGCGGACGTCGAGGTGAGCCGCGAGGTGTCGGCGCACCTCGACGCGTGCGCGTCGTGCCGCGCGGAGCGGGAGGCGCAGGAGCGCGCGCTCTCGGCGATGCGCGGGATGATCGTCGAGACGAGCGAGCGCCGCCGCGACGCCGCGATCGGCGCAATGACCGGAGCGCGCGACGAGCTCGTCGAGCGCGCGATCATGCGCCGGCCGTCGGTGTGGCCGCTGCGGATCGTCGGCGTCGCGGCCGCGGTGATCGTGGCGGTGGCGATCGGGTACGTCGCGTTGCGGCCCGACCCCACGTGGCGCGTCGTCTCGCTGAACGGCAAGGCGAGCCGCGACGGCGTTGCCGTGGGTCTGTCGGACGTCCTCCGGCCCGACGAGACGCTGTCGATGATCGAGGGTACGGCTGTCCTGGAGAGCGGCGCGGGCCGCATCGAACTGTCGCGCCTGGCGTGCGTCACGATCCGCAGCCGTTCCCGCGTGCAGCTCATGGAGGGCACGATGCGCGCGGAGACGACGCAGGAGCTGACCATCACGAACCGGTGGACCGATCGCGTGATCGTGCGCGCGGGCGGGGCGACGGTCGCGTCCGATCTGACCAACGTGATGGGCTCCGACGCGAAGGAGCCGCAGAAGCAGGCCGGCGACCGTCTCCGCGTTCACGTCGAGCGCGGCCAGGCGGTCATGCGCGGCTCGCGCGGCGAGCTGCTGCTCGAGGCGGGGCAGAAGTCACGGCTGGATCCCGAGGGGACGCCGGCGAACTAGGGAGGACTGGATGAGAATCGCGGCGATCGTCGTGCTCGTGGGCTCGCTCGGCGTGCTCACGTCGTTCCACGGCCCGGTGTCCGACCCCTCGGCGGAGCTCGGCGCGGCGACGTTCTTCACGCCGCCGCAGGACCCGGCCAAGCAGGACGGGCCAGGACTGGTCGTCCACGGCGCCACGCTCGGCCAGGTCGTCGAGGACTGCCAGAAGCAGACCAAGAAGCGCTTCATGTACGACGACCAGATCAACACCGGGTTCATGCAGCGCAAGGTCCACGTGATCATCCCGCAGATGCCGAAGAGCAACGACGAGTACTTCGCGGTGTTCCAGTCGATCCTCGAGGTGAACGCCCTCGCGCTGATCCCGGTCGGCAAGGAGGGGGAGGAGATCTACAAGATCGTCGTCGCCAACCAGGCGGGGCGGAAGCCCGCGAAGGTCGTCCGCGAGGCGGTGCAGCCGAACGACTCGTACGTCACGCGCATCTTCAGCCTGAGGTACGCGGGCACGCGCGACGTGCACGCGGCGCTCATCAACCTCGCCCAGCCGCAGTCGGTCGTGCCGATCGAGTCCGCGGGCGTGATCATCGTCACGGACTACGACTACAACATCAAGCGCATGGAGGAGATCGTCGCGACGATCGACGTGAAGAAGCCGGACATCCAGCTGGAGATGATGCAGCTGCAGCACGCGCTGGCGAGCGACGTCGAGCAGATGCTGAACGGCCTCGTGCAGACGCTCACGCAGCGCACGACGGGCCGGGGCGTGCAGCCGGGCGTGCCCGGCGTCCCCGGCCAGGAGCAGGTCAAGATCGCGGCCGACAAGCGCACGAACTCGCTCGTCGTGCTCGCGGAGCCCGTCCGCATGGAGCAGATCAAGGACCTCGTGAAGCGCCTCGACAGCGAGGCGCCGTTCGAGACGAGCGGCATCTACATCTCGCACCTGCGCCACACGAACGCCGTCGACATCGCGCGGACGCTCAATGCGCTCTACAAGATCTCCGTCGACGACAAGGGCATCCCGTCGGGCGGCCAGAGCGTGAGGCCGGGCCAGGCGGTCGCCCCGGGCCTCCAGCCGGGCACGCCGGGCGGATCGTCGTCCGGATCGACGGCGCCGCTGACCGGCGCGGAGCCGACGATCGTCGCGGACGCGCGGTCGAACTCGATCATCATCATCACGGACCGCATCACGGCCCAGACGCTGCAGGATCTGATCAAGCGGCTCGACCAGCGCCGCCCGCAGGTCCTCATCAAGGCGACCGTCGTCGAGGTGCGCGCCACCGACAACTTCGACCTCGGCGTCGAGCTCGGCCGCGCCGTCGACCCGGAGAACCGGCTGACGACGTTCGGCCGGTCGCAGTACGGGCAGTCGACGATCGTCTCCAACGGCAACACGTTCGACATCGTGCCGCTCGACACGACGGGCCTGACGCTCGCGCTCGTGCACGACCGCATCGGCAACATCGGCGTGCTGCTCAAGGCGGTCCAGGAGAAGGCCAACGTCAGCATCCTCGACGAGCCGGAGGCGGCGACCGTCGACAACGGCACGGCGTCGATGAAGGTGACCGCGGCGGTGCCGGTGCTCCAGACGACGGTCACGGGGACGGGCGTCGCGCAGACGACTTTCAACCGGTTCGAGACGGCGGAGACGACGCTGACGATCTCGCCGCACATCAGCGAGGGCGGCTACCTGCGGCTCGACACGAGCGTGAAGATCGAGAAGTTCGTCGGCGTCCAGGTGAACCCGACGATCCCGCCGGCGAAGACGTCGCGCGAGATCAACACGACGTCGATCCTCGTCCCGAACGGCCGCACCGTCGTGATCGGCGGCATCGTGACGCAGGACAGCCAGGACACGGTGACGAAGGTGCCGCTGCTCGGCGACATCCCGATCCTGGGGCTGCTCTTCAGGCGCACGCAGGAGCGCGGCGAGAAGCGCACGCTCTACATCTTCATCACGCCGTACATCCTGTACGACGACTCGTTCGCGGACTACAAGGAGCTGACGCGCGCGCGCAAGGACGAGATCGAGGCGATCCGCTCCGAGGCGCTCAAGAACCTGACCCTGGAAGGGCGCGGCGAGCCGGTGCCGCAGACGACGTTCCGGTACAAGGCTCCCGGCGAGCCGGAGAAGTAAGTCCCGCATGACCGACACCGCGGTTCACAGCGATGAACGCAAGCCGCTGGCCCTGATCCAGCAGCTGCGGGACATCCTCCGCCGCGAGGGCCTCTACGTCGAAGAGAAGTTCGAAGAGTGGGTCAACCTCGCGCGCACGACGAACCAGACGCTCGACCGC
>Ga0187893_10014240_pt1 | contig 10886 bp, 8 predicted proteins | sample MA1701074metaG_FD_139574 | JGI IMG/M metagenome (GOLD analysis project Ga0187893, IMG submission 139574) | White microbial mat communities from a basaltic lava cave in the Kipuka Kanohina Cave System on the Island of Hawaii, USA - MA170107-4 metaG ...
AGCGAAGGCGTGGGAAAAGGCGCAACGTTCACACTGGAACTCCCTTTGAAAGTAGAGGAGGAAGTCCATGGATAATCTTCAAACCCGTCAGCCTAGACGGATTCTGGTCATCGACGACAACCGCTCCATTCACGAGGATTTCCGCAAGATTCTCAGTACAACGCCAGCCGATGTCTCTGCACTTGACGACGCGGAAGCGGAACTGTTTGGCGAGCCAAAGGCCGGTGCGGACTCGTTGCACTTCGCGATGGACTCAGCCTATCAAGGACAGGAAGGATTGAGCCTTGTACAGCAAGCCATGGAAGAGGGCCGACCGTATGCCATGGCGTTTGTGGACGTGCGGATGCCACCGGGCTGGGATGGACTAGAAACGACAACGCATCTATGGAAAGTGGATCCGGCCCTGCAAGTGGTGATCTGCACGGCCTATTCAGACTACTCCTGGGACGAACTCCTGAAGAATCTTGGGACATCGGATCGTCTGCTGATTTTGAAGAAGCCTTTCGACAACATCGAAGCGCTTCAGTTGGCTAACGCACTGACACAAAAGTGGCACCTGGCCCGGCAGGCTCAGGATCAGATGGAGGAGTTGGAGCGCCGTGTTCGGGAGCGTACCGAGGAATTGCAGCGCAGCAACCTTTCTAAAGGGGCGCTTCTGGCCGCCATCTCCTCGATCCTGATCGGAGTTGATAAACAGGGAAAAGTGATCCAGTGGAACCAAACGGCTGAAGCTACCTTCTCCAAGCAGTGCTCGGAAGTGGTGGGTCACTCTTTCGATGAGTGCGGAATTCAATGGGACTGGGCTTCGCTGGAGGAAAAGATCTCACGTTGCCTTGATCAGGGCCACGCGACGCGCTTGGATGATATCCGATACCTGCGTTCAGACGGCAAAGAAGGGTTTCTAGGAATGACGGTTAGTCCGATCCGATCCGAATCGGGAGAATCGAAGGGATATTTGTTGCTGGGTATAGACATCACCGAGCACAAGCTTCTGGAAGCCCAGTTGGGCCAGGCCCAGAAACTGGAATCGATTGGCCAACTGGCAGCCGGGATCGCACACGAGATTAACACTCCAACCCAGTACGTGGGAGATAACTGCCGCTTTCTGCAAGAAGCATTCAGAGACGTCGCAGGCATGGTAGACAAATACCGAGAGTTACTGGCGGTTTGCCAGACTAGCAACGTCACTCGCGAGCAGCTAAGCAGCATCGAGCTCGCCGCCAAAACTGTTGATCTCGAATACTTGATTGGCGAAGTCCCCAAAGCTATTCAACAGGCATTGGATGGCAACCAGCGCGTTGCCAAGATTGTGCAGTCGATGAAAGAATTCGCGCACCCAGGTACTTCCGACAAATCGGCCGCTGATCTTAACAGAGCCATCGAAACGACCTTGAACGTAACGCGGAATGAATGGAAATACGTGGCTGAACTGGATCTCGACCTGGATCCAGAGTTGCCTCTAGTTCCGGTATTTCTGGATGAATTCAATCAGGTAATTCTGAACATGATCGTGAATGCAACCCATGCGATCATGGCGGTATTGTGTCCCGACGGAGAATCAAAGGGGCGGATCACTATTCGTACCCGTCACAGTAAGGAATTTGCTGAAGTCCAGATCACTGATACGGGCACCGGAATTCCGCCTAGCGTGTTACCCCGCATCTTCGATCCATTCTTCACGACGAAGGAGGTTGGGAAAGGGACAGGGCAAGGGCTAGCAATTTCACACAGCGTCGTCGTGAAAAAGCATGGTGGGTCGATCCATGTTGAAACTGGAGTCGGAAAAGGAACGACTTTCATCATCCGGCTTCCTCTGGAGGCATCGGCTGTGGCCGCGTGACAGTTCACATTCAGGAGAGCATTGAACCCGTGAGAAAGTTTTGCGAGTACTAAACATCGAGGATTCGGAGCGCGACGCATTATTGCTGCGCCAGCACTTGTTGCGGGCCGGCTACGAGCCTATCTTCGACCGAATTGACACACCAGAAGCAATGAAGGTTGCTTTGGAGAGTCAGAAATGGGACGTAATTCTTTGCGACTACTCGATGCCTCGGTTCAGCGCGAAGGCGGCGCTGGAGCTGCTGCAGGAAACGGAACTGGATATCCCTTTCATCGTCACTTCTGGAACAATCGGGGAAGAGGTTGCCGTTTCCACCATGCTTGCTGGCGCTAGTGACTATCTAATGAAAGGTAGTCTGGTCCGCCTTGGTCCAGCTATTGAGCGGGAATTGGAAGAAATTGACAGTCACAAGGCGCGCCGTCGAGCTGAAGAAGCGCTGAAAGCGTCAGAAGCACAACTACGGGCGCTGTTTGCAGCAATGACCGACGTCGTCCTCGTCTTCGATCGGAGGGGACGCTGTTTGACAGTCGCGCCAACCGACCCTGCAACCCTACAAGCACTGACGCCCGATTTGCTTGGAAAGACGCTTCACGATGCATTCTCGAAAGAGCAGGCCGACCAGTTCCTCGAGTACATCCATCGCGCCTTGGCCGAAGGCAAGACGCACAAAGTCGAATACAGTCTGTGGCTCAATGGGGCTCAGGTATGGTTCGAGGGCAAAGTCTCACCGATGTCCACAGACGAGGTCCTTTGGGTGGCTCGCGACGTTACCGAGCGCAAGTACTCTGAGGCGCGTCTGCTGGAAGCACACAGGCAGTTGGTGGATGCTTCGTGGCAAGCGGGGATGGCGGAAGTCGCGACGGCCGTTTTGCATAACGTAGGCAATGTCCTGAACAGTGTCAATGTCTCGGCGGCTCTGATGGCAGATGCGATTCAGAATTCCCGACTGCCAGGTCTGGCGAAAGCCATCGATATGATGAACGAGCAGTCGTCGCATCTGGGCGCCTTTATGGCAAACGATCTTACGGGAAAGCAACTGCTCCACTACCTAACGATGTTGACCGCACATCTGAATTCCGAGCAAAGCACAATGGCGAAAGAACTAGCGTCGTTATCGCAGAATATTGGGCACATCAAAGAAATTGTCAGCATGCAACAGGCCTATGCACGCGTGTCAGGCGTAGTTGAGGCCGTTGCACCCGCAGAGCTTCTTGAAGATGCTTTGCGGATAGAAACCGACGCGTCGAGCCACAGCGCCGTGCAGGTGAGTCGAGAGTACAGCGAACTGCCCAACATCCTTCTCGAGAAACACAAAGTGCTTCAGATTCTCGTGAACTTGATCGGTAATGCAAAATACGCCATGGACGAAGGAAACCCGAAGATCAAGCAGCTTTGCTTGAGAATACGAATCAACGGAAGCAATCGCCTTGAGGTCGCTGTGATCGACAACGGAATTGGAATTTCAGCTGAGAACCTCACACGAATCTTCGCTCACGGATTCACCACCAAGAAGGTCGGGCGCGGATTTGATCTGCATCGCAGTGCGCTGGCCGCCAAAGAGATGGGCGGGACTCTACAAGCAAAAAGCGATGGAATCGGAAAGGGAGCGACATTCACGCTCGAACTCCCCTTAAGACTGGAGGAAGATAACGAATGATTCTCCTCCACCAGCATTGGTGGGCCATGGAAACAACCCTGACCGTACCCGGAATGAATGGCGAACTTCGGGCCGGGGGCTCCAACACGAGCTGCGCCCTGGGGGGTATCATGAATATGGTGGAACTGGACGTGAACAACCTCAAGCGTTGGCTGTCTGGAGCCATTGGCACCAGCGGGCCTACCGTCGAGAACACCTCCCAGAACGGCTATATCCTTTACCTCTCAGACCGGCGTGGACAATTAGGTCCCAAGAATGGCGAGTATGGGTACGAGGACACCATTAACCCGTCCGACTCGACGGGAGCGGCTAATGCCCTGCTCGACACGCCCGAAGACGTCAACGACAACCTGGTTCTCGATGTCTATGGAAAGGCGAACATGGGAGACGGCTTCATCACGGCCGCTCAAGGCTCCGACACCGCCAGCGATGATCCTCGGACGCGAGTGTCTACGGCAATAGCCCGAAAGAATCGTGTGAGTGGCGCCTGGCACGCACTCAAGCTTGTCAACAGTTCCCTGGGCAACCTGCCAAGCGGAGGAAGTGGCGGCTTTTCCGTCGCCAGTGAAAACCCAGTTGACCTTCAAGGAAACTACAATGCCAGTACCAGTGGGTTTGTGAGTGCGGGTCACGTAGGTGCAGTCGCGTTCAAATGGGGACACGGCACGCGGGAGAGATGACTAAGCCACGAGTCCAACGATGAACAGAAGGGAATTCATTCAGACTGTCGCCACCACCGCAGCCCTGATTCCATCTACTGCCATCGCAACAGATCAGCTCAACCTGAAAACACAGCTGATCGAGAGCCGATACAAAGACCAGGTCAGCTTCGTGCTGGAAAACGACGTGGTGCGAGCGGAGTTCGTGGCCCACGGCGCCAGAATGGTTTCACTGCGAGACAAGCGGCTGAATCACGAGTTCTTATTTCAACAAGCGTCTGCGAAATACCTTCGAGGTGAATATGGAGGACTACTGACTCCGGACCAGGCTGCCGGATACGATGACATGTTTCCGACGATCAGTGAGTGCTTTTACGAAGACGGCCCTTGGAAGGGCGTTCTCATACCTGATCATGGCGAAGTGTGGTCACTAGACTGGGAAGTCGGTAAGAAGGGCTCTGCACTCTCCTTCACTGTTGCTGGGGTTCGGCTTCCCTATCGACTTAGTCGAAGGATCACGTTGTCTGCAGCCAACGAACTGCGAATGGACTATCTGCTTGAGAACTTGTCTGACTTTGACATGGTCTATCTCTGGTCTGCTCATCCTATTTTTAGGGCCGAACCAGGGTGCCGGATCCTCTTGCCCCAAGAGTGCCGTCAAGGAAGAACTGTAATGAGCCTTGGCGGACGCCTGGGATCTTATGGAGACGACTTCAATTGGCCGATTTGGACGGATTCCAAGGGCATGCGGCACGATTTGAGCCTTCTACGTGGCCCCCAAGCTCAGGATGCCGAGAAGTATTTCTTTCGCAACAAACTAGTCACTGGATGGTGCCGTTTTCGGTACCCCTCCAATGGAGCCTCCATCCGCATTTCCTTCCCGGCTGAAGAACTTCCTTTCCTCGGCATTGTCGTCGCGGAGAATGCTCCGGGAGATCCTCGGTCTTTAATTCTTCTGGAACCTTGCTCTGCTCCGTTTGATCGAATCGACATTTCAAAATTCTACACAAAGGACAGCAAGATCGCGGCGCGAAGCGTCCGAAAATGGAATCTGGGGTTTTCGCTGGATGTGGAAAAAAGGGGTTGACCTCAGGACATTCCGAGCGACAAGCCACGTTACTCCAAGGGTGGGATGGCCTCGAACTAGCGGGACACGCAGCGCAGAAGGTCAAAGCGGCGAATCGAGGGTCTTCCCGACGGTGGTATCCAGCATCTGTGCCAGCAGCCAGCGCGCACTCTGTTCCGGCGTCCATCCCGTTTCCTCGGCGGGAATACCCTCCAGCAGACGCTCTATGACCGCGCGGACTTCGCTAGCCTTCGCCTGGACTTTCTCGCTGGGAGCGCCTGACTTCTCGGCCGGCCGCGGCACCGGTTGTCCCGTGTGCTCTTCCAGCTCCTGCCGTCTCTCTTCCAGCCAGTCGCGCAGTTGCAGTGTGGAGAGGCAATCGTCGCGATTGTAGCCCTCAATCGTGGCCCGCACCTGGCCGATATCCTCTCGTTCGTCCCCCAACGCCAGGACCGCTTCGAAAGCCTGCAAGGCCTGCGTGGCGTCGCGAAGCTCCATAGTTCGGGCAAATCCGTACAGCGGCTCCAGCTTCTTGATAGAGTAGCTCTCAATGGAAGCGCGTAGCCCTTGCCGGACGACTTGATAGAGGTCGACGAAGGTCCCAGCCCGCAAGAACTCATCCACCTAGTCCACACAGACGCCGTGCCGGCCAGCCAGTTTCTTGATGGCGGTCGGTTCGTGGGGAGCATAGTGATACACGTGCATCCCTGGATGCTTGCGCCACCGCGATGAATTGCTGAAACGCTTCTTTCTCTTCTGCCGGGCTGAGGCACCAGCGGGGTGAATACGACGGTGCTCCGCCTGGCTCGCGCACTGCGACGACGCCGAAGAGATATTGGATCCCCAGGGCGGCGTCTCCAATGCGCTCGAACTTGGGCGGTCGTCCTTGCGAAATTGGGCATCGCAGTTGGGCCATCAGTCGCAGACATTGTCTCAGCCATTTCTCGCGACCAAGCAGAAAAGGTGCGCAGCCGTGCTTCTAGAGGCATCTATTCCGAAATCTGGAACGCGTGAAAGGGATGTCAGGCTAATTTGCCTTGCAAAGTTCCTAATTTATGGTATTTTCCTAATCAGGAAAATGAATGAATTTAGGAAACAACTGACTCAAGCCAGCATTTTGGAGCGCCTTCGTGCACGAGAGATCACTCTCTCGCCCCTCACTTTGAGGTTACTCCGCACAGAGCCTCGCTTCGATGGCCGAACTCTAGATGCCCTCGTTGAGGCATCGTGGAAGAACTGCAAAGCCAAGTTTGTCGTCGAATTCAAGACCCTCTCGACCCCTAAAGCCTTCCAGGATGCAACAAACACGTTGAGAACCCTTTCCCTGCCTAAGGACTGCTTGCCGATGGTCATCCTTCCTTTCCTGAGCGAAGATCAGCTGCAAAAGTTGGAGCAAGAGGGAATCAGTGGAATCGATCTATGCGGCAACGGCTTTGTCTCGGCCCCCAACAAATTCTCCGTATTTAGGACCGGGGCAAAGAACAAATTCCCGACATACGCGCCAATCAAGAACATCTATCAGAAGAATACTTCAATGGTTGGAAGAGTTCTTCTGGCGCAGTCCGCTTATGACACTGTTCAAGCGATACGAACTGAGATCAATCAAAGAAACCTTCTAGTGAAGCGCTGGGGGCGAACACCCATGACCTTGGCAACTGTATCGAAAGCACTAAAACGGTTAGAAGAAGATCTCATTATTGACAGAAGCAATGAGATACGCCTGCTACAGCCAGAGAGGCTCTTGGAGAAGCTCAACCAGAATTTCAAACCACCACAATTGACGAACCGCATTCGCTTCAAGCCTGACATGCAAGGAATAACCCTCTACGAAGCACTGGGGCAACAATCGGAAAAGATGAATCTGCCCATCACTGCTACGGGTGCTTCGTCAGTTTCACAGTATGCGGTGATGCAGCGCGGAGACGTGGTCTCAGTCTATTGTCCCCGTGCCGCATCTCTGTTGGAGGGCCTACCGGGAAGCCAAACAGACCGTTTCCCCAATTTGGAGATCCTCGAGACAACCGATGAGACTGTGTATTTTGATGCACGTCAAAAGGGCGGTTTCACTTGGGCTTCACCCATACAGGTCTTCCTTGAGTTAGTGACGGGTGACAAACGAGACCAGGAGACAGCAGTCCAGGTAAAGGATTATTTGCTGAGTTCCGTTCGACAGTTGGAGCCATGACGTTAACCACGCTTCGTACTTCCCTCCTTGACCTCTTACATGAACTTCGCACCAGCGACATCAAGCCGATCGTTGGTGGCGGCTTTGGGATCTTTCTCAAGATCGAGCACACTAGGGCTTCTGGACAGCGTACCCTCCTGAAAACATGGCCGGAACCGAGATCCACGAATGATCTAGACCTCTTCTTGCGCCCAGAGTTGCTGTGCGAATCCAAAAGGTTAAGACCTCTCGCGGAGGCCATCAGCCGGCTCGGCTATGAGGTCATTCCCGAAGCTGCGAAGTATCAGTTCGTAAGAATTCTCTCGCCTGAAAATCGAGCTGCAAACGTCAAGCTCGATCTGCTGACCGGACCAGAGAGTCGGTTTCAGGGCACAAACGTAAAGGTCGACGCTCGACGTGCTCGTCCAAATCCGTCGGTTGGAGTGCATGCTCATCCCGTTAACGAAGTGCCCACGCTGGAAGAAGGCCTATTGTCTATTGCCCTAGCCGGCACTCTCAGTTCGGGCGCGGCTTGGCAGGGAGAGGTTCACCTGCCGCATCCCTTTTCATTCCTGACGATGAAATTGTTTGCTTTTCGGGACAGACTTAACGATGGGACCAAGGATTCTGGTCGCTACCATGCGTTGGACCTCTATTCAATTCTGGCAACGACTACAGAATCAGAATGGGATCACGGAATTGAGCTGCGCGACAGGTTTCGTCCTGATCCCACAGTCAAAGAGGCTGGCCACCTGGTTTCGACGTATTTTTCAAAGAACCAGGACCTCGGGATTTTGAGAATCAAGGAGAGTCAGCACTATCGGACTGACTTTCAACTCACCGACTTCATGGGTGCGCTAGCGGATCTGTTTCCCAACAGGGGCTAACGTGGGCTTATCCTCTTGGACTGGATTGTTCGACGGTTGGTCACGTGCGTCTCTGATTCTCTCTGTGAATGCGGTCAAGGTATTTCCCAGCCAACCATTTGTCAGTGGATCTAAAGCATCGCTTTGGTTGCATCCCCATTGCAACCATCGAGCCCTCGGGCTGCCTGGGGCCATCATTGTTGGCTGCTGAAGCATATGGCTTTCACAAGCTTGAAGAAACTCTCGAATTCTTTGACTCTTGAACCAGGCGTCAGCCTGCACGACTAGATCACTACGACTCCGCTGCTCCTCCTTGCGTCGTTCCTCTGCCTCGAGCCGTTGTCGTTCGACTTCCTTTCTTCTGCGATCTTCCTCTTCCCCCTGAAGACTCCTTCGTCTCAAGACTTCGGCGGTGGCGATAACAGCGGTCATGACCTCATTGAGTTGACTCTCGAGCGGGCAATTGGGCTTGTCAGTCCAGCTCTTTGTTGTGTCTTCGGGATAACACTCATTGATTTAAAATGTGAGCTTGCCTGAAGGAATGAGTTCCCATCGATCTCCGTGTGGCGAAAGAGATCCATCCCTCCTATCACCGTTCTGCTTCTTCTGCTGCACTCTTTCGAAAAGCACGATTTCAACTGCTTCTTGTCCAACCACTATGTTTGTGAACTTCCAATCCCTCTGTGACACCTGAATTGAGTAACCGCGTGATTCCGCCGCTTTGAGGAACGAGTCCATAATACGTAGAGCTCGCGGGAGTAGACGCCAAGAAACACGCATGTCGAGGGAGTTCTGGTGATGCCTCGTACTCAAAACTCCGTAACGATTCGGCCTACTGTCGGCAAGCATTTGCCCTGTTCGCAGAACAACCGAATGAGCCTTGCCTACTGTGTCTGCAACGAGAATTCGGTTCGATGGGTCGCGTTCTGCTTCAATGGCAGCCATGACTTCAGGATTTTCTCTGACCTTAGACATTTCATTGAACCTCGGATGGATGGTCACTTCTTCAGGCACGCCGGGGCGAAGTCTTGGCAAGCAGGGTCGTCGAACGGAAAGTCCGACTTCAACCTTTCTCCAGTATCCAAGGTGCGGCTTGGGCACTTTCAATTTTCTGCAGATCTTAGCAATAGCAACATCAGAGATACCGAGCCCTGCGGCAACCTTCGTGGTTGGAATGCTCCAAACCAGCTCGAAGAGTTCCTGGCGCGATAGTCTGACTCTGTGTGTGGGATCAGGCATCTCTTCTTCTCCTAAGAAATTTGAAATCTGATTGGTGATTCATGTTGCGTCGGCACGTCAGAATCGTACCAGCTCCGGATCGACTCGTCTCTGGTACATAGAACTCTGTTCTCAGCATCAGCGGCCACGACTGAGCGTCAGCCGTCTTTCGCGAAGCGACGCTGAAGAGGGAAACCTGGTCGGAAGACAACCCGCGAGAAAGAAGTTAAACGGTCGGGTGTGGGTCAGGACAGCCACCAATATCCGTCTCACTTATTGGAGCGAATGCGTTGAGCGCGGTTTCTTTCCAAGATCCGGTATTTCTCTTTGGGAGGCCTTAAAATCACGAAAAAAATGATGGGACCAGTGATGGGACTCGGAGGGCAAAACGGGGCCAAAAGCGACTAAGCGTGACCAAGCTCTAAAAACGTTAAAACCCGCATGGGTAGCGGGTTTTCAAGGAATATCAGAGGGTTGTGAGAAGCCTTTTTTTTAGCTTCGTAGTCAGACGCTCTATCCAACTGAGCTACGGGCGCACGTGTATAAGGCGTGATTGATGAACGACTTGTGGACAGATCAAACAACTCATTCGCTTTTTCTTCTTATTACTGGAACCCCCCTTGCCGGAACCCTTTTTACGACTGATCGAAAATCAGAGGCGCGACAGTCAGAAGCAAAGAAACGCGGAGTATAGACAAGAAGACAACCGAGAAGCAACAAAAGTTCGAAGTAGTGTACATCTCGGAGCTCCAAATCGACTTTTTCCAAATTCCAAATTAGGTGGCTGAGGTTCTCTTGTGCAAGTTCCCTTCGGGCTCTCTAGTATCCCTACAAGTTTCAGGTCTCAGGCTCCGATGCTCTGGAGCAGGGAGGTTTTCTTTGGGGATTCCCCCATCTTGAACAACAGGTTAAGGAAGGCAAGGCTGTGCTGATTTTAGCAGCGGGCGCCTCTGTTACCCCTACTGACTCGTCCGCCCATCATGCGCCCAATGCCGTAATGGCGAGGATCGGGGAAATCCCAGGGCTTCATTTCCTCAACCACGTCCATCCACGGTCTTGAAGCGCGCATGCACGCATCTTGTTCTCCAGACCGAATCCTCTGCCCTCCTGATGCATATACAGGACAACTCCCAGCTTTTCCTGGGCGACTCGCCCAGGCGCTAGCTAAAGTTGTGCGCCGCAGTCGCCTCGAAGAGACCACAAAACGTCGCCGGTGAAACAAGAACCCGTACCAGGACCACCCTTAGCGGCGACGCTTCCTCTGTGAATACCGTGGTGGAATTAGTGAAAAAAGATCACTAGTGTCCAACTATAAGTGGAATAAGTTCAGTTGGTTGCTCATAGGGCACTCAGCAGGTAGAGGCTGAATCTCTGAAAGCACCTGTAAAATCAGCCTTCTTTCGAACAAAGTCAGGC
>Ga0187893_10014241_pt1 | contig 10886 bp, 9 predicted proteins | sample MA1701074metaG_FD_139574 | JGI IMG/M metagenome (GOLD analysis project Ga0187893, IMG submission 139574) | White microbial mat communities from a basaltic lava cave in the Kipuka Kanohina Cave System on the Island of Hawaii, USA - MA170107-4 metaG ...
CATTCACCTAGCCAAGCAGGAGGGAGGCGAGGTCCTGTGCGGCGGGAGCATCGTTCCTACGATCAATGATCGCTGCAAAGGCGGCTACTTTGTGACGCCGACGGTGATTACGGGACTTCCTCCGGGCTGCCGCGTCAATCAGGAAGAGATCTTCGGGCCGGTGGTGACCATCTCGCCCTTTCACACCGAAGAGGAGGTCATCTCCCACGCCAACGGCACGCCCTTTGGTTTGTCGGCCTCTCTGTGGACACAGAACGTTTCACGGGCCCATCGGCTGGCTGAGCAAATCAACTCCGGCACCGTGTGGGTGAATTGCTGGTTGCTGCGCGATCTGCGCGTGCCGTTCGGCGGGATGAAGAACAGCGGAGTCGGGCGCGAAGGCGGGGACGAGGCCATTCGCTTCTTCACCGAGCCCAAGAACGTGTGCATTCGCGTGCCGCGCGCCTCCGGATAGACGAACGAGGGCTGTGGAGACACGGACAATCGCGATGGGCGAAAACATCGTGAGTTCGCGGGCGCCGGAGCCGGTGGGCGCCTATCCCCACGCCAAGCGTGTCGGCGATCTGCTGTTCCTGTCCGGCATCGGTCCGCGGAGGCGCGGTAGTGCGGAAATTCCCGGTGTAACGCTTGACGCCGATGGGGAGATCATTTCGTACGATATCGGCGTTCAATGCCGCGCTGTCCTCGAGAACGTTCGGGCCGTACTGGAGGACGCGGGGGCACAGTGGGACGACATCGTTGATGTAACGGTTTTCCTGACGAACATGAAGAACGATTTCGCGCTTTTCAATCAAATCTACGCCCAGTATTTCACGTCCCATCAACCCACGCGTACGACGGTGGAGGTGAACCGGCTGCCAACGCCGATTGCGATCGAGCTGAAGGTTATTGCGACGATGCGCAGTTCGTCGTAACGCGAAATCCCACCGATGCGCAATGACTGATAACGCGGCTGGCCCATGCGCTGCACGCGCCGCGCGGAGTTAACGTACGCGCTGGCTAATCTTCGCAATTATGCGATTACCGGAAGTCGCACGCGACACGTCCATCGCGCCTGCGTCCGTCGCGAGCCTTTCAGTAAATCAAGGCTTCCAAGGTCATGAACGATAACCCTAGAAGGGTATTCTCTTTTCGTTTCTTTGCCAGTGTGGTCGACTCCATGAAACGCGCGTGGAAGACGTTTGGCGGGTTCTGGATCGCGGAGGAAGTTCCGCGCTGGTTCGGCCTATCGTTGGTGCTGATCTACCTGGCCGGCATCGGAGCGGTGGCGCATTTCGAGATGCTGCAGGCCCAGCGTGAGGCTAATGCATCTTCGGAGCGGAGCTTCCGCTATGCCGTCGGCGCCCTGGCTGAGCAGCTACTTGCCAGGAAGGCCGCAAATCCGGCCGAAGCGGCGCCGGCGGAAGAGGATCAATTTTTATTGGAGCGGTTCGCCTCGAGAGTTCCAACAAAGATTCTCCGCCTGGTTGATGCGAACGGTCGCATCGTCGCTTCGATCGCGTCCGAGGAGGTCGGCAAGCCCAGCTCTAACGACCTCGTCGAGGGGCCTTTCACAAACGCGGCGGGTGACATCGGCGCACCAAGTGGGGCTTTGGAAAAGCCGGCGCGTTTGATCCGCATTCCACTAGGAAGCACCAGCGGCAAAGGGGAGTCGACTACGGGAGGTCCGATTTCACCCGCCGGCGCGGGTCATGATCCAGCCAGTGACCTATGGCTGGTGGCTTGCGCGGTGTTGCCGAAGGCACCCACGCTGTTGAGTTCTGCGGGAGCGCTGACAGTCGTGCTACTGGTCTTGGGCGCCTTGTTTGCGGTCCATCGGCGGCTGCGGGGGCAGCTACGGGGGATTTCGCGCGTTGCCGATCGGCTGCGTTTGAATCGGGATCGCCTTGCGACCGACCTCGGGTCCCTTCGTGTCACGGACACCTTCGACCACATGACCGAGGCCTGGAATCAGTTGATCGACTCAGCGCAGGGCTGGTTTGACACGGTGCAGCGAACGCAGGCCAATGAGGAGTTATCACGCGTGCTTCAGCGCTCCGGCGGCGGGGCGTTGTCCGACGCGCTGAACGCCGTACCCGATGGGTTCTTGTTCATCACCAACGAGGTTCGCTTTGAGTATGTCAACTCCACCGTGGCCCGCCTTTTCGGATGGAGCCACGAGGAGGCCCGGCGGATAACGCTGCCGGAGGCCCATGCGGAGGGGATCGGCGGCGAGGTTCTGGCGATCGTGCGCGGTGCTTTGCAGGCGGACGGATCCTTTGAGGCCCGCACCCAGGTGCTGGAAGGCGGCGATGAGCAAGCGTCGAACCGAAGCTCGTATCGCGTTTGGGTGATTCCACTTCAGCGCATTCGGCATCAGGGCGAGTGCGTGGTTCTCATTCGCGACGTCAGTCAACAGATACAAGCCGATCGGGCCCGTGAGGAGTTTGTGACCCAGGTCACCCATGAGCTGCGGACGCCGCTGACGAACATCCGCGCCTATACTGAGACGCTTTCCAGCGGGATGTTCGACGATCCGAAGGTGATCAGCGAATGCTACAACGTGATCACCAAGGAGACTCGACGGCTGTCGCGGTTGATTGAGGATATCCTCAGCGTGTCACAACTGGAGGTCGGCAGCATCGAACTGACCGCTGACAACGTCGATCTTCGGACGCTCCTCAGCGATGGAGTGCGCGACGTGCGCGGGCTTGCCGACGAAAAGAACATCGATCTGCAAATGTTGGCGCCCGCTAAGCTGGAGCCGATCAATGCCGACCGCGACAAGCTTGCGGTTGTCATCAACAATTTGCTGGCCAACGCGATCAAGTACACGCCCAACGGCGGGAACGTGATCGTCGGATGCCAGTTCACGGCGGATGCGGCCGTGCTTACTTTCAAAGATAACGGGATCGGCATCGACGCGGCGGATCATGCTCGGATTTTTGAGAAGTTCCAGCGAGCCGATGATCCGGCGGTGCAACAGGAAACCGGAACGGGAATTGGCCTATACACAGCCCGTGAGATCGTTCGCCGGCACGGCGGGGATATTGAGTTAATTAGCGCCAAAGGCCAGGGTTCGACGTTTTTGGTCCGCCTGCCCCACCGCGGAGGCCGGGCGACGGCATTGAGCACCACGCAGGAGGCCTGATTCCGTGCAGAAGATTCTGATTGTAGATGATGAGGCGCACATCGCTCGAGTGCTTTCGTTGTGGCTGACGCGACACGGATACGAAATCCGTGAAGCCTGCAACGGCACAGCGGCGCTGAAGCTGCTGGCCGCGGAGCGTGTGGACTTGATCATCTCTGACATGAATATGCCGGGCCTGGACGGACTGGGATTGGCTGAGGCTGTCCGTAATCGGTTCGGGTGGGACATTCCGTTCCTCGTGTTGTCGGCTCGGTGCGATCAGGCCAAGCTGGCCGAAAAACTGGCGGCCTTTGGCGTCCGCCTGTTCCCAAAGCCGTTCATGCCGTCGCAGTTGGTGGCCGAGATGGAACGAATGCTCGGCGCCACCGGCAGCCGGAGTCCACAGACATGAGCTACGCATGTTGCATCGACCCGTCGCCCGCCGTTGCCGATCAGCCCCAGAATGTGGCCGGATGGTTGACGGCGCTGCGTGCATGCGTCGTCCGCTCGCCGAATCGCGGCGGCCTGGAACGCGTGTTAGGCGGTCTGTCGGACGCCGCGGAACGGCTGGCGGAGGAGCACGCGGGGTTGGCGGAAGAACTGCTCTGCGTTTACGAACAGTTGGGCGTGGTTTTCGACGTTACGCGAAAGCTCGCCGGAGTGCAGGATGAGGCGGGGGTGGTCGCCCTGTTTCTGGAAAGTTTGGGTCGAAGCTTTCAGACGGCGGAGGTCTTTGCCGTACGGCCGCGACAGGCCGGCGGCTGGCGGGTCCAGGGCGGTGATCGCGCGGTTGACGCCCGTCTTGCCAGGCAACTGTCCGTCGCCATGTCGGCTCGAAAGGTCTCGGTAGAGGCGTCGAATGCCGCGGTCAACGATGGCAGCGGGGAGGAAACGATGGTGGGGCCGGTCTTTTCCGGAGAGCAGTTCGTATGCGCCATCGTGTTGATTCGCAGATGCGCCGATCCGAGCGTCGCGCGGGGCAACGGTGCCGGCTTTCACGTCAGCGACATGCTCGTGGTCGAGTCGCTGACGACCTTTTGCGGCGATCTAATCCGCAACCACCGACTTGTCGCCGAGTTGCGGGAGATGTCCGTAACCATGGTGCGATCGCTGGTGAACGCGGTAGATCAGAAGGATGAATACACTTCGGGTCATTCGATACGTGTCGGCTACTACTCAACGCTCTTGGGGGCCTCGCTGGGGATGAGTGATGCGGACCTGCAAATGCTGCAATGGAGCGCGCTGCTGCACGATGTCGGCAAAATCGGCATCCGCGACGACGTTCTTAAGAAGCCCGGCAAGCTTAGCCCGGACGAGTTCGACCACATCAAGGAGCATCCGGTCCGCAGCCACAAAGTCGTTCAGCAGGTCCCTCAACTGGCGAATGCGCTGGACGGAGTTCTGCACCATCACGAGCGGTACGACGGAACGGGTTACCCGTCCGGGTTGGCCGGCGAGCAAATCCCGCTCCAGGCTCGAATTATCCAGATCGCCGACGTGTTCGACGCGCTGACCTCCACCCGCTCCTATCGCCCGCCGTACGAATGGCGGGAGGCGCTAGCCCTCATGGAGAAGGAGGCCGGAAAGACGATCGATCCACGCCTTCAAAAGACGTTCGATGGGTTGATCCGGGAGCGTTTGGACGGTCATCCGCGAGGGTGGGAGCGACTGCAGGCCCATGCGAATTGCCGCGACCACGAATTCAACCTTGCGGAATCAGGCCCCCTGGAGGCATGACATGACCATGACCCTATTGCTACCGTGGTTTCCGATTCTCTTGGGAGTCGGCGTGGGCGGCCGCCTGTTAGGGCGGAGGCGCGGGTATGCCCTTGGGTTGCTATGCGCTTTGTTTTGGATTGCGTTGCTGGCGGCATCGGCCCAGTCCGGCATCTGGACGGATCCCTGGAGCTTAGCCACCGTTGCAGCCGGCGTGGCTGCCATCATCGCCATAGGCGGTTGGGCCGGCGAAACGCCGCTTCGTCAGGACTCGCCGACCGCTGAGAGCAACGAACAAGCGCCGGCGGCCTCGCGGTCGAATGAACATGAGGTAGCCTTCGAGCGGATCGCCCGCGTGTTGGATGAGTTCGACGATTGGCTGGCGGATCATCGCACTGACAACAATCCCTGGCCCAAGTTCGATGAGTTCCTCCGCGGGGCAATGTACCAGATTTGCCAGGCCACGCATGTGCGCCCCTATCGCGTCGTGGGAGAGGGCGAACAACTTGCGTCCTTGTGCGAACCCGACCCGTTCACGGACGCGGGCGCTCCGCCGGTGCGCAGTGGAATCGTGGCGCAGGTCGTTGCCGGCGGCCGGGCGTACGTGGCCGGAGACGCTTTCGAGCCGACCGCGGGGCGGGCCCTCGGCGAGAACTCGCGGGAACCCATCGTCTGGTGCTTTGCGATCAGCCAAGGGACTAAGCGGCTGGGAGCCGTTGTGGTCGGCCGAGTCGACATCGATCCTCAGGTCCACCGTCGACTTCTGCGAACCGTCGAGCACCTGATTCAACTGGCCTGGTGCATGTTGCATGAGGCAGCCTACAGCCGCTCGGCGATGCTGGACGACCCGGTTTCCGGGCTGCGCACGCGAGAGGCGTTCCTACGTGCGGCCGGCGAGTCGTTGCAGGAATCGTATGCGCAGGGAGAGCCGGCGGCGATGGCGGTGATCGCACTTGAACGGCTACGTGAGCTCAACGACGTCGGGCGCTGGGACGTGGCCGACGAGTTGGTGAAAGCCGTCGGCATGACGCTCCGCAGGAAGGTGCGCATGGACGACCAACTGGGCCGATTCGACGGTTCGCGCTTTATCATCTTGCTTCGTCGAGTCGATTGCGACTTGGCCTCGCTGATCGTGGCCCAGATCATGTCGCGGCTGACCGCTCTTTGCGGCGATGAGGCCCGGTGGGGGGCGGCAATCGGAGTTCGCTGCGGGCTTGTCGGCAGCGGTATCGGCCGGCCGGACCTTCGCGTCCTGGCAGCCGGAGCTCTGGGGCAAGCCCGTCGTGCCCGCGTCGAAAGCACGCCGATCGCAAGTGATTTCGGGCCCGCGGCGTTATCAGTCGCATCCAGCACGCGGGGCACTGTCGTGGCAGGCGGCGATGTCGAGAGGATGAGTCCGGTGCGCGGGGGCGGACTTCGCACATGAAGGTGGAACAGCAACAGGTAGGCACGGTGGATGTTCTGACGCCGGTCGGCGCCCTGGCCGATGCGGACGGGGAGCGGTTTTGCAAACTGCTTCTGGAACGACTCTCGTCGCCCAGTCCGCGGGTCGTCGTGGCCATGCGCGACGTCCCCTACATGGACAGCGCCGCGCTGGAGGGCCTTCTGACCGCGTCGGACGGATTGGCGGAGCGAGCTGCGACCCTGAAGCTGGTCGGCGTCACGCCGACATGCCGGGAGATTCTCGATCTGATCGGCCACGCGTGGCGGTTTTCGTACTTCAAGGACGTACAGGACGCGGTGAAGAGTTTTCTCTAGGTCGGTCCGCAGGCGACAAACATGCAGAATCTGACGATTGAAAGCGCAGTCCGCCTCGGCGATCAACTGATTCGCGATGGGCACATCACGCCGGAGCAATTGACCCAGGCATTGGCCCGTCAGCAGGCGTCGGGGGGGCGAATCGGTTCGGCTTTGGTCGACGTCGGTGCAATCTCTGCGGCGGCCCTCGTCCAAGCCCTTGCGACCCGCCTGAATGTTAAGGGGTGCGTGCTGCGCCACGGGCTGATTGATCCCAAGGCGGCCAAACTGATTCCCAAGGAGGAAGCCGAACGGCTGCGCGTACTTCCGATGTTCCGCGTTCGCGAGGAGTTGACCGTGGCCATGGCCGAGCCTCAGTCGCTGCCCGTGCGGGACCGCCTCAAGAGCCTGACGCACTGCTCGATTCGACCCGTGTTGGTGCTCGAAGAGAATCTGCGCGAGTTTCAGCGGAAATACCTGGCGGCCGAGGTGACGGTGGACACCTTCCTCGCTTCGATAGAAGAAACCGACATCCACATCTCCGAAACCGAGGCCGTCGATGAAGGTCCGCTCACCGATCTGGACAAGATGGTCGAAGGCAGCCCCATCGTAAACCTCATCAATCTTGCCCTGCTCACCGCGCTGCGGGCCGGGGCCAGCGACATCCACATCGAGCCCGACCGGGACGCAACGCACATCCGCTATCGCATCGACGGGCAGCTTCGAGAAATGCTGAAACCGCCTAGGGGAATGCACGCCGCCATCGTGTCTCGCATCAAGGTCATCGGTCGGATGGATATCTCAGAGAAACGCCTGCCTCAGGAAGGTCGCGTCCACATCGTCGCCGATGGCCGCGAGATCGATTTGCGCGTATCGAGCATGCCCACAGTTCTCGGCGAGAAAATCGTGCTCCGAATTTTGGACAAGGCGAACCTCAGTTTTGAATTGGAGTCCCTGGGCATTCGCGGCAAGGACCGCGCCGCCATCGAGGCGATGATTCGCAACCCGTACGGTCTCATGCTGGTGACCGGTCCGACGGGAAGCGGCAAGACGACCACGCTCTACTCAGCCCTCGATCTGCTGCGCAGCGAAGCCGTCAACATCGTGACCATCGAAGATCCCGTGGAATACCAGCTTCCGCTGATCAATCAGATTCAGGTCAACGAGCGCGTCGGCCTGACATTCGTCCGAGCCCTGCGGTCGATTTTGCGCCAGGATCCGGACGTGATCATGGTCGGTGAGATCCGCGATCAGGACACCGCGCGGGTAGCAATCCAGGCGGCCCTCACCGGGCACCTGGTGCTTTCCACATTGCATACCAACGACTGCCCGGGCGGCGTGATGCGCCTGATCGACATGGGCATCGAGCCGTTCCTCCTTTCCGCCGCTACCCTGGGATTCGTCGCCCAGCGGCTGGCGCGGACCATCTGTCAATCGTGCAAGACGTCCTATTATCCATCCGCGAATCTGCTCAAGAGCGTCGGCTGGGAACGCCGCACCAACGAGTTGTTCCAGATGGGCGAAGGCTGCCGGCAATGCAACAACACCGGCTTTCGCGGCCGAATCGGCATTTACGAAGTCATGGTGCTCGACACGGAGTTGAAGCGCATGATTCAGGCCGGCGCCTCCGAGACCGATATGCGCGTCTACCTCGCTCAGATCGGTTGGCGAACCCTGCGCGAGAAAGCCCTGGACGTAGTCGAGCGCGGCGCGTCGACGCTTGAAGAGGTGCTTCGCGTCACCCGGTCAGAGCGGCTGGACGTTTGCTATCCCACGGGAACGGCGGAGGCGTCACTCGTATGATCCTGACCTACGACGCCATCGATGCCCAAGGCCGGCGGTCGGCGGATTCCGTCGAGGCCCACGACGTCAGGGAGGCGGTCGACCAGCTTCGCCGCCGCGGGCTCTATGTTACGCAAATCGCCGAGGCGGGCGGCGCCAAGACGCCGAGCGCCGCGAGCTCCTCCGACGCCACCGCGGTCCGGCTGCCGCTGAAAACCCTTGCCCTCTTCACCCGGCAAATGGCCATGTTGCTGCGAGCCGGCAGCGGCGTCGTACCCGCGCTGACCGCCATCAAGCGGCAGATGAAGCGGCCTCAACACGCCGCCCTGCTCGAACAAATCGCGGCGAACCTGGAGGACGGAGTGACGTTGACGGATTCACTCCGCCGGCATCCCCGCACCTTTGATTCGGTCTACTGCGCCATCACCGCGGCGGGCGAAGCAAGCGCGGCGCTCACGCAGATGTTTGAGCGCCTTACGACGATTGTCGGCAAGCGACGGGCCATGCGCAACAAGATCCTCGGCGCTATGGCTTATCCCGCTCTGCTGATCTTCATGTGCATCCACATCATCGGCGTGTTGCTCATGTTTGTCTTGCCGAGATTCGCCCAGATGTTCATCCAGCTCGGCGTTCAAACGCCGGCCTCTACGCAAGCGCTCTTGTCCGTGGGGCAGGCGCTTCACGATTACTGGCCGATCGTGCTGGTCGTCAATCTGGCGCTGGTTTTCCTCGCGGTGTGGTCTCTGGGCAGCAGCCGAGGCCGACAATGGCTGAGCAACCTTCAACTGAGCATTCCCATCCTGGGACGCCTCCGAGGCCGGCTCATTCAGGCACAGATGCTGCGGACCATGGGCATGCTGCTGGAGAGCCGGGTCGGCGTTCTCGACACTCTGGAGCTGGTTCGGCAGTCCACCGGCAATGCGCGTTTTCAACGACTCTTCGATGATCTGGAGCAGACGGTGACGTCCGGCGGGCAGCTCAGTGCGGCGTTCGAGCGCTCTGGAATCGTCGAGCCGTACATCTGCCAGGCGGTGCGCACCGGCGAGGACAGCGGCAACTTGGGCGGAGCCATGACGTACTGTGCGGACGTGCTCGACGAAACCAACACCGAGCTCATCAACGTCGTAACCAAGCTTTTGGAACCGGCGATCCTGATCATCATGGGCCTGGTCGTCGGTGCTGTGGCCATCTCTTTGTTCCTGCCGCTGTTTGATCTGACCTCGGCCATTCACTAGTGGAGGCTCATCACGTGATCGGATGGCTCAATGGCCAACGCAAACGAACGCCGATCGGCCTCGACGTCGGGGCCACCGCCGTGCGCGCGGCGCAATTGAGCCGCACCGGCGACGTCGCGACGATTCGGCACACGGCTCGCAGACAGCGTAGTCAGCAGCCCACCGACGGCGGTCCGGTCGACTCGCCGCAGATCGACCAGGATGTCCGGTTGTGTCTGCAACAGGGCCTCTTTTCCGGGCGCAGCGCCGTAGCGGCAGTGGATACGCCGGACGCGGATTTTTTTTCTTTGGAATTGCCTCCGGCCGTTCTTCAGGAATCAACGGCGCATTCGCGAAGCGTCGTCCGGTGGGAAGTAGAACGGTTGATGGGCGATCGCGCGGCCGAAGTCGAAACCAGACATTGGCGCCTGCCGCCCACGCAGGGGCCGGCGCCCAACGCCATCGCCATCGCGGTTGGCGCGACCCTTGTGGCCGCGACGCGAGACGCCTGTCAGCGCTCCGGCCTGCGGTGCTGGTGCGTGGATGCGGCGGCGACTGCGCTGGCGCGATTCGGAACCTTCTTGCATTCGTGGGGGCCCCAACAGATATGGGGCATCTTGGATGCCGGTCATCGCCAGAGCCGTCTTGTTCTGTGCCTGGGCGACACTCCAATCCTAGTCCGTACCGCCGGGCCGGGCGGAGACGCCTGGACCCAGCGGATCGCCGATTCGCTTTCGATCAGCCGACACGCGGCGGAAGTGCACAAACGCAGGCACGGCCTTGCCCTCACCAATGCGCATGCTCGCAACACGGACGGTAATGCGAAGGCCGATGCCGTCGCCTCACTGGAACTGGCGGCCATGTTGATGGGAATCCTCCGTACTGACCTCAATGACTTGGCCGCTGAAATCAAACGATCCTACGAATATGTGCTAAGCTGCTACCCGGCCCGGCAGGCCGTTGATCTGGTCGTCAGCGGCGGCGGCGCGGCGATGCCGCGTTTTCCGGAGTTCCTTGGGGGGGCTTTGGGCATACCTGTTCGTCGTGCGTCATCGTACTTGGCAGATCCATTGTGTCGATTGCGATGCGCCGATGCGCAAGCGGAGCGGATGGATGAATTCGCTGTAGCTGTGGGGTTGGCCATCGAGTAAGGCCGTCGTGCTTGTGGAGCGACCCGTTGATTCATCTGAACGTCATTCCGGAATCTTCACTGCTGGGCCAAGCTCGCCGGCGGCACATTGTCCGTTGGACCATCGCGGCCGCGGCGGCCATTGCGACGGTAGCTGTGCCCCTGGGTCTGGATTGGTTGCGTCGTTCCGAGGCCGCGG
>Ga0187893_10014242_pt1 | contig 10886 bp, 12 predicted proteins | sample MA1701074metaG_FD_139574 | JGI IMG/M metagenome (GOLD analysis project Ga0187893, IMG submission 139574) | White microbial mat communities from a basaltic lava cave in the Kipuka Kanohina Cave System on the Island of Hawaii, USA - MA170107-4 metaG ...
GCACGTCGGCGCCGTTGAATTTGCCCTCGACCGGCACGCGCTCACTGTCGAGCGCGTAGACGGTGAACACGTAGTGATGCACGATCGAATCGTTCCATGGCGGGCACGGCCCGTCGTAGCCGTAGTAGTCGCCTTCCATGTCGTGGTCGCCCGCGAACCAGTCGGTGTAGCTGTTGGTGCCGTGTCGCGTGCCGCCCGCCGCGGCCGGCCCGTTCTTGCCGCGTGGCGTCACCGCGTGCGAATGGCTGCCTGCTTCAAGCGCGCTCGTTGACGGTGGAACATCGATCAACGCCCAATGAAAAAAATCCACACGCGGCAGCGTCGATGGGATCTCGCGCCCTTCCTGATTCACGTCGTCCGGTTTGCTGGGCACATCGTAGTCGTGGCAGACGATCGCGAACGACTTCGTTCCTGCGGGCGCATCGCTCCAGGCCAGATGCGGATTCCTGTTCGCCGAAAGTTTGACGTGATGCGACGGGTCGGGCACCGCGAACGCGAATTCGCCTGGGATGCGGCCGCCGTCTGAAAACGAGTTGCTCCACACCTTCACTTGTTCCTCCGTTTGGATTGCAACCAGAAAGTCGCGGGTCCGTCATTGATGAGTTCCACCTGCATCATGGCACCGAACTCGCCGCTCGCAACAAACGGATGCAACACGCGCGCCCGTGCGACGAAGTGATCGAAGAGGCGTCTGCCTTCGTCGGGCGGCGCGGCCCGCGAGAAACCGGGCCGCGTGCCCGAATCGGTGTCTGCCGCCAGCGTGAATTGCGACACCAGCAGCAGTCCGCCGTTTACGTCGCGCAGGGAAAGGTTCATGCGGCCGGACGCGTCGGCAAAGACGCGGAAGCCAAGCAGTTTTTCGATCAATGTGTCAGCATCGAGCTCGGAGTCGCCGCGTTCGGCGCATACGAACGCCACGATGCCGGCGCCGATTTCGCCGGCGACCCGCGTGTCAGCCCGAACGCGCGCTTGCGAAACGCGTTGAATCAGCGCGATCATTCGGGCATGTTAGGCAGCGGTGAAGAATTTCGCGACGACCTGCGCGGCACGGCAGGTCCGGTCAACGTGCGTAAGGTGTTGCCGCCCGACGTGCTGGCCGAGCTGACACGGATGGATCCGTGGCGTTCCTCGTGGGCGATCGCGAAGACGTTCGGTCTGCTTGCGCTGGCCATCGTCATTGCCTGGACGAACTTCACGTGGTGGGTTGTCGTGCCCGCGGTGCTGCTGATCGGAATCCAGCAACACGCGCTCTTTGTGCTCGCACACGACGCCGCGCACTATCGCTTGTTCGAAATGCGCTGGCTGAACGAATTTTTCGGCCGTCTGTTCGGCGCGTTGGGCGGCGTCTCGGTGTGCAGCTATCGGGTGATTCACCGGCTGCATCACAACAACCTGTATGGCGACGTCGATCCCGACATCGCTTTGCACGGCGGCTATCCGCGCGGCAGGGCCTACCTCGCCTGGAAGCTGTTGCAGGACATCGTCGGCTGGAACGCCTGGAAGACCTACAAATACTTCTTTGGCAATCCGGCGGTCAACGCAAAGACGAACGTCGCGCAGCGGCCGCTTGACGATACGTCCGACGCATTGCGCAGCGCCGGGCGCAGGGATCGGTGGAGCGTGGCGGCTTTCCATGTCGCGGCGCCGCTGATCTTCCTTGCCACCGGCGGCGTCGACGCGATGCTGAAGTATCTGGTCCTGTGGCTGTTGCCGCTTCTGACGGTGATCCAGCCAATCCTGCGACTGCGTGCGATTTGCGAGCACGGCGCCGTCACGGACCTTTCCACACCGCTGACCGCCGCGCGCACCAATCTGCCTGGCGCGCTGGCGCGTTTTGTGATGTTTCCGCATAACGTCAACTATCACGTTGAGCACCATCTGTTCCCTGCGGTGCCGCACTATCACCTGCCGCGGCTGCATCGGGAGTTGGTGGCGCGTGGCGTGCTGGCGAAAGCGGAAGTACGGTCTGTGCGTGAGACGTTTGGACGGGTGTTCGCCGAACGTGGTTCGGCTTCGGGCGTTGCCTGAGTTCGTGTTCAGCGCGGCAGCCCGTCCGCGTCAGTCGCCTGCTCCCACGTGAGGGGCAGTCGTCAGGAAGCGTTTCTTCTGCGATGCCGGCCTCCCTCGCGCCAATCAATCGCGCATCACCCATGCGTCGGCCATCGCTTGTCTGGGCCTTTGTTGCGCCCGACCTCTATCGGCACGAAAAGCGGATGGCGGCGCCGATCATTTTTTCCAGCGTGCTGATGTTCTTTCTCGGAATGGCGTACTGCTACTTCGTTGTCTTCGGCTTCGTGTTCAAGTTCGTCGCGGGCTTTGCGCCGGAGTCGGTCGCGGTTGCGCCGGATATCGAGGCGTATTTCGGTTTCGTGCTCGGCATGTTTCTCGCGTTTGGATTGATGTTCGAAGTGCCGATCGCCGTCGTGTTGCTGGTGCGCTTCGGCATTGCCAGTGTCGAAAAACTGAAACAGGCGCGCCCGTACGTCATCGTCGGCGCCTTCATCGTCGCCGCCATTTTCACGCCGCCCGACGTGCTGTCGCAGCTTCTGCTGGCAATCCCCTCGTGCCTGTTGTACGAACTGGGGCTGCAGCTCGCGCGTTTCGTTGCAAAGCCGAAAGAAGAGGATAGGTCGTTCAAAGGCCCATTTTCCGTGGCCATAGGGTGGCCAGGCCCGTCAGTCAAGGCTCGGATTGCGGTCTTTGTGGTTTGACGGTGGCCGCCGAGCGCCGCTGGACCCGGCCACACACGCCCATCAGAGGGCTCGTCCCAGGGTTTACCCCGACGAGTTGGCGCTATGCCTCGGTCTTGCAAACCACGGGCGCAGCCGATCCCCGCAGCCCCTGGCGCTGGGCCGCTGGAACTTACATGGCTTGGGTGCGCGCAAGCCGCTTGCAGCTGCGTCCCCCGAGCTGGCGCCCGCGGCGGGGCCCGCGCCTGCAGACCCAGGTGCGTGAGGATCCTCTCGATGACGGGCTGCTCCAGGATGGCGGCGATGATCTTCGGCTCGCCGCCGCAGTTCGGGCAGTGCTCCAGGTCGAGATCAAAGACGCGCTTGAGCAGCCGCGCCCAACTCAGCCGCACCGGGCGGTGCTGCGCACAGATCGCCTCGCACTCGGCGGGTTGCGCTGCCCGGGCGCTCTCGACCGGGCCAGGCGGCACCACCAAAGGACGCAGCTTGGCGTTGGGGGCCAGCACGCCGTGCAAGCGGATGAGGTGCAGCCGTGGCCGTGGCACCAGGGCTGCAAGCCGCTGCATCAACTCGAGCGGCGACATCACAGGTGCGTGGTGCCGTCGCGCCAGGGTGTCTTCAGCTTCAGCACCACCTGCCCGCGGCGTTGCATTGCACCCGCTCGGTGGCCAGCGCCGGGCGGGTGATGTAGCGGCACAGTTGCTCCAACGCCTGGCGCTCGTCGGCGCCGCAGCGCACGGCGGTGTGCAGGCTGAAACCCTGCATGTCGGTGCACAGCGTCTGGTTGAAGCCGGTCTCCCTCGGCATTGCGCCTTGCAGCGTCAGCACCTTCTGACCGGCGCGCGGGCCGAAGGCGATCCGGTAAGTGCACGCGGCGGCCTGCAGCTGCCTGAGCGTGCGGGCCTCGTCCGAGTCGGCGTCGTTGTCGGCCATGTAAGTCGAACCCTCTTCTTCGACCAACAACGCCCCGACGGGTGAGCAGCTTCATCGTACGGGTGATGATCGTGTGCAACACCGTCTGCACCTCGTCATCGGTCGGCGCGGGCACCTGGACCAACATGGGCTCGCCTTCGGCGCGGCGACGGTACACACCGTCCAGCACCAGGCAGTGCAGGTGGATATTGAGGTTGGCGGCCGAGCCGAAGCGTTGGATCAGCGTGACCGCCGCCTGCCTGTTTGAGCAGGAACCGAGGATCGCGATGCACGACCTGCAGCACGGGCGTCACCAGCTTGGGTTGCGCGGCCAGCAGCAGGCGCAGCGGGATCGGCAGCGACAGCACCCACTGCCGAACCGGCACATGGGGGATGACGTGGTCCACCAGATGCGCCGCCGTCTGCGCCATGCGTCGGGCGCCGCACGACGGGCAAAAGCCGCGCCGCTTGCAGCTGAAGGCGACGAGCTTGTCGTGGCCGCAGTCACCGCAGCGCAGCCTCAGAAAGCCGTGGGCCAGGATGCCGCACTCGAGGAAGGCGTCGAACTCGTCCTTCACGAATTGCGGCAGGTCGGCGCCGGCGGCATCTTCGGTCTCGGCAAAGAACGTGGCAGCGTGGTCTGTTCGGGGCGCTGGCGTTCGTAGTGGACCGGGGCGCCATCGCGCGCCCGGCGAGGCTGCTGCACCGAGGCTTGCACGCGTTGCTCATGTTGAGACCGTGGTGCTTCACGGTCTCAAACCGAGCGGTGCGCCGCCATTGCCCTTGATGGCGCCCACTTCCGAGCGCCCGCCTCAGGGTGTCAACGTTTTGTTGGTTGCCTCGGTTCCTGGTCCGGCATCAGCGGGCGCGTTTCGAACACGCGGTCGCCGACGCGAATGCGCATCGCCACCGGGTAGCGGGCGCGTGTGCGCGGCGAAGTCCAGTGCTCGATCGGTTCGAACGCCACGTCCGCCGGCGCGAACGTACGCGTGCCAGACCGGTCGCGCAGCGACGCGTACGCAAAGAGCGCGTCGGCGCGGGAAGTCGTGTCCTTGCGCCGGAACGAATACGCCATCAGCGCTGAACCGTCATCGACGTTCATGCCGATCCAGTCCCAGCAGCCGCATCCGGATCGAGAGGTGTGCTCGACCATTCGTGATCGAGCCAGCCGATGCCACTGAACGGTTCGGTGCGGCCATTGCGCGTCAGTCGCGCGGCGAGCGCAAGTTGCGGCCAGGAGTAGTAGTGACTGGCCGCGTCCGGACGATGGCCTTTGCGCGATTAACCGCCATCGCCCTGCAGCATCACGTTCTGCCGGATCGCGGCGGTGAACGTCAGGTCGAACGAGCGGGCAGGGACGGTGCCAAGTGTATCCGGTGCTGCCTGCACTTGCACCATCGAGGACGCCGCGCCTGAACGCCCAGCGATCGAGCGCGACGCTGGTGTCGTCGGTGGAGATCGAGACGCCGCCCGGGCCGACGCGGCCGATGCGTTCCTCGTGCAACAGGCTGCCGCGCGCCGGATCCGCGATCGCCGCGTGTGCGATCAGCAGTTGTCTGGCGGCGAAGCAGCTCGGTTGCTGCGGATGTTCCAGATCGATCGGCGTGCGAACGCGGAAGAACGTCACCTGCAGTCCGAGTGCGACGCCGTCACTCTGCGGCGCGCGTTCCAGCACAGCGGTCAGGTACCACCACTTCGATTCGATGCCCTGGATGCGCGCCGTGGTCGCGCGGGAACTCGAGAGCGCGGCGGGTCACCGGCTCGTAGTCGGCGGCAAGTACAGGACCGCGCGCCGTCAGTCCTGCCAGCGCACCCGGCGCAGCAAGCATCAGTTGCCGTTGGAGCATGCGGTTCGCTTTCTGCCGGCATTAGAACCCATGGCGATCGCACACGAACAAAAGCCTTGACCTGAACGATTATCTGGTAATAATAGATGCATGTCTGAAGTAAGTATTACAGAAGCCTCTTGGCTCCTGCTGGTCGCCACCCTGCCGGGACAAAACAGCGGGCTGCGCGTGCGGTTCTGGCGGCAGCTCAAAGGCGTTGGCGCGGCCAGCCTGCGCGATGGCGTCTACCTGCTGCCGCAGCGCGAAGACCTGCGGCAGTCGCTCGAGGAGTTGCGCGCGGAGCTGGCGGCGGCCAGTGGCAGCTCGTACCTGCTGCAGCTGCCGCGCCAGGAGGCGGAACTCGAAAGCGAGTGGACCGCATTGTTCGACCGGACCGACGCGTATCGCGAGTGCCGCGAAGCGCTGGACCAGCTGCTGAAGCGCCTGCCCGAATGGTCCGAGGCCGAGGCGCGCCGTCAGCTGCGTCTGTGGCAGAAGAGTATCGAAGCGATCGTTGCCATCGACTACTTTGCAGACGAACCACGCGAGCAGGCGCAGCGCGCCGCGAGCGATGCCGAAGCGCGGCTGACGCGGCACTACAGCCCGGACGAACCGTTGCCGAGGCGCGGCGGGATTCAGCGTCTCGTTCGCCGCGACTATCAGGGCCGGCGGTGGGCGACGCGCCGGCGTCCATGGGTCGATCGCATTGCGTGCGCGTGGCTGATCCGGCGCTTCATCGACAAGGACGCGAGCTTCGTGTGGCTGGCCGATGTGCGCCGCTGCCCGAAAGATGCTCTTGGTTTCGACTTCGACGATGCGACGTTCACGCACGTCGGCGACAAGGTGACGTTCGAAGTGCTGTTGCATGCCTTTGCGCTCGACAAGGACGTCGGTCTGCAGCGCCTGGCGGCGCTGGTTCATGCGCTTGATGTCGGCGGTGAACCCACCGCCGAGGCAGGCGGTTTCGAAGCCGTGCTCGCCGGAGCGCGCGCGCGCATCGACGACGACGATCGCCTGCTGGTCGAAATGGGCAGCGTGCTCGACTCGCTGTACGCGCACTTTCAGGACGTCAAGGCGGGCAAGTGAACCGCACGGCGCAATCACAAACAAGTCAACGACAGGAGTACGGCAATGAAGAAATTCTGGCAGTTCACGCAAACGCACACGGTCGACCTGGGCTACGAACAGCTCCTGATTCTCGAAGGCGAATCCGGTCCGCGCGTGAAGGTTCTCTTTCGCGGCCGCTGGCTGAGCGAGGCGATCGACCCGCGAATCCGGACGCGCACCTCCGATAGCAAGTCATGACAGAAAGGACCTGCCGTGGCACCGACCGTAGTCGTGAGCAAGGTGAATTTCGATTCGGACCGAACCGGACAGATGTCTGCCGGCTGGACCGGCGGCGTGACCGCACAGGGAACGGCGAGATGGACCGTTGAAGTCGATCCCGCCGCACCGCGCCAGCGGCATGTGCTGAAGCAATCCGGAAAAGCGATGTTCTGCTGGTGCGTGAAGGACACCCCGGCGCTCGCGGACGGCGCGGTGGAAGTGAAATTCAAGCCGGTTGCAGGCGAGCAGGACCAGGCCGGTGGACTTGTCTGGCGCTGGAAGGACGGCAACAACTACTACGTTGCGCGCGCGAACGCCCTGGAAGGCAACGTGTCGCTCTATCACACGACCAACGGCGGGCGCCGAACCATCGTCTACGAGGACGCGCCCGTGGCAAGGGACGTCTGGCAAACGCTGCGAGTGGAATTCAACGCGGACGCGATCCGCGTCCTGCTCGACGGCAAGCTCTACATCGACACGCTCGACAGCCATATCTCCGGCGCCGGCAGAGTGGGCGTGTGGACCAAGGCGGACAGCGTGACGCTGTTCGATGACTTCATCATCGAAGCGCCGGCGACCTAGCCTAACAGGAAGATTCCGGTGGCACCCCGCATCACCCACAGCATCCTCGCCGCGCGCGGCCTGCGCGCGTTCGGCGATGGCTACGTGAGCCTGCTGTTGCCGCTCTATCTGCTCGAACTCGGGTTCGGCGCGTTCGAGGTCGGCCTGATCGCCACGGCGACGCTGCTCGGATCCGGGCTGCTGACGCTGCTCGTCGGATTGCGCGCGTACCGCTACCACTATCGCAGCGTGCTGCTGGCGGCCACGGTCGTGATGATGGCGACCGGCGTCGGCGTCGCGCTGTTCACGCAGTTCTGGCCGCTGCTGTTGATTGCGTTCGTCGGCACGCTCAACCCTTCAGCCGGCGACGTGAGCGTGTTTCTGCCGCTCGAACACGCGGTGCTGTCACGCTCGGTCGCCGACCGCGATCGCACCGCCGCGTTCGCGCGTTACAGCCTCGTGGGTACGCTGCTCGCCGCGCTCGGGTCGTTGGCCGCGGTGCTGCCGGCGCTGCTCGCGCCGTCGCTCGGCGTGTCGATGAAGGGATCGCTGCAGCTCATGTTCGTGCTGTACGGCGCGCTGGGGCTGCTTGCCGCGCTCGTCTACCGCGGCTTGCCCGTTGCGCTCGAGACGGAATCGAGCCAGCCATCTGCACCGCTCGGCAGATCGAAAAAAACGGTTTATGTGCTGGCGACCCTGTTCAGTCTCGACGCGTTCGGCGGCGGTTTTGTCGTGCAGTCGATGATCGCACTCTGGCTGTATCAGGGCTTCGGGCTGTCGCTCGCGACTGCAGCGAGCGTCTTTTTCTGGACCGGTGTGCTGACGGCACTGTCGTACCTGGTCGCCGTTCGCATCGCGCGGCGCATCGGGTTGGTCAACACGATGGTGTTCACGCACATACCGTCCAGCCTGTGCCTGATCGCCATTCCGTTCATGACCGAGCTCGCGTACGTCATCGCGCTGTTGTTCGTGCGCGCCGCGCTGTCGCAGATGGACGTGCCCACGCGCAGCTCGTACGTGATGGCGATCGTGACGCCCGCGGAGCGCCCGGCAGCCGCAAGCGTCACCGCGGTGCCGCGCAGCCTTGCTGCATCGGCGAGCCCGGTGGTTGCCGGCTATCTGCTCAGCGTGTCGACATTCGGCTGGCCGCTGTTCGCGGCCGGCGCAATAAAGATCGTCTACGACCTCTTGTTGCTCGCGATGTTCCGCCGCGTGCGACCGCCGGAGGAACAACCGCAGGAACAACGCCCGCAGCAACCTCAGCAACAACCGCAGCGCGAGCCGCAAGCCGGCCTGCTTGCGGGTGGCCCTGCAGGTTCCAGCCCCGAGCGCTGAAGCGACCGCTGCAATCCCGAAAGACCCAACGGAGAACCCGATGCGTCAGCACATTGCTCCTATTCCCTGCCGGCCCTGGACTTTGAACGGACTGTCCGAACGCCTGATCGTCAGTCACTACGAAAACAACTACGGCGGCGCGGTGCGCTCGCTGAATGCGATTTGCGACGACCTCGCTGCGCTGGACCTCGCGTCCGCACCCGGCTACCTGGTTCGGAGCCTGAAGCGGGAGGAACTGACCGCGCTGGGCTCGGTGGCGCTGCACGAGCTGTACTTCGGCAACCTGGGTGGTGACGGCAAGCTTACGGCCGGCATCGCCACGACACTCGAAGAGCAGTTCGGCACAGTCGACGACTGGCGCCGCGAGTTCGTCGCCGCCGCGTCGGCGCTGCGCGGTGGTTCCGGCTGGGTGCTGCTCAGTTACTCGCGCCGCGACCGCCGGTTGTCCAACGTAGTCGGCTTCGATCACACGCAGTCCGGTGTGGATGCCGCGCCGGTGCTCGCACTCGACATGTACGAACACGCGTACGCGATCGACTTCGGTGCGAACGCGACCGCGTACGTCGACGCATTCATGCGCAACATCGACTGGGGTGTGGTCGGCAAGCGCTTCGCCGAAGCGGTTGGTGCGGGCCAGGACGCCGCACCAACCGATCCATTGCCTTCGGTTTCGATTGAAGAACTCGCGGTAGAGCTTGCGAGCCACGATCGCGTACAGGTGCTCGACGCCCGCCCGAAGCACTACTACACGCGCAGCACCGACATGATGAGCGGCGCGATCTGGCGCGATCCGACGCGCGTCGCCGAATGGTCGAGCGAATTCTCCACCGCGGCGCCCGTGTACGTGTACTGCGCCTATGGTTTTCACGTCGGCTGCGGCGTCACCGCCGAGCTGCGCGAACGCGGTTTCGACGCGAAATACGTTCGCGGCGGTTTGTCCGCCTGGTACGCGGCCGGCGGAGAACGATCGCTCACGCACGCTGCGCCGAGCGCGGTCGAAATCTGAACCGCCAGGGCCGCGCGAGGGACAATGGACGAGCAAACCGCCCCCTCTGTCCGCAAGGCCGAAGCGCCGCCAACGTTCGTTCTGACGCGCGCTGACATCGCCGAACTGATGACGCTCGGCGACTACCGCGCCGCCGCGACCGAGGCTTTCAGGGCGATGGCAGAGGGCCGCGCGCTGTCGCCGCCGCCGTTGCACATTCCTGCCGATGGCGGCGGCTTTCACGCCAAGGGTGCGCGCCTGCGCACTCACTGCGGCGACTATGTCGCGCTCAAGCTCAACGGCAACTTCCCTCGCAACCCGCAGCAGACCGGCCTGCCTACGATCCAAGGCGCAATTTTCCTTTGTGACGCCGCCAACGGCGCGCTGTGCGCCGTGATGGACTCGATCGAAGTGACGCTACGCCGCACCGCCGCGGCAACTGCGCTCGCTGCGCATCATCTCGCGCGCCCAGACGCTGCAACCATCGCCATCTGCGGTTGCGGCGAACAGGGGCGGGCACAGCTCGCGGCGCTTGCCGATGAACTGCAACTGACGCATGTTTTCGCCTGGGACGTCGACGCCGCCGCGGCCGAGGATTTCGTCGACGAGATGACGCCGAAACTCCGCTGCAGGATCGAGCGCGCGGAAAACCTCGCAGACGCTACGCGCCGAAGCGACGTGATCGTCGCCTGCACGACGGCGCGCACGCCGTACCTGGACGTGAACCACGTGCGGCCGGGCGCGTTCGTCGCCGCCGTCGGCGCCGACAGCCACGACAAAAGCGAGCTCACACCGCAGCTGATGGTCCGGGGCAAGGTCATCGTCGACGTGCTGGAGCAATGCCGATCGATCGGCGATCTGCATCATGCGATCGCCGCCGGCGTGGTGGCAGCCGAAGACGTTTTTGCGACGCTGGCCGAGCTCGCGGCCGGTCAAAAACCGGGACGGACGACAGACGACGAAATCACGATTTTTGATTCGACCGGCATGGCGGTCCAGGACGCGGCCGCCGCCATCCGCATTTACGAACGCGCAAAGGCCGGACGCATTGGCCTCGTTCGCCATTTCGGCGAATTGCCAGCACGGAGATGAAAATGCCCGCACTGACCGACGATTCAACGAGTGCTATTCCCCTCACGCCTGTCGCAAAGGACTACTACGACAAATGGCTCGAAGCCTTGCCTGTGCGCGAGCGCGAATGGCTGAAGACAACGGGCTTCACCGCCGAGCCCGGCAAGTTCGCTTTCCTGC
>Ga0187893_10014243_pt1 | contig 10886 bp, 14 predicted proteins | sample MA1701074metaG_FD_139574 | JGI IMG/M metagenome (GOLD analysis project Ga0187893, IMG submission 139574) | White microbial mat communities from a basaltic lava cave in the Kipuka Kanohina Cave System on the Island of Hawaii, USA - MA170107-4 metaG ...
AAGTATTATCTAAATCTAAAAATTCCTTGTCATTTCCTTTGTAGTCTTTTTCGGAATATTTTCCTGAACCTCTTTTTGGAAGATACACTATGATATCTTCATCATCAAAGTTTGGTACATCCAAGTGTTTGTCCTGTGATAGATATTTTAGAAAATATGCATCGTTGATTTTTACAACAAACTTTCTTCCAGTTTCTTTTGCTATTGTAAAAAATGTTCGCAACCTATCAACATCTTTGAAATTAAAATCTGTAAATACAAGATTATTTGTCTCTGATACAGTTTTACTTGATTGTTCATAGACGAGTTTTTCCGATTCTTCCTTTTCTTTATCTGCAATTCTTGTTCCTTCTGTGATCAAGGCAATTGGTTTTACCTCCTTTGCTTTTTCAATAAAATCACAAGTCATTTCTGAATGTGTTCCATGTAATCTAATATCACCAGTATATGCAATGGGACCTTCAGATGTCCAGATGATAAATCCGTATGCACCAGGAACGGAATGATCCACATGTATTGGTTCAACTTCTAGTGATCCAATTTTAAATTTATCACCAGTTCTAAATTCATTAATTTTTCTTTTAATTGATGTATCTTTGATATTGTATGGTCTCGGTTTGTAATCTAAAATTTCTCGCTCTAGTGTTCGTTGTGATCTTTCTTCTAATGCTCGAAGTATTAGATGACAAGCAGAACCCATGTAAACTGGAATATCTTCATGTAAAAATGAAATATAATCAGCGTGATCACTATGTGCGTGTGATAAAATAACACCATCGATTTGAGGTTCTTGTGGTTTTCTTCCAGCCATTACCATCAAGTCATCTCTATATGCTCCAGAAATGTCTGGCACTAGTCCCATTGTAAGAAAATCGACAATTCCATTTGCAGTACGGGGATTGAGAAATTCTTCAAAGTATTTAGCTCTACGAGAAAAACTCTTTCCAAAATCTAAGAAAACCTTTGTATCTTTGTCTTCTAGAAGAATCTTGTTACCTCCAATCTCATTTACGCCTCCATAGAAGGTAAGATTAGTCACAAATGGAATCCGGTATTCTAATACTAAAGGGGACCGGTGTTTTTTCATACTTACAAGATAAGAGTTTTAGTTATGATGAACAGTAAAATGAGTGAATTTGGGTTCGTTCAAACTTGCTGCCATTAAAATTCTAAGAGAAGCTAAAGAATCACTCCATTATGAGGAGATAACTAAACGAGCACTTGAAAAAAATCTAATTGAAACTTCTGGTGCAACGCCAGAGTATACAATGCATGCTCAGCTCACACAAGATATCAAACTGAAAAAAGAAAAATCTCCTTTTAAAAAATCAAAGCCGGGGTACTTTGAAATAAATCCAGATTTTACCGAGCAAGAACAAAAAAGGGAAGAAAAAATAGAAAAAGAAGAGATAGAAAGATCTGATGAAACTACTCAATCTCAATACATTGGAAGTGCAGGTGAGCATCTTGTAGTAAGTGAGTTACTGTTCAGAGGCTTCAATGCAAGTACAATGAGTGTCGATGAAGGACTAGATATTGTTGCAACTAAGGAAAATAAATTATTTAACATTCAAGTGAAAACAGCAAATGTTAACAAGTTTAACAAATATGTATACGATATTCGAAAAATTTCATTTGAGAAATTTGGTGCAGGAAATACCTTCTATATTTTCATTTTGAGAGGAAATGAAACTAATTTTTTGATTTTACCATCAATGGAAATTGAAAAAAATATTCAACAAAAAAATATTCATGTAGTAGGACAAGGTAAAAGATATCGAGTAAACTTGTCTATCAAGAATGGAAATGCCTATTTGGGTAATCTAAATAACGATGCAACATTTTTCTTGAATAATTGGAGTTTGATGAAATAATATCCATTAGTAATTATGACAAATACTATCTTATGGACAGAAAAAGTAAAACTTGGTAGAATATTAGATCCACTACAGATCTCTGTTCTACGAAGTCCTGAAATCCATTTTCTAGTTGGAATTACTGGTCAGACTTCACGACTACGTTATTATTCATTTTTAACATGGGCTTGGAAAAATATAAAAGAAAAAAATTTAATTAAATCAAAACGTGATAAAATCCTAGACCTTGAAAAAATTGCTAGTTTAATGGCAGCAAAACATCATATTGAAAAAAATGATCAACCAACAGGAATTAGAAATATCCAAAGTGCAAAAGATTTTCTAAAATCTAATGAAAATATTAGACTAGATGATTTTACCTCATTTGGATTGCACAATCGAGTTGGATATGGAAATTACTATTACAGAGGTTCTCTTGCTAGGCTTAACATTATTGGTCAAAAAGAAAATGAAATTTTGGTTTCTCCTGTTGCAAATGAGATAGAATCTACCTTTAAGAATTCCTTAAAAAATTCAGAGGAAGTTTTTTGGAAAACAAGCCTGAAAAAAACTGACTTGCAAACCCTAGAAAAATCATGTATATGCAAAGTACCAAAAGAAGAACAAAAATTATGGCGGTATGTTTTTTTTGGATTTACAAAACCAAGTCCAACTGGTGCTGAATTTGACTTAAAAAATTTAGATACAATAATGGTTCATGATCCAGATAAACTAAATTTTGACTTTTTAAAACTTGATGAAGACAAGTATGTTTTAGATGACAAAAATATTTTAGAAGACTTAATAGAATCAAATGTTTTTGAAAAAGGAAATTTTGCTTCTATAATGAGAACCTTTAGCTTGATGTTAATTTTAGAAATTATTTCACAATCAAGACCACTTTATGACGGATATAACATTAATCATATTTTCAGAGATTCTATTTATTATCAACAAACTCTTCAACCAGATAATTCAATTACCAAAATAAATTTTAGAAAACTGCAAAAGTTTCAAAAATATTGGGAAGTATATGTGCATAATCTCTATTATATTTCAGTATTTGAAAAAACATTCACAGTTCTACTTGGAATTGCAAAAAATAATCCACTGGGAATTACAATGGATAGTATTATTTCAAAAATAAATTATAATAAAATTCTTAAAATAATTAATTCATTTGGAATTAACGTAAAACTTGATAATTCAATTAACGACTCAATTAAAGAAATTGAAAATTATTTTAATGGAAAAAAATCTAATCTTAATCAAAAGTTAAATGAACATTTCTTGATTCAAAAAATCAAAGAGTCAAATGAAATTGAAGAAAGTTTTGCTCTTATAATATTACTATTTTTGTTATGCAAGTACCGTTTTGTAACTTTTGATGAAAATTCATTAAGGATCTTAAAGTACAAAGAACATCGGCATATTTCAATAAAGCCTAACATGGTATACAAAGATACAGAAAATCTATCCATTAAAAATTTCTTGGGATGGTTACTAGAGTTTGTAAAAAAACAACACCGACTTGCTTCTGCAAAAAAATTAGTAAATTCTGGAACTAAGGGTTGGCTTTTAACCGAAGAAGATGGAATTATTTACTTCTATGGAAAGGACTATCGTTTTGACCCTTTTCCAGAGGGAAAATTATACGTTGTCTTAGAACTGTTAATTGATTTAGGATTAGTTGAATATATCATAGAAAATGAACGTACATTTTTTCAAATTACTGAGGAAGGACAATCGTGGCTCAAAAAACTGAAATAAACTTTATTGAGCATTTTCAGAATATAAAAAATTGTGAATTAATTGTTTTAACCACTTTTGTTTTTGATCCTATCTTTTTTGATGGAGCACTTTTACGAATGCTTCGAATGAATAACCAATCTGCTAAAATTGTTGTGTTAATTGATGCAGAATCATACAGGAATTCTCAGGAAAATTTTACTCAAGTAACTGGAATTGAATATATCCTTATTCCTATACAGTATTCCTTATTTCATCCTAAAATTTTTTCTTTTTTTTCTACAAAGATAAATAATATGTTTGTTGGAAGCCATAATCTTACGCTTCCAGGACTAACTCAAAACTTAGAATTATCGTTTCATACAGATAAAAATGAAATTGCTGTTGATTGTTTGGACTATTTTTATTCATTATTATCAAAGTATCTTGATGTAAACAACCCATTACTTGTTGAAATTTCTAAACAAAAATCTAGCATTAATGTTGTAGGTGAAAATTTTCTTTTACATAATTTGGAAAAACCTATCCTCGAGCAAGCATTAGAAAAAATTCGAGATGAAAAAATTTCTGAAGTTACAATTTTTGCTCCATACTATTCTTATGTTAATGAACTGATAAAAATGATTAATTCAACAAACCCAAAGAAAATAAAATTATGTATCCAAAAGGGAAATCATAATCTTTCCTTGAAAGGTCTAAAAAATTTTAACAATATTGAATTTAATGAAATTAAAGTAAAACCTCCCAATTCATCACGAAGATTACATTGTAAATTTATCTTATTTAATGGAAAAAATAATTCATTTGTTCTAATTGGTAGTCCTAATTTTTCAAAACCTGCTCTTGCTTCAATAGCAGAAAATGGGAATTTTGAGGTTGCAGTTATACTACAAGCAGAACCCAAATTTTTTGATAATCTAAAATTTGATCTAATTTCAACTGATGAGATAGCAAAATCGGCAAGAGCTGAATTTGAGCCTGAAAGTCATATTGAAAAAAAGAAAATTACCATCAATATGGCGTATTTTGATCAATTTAACAGACTAAGCTTAGATCTTGTATCTGATTATTCTGGAAAAATTAATTTAAAATTTTTACCCAGTAACGACGAAAAACAAGTCGAAATTAAAGAGGGCATGCAAAATTACGTTTTCTCAGACACTCCGGAAGGCGATTATGAAGTATTTTTTATAGAAAATTCCCTTCCTGCGTCAAATAGAATTAGAATTTGCAGTCCAAAAGGATTGAGGACGGGATTAAGTTTTCAAAAAGAAAACTCTCAATCTGTAATCAATGTAGTCAAGGATCTAAATGGATTAGAAGACGTACTAGTTTTTCTATCGCAATATCTGAGTCCAGAAGAGAAAGAAGGAAAGCCTGTTAAGAATCCTGACGGTGAACATTTCCCCGCTCCCGGTCAGATAAGATCCGGCAAGTCTGGGTATACGCTGTATGACTATATTTTAGAACTGCTAAAAATACCACATGATAAACATGCCCCATCAATTCCTGATGATGACAAGACTTCAACTACTACAGAAAACAAACAAGATGTTGAGAATCCTATTTCGAAAATTATTGACAAGTTCATAAAATTTGAAAAAAAGAACATCAAAGAACAACCAACTCTAAAAGATTATATCATTTATCTAATGATTTCACTTAAAATTCTAAAAAATCTTAGTCTTGGACATCAACGAGGAATTTCATCTGCTCATATAATTAATGGATTAAACGATATGCTAGTAGACAAGCCAATAAATTATGAAAAAGAATCTGTGATTGACTATCTATCTTTTCTTAATGTATTAATTGAAGCATCTATTGAAGCAGAAATAAGTCTTGAAGAACCATACAAATTTGACGATATTACAGTTCTACAGTTTACATTATTAATTACAAAATTTCTTGATTCTCTAAATCCTCTTGAAGAAATAATATCTAAACTATCAGATATTCCAAACTATGGGATCAGAAATGAATTTGATGACTCTCGAAAAAATATGGTAAGAACAATTTTCAAGCAATCGCTATATCATATACCAATTCAAGAGAGAAAAATATTAGCAGAAAAGTTTCTGCAAATTATTGTAAAGGATAGAAACGATACTGACGTTCTCTCTAGGTTCAACGTTTTAAAATTATTTTATGAAAATGATCCTGATTTGTTAAAATATGTCTCACAAAGGTCTAAAGAGTTGATAAATTCTTCAAAGTACAGGAGATTTGTCTCAGGAATTTTAGACGAAATTTCACATCTTTAGATTTATCTTTTAGAAAATAATTAGTCTAGATTGCATTATTGTATATTTTATCTACTTTTTTTTCTTTTATGTGGGCACACTAAATACACAAATTTTGTAGTATTGCAATTCCAACAAAGAACTTGGTATCCTTTTGGGAAGTTTCTATTCTTAAGATAAGAGTACAGAGCCTTGCCTCTTCTCGTGTCTACCCTACCTTTTCCTAATTTTCTTCCTGTAATATGGTCAATACATAAAAAATCTAAACTTGTATTTTCACCACAGCAGTTACAGCAAGGAATTTTTGACTTTGACATTTTTTTGGAATAAGCAGTAAAAACTTCTCTTTTTAATTCCTGATTTACTTGAGAATGACCACCAGATATTTTTCTAGTTCTAGCACCTTTTTTTCCTGCGTTAACGTACTTGTATTTTTTTAATCGTAACTGTCTTGTCCTAACTGCCATTTTAGCTATTCTGCTTAATTCTGATTTTGATTTTTCTACCATGAATTTTCTACATGAAACTAAGAATTAAGAATTTTCAATGATTGAGGCTAGTTTTTGTTTCTAATTCTTTAAGAATTTTTTGTAAAATATTATTTTCCGTATTAGCCATCTTGATTACTAGTGCGCACATTCGGTTTCCAATTTGTTCTAATGAATTATCAGGATACTTTATTTTATCTTCCTCTACATTTTTGATAAATATTTTATTTGTTTTGATTGTCTCTTTTGCAATTCTTATGGCTTTCTTTACGGTCAAGTAGGACCTGCCAGTAAAATTAGAATCTATTTAAACTTCTACTAATTTTTAGATTCATTTAACTTTCATTTGTGTAATTATGACTTCATTTTAAGATATTCATTATGAAATCTTTTCACAGCTCTTGAAAGTTTATTAAAATCAATTTCAGGAATTTTTCGAACTAAACCTAATTCATCTAATCCAACATGAAAAATATCTACTCTAAATTCTTCACTAGGTTTTGTAATTCCTTTAGTCAAATCATATCCAATATTTTTACATATACTTGGTAATTTTGAAAAGGCAATCCTAAATTTATCCTGATGATTAAAAAACTGTTTTTTAATACTACTCAAGTCATATTCTCCTTTGTATTGTCCACTTGGAATAAGACGAGAATGTCTTTTTAATAGATAAAATTTCCCAAATTCCTCTATGCAATGTGTATACAACCCTGCAGTAACCATCAAAAGGTTCGGATTAATTATTAATACATCGTTTTTTCCAACTTTTAATTTTTGTCTTTCTTGAAGCTCAATTAATTTTTCGCAAGATTCAAGAATGGCATAGATGTTATGATCTAGTTCTCTTATAATATCGAAATACTGTCTAGATGTTATAGGATTTTTAGGAAAAGTATGCGATGTATTCTTTTTAGACATCTTTTAATTTTACATAAATCTTATAGTTTAACATTTTTCTTTAAGTTATACAAAAACTATTTTGTGGATTATGTATATGTTATAGGTCTTGTATATGATATAGATTTTGTAGATTTTAAGATTAATCTCCCATTCTTGTCTATCATACTTTCAAATTTTGGTAGTTCTCCAAAAACTTCTAACCATTTTTTTTCTAGTCCAAGTACTAGATAGTCTTCAAACAGAAAAGTAGTGACTTGATTTCCAAATTTTTTCATAATTTTAGAAATAACTTTGAATCTTTAAAAGATTACTTGAAAATAATACATGATATATGAAAAGTATAATTTCAATTAAGGGGTTTGAACCAAAAACAGCAAAACCAGGTGAGGAAGTTAAACGAAAAATTGAGTTAAGAGATTTAATTTTTTCACAAACAAAAAATCTTAATGATATTAAAGAAACTTTCCGAGGTAAATTCCTATCTCTTAACGTACGCTTCTTCCTATACAATGGTAACATAAAAGATACTACTAGATACACTAAGGACTTGGATAATTTACTAAAGATCGTCTGTGATGTTCTACCAGATTATATGGACACTGATAAAATAAATGCAGGTTTAGGAATTATTGAACAAAAACGAGATGATTTAATTTATGAAATTCATTGTGCCAAGGAATTTGTATCAACCACAGACGAAGAAGGAATTGAAATAGAATTATCTGAATATTATGAATAATAGTGATGATGAAGAAATGAGATATTGTGCCGAATGCGGTGATCCTGAATTCGATAAAAAGGGTGAACCAACGCACGATTATGAACCATATGACCACGATTTTGAACCTGAAGAAGATGATTTAACAACTCAAGATATCAAAGAAGGACTGAACATTTTAGGAAAAGGTCTTGATGTATGGAACAAATACAAAAAAGCCATTCAACCTATATCACAAAAAAATCTAGCAAATATTCCAGATATCGAACTACATTCAAAAATTGATGAATTAAAACATGGTATTGAAAAAGGGAAAAAAATTGAACGTAGACGTTGGATTATAGGAATTGCTATTGGAGGAATAATTACAGTAATTGCAGTAATACTTCAATTTCTCTTTTGAATAAAGTTTTTTTGGTAACCTTTTAGTGCAATATTGATTTTATACAATTATGTTTCTTTCATATCTGGATGCATCTGGGAGACCAGAATATACAGAACCAGAAAACTATTGTTTAGCATCAGTTACAACTAGTGAAAGAAATTGGCAAGTACTTGAAAATAAAATTAAACAAATAAAATTTAAACATTTTCCATCATTACCTGATACCGAAGTTGAGTTTCATGCAAAGGAAATGATGAATCATGAAGGTATATACAAACATCTTGATTGGACAATCATCTATTCAATTTTTGATGATATTTTTAATTATGTGTCCGATCCTGAAACAGAAATTGTTATTATCAGTACTTTAATTATGAAACAAAATCTGAGAAAGAAAGTAGATGTTGAAACATGGGCATACCGAATGCTTTTTGAAAGATTAAATGCCTATCTTGAAAGACGAAATGAACAACTATTGCAAGCGCAATTCCCTCCTGAATATGGAATTATGATAACGGATTCAGAAGGTCCAAAGAAAGACCAAAATTTACGACAAAAACTTTTTGGTATGCTTCGAAATGGCACATTATACTCACGATTAGATTATCTAATTGAGGATCCTTTGTTTACTGATTCCAAATGGAGAAATCTTTCTCAACTTGTTGATTGTATTGCTTTTTGTATAAGACGACAATTTAGATCTAATCCAAATAATCATCATAAACCTCATTGGGACAAATATTACAAACAGGTAATCACAAAATTTGACACTGTGAATGGTAATTATCGGGGATATGGTCTCAAGATTTTTCCATAATTAAAATAAACAGGAAGGCTAGGGGAGTAATCTCCGCATCACCTTCCCAATGTGGCCATAGGCCACTCGCTCATGTATACATAGTATACTCGACTTTAATAATATTGTCTATCACTAAAATACACTTAAGTAACAATAATTGTTTTTTTAAATCCTACTTAATTTTGATATCAAAAGTATGTTTAGCGACAGATTTGCCGTCAGCATAGATTTCAAGTTTTAGTATGAATGGAGTTTCAATTCCAGATAATTTTTTAGCCTGTATTGGGATGTTGACTTTATCTGTAGTCTCCCCAGGAGAAAGACTTGATGCTAATTTAGTCACGGGAGTAAATTCTAGATGTTCTTGCCAACTTCCGCCTTTAACTACAGAGAGCCTAGCTTCAATATTTGATACATCTTTAGAATCATAATTTCTTACTGTAACTGAAATTATGCTCTTGAAATTAACTGGTATACTACTTTCAGAGATGGATGGACCATCAAAAAATCTCACATCTGGTCTATCATCAAACAGAGCTGCAATTTCATCAGGATTACTAAGAATGTATAATACAGCTAGAACTGCTACAAGAACAATTACAACTTTTACTATAGTACTTGAGCTCAATAATTATTATTAAAAACTACTGAAAAATTACTATGTGGTTATAATACAATTACCTGATCTACTCTTCTTTTAGATTATATCCGTAGTTAAGCTTCTATAGCTTTTACAGTTTTTGTTTTCCATTGTTGGTTTGGCAATTCTTTTTCACAAAATTTGGATAAATTTTCAAACTGTGATTTGTTTAAATCTAATTGTACACATTCATTGTTTTCTAAATTAAATTTGAAGGTGTATTTTGTCATGAATGAATCTGAGGATCTTGTTTAATAAAGTCATTGGTTATTAGATAATAACTTTTGACAATAACATCTGACAAAGGTAGAAAAGGAGATGGAGATGAAATTATCAAATACAACGAAATACCCATATCGCTAATTGAGATAGGTAAATTGTTGTTAAAATTATGGGAAAACGAAGACAAGATCTATCCTCCTCCAAGGTTTAGAGGAGCTCAAATGCCAAAAGATTTCATAGATGAATTATTTGAAAAGCGAGAAATGACAGATGATATGTTAAGGAGATTCAAACTAGGTAAGTACAAGCATGATTGAAATTCTTGATCGATATACACAATAGTTAATCTTAGAATTTATTTTTTAAAAGATATTAAATACTTTGAAAGAATAACTAAACTATGGTATTACAAGGAATTATCTTAGCTATTATGTTAAGAAAGATCTGGGATTACTTATCGCCTGAAACCAAATTAAGACTTAAACAAATTGTTCCAATGCATCATGGCGAAGAAGGGTTTTGGTCTGCCTTGGCAGGAATTCTTCTAAAAAATCCAAATATAATTAGTGGTGGAATTACTTTGATGGCTGATGATTGGAAGGATAAACCATTCTGGGTACAAGATATTAAAAATAGAATTAATTCTTTTCAAAATAACCTTCAAAACTCTTTGAAGCAAATTCAGTTAAACCAAAATTATAACAGATATTGAACCTAAAAAGCCACACGTTGAAACAGAATCGTTGTCAATACTTTCCACATTAAGGGTTTTTACAACCATTTTTTCTCATTAAGTTCTCTTTCCATTTTGAAAAGAAATTGTTGTGAATAACCTGCATAAGGACCAAAATGCTCCACAATTTTGTTATGTAAATTCTCATAT
>Ga0187893_10014244_pt1 | contig 10886 bp, 8 predicted proteins | sample MA1701074metaG_FD_139574 | JGI IMG/M metagenome (GOLD analysis project Ga0187893, IMG submission 139574) | White microbial mat communities from a basaltic lava cave in the Kipuka Kanohina Cave System on the Island of Hawaii, USA - MA170107-4 metaG ...
TCAGCACCCTGTGCACGGCCCGGGACTTCCGTAATAGATACCCTTGGTAATGAACCAGTGCGTCTGTCCCATGCTGTCGGGTGACGAGCTCGTCTGCAGATTGACATGATAGTGGTACACGGGACTCGCACTGTGCAGGGTCGGTCCCGTGTGCCCGCCCACGTCATCGAGCGTGGGGATACTCCCGTCCGGATCTCTGCGGCCGTAGACAGCATAGCCGTCCCGCATCACCCCGATGAAGTTCGCGTCATCGTAAGAGATGGAGTACGGCTCGGAGTGATAGTGATAGACGTCCATGGCGGTTGGATGTCCTGCGCACTGGTCGTAGCTCAACGCCGCGATGTAAATGTCCATACCCTGTGCGGCCCGATTGCTGTGGAGGGGGATCCCATTGAGAGAAAGGCCAACGGTCCCGGGCGGCATGGGCTGAATCGACGTGTCGGGAATCACCGGTACGTCCATCACGATGCTTCGCGGGAATATCGTATTGGGGTTTGGTTCCGGAGGAACGTAAGCACGATAACAGGGATGATCTTCCGGAAAGTAGTTGCTGGGATAATCGGGCTGACTATCCGCCTGTAGCCGCACGTGCTGTTTTCCGTCGATGGTAGTAGGCGTCACGGTGACGCGGCAGGAAAACTCGAGCCATAGACCGGTCAACCCAGCGCTCATACGGCTCTCCATGCAGGGGCTCGTATCCCGCCCGAGCAGCGTGCAGTCGTTCGTCGCAATCGACGTGGGAGAGGTGTTGGCGGTCAAGATGCAGTCTTCGCTCCCGCTCGCTTCGTCACCTCCACTCGTTGCATCGCTCCCGTTCGTTTCCTCACCTCCACTCGTTGCATCGCCCTCACTGGCGATCGCCCCATCGTTGCCGCAGCCGGGCAGCACGAGTGTGGGGGTCGCCCCAGCCAAGGTGAGGAAGAGGAAGAAGTGCGGGGCCTTGTCCGGCATGATGGCATCTCCGTGGGAAGCCGACTGTGGGCTTTCGTGGCCATGGACGACCGGCGCAGGGAATTCCCTACGGGACAAGGCTAGCTTTCGTACGGCAGCGGCTAGGCGAAACCATTGGCAAAAACGCTGCGAGATTGTCAGATGCGCTCAACACTCAGCCCATGGAGCCCATGAACAACCTGGATTGTCTAGGAGATGATGGCCGTGGAGAAGCGCGGGCGCCATGGAGCTCGGCGGCGATGTCGTCAGGGTCGGTGACGGCTACGGGAGATTCGGCGGCTGCCCGCAGATCGCTGGAACGGGCGTCGGAAATCAACCCGTACTGCGAAATCGCGATGCAGATCATGGACATGTTCGGTTAGCGTCCTCCTCGGTCGTGGTACTATATTGCCGCCTTCTTGTTCTTCCGCCGAGTGAGGTCGATGCCGACGACGGCAACGCCATCCAAACCTGGACGAACTCGACGGAGTTCCGTGGCTTCAATGTCTAGCCATTCGATCAGTTCACCAAATCCCATGGTCCCCGAGCGTCCGGGGATACGCCATCCTCCTTTGTCGCCAAGCAACTGGTTTCCGCGTTGCACCAACAAGAAAATACCGTACCGGGATTCCCGCAAGTATTGTCCAATGAGCTGTTTCTCCAACCGCTCGCGTAGGACGCTCGCAGACCACCCATCCTTGTCCGCGATCTTCACTTCGATCGGGATGCGCGTCTCGACGGCGGGATGATGCAGGCGGATGTCCGTTCGGCTCATGTCTGCCAACTCTTCTTCCGAACCCGTCGTGTACTTGCCTGCGGCGGCCTGCCGCAGACGGTTGGCGATGACTCGTCGTAGCTCGGGCTCGTTTTCCACGCGTTGCAAGACGCTGGCTTCGCTCTCGTCACCTTCTTCAAGCTCCAGCTTCAAGTCATCGAGCCGCCATCGGGCCAGTTGGAAGAGATCCTGAGGCGTACGGGGAGCGTAGTCGGCATCTGCCGCAAACGCTGCCACGTCCCTCGGATCCCACGCCGGCTTCTCCACGTCCATTTCCGCACGGCGTTCGGCCAGCACCAACACGCGATCCTTGGGGTATTGCTGAGGGTGGAACTCGGACAGTTCCAGCAACGCTTCGTAGGTTGCGCGCCCTGGGAGTTCGCACAGAATGTTCAGAAGGCGATCGCGGGCATCTTGTGCATGGTCACGCTCACCAGGCGAATAGATCCCACGATGGCGCAGGTCGGCTTCCAAGCGAATGTGAGTATGCGAAAGTTTGATCAGCCGCAACAGGATTTTGGCATCACGAAACGTTTGGTGCTGAGGGTTGAGGCCGTGTAGACGCTCGCCCCAGGCGTGATTCAGCACCAGGCTGATTCGATGCTCTGCCTGGTCGGGCGTACTCGCTACCCATCTTTCCAGGAGAGGCAATGCGCGTCGCGCATCCAGACACAGCAGCGCTGCCAACCAGAGGGCTTTCAACCGGTCATCGGCAGCAGCGTCGGTATGCCTGGCGACCGTCGCAATGAATTCCTGGGGTAGAGGTGCTGGATTCCCCAACAACAGTCTCAGTGCTTCCTCGAGGGCCTGGGCATTGGCCACGTGATGTTGATTGAGCAACTCGGCAATCTGCAAGCGAAGCATTTGTCCAAGCGATTTACCCGACCACGACAGACGTGCAAGGACATAGCTGCGATCGTTTGGCATCTTATGGGTCAGCTCCCAAACGATCTCTCGTAACAACACGGGGAGGACGGCTTCAGGCCTGTCGCTTGCCAGCGGTGTCAACCACGGTGGGAACTCGTTCAACTCCCACAGGGCATAGCGCACCGCACGTGCAGCTTCTGCGGACTTGAGCTTGGTCGCCCACAGCGGATCCACGGCGGCTTCCATCGCCAGCCCCGCGAGTCCAATGATGATGGCCTGTGGTGTGGAATTGGTCTCCCCTACGATCTCCGAACGGAGGTTCGGCTCATAGCGTCTCCAATACCCGATGCAATAATCGCGGAAAGCGCGGGCAACTTCTTCCCCAAAGTCGGGGATTAATCGCTCCCAGTTCGACACTGTCCAATGCGTGCCGTGTTTGCCCACCTTCCAGATCTCGTGATGTAGGTCGAGAACGGCGTGGAGAACGTCACCTTTCATCGCATGATCATCGACCTCAAGCTTGTCGACGTTGGCCCTGAGCCACGCCCGTGCTTCGGCTGTCTGTCGCTCCACTTCCGCGAGTGGGGCGTCGTCGCCGTCGTCCTCGCATTCTTGGTTCGATTCTTTCGGTTTCATGTAGCCGGCGAAGGCTTCCTCCAGTTCCATCGTGCCCTTCACAGCCGCTTCGATCGCGAGCAAGATCCGTTCCTGCCGCTCGTTCGTTCCGCAGATCCACATTAACGCCGAGAGTGCGACCAGTTTGTCGTCTAGCTCGGGGCGGACCTCGAGGGCCTTCAAAAGGGTGGCAATGTCACCTTCGTCGAATGAACGTATGTGTGGATCCAATCGCACTCTGAACCAGTCGGTCACCCGTTCATCCGGTTCGCGCCTTCGCATCTCTGCTGCTTCATGCCAAAACAGGCTGTGTCTGAGCGAATGATTGTCGTTAATCACTTCCAACGCATCTTTGCGTGCATGTCCGACATGCATCGTCAAATAACGTGACTGTATTGCCATGCGCAGTACAGTCACCGCAGCCGTATCGAATGGGCCATCAGGTCGTCTGGCCACCAATGCGATCGCCAACGGGTACGTTGACTGCAACAACCCCGCGTATCGCAGAGAAATTGGGCACCACTTGCTCTTGAGTGGTGCCCGTTGAAGCAGAGCCGTGAGACCTTCCAACAACTCGAGCTGGTCGATTGGCTCCTTTAGACCCTTGACTAAGCGTTCCAGCGTGAAGTGAAGAATGTCAATCGTATCCTCATCCTCGGTCGGCGCGGCTTCCACGATCCCGAGCACTTCAGCCACGCTGAGATGCGCCGGGAACAGTGCCTCCATCCCAGCGGCTAGAATAGCGCGGTTCTCTCGAGCCAGGTTTCCGCAGATGGCCTTCTTGAGGAGAGCCTTTTCATCCTGGGTACCTACGGCACGAATGGCCTGAATCGCGCACGTGCGCGTGTAGTTATCTTTGATAACGGCATCAGTCGCGAACCCTAGAACGAGGTCCCCGCAGCCCTCCAGTTTCCCTTCCCGAACCACACGCAATAAAAGCTTCCGGACGTCATCGTGGTCCCTGTACTCGACCAGGAGCTCCCGTACTGTACCCACCAAAGTTGGATCAGCCAGTCTGCATACTTCCCGTACATGCAGGCTGAGCGGCGTGTGCTTTTGACTAGCGTAGCGGCGCGCAAAATGCTTGAGCAACGCGGAGCGGGTCTCTGGTCGCAATGATCCGGCGTCACCGAATTCGAGCAGGACCTTCGGATCGATTCTCAGAACGCGGTCATGGATATCCGGATCCCACACCGACAACCAAGCCGCAATCGGTTTGACCGATGGCCTCACGACCGGCATTTCCGTGCCATACGGACACACGAACAAGATGTCTTGGACGCTGCGCCGATGCTTGCGCTGTCCCAGCAACCGGGACAGCCAACGCGCGGTCATGTACTCCCGCGCGGTTCGATGATGAAATCGCACGGTTCCGTACAGCGACTCGTCGAACAACGCGCGCCCAAGAAGCTCCTGGATTTCGGCAGGCCTCCAGTCCAGCAAGACATCTCTTGGATCCAGCACTTCGCCTCGCACCTTGGGATCTACCTCCCCGTCCGGAAGTCGAATGGAGGTCTTTCTCGTGAATGTCACCGCGGCCGCAAGACGCTCTGCGCCGCACACAGCACGGTCGGGCGTCAGTTCGGCGGCGTGCTGGCGCCGAGGGTTCGTCTCGCCGAGTTTGAGCCGGACGTTGCTGAACACCACCTCACTGTATGAACCGAACCTCTTCTTCGACCTCCATAGTTCGATCAGGCCCCGCAGGTCCTCCGGCCGGTTGGCGAACACGTCCGCGTTGGCTCTCTCGAGTTCGGCAAGGAATGCTTCTACATCGTCTAACCCATGGGCTTCCGCAAACCTGCGGATCTGGGTGGCATCGAGCGGAGCCAACTGCCATTCGTGAAGGACAGGACGTTTGGCAGGCTTGTTCTTCGCCTCAGAAGCCGAGGAGTCCGCCTCCACAACCTCGCTTGTTGGTTCCCAATCTGGTTCAGCATTCTCGTTTGCTTCGGCGCCCCTCTCTTGCTCTTCCTTGAGACACAACCTCAACCAGCGGCACAGCATTTCACGCTCGTCATAGCGACCCCAGGCATGGGGACGCGTCGATAGGATCACGTGTAAACGGTGCCAATGCGCCGAGATCGTTTCGGCGAACTCCGCGATTGCCCGATGGAAGTGGCGAGAGTCAATTAACTTTGCTTCGTCCACCGAATCGAGGAAGAACCAACCGTCCTCATTGCCTTCGAGCCACGACGACAATTCCTCGGGGGTACCGATTTCCAGGGCGCGTGTGATCGGTGAGATCGCAAGGTCTTCCAACCTGCAAAAGAATGCCGCTTTCCCATTCGCACGCAACTCCAGTGTTTTCTGCCGCAGTTCGGTGCTCTTGCCAGTTCCCGCTTCCGCGACGACCACGGTAGCGCGATGCGTGAGAACTTCCTCCCAAGTATGAGGCGCCTGAAATTCCGAGGAGAACGTGAACGTCCAATCGTCGTGCTCCCGCGGTCGTTCGACATCGTATTCGCTGAAACGGCGTCCCAGCTGGATAAACTCCGGCAGCGGATCAGCACCAGCTCGTACAACGGTCGTTGCCAAGACATCGACGCCGACGAGCGGCTCACACTTGGGAGCAACAAGACGATAACGAGTCGCCCTTCCTCGGCCGCTCTTTACCAGTCGTCCGAGTTGGGTCATCAACGACAGACGGCGCACAAGTGTTCGGCGGGCCACCCCCGGACTCTCGGACATGACCTCCTCGATGGATGCTCCTTTGGGGAACAATCCAAGAGCGTCCTCAATGCTCCGAAAATCTGGTCGCTTGGTGCGCATCGCTGATATGGCACGTATTCTCAGTTTCGCGCCACAATTCTTCTTGTTTCGTGGCAAGTATGGCCCTATTTTGCGAGCTCATCCAGATGACGGCCACCACCACTCTTGCATATGTTGCATGTATTGCATTCATTGCATTTAACTCTCATAGTGGGCACGTGGAGATGTCGTCGATGGCACGTACCGCCAGCCCCTACAATCCGGTCCTTCCGAAGGCCGAAACGGTCAAGTTCGCTCAGGAACTGATCCGCGAATTCCGCAAGGAAGGTGTGCGGTTCGCGCTGATCGATCGCGAGAGTGGCAGGACGACCGAGATCGACGAAACGGTCTACAGGCTGTTTCGGCAGTTGTTGATCGACCTTGCTCAGAATCGCGCGGTCTCGATCATTCCAGTGGATCACGAGCTCACCACCCATCAAGCAGCGGACCTTCTCAACGTGTCGAGGCCGTACCTCATCCGTCTTCTCGACCAGGGAAAGATTACTTTCCGCATGGTCGGTACTCACCGGCGCATTCGTCTCGAAGATCTCCTCACTTACAAAGACAAGGTCCGTGCCGAGAGCGACAAGGCCCTGGATGAACTCGTCAAAGACTCACAGGACATGGACCTTTACTGAGACATGCCAGTCTTTACGGCGCTTCTCGACGCGTGCGTGTTGTATTCGGCTCCAATACGAGACCTCCTTCTCGAGCTGGCGACCGCCGGTCTCTTCCGCGCCCGGTGGACCAATGACATCCACGACGAGTGGGTCCGCAACCTTCTCGAGGATCGGTCTGACCTCGATGCGGCGCGGCTCACCCGTACTCGCAACCAGATGGACAGGGCCGTCCCCGATGCCTTGGTCATCGGCTACCGGGAACTAATCGAAGGCCTGGAGTTGCCGGACTCCAACGATAGGCACGTGCTTGCCGCCGCTATTGTTGGAAGGGCCGATGTCATCGTTACTTCCAACCTGAAGGACTTTCCGGCCGAGGTACTGGCACTGCATGGCATTGAAGCCCAACATCCCGACACCTTCCTGATCCATCAGCGCAGCCTAAACGAGCCTCTTCTCCTCGAGTCCGTCCGCAAGATCCGGCGTCGGATGACCAAGTCGCCCAAAACTCCTGACGAGTACTTGGCCATCCTTGAAAAAGCCGGCTTGGTGTTGTTGGTGGCTGAACTCGCCAAAATAAAGACGCTCTTGTGAGATGTAAGGGTGTTCGTCCTCCGTGAGGTGGACGCGTTCCGGGTTCCTTCGGGCGCGTCGGTTAGCCGAGTCAAATTCCCGGCCTGACGCCCATCTCCTCGAGCAGGTGGTCGGCGCCGTCGGCGTCCATGATCCAGAGTGCGTAGCGTTTCTGCCGGGTTCGAGCTCGAGATGCAGCTCGCACACACCGAACCGAATGATTAGGCGCAGATGCGCTGTTGGCACGTTCGGAGGGTTTCGTGCGTATGGAAGTGCCTGCGACGAGTGGATCCAGTCCGGGAGTGCGCGAAGCAACGTGGTCTTGCCCGAGCCGTTTTCGCCAACCCGGGCCAGACGTTCGCCCGGCGACACGGCGAGGTGCGCAACGCCGGTCAGAGACGGCCTACGGCTCAGCGGAGCGGGCGACGAGCCCTCGGGGCGGGGGGCGAGCGATCCGTGGCAACGTGGCAACTGAACCGCTCAACGTGACACATTGACGACTCCCTTGATCGTGAAGTCTACGAATCGGCGTTCATAGCACGCATCCATCGGCTCGAATTTTGCTCCTCTGATTCGGGAGCGACACGTCCGGGAGAATCACCATGCAGACAACGAACTCGCCGTTGGGTCGGCTGCAGTGGGCGATTCCCGAAGGATACATTCCGATGTCGAGCCATGGTCCAGAGCCGGAACTCACCAGCCATGAGACAGCGTGCATTCTCAACACTTGTGATACGGATGCTCGTGTCGTACTGACCATCGGCTCGATTCCCGCCAGGCCGAGAACACGCTCATGACCACGATCGCCTATGCGGGTGACACATGAAGGGATCCGGCAAAACCGTACTGGCTCGGGCGCTTCGTTGCTGTCGGGGCGAGAGGATTCGAACCTCCGACCTTTCGGTCCCGAACCGAACGCGCTACCAGACTGCGCTACGCCCCGGAGAAGAGCGGTTGTTAACAGAGGGCTCGGCCGATGTCAAAAGCGAATGCCTCCCGTGACGAACGACCGGTGAAATGCGAACGTCGTGCGCGCGCTCCGCAGTGCCAGCCAACGGCGCGTCAAAACACCACCGCCATGCAGTAGCTGCCCACACGAAATTCGTCGTCCAATTGCAGCTCGACCGCACGTTGGATCGGTTCGTCGTTGACCGTGACCGAGCCATCCGCGGTCACCGGCCGAAGATGGGGGCGGTTGGGGATTCCGCTCCATTCGAGCACGGCGTGGACTCGCAGGGCTTCACCCTCGCGGAGTTTGATCTCACAGCGATCGCCGCTGCCAATACGATAACTGCCTGGGAGGAACATTCGGTCTTCGAGCGCGCGATCCGGGTGCAAGATTTTGAGGGTCGCTGCCACGCGGACGCCCATATCGCGGTGAAGCACCATGCCGAGCATATTGGCGAACGCTCCCGCGTCCGGCGGTCGACGGCTTGGATCTTTGTCCAGCGCACGATGCAGGCCGCCCACGAGTTGATCGGGGAGATCACTACAGCCCAGTCGTTCTCGGATCGGTATCACTGGGTCCTGGAGATGTGCCTTGAGCCACATCATTGGCTTGTCGCGAAACTCGAGCTTGAGATCCGCCACGGCGGGACTGGCATGAAATGGCGAATGTGCGGACAGGAGCTCGTACAAGATCGTCGCCAAGCTATAGACGTCGCTTGCCGGAGACAGCACACGCGTCTCCATTTGTTCGGGCTGACTATAATGTGGCGTACCAATCACCATGTGGGCTTGAGTTGCGTTCACGCCGATGACCGGTGTTCCGTCCCACGAGCGCGCCAACCCGAAGTCGAGCACCTTGATGTGCCCGTTATGCTCGACGAAGATGTTTTCTGGTTTGATGTCGCGATGGACGATGCCTTTGGCATGTGCCTCGGCTAGTCCCAGGCATGCCTGATGAATGACACTCACTGCCATTTGTGGTGCGAGCGGCTGCTGGAAATCATGCCATTGGTCGAGCGGCTCGCCCTCGAGATAGTCCATCAGCATGTAGATGTGCCCATCGGAACGCAGCCCACAATCGAACGTGCGCACTACGTGTGGATTGCTGAGCGAGCGAAGAATGGTAATCTCGCGCAATGCACGTTGCGCTTGATCGCCGGCAGTCACAGGCTCGCGCGTGAGCTTCAGCGCCAGTGGAGCGTCGTACCCCGCCACCTCTACCTTGTAGACATGGGCAAACGAACCCGTCCCGATCACGCCGAGGACCCTGATGTTTCCGGCGTAGACATCCCCAGGCTGGAGATCGAGCGCCATCGGTCCTTCCACCGTTACCCTACACCCCGATGTCCGAGCTGACTACCACGTCCGCGGCGGGGCACGGCCGAACAGGCCCGCGGCCGCTCTCGAGCATGCCTTCGTCGCTGCGTGTGGGCATTATCTCCAACGTCCGAATGCTTGCAACCGACGTCGACGGGACGCTCACGAGCGGGGGCAAGCTGACGGGTCAGGTCATCACAACCGTGGAGGCGCTCGCGGCTGCGCGTATCGAAGTGGTCCCCGTCAGCGGTCGACCCGCCGGAGAAGTTCAAGGGTTGTGCCGATATCTCCCCGGCGTGAAGCGTGCCCTGGCGGAGAATGGCATGCTTGAAGTCGTTCCCGATGGTCCACTGCGCTGGCTGGCAGCGCCATCCGATCGGGCCTGGCTGAAATCGATCGGTGAAACCCTCAATCGCGAGCATGACGCGGGCCTGAGCCTGACTCCAGACGACTTTTGTCGTGTCGGCGATGTCGCGTACGAACGCGACGGGAGAAACGATGCCGAGCTGGCTCGCTTGCGATCGATCGTGGAGGCGATGGGCGCCTATTTGGTCTGGTCGAACGTCCACGTCCATATCGCACAATCGATCCCGGACAAAGGGCGCGGGGTGTTGTTCGTGGCTGGTGAGCGGGGACTGACGGGCGAGGCGGTTGCCACGATTGGCGACGCTCCCAACGACGCTGGGCTGTTCATGTCAGGCAGGTTCGGACTGACAGTCGGGACGTCGGACGTGATTCCACAGCTCGAATTCTTTCCGAATGCTCCGGAATGGGTCACCGGAGCAAGCGAGTCGAGCGGTTTTCTCGAGCTGGCGGCATTGCTGCTATCGGTACAGAGGAATGGGTCCGTGGTTCCGTTTTGAACCCTGGTGTGGATCCGTTTGGCGTCGATGAACCGAATCGATGGCACCCCGTCGTTTTTGCACGCTTGCTCTGTCACTCGGACTGCTCCACGGCTGTGTCGACTACGCCGACGACGCGGAGCCGCTCTCGTTGATCGATTCGGCTCGCACGTCGGCTTGGATCGATGCCAGCGTAGGTGGAACGATCATGACCCCCATGGGAGACGTGTTGGTCGTTCCGCCTGGAGCGCTCGCCCAGAGTACCGAGATCACACTCACGCCATTGTCGCTTCCGGCACACCCCGAGCTCGATTTGGTAGGAGGTGTGAAGCTCGAGCCAGAGGGTCTCGTGTTCTCGACTCCGGCCACACTCTCCATCGCTCTTGCGATTCCGTTACCAGCAGATACCGAGCTGCAGCTGGCGGAATCGTTCAGCGAAGATCTGAAACAGTTCGGCGAAAGTGGGGCGTTGTTTGCCGTCGGTGGTTCGGGCACCACCGCCACGGGATTGATCTGGGGGCTCAGTGCGAAAGCCGTGATGAAAACGTGTCATGCCGGGACGCGTGACGAGATCTTTGCCGAATGGCGCGCACGCGGCGAGTTCGACGAAGACTGCTTGCTGCAGACGACAGGGCTGAGCAAAAGTGCGCTGAA
>Ga0187893_10014245_pt1 | contig 10885 bp, 10 predicted proteins | sample MA1701074metaG_FD_139574 | JGI IMG/M metagenome (GOLD analysis project Ga0187893, IMG submission 139574) | White microbial mat communities from a basaltic lava cave in the Kipuka Kanohina Cave System on the Island of Hawaii, USA - MA170107-4 metaG ...
CGCGGCGTCGCTCACGCGCGCGGCCGCTGCGGCGCCCGTGCGTCTGGCCGCGGGTTGCCGCCCTCGGCGAGGGAAAACACCACCGTCCCGGTGCCGAGCAGGTTCCAGATGTCGCAGATGACGGCGTCCGGCCGCGCCTTGGCGCGCAACACGTCCAGGGTCACGGCGCGGAAGGCGTCGTGGTTCATGGCGAAGAAGACGAAGTCGGCGTCGCGCAACGCGTCGTCGAGCGTCTCCGACGGAATGAGCGGATCGTGCAGATGGACCTCGGCGCCCTCGGTCAGGAGGATCTTGCGCAGCTTGTACGCCAACGAGTTGCGCGTGTCGTCGATGTTCTTCTTGAAGGTGAGGCCGAGGACCGCCACCTTGTTGCCGTCGATCGGCTTCCAGGCCCGCACCTGATCGACCAGGTAGGCCGGCACCGTCTCGTGGATCTTCCAGGCGCTGGCGATCAGCTCGTTGTACGGAATCTTGCCGGTCAGAAAGAACCCGTCCTTGTAGAGACACGGCCCGCCGGTGAGCCCGGGCGATTTCAAGCCGCCGCGCTTGTAGCCGGTGTTGACGGCGTCGAGGATCGGGTAGATGTCGCGCCCGTGCTGGGCGGCGATCATCATGAACTCGTTGGCCACCGCGAAGTCGATATAGCGGTACATGTTGCAGAAGAGCTTGGCGAGCTCGGCGCTGCGCGAATCGACGGTCAGCACCGTCGGCGTCACGACGCGGAAGAAGGCGGCGGCGCGCTCGCTGCTGGCCGCGTCGACGCCGCCGACGATCTGCGGCACCTCGGGCAGCTCGCTGAACGATTTCCCCTCGGCGATGCGCTCCGGGCAGAAGGCCAGGAACAGATCCACGCCGATGCGGAACGAGGTGCTGCGCTCGATCAGGCGGCCGAGGTGCTCGGTGGCGCTTGGCGCGACCGTGCTGCGCAGCACCAGGAGCTGCCCGGCATGCAGGTGCGGGAGCGCCGCGCGCAGAAGGTTCTCGATGGGCAGGAACACCGGATTGTTGAAATCGTCCACCGGCGTGCCGAGCGTGATGATGATCGTCTCGACCTTGCGCAGCGCGTCGAGCTCACCGCCGGGGAAGAAGTTCTTGCCGAGGTGGGCCGACAGCGCCTCCTGACCGCCCTCTTCGCGGAACGGCATCCGCCCGGCGCGCAGCGCCTCGAGCGCGGTCGGATTGTTGTCGATGCCGTGGACTGTACAGCCGCGATGCGCGAGGAAGAGGGCGAACGGCAGGCCGACGCGCCCCAAGCCGATGACGGCGACGGCCGACGCCATGTCACGCTCTCCCGCGCGCCGCCGCGATGCACTCGCGCAGTCCCTCGTCGAACGTGATCTGCGGCTCCCAGCCGAGCATGCGCTTCGCCTTCGACCCGTCGGGCACGCGGCGGCGGATGTCTGAGGGGAATCCCGGCACGTATTTCACCTCGAACGAACGGCCGGGCGCGCACAGCTCGTGAATGCGGCGCGCCAGCCCGAGCATGGTCGTCTCCTCGCTCGTCCCGAGGTTGAAATCCTCGTTCACCGCCGCGGCGCTGTCCATCGCCATGACGATCCCGCGCGCGATGTCGCGCACGTGGGTGAAGCAGCGCGTCTGATTGCCGTCGCCGAGCAGCTCGAGCGGATGTTGTCCGGCGAGCACCTTCTTGATCAGGTCGGGGATCACGTGCGCGTCGCCGACCACCTCGCCGGCCTCTTCCTCCGGACCGATGGCGTTGAACGGACGGGCGATCGTGTAGGGCAGGCGATGTTGGTCGTGAAAGGCGCGGCAGTACCATTCGCCGATCAGCTTGCTGAACCCGTAGGCGGTGAACGGCGGCGGCATGGACAGCAGCTCGTCCTCGCGGCTCGGAAACGCGGTGGCGGACTCGAACACCATCGACGACGAGACGAAGATCATCCGCTCCAGTCGATGCTGCACGGCGGCTTCGAACGTGCTGCTGTAGATTTGGTTGTTCTCGGCGAGAATCGTGGCGGGGAGCTTGTGAAAATACCCGATGCCGCCGATCTTGGCCGCGAGGTTGATGCACGCGCGCGCGCCGCGGAAGTGCTCACGGGCGCTGGCCGGATCGGCGAGGTCGGCGTTGACGAACTCGACTCCCTCGGGCACGCGGCTCGACGGCTTGCTGAGGTTGTCGATCACGCGCACGCGCTGCCCCTTGGCGAGGAGCTGGCGGACCACCTCGCTGCCGATGAACCCACATCCTCCGGTTACAACGATCATATGTGTCCCTGGTGGCCGCGTCGCATTGGATTGGCCGCTGGTCGGGGCCGCGGCATCGCGTCGAGCGACGTTGCCGTCGCCTCCGGCGGGCGCCGCATGCGTCGCCCCTACTGGATGGCCTTCGGCGTGCCGCCCTCCGCGCCCGCGGGCTTGTCGCCACCGCCGCTCGCTCCACTCGCAGCCGGCGCCTGGCCGGCGGCGTCTGCCGCGCCGAGCTTGTAGCGCGCCTTCACCGTCACCGGCTGCGGGGTGGAGATGTCCTTCATCGAATAGCTCCAGGTGGCGCGGTTGCCCTCGGTCGTGGTGGCATTGGAGTCGACGACCGGACCGGGGAACTCGATCTTGACGGTCACCTCGCGGCCGAAGTAGGCGACCATGTCTTCCGGCATCTCGACGGCGTCGGGGTTGACGTAGATCGCCTCGAAGGTGCGGATCCCACCCTCCTCACCGGTGCGGATGGTCGTCTTGGCGAAGAACTCGGTGCTGCTGAGCTTGGTGATGTCGTCGAACTTGATGACGAAGGTCGCCCACTTGGCGGGATCGATCTGGGCGCTGACCAGCTTCACCGCGCTGCTCTGCATGCGTTTTTTGGCCGCGTTCATCTGCGACGCATTGGTCAACCGGTATTTCACCGTCATCGTGCCGCCGCCGGTGGCGTTGAGCGTGGCATCCATCAGGCAGCCGGACAGCAGCGTCAGGGCGAGGGCGGCACAGGCCAGCGCGCAGCGGCGCGCGGCTCCGGACTGAGACGGGGACGGACGCATGAGTGGGGTGGGCAACATCGCCGAACCTACTTGGCTGGAACTTCGTATGTCAATGACATGGAGGGGCAACGCATGCGTCGCCCTTGGCCAGACCGAAGACGGGCGACGCATGCGTCGCCCCTACGACGCGAAGGTTCGGTCCAGATGCTGGACCAGGCGGCGCAGGGGGCCCGGGGAGGGCTCATTGCGGCGCAGCCGGCGTGCCGCCCGCCGAATGATACGGCGCCGGTGCGGATCTCCCTGGGCCAGGCGTGCCAGCCATTCCGCCTCCGGGCGCGGATCTGGAAAGCGGAGGGGATAGAGGATCGGCACGCCGTACTCGCCGGCGAAAATCGTCCCACAGGCGGCGCAGTGCGCGCCCGAGCCGGCCGCCGCCAGGACGCCGAGGCAATCCGGACAGCGCACGCGCGCCAGCAGCTCGGCCGCGATAGGACGATCTGGCTCGGCGAAGGGCGCTGTCCCGGCGCGGATCTGCTCGACCAGCCGGTAGAGCGTCGCCTGATTCGCCCCGGTGCGCTCGACCAGCCAGCGCGCCAGGGCGTGATCGTCGTCGCGTGGCGCCCCAACCGGCGCTCCTGCCTTCGGCTTGGCGACGAGAATGCCCATGCTGCCCTGGCGGTGGTCCGTGACGGTCACCGCCCCGCCGAGCGCGGCGGCAAACGCCTCGGTGGTGCGCAGGTCGCGATAGGCCGCCTCGCGCACCGATTCAGGCGCGAAGGCGCTGGCCGGCAAGGTCGGATCGTGGAGCAGGTTCTCGTGGTGCCAGTCGGGTCCGAAGACCGCCGCCAGCTCGTGCAGCAGAAAGAAGTTGCGCTCCACATGCGGCTGGGTCGGGTCCACCCGCAGATGCGACAGCAGGCGCTGCCAGCGCGTGGCCGACAGCGCCTCGAGACTGGTGATGACGACGTACTTGCGGGCCACGCGCATGAGCTCGGCGAGCGCTTCGAGCGGGCGGACCAGGTGCTCGAGCACCTCCGAGGCGAGCACGACGTCGAACGCGTCGTCGGCGAACGGGAGCCGGGCGATGTTGAGCGTGATCGAGTGATCGCGCTTGCCGAACTCGCCGCCCCCGTACGGCAGGTTCATCGAGTGGGCGAAGTCGGAGAAGAACGTCTCGACGCCGTAGCGCTCGCGCACCAGCGCCGGGTAGTAGTCGAACCCGGAGCCGACATCGATGAAGCTGTCGAACTGGAAACGGTCGAGCCAGCGGAAGATCTTGAGCTTCCGCTGCACTTCCTGGAACCCGTACTGGGTCAGGCAGCGCAGCTGCCCATCGCGGTCGAAGACGCCGCTGCTCGGGTCGGGCAGGTTCGCCAGCGCCGACAGGTAGTTCGCCTCGAGCCAGTGGCGGGTGCGCTCCTCCACCGCGGCTTTCGACGTCGCGCCCGTCCCCATGCCGGGAATCCTCGGCAGAACGGCGCTCGAACGCAAGCACGTCGAGCACAGCCGAGCGCGCCACATGCTTTCCCGACGCCCCGACAAGGTTGGAGCCGAGGTCGCGCTTGCATGTAGTCTCAATTGCGACTACGTAGCACCGTGTGGTCAGGCGGCGAGTGGAGCTCTCGCCCGACGCCGTGCGTCAGTTGCGCGCGCTTCGAGCGCATGATCGCCGCCTCGTAAAGGACCAGATTCGCCAGCAACTCGGAGAATCGGATGCAACGGAGGAAACGCGAAACCGCTTCCGCCTGCGGCGTCCTTCGCGGGTGGCCGACTACGAACTGCGCATTCGGGATTGGCGGGTCTTCTATCGAGTCATCGACGAAACCGCGCAGGTGGTTCTGGTCGGCCGAAAGAGGGGCAACTTTCTGATCATCGATCGCAAGAGGTTCATCCTATGAAAATCGAGAGCATCCGCGAGGTGAAAGCAAACCTGAACAAGATCGTTGGGGCGCTTCCAGAGGAGGGCTCGGTGGTGATCACGAAGAACGGCCGACCCTGCGCCGTACTGATGCCGGTGACTGAAGACACCGACCTCGAGATCGTCGCGATCTCACAGAACAAGCGCTTTTGGCAGACCTACGATCGTGCCCTTCGGCGCGCCGAGAAGAACGGCTGGACTCCGCTCGACGACGTCTGAAGACCCGCGGCCGCGAAGCCGAACGGAAAACGGGAGGCGGCGCGTGTCGGCCCGCGCGGCTGAACGGCAGCGTTAGACCGCGCCGAAGTCAGAGGAGAGTGAATGGAAAACGAGGGTGACCGACAATCGGGGGCGGTAGCCGCGTCCTTGATGCAACTCGCTCTGGGCTACCGTGCATCGCGGGCGGTCTACGTTGCGACCGAACTTGGAATTCCCGATCTGTTGGCAAGCCGCTCGATGAGTAGCGCAGAGCTCGCCGCAGCCACGAAGACTCATCGGTTGTCGGTTCATAGGCTCATGCGGGCGTTGTCGGCGCTGGGTGTATTCGAGGAACGGGAGCCGGACCGTTTTTCTCTGGCGCTTATGGGGGCACTTCTAAGAAGGGACGTGCCGCGCTCCCTTCGCGCGCCGGTACTCATGCTCGCGGGTGAGACCGGTTGGCGTGTGTGGGGCGACCTGCTCTTCAGCCTCCGAACGGGCGACTCCGCGCTCGAGCACGTCTTCGGAATGCAAACCTTCGACTATTGGGCGTCTCATCCTGACGAATGCGCCATCCACGACGAAGCGATGGCCGTTGGCTCGGCTGGCGTCGCAGCGCCACTCCTCGCCGCCTACGACTTCTCGAAGTTCGGCGTCGTCGTCGACGTCGGCGGAGGAACCGGCTTGCTCCTTTCGGACGTTCTCGCTGCTCACGCAAACCTCCGTGGAATCCTCGTCGATCTTCCGCACGTCGTCGCGGGTGCTCCGCAAGTGCTGGAGCGGAAGGGCGTGGCCAGCCGCTGTCGGATCCAAGGGGGCAGCTTCTTCGAGTCGATCCCGACGGGAGGTGATGCCTACTTGCTCAAGCACATCATCCACGACTGGGACGATTCGCGCTCGACCGCCATCCTGGCCGGTTGTCGCAAAGCGATGACTCCGAACGCGACCCTTCTCGTGGTTGAGCATGTGCTCCCGGAGCAAGCGGAGCAGGGTCAGTCGATCTCGGGTTTCCTGATGGACCTTGAGATGCTTGTACGCTGCCCGGGCGGGCGCGAGAGGACGAAAGACGAGTTCCGTGGCCTCTTCGCTGCTGCCGGGTTCGAGCTGCTGCGGGTGATCTCAACGGCATCGCCGCTCAGCGTCGTCGAGGGGCGTCCCTTGCCATGAGCGTTCGGGGGATGAACATCGGCACGGGGACCGAGATCGCCGGCGATTGAGCGTTCCGGACGCCCCGACTAGGATGGCGATCCTGTGAGGCCGCCCGCTCCCGCCGCCACGACGCCGCTGACCTGGGTGCTGGCGATCGCCATGCTGGTGGTGATCGATGCCGCCGTCACGCGCAGCGCGCTGCTGTGGGGCAAGACCAACACCTGGATCCAGAGCGAGATCGACCGCGTCTACGTCTGGCAGACCTACGACGTGGCGCGCAAGCTGTACTCCCCGCGCCGGCCTGCCGCGGCGCGCATCGCGGTCCTCGGGAACTCGCGCATCTGGTTCCCGGCGCGCGAGGCCTACGTCGAGCGCGCCCTGCACACGATCGCACCCGATCTCGACGCCCGGGTCGACAACCTCGCCATCTTCGGCGCCCGCATCGGCGATCTGGAAATCGTTTCCCGCCACCTCGATCGGCTGCAGCCGTCGCTCGTCATCCTGGCGCTCGGCGGCGCCGACCTCGTCCCCACCAGCTGGGGCGAGCTGGTCAACCCGACCGGCGAGCTGCTCTCGATCGGCTGGCGCGACGGTCCGATCCCACCGGCGAGCGCGGCCGAGCGGGTCGACCGCTGGGTGCGGACGGTCTGGCCACTCTACCGCTGGCGGCGCTTCGTCCGCGCCCGCATCGAGGATCGGCTGTTTCCGACCTCCTCGGACACCGAGTTCCCTGACCACTTCCCCTCGCTGCTGGAGTACTTCGAGTTCACCAACGGCCGGCAGCGCGGCGCGATGCTCGATCAGACATACGCGCGCTGGCGGCGCGAGCCGACGTTGGAGGGGTTCGTGCGCTATCTCGGCGGCAGCGAGGGGCGCTTCGGCCTGACCGAGCCGGTGCCGCCGCCGGAGTCGCTGACGCTCGAGAGTCCCGGGATGATCGCGCTCGACCAACTGCTCGCCCGGCTGTCGGACGAGTCGTTTCCGAGCATCGTCCTGCTGATGCCCGAGAATCCGCTGCTCGACGACGACCCCACTGGACGCTACCACCGCCCCGGCTTCTCCGAGCGCGCCGCGGAGCTGATCCGAGAGGTCGCCGCACGACACCACATCCGGGTCGTCGATGGCCGGCGCTGGATGTCGGCCGACCGCTTCGCCGACCTGGTGCACGTCTTCCCCGACCTGAGCGGCTTTCAGGAGCCCTTCGCCCGGGAGATCGTCAATGCCCTCGGCTCGTGATCCCCCACTCGGCGCCGTGCTGCTGCGCGCGCTGCTCTACGCGCTGCTGATCACGCTGCTGGTCGTCTTCGCGCCGGGGAACGAGCACGTGTTCATTTACCAGGGGTTCTGACGCAGGGAGGGCCGCGCTTCCGCGCGGCCATGGCGCCGCGGAAGCGGCGCCCTGCAGGGTTAGGGGCGACGCGTGCGTCGCCCCTACTCTTGGTAGCCCAGGGCGCGCATGCGCTCGCGGGTGTCGGCATCCATCGCGTGGGTTGCAGACGGCGCGCCGCTTCCGGCCATTTCGGTTTTGAAGTCCGCGATCCCGCCGGAGAGACGGGCACGCGCGTCGCCACCCAGCGCATTCGGGTTGGTCTCGCCGGGGTCGGCGCGCAGATCGTAGAACTCGTTCGCGCCGTCGACGTTGACGATGAGCTTGTCGGTCGCGCTGATCACGGCGCGCTCGTGCGGCCGCTGCCGCACGGTGCCGTCCTTGATCAGCTCGCTGAAGGCGACGCCGCTGGCCAGCGTGCCGTTCGACGAGCTGCCGAATGGCCACCAACGACTGCGCAGGCCCATGACCTCGCGCAGCGACCCGGCCTCGAAGGTCGCCGGCGCGGGAATCCCGGCGAAATCGAGCACGGTGGGCGCGATCTCGCTCACTGACACGACGGAGTCGACGCGCTCCGGTCCGGTGTGACCCGGCACCCGCATGATGAGCGGCACGCGCACCACCTCTTCGTAGAGCGTCTGATGGTGCCCCATGAGGCCGTGCTCGCGGAACTCCTCGCCGTGGTCGGCGACGACGACGACGATGCAGTCGTCGAGGAAGTGGCGGCTGGCCAGCTCCTTGAAGAGGGAGCGCAGCGCGGCATCGAGGCTCATGACCTCGGCATCGTAGAGGTCCTTCACCGCCTGCACCTGTTCGTCGGAGAATGTGCCCCAGCTGGGGAGCTCCATGCGGCGGTTGATTTCCTCCGCATCCGGCCGCGGACGCCCGCCCAGCACGCGGTCCAGATACTGGTCGGCAGGGTCGTAGGGATTGTGGGGCTCCATGTAGTGCAGGTACATGAACACCGGCGCCTGCGGGCGCTCGTTATTGATGCGGTCGAGCCACGACAACGCTTCGCTGTTGATCTGCTCGGCGCGCGCCTTGATCAGGCGACGGTCGTCCGGATCGCCGGTCTCCAGCTTGCGCGAGTAGGTCTGGTACTGGTCGAAGCCCTGCGCGAAGCCCAGGTTGCGGCGCACCAGGAAATTGGCGACGAAGCCGCCGGTCGCATAGCCGTGCTGCTGGAGGACCTCCGGCAGCGTGACCTCGTCCTCGGCCATGACCGCCTGAAACGAGGTCAGCCCGTGTTGCGACTGGTAGCGCGAGGTCAGCAGCGTGGCCACCGATGGATTGGTCCACGATGACTGTGCGTAGGCGTTGCGAAAGAGAAATCCCTGCGCGGCGAGCGAGCTGAGGAACGGCGTGAGCTCCTGCCCGTTGACGGTGGCGCCGACGCGGTCGGCGCGCAGCGTGTCGACCAGGATGATCAGAATGTCGGGCGGCGTCTGCTTGGCACACCCGCCCCACAACGCCACGAGCAGCAGCGGCCAGACCAGCGCACGCCCGCGCGTCGCCGGATGACACGGCGGACGCACGGTGTCCTTCTGCGGCATCGGGCTATGCTGACAATCCAAGGCAACTCAGGCAAGGCTGGTCCTGCCCTGGCCCGCCTTGGCTGCTCACGGGGGAGGACCCCCTGAGCCAGGCACGTCCTCCGGCGCCACGAACAGACCCGCGGTGCGCTTGCCGTCGCGCGCCGCCGCGCGCACCGCGGCATCGGGCTCCACGAAGTAGATCCACCGCCCGTCGATGGTGCGGTTGACGGGGCGAAAGATGACGAACGCGGCGGCAGCGCCCGGAAACTGCGTCGGCATGAACGGCAGCGGGGGGAACGACCGGTTGGTGATGAACACCGGGGTCTTGGGCGGACCACTGCGGATGACTCGTTGCTGCACGGCGAGCACCCGCGCCGTGTGGTGGCGCGCGTGATCGTGGTTGTCGATGGGCACCGCGAAGCGCGCATACGACATCAGCGTGAGCCCGTACCAGGCCGCCAGCAGCGCGCGCGCGGCCCACGACGGCACCGCCGACCCGAGACGCGCCAGGACGAGGCAGAGCGTGAGCGCCAGGACGAGCTGGCCGACGTAGTGGTAGCGCGTGATCTCGGTCAGCAGATTCGACGCAATCGACAGCACAAGCACGGCGCGCGCCGCGGCGATGACGCCGTAGCAGGCGAGGACGAGCAGCGCGGCAGCCGCCAGGCGCCGGCGCACCGGCGGTGGCGCACCGCGCGTCACGCCGATCGCGACCGCGACGAAGACGCCCAACACCGCGTACCACACCGGCGGCTGGAGCCAGGACGGGAAATAGAATCCGCACAGCAGCCGCGTCAGGCCGAGGGCGATCAGCTTGGTCCAGATCAGCACGATGCCGACCGGGTCGGAGAGCAATGTGAGCCACGGGGTCCGGCCCAGCACATCCTCACCGGCAAGGCGGGTATAGAGCAGATTCAGCGCCACGTAGAGCACCGGCAGCGCGAGCAGCAGCGACCCCAGTGGCGGCCGCCACCAGGACCGGCCGGGCCATCCGGGTAGCACCAGCAACAGAACGAAGGGCAGCAGGAGCGCGACGGCGATTCCGGTCCCGAAACAGGTGGCGGCCGCGAGCGCCAGCGCGTACCACCCGCACTGCATCAGACGCCCCGGCACTCGGCCGGCTTCCGCCAGTCGCAACGCCTGGCCGAGAATCACCAGCAATACGGTGGCGACCAGCACCTGCCCGTAGACCGCGTACCAGCCGAGCGTCCCCTCGAGCAGCGGCGACGTGCCCCACAACGCCGCGCCGAACGATGCCAGCGGTGCACTGCCGGTCATCAACTGCACCAGCCGGAACAGCAGGATCACGTTGATCAGATGGGTGAGAAAAACGCTCCAGTAGAAGAACTCCGGCTGGGGCCCGACCAGCTGAAACGACAGGAAGAAGATCGCGTTGCGCGTCAACAGCAGATGCCCGCCGTTGGGCGTGACCAGGTAGCGCAGCACCGGGTCGTTGACGATGTGGTACAGGTTGAGGAAGTCGTCGGCGAAGAAGTAGTTGCGGGTGATCGGGTAGTAGACCGCCGCGGCGCAGGCGACCGCCGGCAGGAGCCACGCCCAGGCGCGCCGGTCAGCCATTCCGGCGCGCCGCGAGATCGAGGACGATGATCTTCCCGTCGTCGTACCGGGCCACGCGGGACGCCGTGAGCCCGTCGAAGCGGTCGAAGAGCTGGAGATAGCGCGGCGCCGCCTCGCGCCAGAGCAGCGGAGCCGTCGGTCCCACCAGGCGCTCCCACCGGCTCCGCTTGTAGAGGAACTCCGAGACCGAGGGACGGACGAACGCGAGGTAGCGGTAGCCATGGGCGTCGAGGTACCGCACCAGCGCCTC
>Ga0187893_10014246_pt1 | contig 10885 bp, 9 predicted proteins | sample MA1701074metaG_FD_139574 | JGI IMG/M metagenome (GOLD analysis project Ga0187893, IMG submission 139574) | White microbial mat communities from a basaltic lava cave in the Kipuka Kanohina Cave System on the Island of Hawaii, USA - MA170107-4 metaG ...
CAGCTATCTTTCCGGCGTCGCCATGCTGTATATTTCGCCGATGACTCTGACAATATTCTCAGGAATCCTTTCGGCAATGGCCGGCGTAGTCTGGTTTGCGCGGCACAGCGGCGAAAGCTTCACCCTCGGCGTGCGGAAAGTGGATAGTGGACAGTGAATAGTGAATAGTGAACAGTAAATAGTGGAGAGAGGAAAATTAAACTATCCACTATTCACTTTCTCATGCCGTGATGATGACGGCTTTGGAGCCGGTGAGTTCGGTGAAATCTTTTGTATAAACGGCCTCGACTCGGCGGATCTTGTTTACGGCTTCGACTATGTCCTGCGTGGTGACGAATCCGCCTTCGACGTGCGCGATCGCCCAGTGTTTGATGTTTGAGGCGATCGAGAGCGTTTCGTCGAGCGCGCGCAGAAACTGCGATTTCGTTTCGGCCGCAGCACCGAGCTTGCCGCTTTGCGCGGCGTCGAGTTCGGGCCAGAAATCACCGGCTCCGCGAAGCCACTCTTCGCTCCAGCGGTCATTTTTTTCGTACGCCGAGCGTCCCGTCGGCAAATGCAGAAACATCAGATCGACAAAACTTTCGGCGAGGAACTCGTTGGAAGTTTTGTTCTGACAGGTGTTGTTCTGGCTATTGTTTATCGGTGCGGGAACAGTTTCCCAGAGCTGTTTGTAAACCAAGGAAAGCGGCCGGCGAAGTTCACGCGTTTTTTCATCGAACGACAACGCGTAATTGCCGACATTCATTGCGATGCTCGCGGCTGTCGCGAAAAGATGCGGCGATTCGAGCTTGTCCAGATTCCTTCGCACATTCTCGAACCACCAAGCGTCCATTTCGCTAAACCAGTTTTTCAACGCCGGATTTTGCAGCGAGTTTCCCGGCACGTAGGCGTCTTCAAGAACGGCGTTCACGTCATCTTCCGTCAACCGCTCGCTATTATTCTGGATCGAAGCCACGCAGCGCGTCCACGCTGACTGTAAAACATCATTTGCTGTCACGCGTTTCCCCCGCCGCTTTAACGCCACGCCCAGCTCCGTCCGCCGAGCAAACGGCATCGCCACCGCTTCATATTCCAAACGGCCGAGAACGTTAACTTCGAATGCCAAAAAGCTCATAGAGTATTTTTCGCCCTTACTACGTGCGGGCTTCTGCATTTAGAAATGCATGAACGATCGCCGGATCGAATTCGATGCCGGACCAGTCGATGAGATGGATGCGAGCCTGTGCGTCGGTGACGGCAGCGCGGTGCGGGCGGTCGCCGGTCATCGAGGCGAACGAATCGGCGACACGCAGGATGCGGGCCGAGAGCGGTATTTGATCCTCCACGAGCGCGTCAGGGTAGCCGCCGCCGTTCCACCATTCGTGATGCCAGCGGATGAGAAGCTGCACGCCTTTGCCGAGGCCGCGTTTTGCCGCCGTCTGTTCGCCGATTATGGTGTGCCGCTGCAGATCGTGGCGTTCGGCGTCGGTCAGTTTTCGCGGAGCTGCGATGTAGTCGCGGTTCATCTCCATCTCGCCGAGGTCGTGCAGAAGCGCGGCTTGCTGCAACACTGAACGATCATGGCCGGCGATGCCGAAATGCGAAGCGATCGCATCGGTGATCTCGGCGACGCGCAGGCCGTGAGCGTGCGAATACCGCTCGAAAGCATCGATCTGCGACGAAAGCTCGAGCAGCTTTTCATCGAACTGCGAACGTGTCTTTGCGGAACTGTCCATAACGCGGCAAACGAGAAAAGTATAGCAAAGTTAGGAGTTGAGAGTAGAGAGTCTAAAGTGGAGAGTGGAGACTGGAGAATGAAAAAGTGTCCTGTGCTTTTTCCGTGATTTCTGCGTCTTCTGTGGCTAGCCTCCAAACCCAACGCACGGAACGCACAGAGATTACGGAAGATTCTGTAATTGCTCCAGGCGGCGGGCGGCGTCACGGTTGTCGGGGGCAATTTCGAGAAAGCGTCTCAGTTCGCCTACGGCGCGTTTTTTCATATCCATATCTACGAAAAATTCGACCAGCATCATCCGGATCTTAGCGTTTTTCGGATCGAGGCGGACGGCGGCCTGAAACTCCGCTTCCGCTTTGTGCGCCTGCTTGTCGAAAAACGAGAGAGCCTGACCATAATAGGCGTGAAACTGCGCATTCTCCGGGCTGTAGTGAACGGCGCGGCCGAGCAGCATCGAGGCCTGGTCGTACTCCTCGTCGTTCAGGTGAAGAAGACCCCGCTCGAAGCTTTGCAGTGCCGTCTCGGTGCGCATGTCGGTTGCAGTATCGGTCTGCCCGGCCGCGGTGGCTTTTTCGCGGGCTTCGATCTCTTTGCGCATTTTGAAGTTGTATGCGTCCCGCGAGTCGGTGGTTTTGAGAGTTTCGTACGCGTGCGCCAGTTCGGTAAAAGCAGATTGGATTCGCCGCAGCTTTGTTTCGGATTCGCGGTGAAACCGGTCGGGGTGAAAAAGCTTCGCCAGCCCGAAATACATTTGCTTTATCTGGGTAATGTCGGCGTTGTTATCAAGTCCGAGCGTGTCATAGTGAGTGCGGGCAGCCTCGACGCGCTGCAGGTATTCTTCCAGCGAGATCTTTAGTTCGGCGGCTTTCTGCAAAGGCTTTGGTTCAGGTTCCGGCGTCTTTTCTTCAATTACCGGCGTGTTTCCGTTCGGCTGCACGAGATTCTCGGCCGTCTTGACGCGGACGATCTTCGCATGTTTTATTTCCGTTATCTTGGCGGGCGTAAGTGCGGCGTTCCATTCCTGCCGCACGAGAATGCCGCCGAGCCAGAGCACGTATAGAGCTTGAAGCATTCCGGCTTCGGGCAGGGTGTTCATTTCGCGAAGCTGCTCGATGGTGAGCGAGCCGTGTTGAAAGCGGGCGAGTATGTAGGCCTCGTGCGCCTGCAAGTCCTGATCTTGAACCTTCAGTGGATCGATTGTAAAGGTTTCATTAACACTGCGGAAGCGGTTGACGATGTCATTTACCGGCAGGCAACGGGCGTAATTGATTAAAACCTGATGGACGTTCGCATCGTAGCGCAAATCGCCGCGAAGACGCGCAAGAGGGCTGAAATGCCATTCGCCGGCGGGCCACGTCAGTGCATCGATCACGATGGCATCGACTTGCGCGGCGATCATCGCATCGACGTCTTCCTTAGAAAATGAGCTGCTATTTTGCAGCGAGACGGAAAATTCCAGATCGTTCGCGAAGTTTGGGTGAGCGGCAAGCGTATCGCGGCCGATCTTTTTCTGCTGCAGCATCACGCTGAAAAGGCGAAGCGATTTTGAATTAGAAACGCCGAAAATAACCTCGCCGCGGCTGAAATATACAATCGTCTTTTGCTGCTTAAACGAAAGCCGCAGGCTGCCGCTAAGGCGCGCCTGCCCAATCTCGACGAGCAGCTCGGCGAACGGGTGGCTGGCGAAATTGCCTTTTAATTCGAGCGGATTCTGCTGGGTCATCGGAAACCGGGTTGGAAAAAGGACGTGGGCTGCCGTATTGATTTTACCAGAGCCTGTGTTTAATTGTTAGAGTTAATTTAACACCTCGAAAACATGACTGGAGCGGCAAGCATCCTTGCTTGCCTGAGCGTCGCTCCGACGCAAACCTATTTTCGTGCACTTACGGCAAGCAAGGATGCTTGCCGCTCCAATCGCGAGAGCTTCGTTCAAGTTTACGTTACGGTCGCGAATCGAATATCATTTGACTGACCGAATTTGGGATTAGCGGAAGCCTGACCGTCATGGAGGGCTCGGCTCGAATGAAGAAGAAAGCCTTCCCTGACGGTCAGGCTTCTGCCTAATGTGTCTGTGAACGAACTTATCCTAATCCGTGAATGCGTGACGCTGGACGAGCTGTCGGCGTGCGTCGATCTGCAGCGCGAGGTTTTCGCTTTGCCTGAGATCGAGATCTCGCCCGTGCGCCATTTTATCGTGACGAAAAACGCGGGCGGCTTTATCCTGGGCGCGTACGACGGCGATGAATTGGCTGGATTTGTTTTGAGCGTGCCCGCATTCCTAAGCGGCGAGCGGGCGTTTTATTCGCACATGACGGCCGTGAAAAAAAGTTTCCAGAGCCACGGCATCGGCGGGAAATTAAAATGGGCCCAGCGAGCACGCGCACTTGAGCTTGGCGTGAAATTTGTCAAATGGACGTTCGAGCCGGCGAAGGCACGAAACGCGTATTTTAACCTGGAAAAACTCGGGGCGATAGTAACCGAATATCAGCCAAATTTCTACGGAACGGATTATGCTGCTTCGCCCGACGTGAGCGAGCCGGTCGGTCTTGACAGCGACCGTCTGTTTGCGGAGTGGCATTTGGAAAGCGAGAAAGTGACGGCACTGGCAGAAGGCGAGGATTTTGACGACGCCCGCGAGCCGGACAATGAGATAGTTGTCCCGGCGGATTGGCTCGGCCTGGTTGCGAGCGACCAAGCAAAGGCGAAGACCGAACTATCGCGCATTCGCCATGAATTTGAAGAAGCTTTCGCGAGAGGAATGACGGGCCGCTGCTTTGTGCGCGACGATGCCAAGCCAAAATATTTGCTTTACAAATCATAACTCCATGCCGCAATTTGAGATCGATCCTGATATCAGAAAAGCTAAAACCCTGTCGTCGGAGTTTTACATTGACGAACGTTATTTTGAGCTGTCTAAGGAAAGGATATTTTCCCGAACGTGGCAATTTGCGGGAAGATCGAACGATGTCGAATCGTTAAGGCCGATCAATCTCCTTCCCGGTTTTCTCGACGAGCCGGTTTTGCTCGCAAAGAGCGGCGATGCCGTGCATTGTCTTTCTAACGTCTGCACGCATCGCGGGAAAATTCTTATCGAAGAGCCGTGCAATGCACATCTGATACGATGCGGCTACCATGGCCGCCGCTTCGCGCTCGACGGAAAATTTCTGTCGATGCCGGAATTCGAGGACGTAGAAAATTTTCCGAGCGAGGGTGATGATCTGCGAGGCGTCCCGCTTGCAGAACGTGCCGGATTTCTTTTTGCGTCGCTCGACCCCGTCGCTTCGTTCAAGGAGTTTATAAACGAAACTGCCGGATTGTTTGCGGAATACGAAGGAACGAATTTGAAACGGTCTTCGACCCGCGAATACGAGGTTAACGCTCATTGGGCGCTTTACTGCGAAAACTATCTCGAAGGATTTCACATTCCGTATGTTCACAAATCGCTGAACGCCATAGTCGATTACGACAGCTACGCCACCGAGACGTTTCGTTATTCGAGCCTGCAGACGGCTTTGTCGGAACCGCCTGCGTCAGCGGGCGGCCAGAAAGGCAACGACAAAAACTCATCAGCAAACGTGGCAGCCCGATATTTGTTTATCTTCCCAAACTTGATGTTCAACTTTTACCCGTGGGGAGTTTCGGTTAATGTGGTTCGTCCGGTCACGTCTTCGAAAAGCGTGGTCGAATTTATTTTTTACGTCGGCGACGAGAGCCTGATGAATGAAGGCGCCGGCGCCGATCTGCACGGCGTCGAGCTCGAAGACGAAGCCGTCGTCGAAAGCGTGCAGAAAGGCATTCGCTCGCGCTTTTATTCCCACGGCCGCTACTCGCCGACGCGCGAGCAGGGAACGCATCATTTTCATCAATTGATTGCGGATTTTATGCGTTGACCGTTCGGTATAACAACCGTTATACTTTGCTTATGAATACCAAGACCGCAATTTCCGTCCCGCCAGAAGTATTTAAGCTTAGCGAAAGACTTGCCAAAAAGTGGAAGATCTCGCGAAGCGCTGTTTTCGCGCTCGGCGTGACCAAGCTCGGTGAGGAGTTTGACGACGAGCGAATAACCGAAAGGTTGAACGAGTTCTACAGCAAAGAGAAGGCCGAGATCGATCCCGTAATGGCCAGAATGGCTGCATTATCGCTTCCGAAAGAAGAATGGTAATCAGGCGAGGCGATATTTGGTGGAGCAGTCTGCCCGATCCGGTTGGGTCGAGCCCTGGTTATCCGCGGCCCGTTCTGGTCGTCCAGTCCGACAGATTTAACGAAAGCGCCATCAACACGGTCGTCATTGCCGTCATCACGAAAAACCTTCGTCTGACCGACTCGGAGGGAAATGTCCCTATTACAAAAGTGCAATCCGGCCTCCCACACGACTCCGTCATAAACGTTTCTCAGCTCTTCACGGTTGATGAATCCGTGGTGAGAGATTTCGTTTGCAGCATCACGGATCGAAAAATGAAGCAGGTAGACGTCGGGTTGAGAAAAGTGTTGGGGCTGTGAAATTTATGACATCACCTGAAACTCCCGAGCGCGTTATTCAAGATCTTCGGTCCGAAATTAACAGGCACGACGAGCTTTACTACCAAAAATCCGAGCCGGAGATTTCCGACTTCGAATTCGATCAACTCCTCGAACGCCTCAAGAAACTTGAGGATGAAAATCCCGATCTGATTACACCCGACAGCCCAACGCAGCGTGTCGGCGGCAAGGCGGAAAGCCTTCAGACTTTTGCTCACACCGTGCCGTTGATGTCGCTGGACAATTCGTACGACCTGGACGATCTGAAGGCGTTTACTGAACGATGCGAGCGGCTCGCCGAGGGTCGAAAGCTGGAGTATGTCGCTGAATTGAAGATCGACGGGCTGAGCGTTGCACTGCATTACGAGAACGGATTTCTAACGGTCGGGGCAACGCGCGGCGACGGCGTGACCGGCGATAACGTTACGACGAACGTAAAAACGATCAAGCGAATTCCGTTGAGATTGAAAGCCGATAAATCCGCGAATGCCGAAATACGCGGCGAAGCTTTTCTTTCGCGAACGCAGTTTGCCAAGATCAATGCCGAGCTTGAGATGCAGGGCGAGAAGACGTTTGCCAATCCACGCAACTGCGCTTCGGGAACTTTGCGTATGCTCGATTCGCAGATCGTCGCTTCGCGTCGTTTGGATATGTTTCCATACGACGTTTTTCGCGGCAGTCAGAAAATGTTCGCGACACACTGGGAAAATTTCGAATGGCTGGCGGCGAACGGCTTTCACGTAAATCCGCACCGCGCGTTGTGCAAAAACTACGACGAGCTTTGCGAATTCATCGAGAAGATGGAGCCGGCGCGAGACGAACTTGATTACGAGATCGACGGCGTCGTTGTGAAAGTGAACTCGACCGCTTTACAGGAAGAATTTGGGGCGACGACAAAAGCTCCGCGGTGGGCGATAGCGTATAAGTATCCGGCCCGCAAGGCGACGACGAGGCTGCTCGGGATACATGTTCAGGTCGGGCGAACGGGTGCGCTAACGCCTGTAGCAAATCTTGAACCGGTTCTGCTCGCAGGCACTACCGTAGCGCGCGCCTCTCTGCATAATGAAGACGAGATCAAGCGGCTCGGCATCAAGATCGGCGACACGGTCGAAATCGAAAAGAGCGGCGAGATCATCCCGCAGGTGCTCGGCGTCATCGAGAGCAAACGCGATGGGAGTGAGAAGCCGTTCAGATTTCCGAAAAAATGTCCGGTCTGCGGCTTCGACGCCGTTCGGCCCGAAGGCGAGGCCGTCCGCCGCTGCATAAATCCCGATTGCCCGGCGAAGATAAAAGCCCGCATCGGTTATTTTGCATCCCGAAAGGCGATGGACATCGAAGGCCTCGGCTGGGTTTTGATCGAGACGCTGGTCGATAACGGAATGGTTAAGGATGTTGCGGACCTTTACTCGATAAAACAGGACGACATCTCGAATCTCGAACGCAAGGGCGAAAAGAGCGCCGTCAAGTTGATGGAACAGATCGAGGCGAGCAAAACTCGCGGTCTGCAGCGGCTGCTCTACGGCATAGACATTCGACACGTCGGTGAGCGTTACGCAAAGATTTTGGCGAGGCATTTCCGAACCATCGACAATCTCGCCGCCGCCAGCGTCGAGCAGCTTGACGACATTCACGAGATCGGCCTCTCGGTCGCCGAAAGCGTCCACGAATGGTTTCGCACGCCGAAAAATATCGACCTCATCGAACGCCTGCGGACCTCCGGCGTGCAGCTCGAGATCGAAGGCGCTTCGAACTTCGTCTCGGACGAGCGCTTCGCCGGCAAGACCTTCGTCCTCACCGGTAAGCTCGAAAATTACACCCGCGACGAAGCCGCGAAGTTAATCGAAGACCGCGGCGGCCGCGTCTCGTCATCAGTCAGCAAAAAAACCGATTACGTCGTGGCGGGAAGTGATGCGGGTTCGAAGCTGACCAAGGCGAAGAGTTTAGGGGTGAAAGTTATGAGTGAGGAAGAATTTGTCACATTAACGAGCTAGATCTAACCTTCAACCGACTTGTATTCTTCAAGCTTTTTCTTAATTATTTTCGAGTGTTTTCGTTTTTCGTTACCGATCATTTTCGCTATTTCTTCATCGGATAACGTTTCGTCGTAGAGCTTTGTAAATAAGATACCGAGATTGTGAGAAATTATCTGAAACCTTGCTAGTTCGAACCTAAAGATAAAGCCAGTCTCGTACTGAAAATCGCCAAGGCCGTACTGGCTAAAGCCAGTATTCTGATAAAAAACCTTAATTTCACTCACACTGTCATCAGTGAGGCGTTCAAGCGCTTCTTTTGCGTAATGAGTCGCGTTGCTATATTCTCCGATCACCGGCGAACTATTAATATGAATGTATGCGTGATTTTCAATATAGAAGTCATCGAAGATTCTATACTGCTGGAAAAATTTGTTTGCAAAACGTGAAATTGAATTTTCGAAAACCGAGTTAACGACGTCGCGACTACGCCTTTTGCGGATTCTTTTACCAACACCCCTTATCTCCTTTTCTAGCAAGATAATTTCCTTGTCTAAATCTTCCGGTTCTTCAATCTCTTCGCCTTTCGCTCCCCGAATCATTATTTCGAGCGAACGAACAAGGTTAGTAGCGATGTACTCGATAAACGGCTCCAGTTGATCGGCATCCGCTAGACGCAAAACTGCATAGTAATTTTCTTTGTCCTCCGTCTTTATAATTACCGGCGGATAGCCGAACCGCATCAGGATGAAATTCATCAGGATACGAGCGATGCGGCCGTTTCCGTCGTCGAACGGATGGATGCGAATGAAGCGATAATGAAAAAGCGCGGCGAGAATAATCGGATTTACGTCGGTCTTCGTTTTTTCATTTCTAAACCACTCGACAAGCTCCTGCATTTTTGCCGGAGTTTCTTCGGGGCTTGCGAAATAAAATGTTTCGCCTGTGACGGTAACAACGTGATTTGGCTGCGTTTTATATTTGCCGATCTCGATCTTTCGTCGAGTCGGTTTTCCTTCCTTTGTTTGTGCTTCCTTATAACTAGATTCTTTTAAGAGGAGCGTGTGAAGCTCGCGGATGAAAACTTCGGTCAATTCTGTTTCGCCTTTTACGAGATCGAGTACCCAATTGATCGCGTCGTTGTGTCCGGTAATCTCGAAATGATCCTTAAGCGGCTTGCCTTGAGCCGTGATTCCGAAAAGAATAAGAGCCTTTGTCTCGCCATAAGTCAACGAGTTTCCCTCAATGTTGTTCGAGTGGTAATTCCAATCGAGCCGAAACTTCTGCATAATTCGGCCTTCGGCCTCCGAATCGAGCGGACGAAGGGCGTCGAGCTCGGCTTTTGATTTTTCGGCTTTTTCGAGGATTTCCATAGCGGTGTCTTTCGGATTATTATAGTTCAAAACAAACGGAGTCAAACATTCGAAACTGCGCCTTTAAATATTGCAACAATTTAGGATTATGTCATTTTGAGGATAGCTAAAAGCACTATGAGCAATTTTTTCACAGCAAACATTTCGGAGGCTGATCCGTTGATTAGCGAGGCGATTGACGATGAGGTGCGGCGGCAGGCGGATGGGTTGGAGTTGATCGCGTCGGAGAATTTTGTTTCCGAGGCGGTGCTGCAGGCGATGGGGACGGCGTTTACGAACAAGTATGCCGAGGGTTATCCGGGCAAGCGGTATTACGGCGGGTGCGAGTTTGCGGATGTGGTGGAGCAGGCGGCGATCGACCGGGCGAAGGAAATTTTCGGCGCGGAGCATGCGAATGTGCAGCCCCATTCCGGCGCGCAGGCGAACATGGCCGTGCTGCTGACGGCTCTTGAGCATGGCGATCAAATTCTGGGAATGAACCTTTCTCACGGCGGCCACCTGACGCACGGGCATCCGCTGAATTTTTCGGGGATCAATTACAAGGTCGCGGATTACGGCGTGAACCGCGAGACGGAGCAGATCGATTACGATGAGCTGCAAAAACTTGCCGAGGAGCACAAGCCGAAGCTGTTGATCTGCGGAGCGTCGGCATATCCGCGGATGATAGATTTCAAGCGCATCAGCGAAATCGCGCAGGGCGTCGGTGCGAAAGTGATGGCCGATATCGCGCATATCGCGGGTTTGGTTGCGACCGAATTGCATCCTTCGCCGATTCCGCATTGCGAATTCGTCACGACGACGACACATAAGACGCTTCGGGGTCCGCGCGGCGGACTCGTTCTGTGCAAGGAAGAATTTGCGAAAGACCTCGACCGCAGCGTTTTCCCGGGCGTGCAGGGCGGGCCGCTGGTTCACATTATTGCGGCGAAGGCGGTTTCGTTCGGCGAGGCGTTGCGGGAAGACTTTAAAACTTATCAACAGCAGATCGTCGCAAATGCTAAAATACTTGCGGAGTCCCTTTCCGATGGCGACCTGCGGCTCGTTTCCGGCGGTACGGACAACCATCTGCTCCTTGTGGACGTCTATATGGACGGAAAGGGCATCACCGGCAAGGCGGCCGAGAAAGCTCTCGACGAAGTTCACATCACCGTAAATAAAAATACGATTCCTTTCGATACGCAAAAGCCATTTGTTGCGTCCGGCATACGGTTGGGAACGCCGGCGCTGACGACACGCGGGATGAAGGAAGCGGAAATGCGGGCGATCGGCAAACTGATCGCGGAGATAATTAAGGAACCGGAATCGGA
>Ga0187893_10014248_pt1 | contig 10883 bp, 12 predicted proteins | sample MA1701074metaG_FD_139574 | JGI IMG/M metagenome (GOLD analysis project Ga0187893, IMG submission 139574) | White microbial mat communities from a basaltic lava cave in the Kipuka Kanohina Cave System on the Island of Hawaii, USA - MA170107-4 metaG ...
CTGTGGTCGAAGGCGGGCGCCGCCGGCCTGCTGTGCTGCACGGTACCCGAGGAGTACGCCGGCGCCGGCGCCGACTACCTGTTCGACGTCGTCGTGTTCGAGGAGATGGCACGCTCGGGCTTCACCGGTCCCGGGTTCATGATCCACTGCGACCTCGTCGCGACGTACATCAAGAGCTTCGGCAGCGAGGCGCAGAAGCGGACATGGCTGCCGAAGATGGTGCGCGGCGAGGCGATCGGCTCGCTCGGCATGACCGAGCCGCACGCCGGCTCCGACCTCAAGGCGATCCGGACCAAGGCGGTGCCGGACGGCGGCGACTACGTGATCTCCGGGCAGAAGGTGTTCATCTCGAACGGCCAGTTGTGCGACGTGATCGTTCTCGCGACGAAGACCGACACCAGCGCCGGCAGCAAGGGCATCACCCTGTTCCTCGTCGATACGCGCCGGCCCGGCTTTCGTCGCGGTCGCAAGCTCTCGAAGATCGGCCTGAAGGCGCAGGACACCTCCGAGCTCTTCTTCGACAGCATGCGCGTCCCGGCGTCCGACATGCTCGGCGAGGAGGGCCGCGGCTTCGAGCTGATGATGCAGAAGCTCGCGCAGGAGCGGCTCGCGCAGGCGATCCGTTCCGCGGCGGTGGCCGAAGCGGTGATCGAATGGACCGTCGAGTACGTCGCGCAGCGCAAGGCGTTCGGGCAGACGATCGGCGACTTCCAGAACACGCAGTTCAAGCTCGCCGAGCTGAAGACCGAGGCCGTCGTCGGACGCCAGTTCACCGACAAGTGCATCGACGTGTTCATGCGCGGCGAACTCGACGCGGTCGACGCGGCGATGGCGAAGATGTGGCTCTCGAACCTGCACTGCAAGGTCGTCGACGAGTGCCTGCAGTTGTTCGGCGGCTGGGGCTACATGTGGGAGTACCCCATCGCACGCGCGTACGCCGACGCACGCGTCGTCAAGATTGCCGGCGGATCGATCGAGATCATGAAGCACATCATCGGCCGCCAGCTCTTCGCCGAGCTGAGGAAGCCGAAGCACGCCGAGCGCAACGGCCTGGTCGGAGTGAACCCCACATGAGCCTGTTTCGTCCCGACGTCCTCGGCGGCAAGCGCATCCTCGTCACCGGCGGGGGCACCGGGCTCGGCAAGGAGCTCGCGCGCGCCTTCGCCGCGCACGGCGCCGCGGTCCACATCTGCGGGCGCCGCGGCGCGGTGCTCGATGCCGCGGTCGCCGAACTCGGAGCCGATGCGGCGCACGGCGGCACGATCGAATCGCACCTGTGCGACGTGCGCGAGCCCGAACAGATCGAGTCGATGGTCGAAGCGATCTGGCAGCGCGGTGTACTCACCGGCCTCGTCAACAACGCCGCGGCGAACTTCATCTCGCCGTCCGAGCAGATCAGCCCGCGCGGCTTCGCCGCGGTGCGCTCGACCGTCGCCGACGGCGCGCTGTTCTCGACCCTGGCGTGCGGCAAGCGCTGGATCGAGCAAGGTTTGCCCGGCTCGGTGGTCAGCATGCTCGTGACCTGGGTATGGACCGGCACGCCGTACGCGCTGCCGTCGGCGATGGCGAAGACCGCGGTGCACGCGATGACCTTGTCGCTCGCGGTCGAATGGGGGCGCCACGCCATCAGGGTCAACGCGGTCGCGCCCGGCCCCTTCCCCACCGAAAGCGCGTGGGAGAAGCTTGCGCCGATCCCGAAGGCGAACGTCGGCGCGACCTCGGAAAAGGAGGTCCCGATGCGCCGCTTCGGCCGGATGCACGAACTGGCGAACCTGCTCGTGTTCCTGCAAGCCGACGGCTGCGAGTACCTGACCGGACAGACGATCGCGCTCGACGGCGGCCACCACCTCGCCGCGCCGAGCACGTTCGCCGGGTTGAGCGAGCTGACGGCCGAGGACTGGGCGCACGCGAAGGCGCTGGTGCGCGGTCGCGCCGAACGCGAGAAAGCCGAACGCAGCAGCGGCGGCGGGAAAACCCGCGATTGACCTCGCCGCAGCAGTGCTGACAATCCACGAACAGACAGCCCTGTCTGTTTCTTGTTGCATCCGGAGCCGGCATGAACCTGACCAACGGACAACCGATGGTGCTGATCGACGAAGCGCGCAAGACCTTCAAGGTCTCGCGCAGGGCGTTCGTGCAGGACCGCATCTTCGAGGCCGAGTGCGCGTCGATCTTCGACAAGTCGTGGCTCTACGTCGGCCACGAGTCCGAGCTGCCGAAGCCGGCCGACTTCGTGACGCGCACAGTCGCGCGGCGCAACATCCTGTTCACGCGCGACGCAAGCGGCAACCTGAACGCGTTCTTCAACACCTGCCCGCACCGCGGGGCGATGGTGTGCCGCGAGCGATCGGGCAACGCGAAGAACTTTCAGTGCTTCTATCACGGCTGGGTGTTCGGTTGCGACGGCAGGCTGAAGAGTCAGCCGGGCAGCGAGCGCTACAGCGCGCAGTTCAACGAGACGGGCGGCGGCAACCTGGTGCCGGTGCCGCGCTTCGATCGCTACGCGGGCTTCTGCTTCGTCTCGTTCGACGCCGACATCGTCCCGCTCACCGACTACCTGGCCGGCGCGCGGCCCTTCCTCGACCTGATCGCAGAGCAGTCCGAGTCGGGCATGAGCATCGTCAGCGGCCAGCAGGACTACGCGATCCGCGCCAACTGGAAGCTGCTCGCGGAGAACAGCATCGACGGCTACCACGCGTCGACGACGCATGCGACGTACCTCGACTACCTGATGAACACGAACGGCAGCCTGGTCAAGGTCGCGCTCGAAGGCAGGAGCTTCGACCTCGGCAACGGGCATGCCGTGCTCGAGTACCGCGCGCCGTGGGGGCGGCCGATCGCGCAGTGGATCCCGATGTGGGGCGAAACAGGCAAGGAGGAGCTGGCCGGCATCTACGCGCGCCTCGTCGAGCGCCACGGCGAGGAGAAGGCCAAGCGCATCGCCCACAGCAACCGCAACCTGCTCGTCTACCCCAACCTCGTCATCAACGACATCATGGCGATCACGGTGCGCACCTTCTACCCGACCGCGCCCAACCAGATGGCGGTGAGCGCCTGGGCGCTCGCGCCGAACGAAGAGTCGGAATGGGCGCGCAAGTACCGGCTCTACAACTTCCTCGAGTTCCTCGGCCCCGGCGGCTTCGCGACCCCCGACGACGTGGAGGCGATGGAAGCGTGTCAGCGCGGCTACGAGAACCATCGCGAGGCCGGCTGGAGCGACATCTCCAAGGGCATGGGCATCGAGCAACCGTCGTACGACGACGAGATGCAGATGCGCGTGTTCTGGACGCGCTGGGACGGCCAGGTGCAGCCGTCGCTCGAAAAGGCCGCCGCATGAGCCGCGAAAGAGGGGCCCCGCGCAGCGGGGATCGAAGCGCGAATGCGGCGCGGGCGCCGACCCAGCCGATCGTTGATCGACGGCAACCTTTCGGAGGCGCCCCATGAACGCGACCCGCGCCGAAGTCGAAGACCTGCTGTTCAAGGAGGCCGAACTCCTCGACGAGTGGCGGCTCGAGCAGTGGCTCGCCCTGTACACGGACGACGCGTCGTACTACGTTCCGTCGACCGACCTGCCGCCCGGCGCGAGCGCCGATCGCAGCCTGTTCTACATCGCCGACGACCGCCGCCGGATGCAGGAGCGCGTCGTGCGCCTGATGAAGAAGACGGCGCATTCGGAGCATCCGCGCTCGCGCACGCGGCATCTGGTCAGCAACGTGCGCGTCAAGGACCAGAGCGGCGACGAGATCAGCGCATCGGCCGCGTTCGTCACGTTCCGTACCAAGGGCGGCAACACCGACACGTACATCGGCAGCGCCTCGTTCAAGCTGCGCCGCATCGATGGCGAACTGCGCATCCGCGAAAAGCGCTGCCAGCTCGACCTGGACGGCCTCAGGCCGCACGGCCGCATCAGCATCATCCTGTGATCGCCGACGCGCAGCGTGTTGGGGGCTTGCTGAACATGGCCGTGCCGTTCCGCTACCGCCGGCTCGCCTACGCGGCGCTGACCGTCACCGGCCTCGATCGGTCGCTGGCTTTCTATCGCGACCTGCTCGGGCTCGATCTGGCGAGCCGCAGCGAGGACATGGCGTGCCTGCGCTGCAGCCGCGACCATCACAACCTGGTGCTGTATGCCGGCTCCGAGCCGGGGCTGAAGCGGGTCGGGTTCCAGCTCGAGGCCGAGGCCGACCTGGACGCGGCGTTCGAGCACTTCGAGCGCCTCGGCTACGAGCCGCGACGCGTCGCGAACGCCGAGCTCGAGCGCCTCAAGCAAGGGCCGAGCTTTCGCGTGCGCGAACGCCGCTCGGGACTCGAGATCGAATACGCAGGCGCGATCATGCAGATGGCGCAACCGTACGTGCCGACGGTCGCGTCGATTGCGCGGCTCGGCCACGTCGTGATCGGCAGCGCCGACTACGCCGGCGCGATCGGTGCGTTCACCGCCGATTTCGGGTTTCGCGTCTCCGACTTCGTCGAGGGGCGCTTCTCGTTCCTGCGCTGCTTCCCCAACCCGTTGCATCACAGCCTCGCGCTCGGCGCGAGCCCGGCGAACCATCTGCATCACGTGAACTTCATGGTCACCGATATCGACGACGTCGGCCGCGCGATCCACCGCATGAAGAAGGCTTCGGTGAAGGTCGTGTTCGGCCCCGGCAGGCATCCGCCGTCGGGCAGCGTGTTCCTCTACTTCCTCGACCCCGACGGCATGACGGTCGAGTACAGCTACGGGATGGAGGAATTCCCCGAGCTGGGTGCGCGCGAGCCGCGCATGCTCGAGCCGGTGCCGGCGTCGCTCGACACCTGGGGCGCCGTGCCCGAGCCGGAGTTCGGCAAGGGCGGGCGGATCGAGCAGGCGGCTTAGCGGTGGCTTAGCCGTGACCAAAGCAAAGCAGCGGCCGCTGCAGGGGCAGATCGCCGTCGTCACCGGGGCGGCGCAAGGCATCGGCTACGCGATCGCCGAGCGGCTCGCGAAGGATGGCGCGCGACTCGTCCTCGGCGACCTGTCGCGCGACGGCCTGAAGTCGGCCGGCGAGCGGCTTCGAGCCGAGCACGGCGCCGAGGTCGCGACGCAGCACGGCGATCTGTCGGCAGAGAGGATCGCGCAGGCGCTGCGCAAGGTATGCAACGAGCGCTTCGGCGCTGCGCAGATCCTCGTCAACAACGCGGGCGGCGGCGTGATCCTGCCCTTTCTCGAGCACACGGCGCAGACGTTGAAGCAGACGATCGACCGCAACCTGTGGACCGCGATCTGGTGCTGCCGCGCGTTCCTGCCCGACATGGTTGCCGCACGCTACGGGCGCATCGTCAACATCGGCGCCGACTCGGTGCGCAGCGGCCTGTGGAACCACGCCGCGTACAACGCCGCCAAGGGCGGCATGCACGGCATGACGACCGGGCTGGCGCGCGAGTTCGCGAAGTCGCGCGTCACCGTCAACACGATCGCGCCGTGCGCGATCTCGACGCCGCAGATGGATCACTTCCGCAAGACGAAGCCGCAGCTCGCGCGCCGCTTCGTCAGCGTGATCCCGATCGGACGACCGGGCGAGATGGCCGAGGTGGCGTCGATGGTCGCCTACCTCGCGCTGCCCGAGGCGTCGTTCGTCACCGGCCAGGTGATCAGCGTCAACGGCGGCAGCACGATGCCATGAACCGATGGGTGGCGCTCTGCGCAGCAGACGACGTCGAGCCCGGCTCGATCTGGCAGGGGCGGCTCGCGAACGGCCACAAGCTCGCGATCTACAACGTCGGCGGCACGGTCTACGTGACCGACGACGCCTGCACCCACGGTGAAGCGTCGCTGTCCGAAGACGGCACCCTCGACGGACCGATCGTCGAATGCGGCTTCCACAACGGCCGCTTCGACGTGCGCACCGGAAAGCCGTGCGCGATGCCGTGCACGGAGCCGCTGCGGTGCTGGCCGGTGCGCATCATCGACGGCAACGTCTGCGTGAACGATGCCAGCGCCTGACCTGCGCCGCCTCGACCTGCGCGTGCGCGTCGTCGCGCGAGCGCTGGCGCGCCACGGGCTCGTGCAGGCATGGGGGCACTGCAGCGCACGCATCGACCCGCAGCGCTTTGTCGTCTGCACGGCGCGCCCGATGGGCACCTTGCGTTGCGGCGAAGCAGGAACCGTCGTCGAGGTCGCGGGCCCTCTGCGGGACGGTGTGCTCGGCGAGGTGCGCATCCACCAGCAGATCTACGCGCGACGACCCGACGTCGGCGGAGTCTGCCGCGTGATGCCGCCGGCGACCGTCGCGCTGTCGAGCCTGCGCATCGTGCCGCGACCGCGCCACGGCGTCGGCGCCTTCGTCGCCAGCTGCGCGCTGTGGGACGACGTGCGGCTGCTGCGCGACGACGCCCTCGCCGCCGAGTTGGCGTGCTGCATGGGAGACGCGAACGCGGTCGTGATGCGCGCCAACGGCGCGGTGACGAGCGGTGCGTCGGTCGAGCTGGCGATGGCCTACGCCTGGTGCCTGGAGGATGCCGCGCGCGTCGAGCACGCGGCGCGCACGATCGCCAGGGACGGCGAGCAAGGACTTCTCGCCCCCGACGAGGTGCGCGCGCGCCAGGTCACGTCGGGACGCGTGTTCGAGCGTCTTTACGAGTTCATGACCGACGGCGACACCGAGGCGCTGCCGGCGGACGAGGTTTTCGCGTGAACCGCAAGCCGATCCGCCGCACGCAGGCCGAGCGCCGCGAGAACACGCAGCGGCGCGTCGTCGATGCAGCGGTCGAGGTGTTGCGGCGCGACGGCTACGCCGGGTTCCGGGTCACCGCGGTGGCGCGCGCCGCGAAAGTCTCGCGCGGCGCGCAGACGCACCACTTCCCCACCAAGGAGAGCCTCGTCCTCGCCGCGATCGAGCAGGTGTTCCGGCAAGCGAAGGAACGCAGTCTCGAACGCGTGCGTGCGCTCTCGCCCGACGACGACGTGGTCGCCGCGCTGCTCGCCGACTGCGAGGAGTTCTTCCTCGGGCCGTACTTTCCGATCGCGCTCGACATGCTCAACCTCGGCGACCGCGGTCCCAGGCTGCGCAAGATGATCCAGGCGATGTCGCGCGGAGAGCGCCTGCCGGTCGAGCAGGCATGGAGCGCGGCGCTCGAGGCGCGCGGGCTCGGGCGGCAGCAGGCGGAGGACATCCTGTGGCTCAGCTACAGCGTGGTGCGCGGCCTCGCGGTGCGCCGGCTGATGCAGGAAGACAGCGTGAGAACGCGCCGCGCGATCGACCTCTGGCACGACATCGCGCGGCGCTTGATCGGCTCGCTGCCCCGGGCACGAGCCGCCTGACAGGAGTGAATCGATGAGTCTGTGGCTCGACATGCTGGGCGCGGAGATCCGCTTCGTCCCGACGCGCAGTTTCGGCACCATCCGCATCGCCGAGGCCGGCAAGGGCAACGCGGAGACGATCCTCTTCCAGCACGGCATCAACGGCCACCTCGAGGCGTACGCGAAGAACATCGTGCCGCTCGCCCAGCACTTCCATGTCGTCGCGTTCGATTACGTCGGCCACGGTCTTTCGACGAAGAAGGAGATGCAGTACACGCCGCTCGTTCTCGCCGATCAGCTCGGCGAGCTGATGGACGCGCTCGGCCTCGAGCGCGCGCACCTGTCGGGCGAGTCGCTCGGCGGCTGGGTATCGGGCCATTTTGCGGCGCGACACCCCGAGCGCGTCGGGCGTCTCATGCTCAACACGGCGGGCGGGTTGCCGGTCGTGTCGCAGAAGGGCAAGGACGACCTGAAGAACCTGATCGAGCTGAACAAGCGCAACATCGACAACGTACCGAACGCCGAATCGGTGCGCGCGCGCATGCAGTGGCTGATGCACGAGAAGAACAAGCACCTGGTCGACGATGAACTCGTGCCGCTGCGCCTGTCGATCTATCTGCGACCCGAGACGCGCGCGGTCGCGCCGAAGATCATGCGCATCATCCTCGAGCACGACGAGTACCTGATCCCGCTCGAGCAGCTGCGCTGCGAGACGTTGTTCCTGTGGACGCTCGACAACCCGATCCACGACCTCGAGACGGCACGCGCCTCGGCCGCGCGAGTGCCGGGCAGCCTGCTCTACGTGATGCAGGGCGACGCGGCGCACTGGCCGCAGTACGAGGTGCCCGACGAGTTCAACGCGGTCGCCGCGCGCTTCTTCACGTCGGGCCGAATCGACTGACCGCCCGTCAGAGGCGGACCTGATCCGGCGCGCTACTGCAGCGAGCACTCGTTCGCCAGGTCGCCGCCGCCGCGAGCGAGCGTGCGGCTCGCCGGAGCCTTCTGCATCCTCTCGACCCAGTTCTCGAGCGCGACGAACGCCTCGCGGTAGCACGGCGCGATCGGCCGCAGCCGGCTCGGGAACTGGTCGTACAACCCGTCGACGTGGTTGCCGTCCTCGACGACATAGTAGCGGTGCAGATGTCTGCGCCCGGCGCTGCGGATCAACGCCGCGTACGGGTCGGAGTTGGTCGCGATCGGCAGCAGCGTGTCGAGCGTGCCGTGCAGCGTGATCATCGGCTTGCCGATGCGCCCGCTGAGCGCGATGCGCGCGACCGCGTCCTTCACCGATTGAGGCCGCGCGCCGTAGTCGTAGTCGGCATCGCAGTACGGGACGCCGGAGGCGCAGAACGGGATGCCGGCCTCGATCGCGGTCGTGTCGTACGCCGGGTCGATCTCTTCGCGGTAGGTGCGCTGCGTCAGGTCCCAGTACACGACGTAGTGATGGTCCCACAGGAACTCGGAGCCGGGCGCGAACCCGGCGTCGAGGATCTGCTGGCGGGCGAACGGGCTGCCGAGCCGGTACGCGGGGTAGTGCTTCAGCGCCGCGGGCAGGAACGTGAACAGGTTCGGGCCTTCGGGGCGCCAGTGCGGGCCTTCCCAATCGACGCCGCCGTCGTAGAGGTCGGGCCGGTTCTCGAGCGCGTGCCGCGTGAGATAGCCGCCGTTCGAGATGCCGGTCATGTAGGTGTAGTCGGGTCCCTTGCCGTAGTGCAGCGCGAGCACGTCCTTGGCGGCGAGCGTCAATTCGCTGACGCGGCGGTGCCACTCGACGATCGCGTCGCCGGGCTGCGCGCCGTCCTTGTAGAAACTGGTGCCGGTATTGCCCTTGTCGGTCGACGCGTAGGCGTAGCCGCGGGCGAGCACCCAGTCGCTGATCAGGTAGTCGTTCGCGTACTGGCTGCGTACGCCCGGCGCGCCCGTCACGACGAGCTTTCCGTTCCACTCGTGCGGCAGGCGGATGACGAACTGCGCGTCGTGGAACCAGCCGTTGTGCGCGTTCGTGGTCGAGGTGTCCGCAAAGTAGCCATCGATCTGGATTCCAGGCACTGCGCCGGCGGGGTTGCGCGTCTGCTGCGAGTGCAAGGTGCCCCAGTCGCTGGCGTCGGTGTGGCCGGTCGCGACGAGGTAGCGCGTCGAGAGGTCGAGCAGGCACGCGGCCTTCTGCATCTGCGCGCCCGGCACGCTCAGCTGATCGATTCGCGAGCAGTCGGCGGCGAACGACGAGGCCGCGAACAGCGTCGCGGCGGCGAGCGATAGGGTGCGCTGCATGAGATCGGCTCCTGGTGCCGGCGACCTAGCAATCGACGTGCCGCATCTCCGCCGCGGCAGTCGGCGGCTCAGACCCTGAACTTCGGCGCGCGCTTCGCCAGCCGCGCCTGCACCGCTTCGACCTGGTTCTCGCTGCCGATGAGAAGTTGCTGCTCGCGCGACTCGGCGAGCAGGACCTGCCCCGGGCTTTGCGCAAGCGCAAGGTCGAGGAGCCGCTTCGCGGCGCGCATCGCGTGCGGGCTCTTTCCCGCGACGTCGAGCGCGAGCGCGCGCGCGTCGGCGAGCGGGTCGGCGCTCGCGCGCGTCGCGAGTCCGTACGCGACCGCTTCGTCGCCGCTCAAGGTGCGGCCGGTGTAGACCAGCTCGCGCATCCGGTCGAGCGGGCACAGCTCGCGCATCAGCAGCACGCCGCCCATGTCGGGCACGAGGCCCCAGTCGAGATGCCGTGCGTGCGTTCGAGCAGCGCGCCGGCGGCGAAGGCGCCCGCCTGCGCGTCGGTCATCGACGCCATGTCGAGCCCGGCGCAGAACGCGCGGCCGGCGCCGTGCAGCACGACGGCGCGCAACGCAAGTTCTCCGAGGAGCCGCGCGCCGGCCTCGACCAAGGCGTCGAACATCGCCGGGTCGAGCGCGTTCATCTTGTCGGGCCGATTCAGGCACACGTCGGCGACGCCGTGCGCGTCGATCGCGACCAGCACCCGCGGCTCGCTGTCGCTCATCGCGTTCCTTTCGACCGGTACCAGGCGACGCCCGCCGCGTCGACCTCGGCCTGCGCCTCGCCGCGCTCGAGCAGGTAGTTCAGATGCGCGACCGTCTCGCCGGTAGCGAGGCTGAGCAGCACCTGCTCGCCGGTGATCTCGCGCTTGAACATCGCGCCGAACAGATCGACGGCGCGCTTCGGCTCGCCGAGCGCGGCGCGCAGCCGGTCGAGCGACCTGCGGTGTCCTTGGGCGAGCTGCGCGAGCCGCGCGTGCAGGCCGCGGAACGGCTCGTTGTGGGCGGGCAGCACGAGCACGTCGTCGGGCACTTCGCGCTCGAGCTTGTCGATCGACGCGAGCCAGTCGTCGAGTGGGTTCGCGTCGGGCTCGGTCGGGAACACCGACACGTTGGACGAGATCTTCGGCAGCACCTGGTCGCCCGAGATCAGCAGCTTCAGCGCCGGGCAATGGAAGCACGCGTGCTCGGGCGAGTGGCCGCCTCCGACGACGACGTGCCAGTCGTGGTCGCCGATGCGCAGCGTCTCGCCGTCGTGCACGCGCCGGTAGCTCTCGGGCAGCGCGTACGTCATCTTGCCGAAGTTGCCGAAGCGCGTGCGGTAGGTCTCGATCGCGTCGGCGTCCCAGCCCGCGCGC
>Ga0187893_10014249_pt1 | contig 10883 bp, 8 predicted proteins | sample MA1701074metaG_FD_139574 | JGI IMG/M metagenome (GOLD analysis project Ga0187893, IMG submission 139574) | White microbial mat communities from a basaltic lava cave in the Kipuka Kanohina Cave System on the Island of Hawaii, USA - MA170107-4 metaG ...
CCGACCGGGTAGCAATCAGCCCGAGCGCCCAAGGGACGCGGATCGCATAGTCGGTGGTCTCGGTCTTGTCGTTGGGGATCCCAAACACGGTGAACGGTGCAGGGGGCGGGTGTGTCTCCCACTCCGCTTCGATGACAGCGAGCTTCGCGCGGTGGACGGGGCCGGTGGTGTAGCCGGACTCGTCAGCGAGTACGATCAGCGAGAGCGCCGAAGCGAGCCCAAAACCAGCGGCGATCGCGAAGGAGCGCACGGCGAACCTGAGGTCGCGGCGCTTGAGCATATACCACGACGATACGCCAAGTACGAACATCGCCGCGGTAACGTAGCCCGCCGCGACCGTATGCACAAACTTCACTTGCGCCACCGGGTTGAAGATCACCTCCCCGATGCTCGAAAGCTCCATGCGCATGGTCTGGTAATTGAACTCGGCACCGACGGGATTGTTCATCCAGCCGTTCGCAATCAGGATCCACAGCGCCGAGAGGTTGGAGCCCAGCGCAACGAGAAACGTAACGGTAAGATGCTGCACCCGTGTGAGCCGATCCCAGCCGAAAAAGAATACCCCGACGAACGTCGACTCGAGAAAGAACGCCATCATACCCTCGATCGCCAGCGGCACTCCGAAGACGTCCCCGACGTAGTGGGAGTAGTAGGCCCAATTGGTGCCGAACTGGAACTCCAGCGTAATGCCGGTGGTGATCCCCATAGCAAAGTTGATCCCAAACAGCTTCCCCCAGAAGCGGGTCATGTCCTTGTAGATTTCTTTACCGATCATCACGTACACGGACTCCATGATGACGAGCAACCAGGACAACCCCAGCGTGAGCGGGACGAACAGGAAGTGGAACATCGCCGTCAAGGCGAACTGGAGCCGCGAGAGATCAACGACCGTTTCGCTCGGCATTACCTTTGGTCAGCAACGGAAGGCGGGGCGAGAAGTTGCCGCGTCACGGCGTCGGGCTCAAGCCGCATCGACGGAGCGATCGGCTCGCTGAAGGACACCCACCAGATGAGCGCGAGCGCTATCGTCTTCACAACGAGCACGGCGACGATCTCGATTGCGAGGCCAGAGGCACGGCGGGGTACCTCACGCGTGTGGCCGTCTATTCGAGATCCGAACGCACCTTCGCGTTTCGGTATGGTAATGAGCAGTCCCTCAAAGTGTCGCCGGCCGAGCGACCAGCGCTATAGTTTTCGACAACATAGCCTAAACCCACCAAGCTAACCCTGCAACAACCCTTCGGCCAGCAAGATGATGTCTGTCGACATCTGATCCACGACGCTTTGATAGAGGTCGCGCACGGAGATGATGCCGACGAGACGGTTCTCGGCGATGACCGGCAAGTGTCGAAAATGCCCTGCATTCATCTTATCGAGCGCATCCCGCACCGTATCCGTTGGCCTGAGAGTATCGGGTTCGCGTGTCATCACCTCGATCAGCGTTGTGGTTGCGGGATCGCGACCCGCCGCGACAACCTTAAATACGACATCGCGCTCGGTGAATATTCCCAGGGGTCTGTGACAGGTTAATGACCGAAAAGGGCTACACCCGATGTGGTTGGGTATAGGCGCTGACAGCAAGAAAAGGCCATGAACGACCGGCTGGCGACGATGTATTCACAACCACTCAGAGCTTGTGAATTAATCTACTGCGCATCCCGATCGCTATGTCGCGTACTCGCTCGCTCCGCGGTTGCTCGTCTCATCCTTGCGACTCGCCCCTTCGGGGCTTATGCGCCGTTTCGCTCCCGGCGAAACGGTCCTTGCGCTTGGGCTTGCTCGATACGATTTATTCACAAGCTCTCCGCGTAGGCAGTTGTGATCGCCACCTCGTTCTACCATCGATCCGGGAGTCTTCTTTTGATGGTGATCTGTTTACCCTTGACCTCCACGTAACCGCCGATGGTTAAATCCTTCATCACGCGAGCGACCATCTCACGCGCGCAACCGACCATGCTTGCCAGGTCCTGCTGAGTCATGCGTTGTTCGATCACCCACTGACCGTCTCGCTCCGTCGCCAGGCTCATGAGCGAGCGGGCGATTCTGCCGTAGACATCGAGCAAGGCGATGTCTCGCACTCGTTCCGTCAGTGACCTGACCCGCTGCACCAAGGCCTGCATAAGCTTGATCGAGATCTCAGGATGCTTAGACAGACAATTCAAGAAGGCCGGCTTCGACACCACCGCGAGCGTGGACGCCTCCACCGTCGCCACCGAGGCCGAACGGGGTGCGCCATCGAACAATCCGAGCTCTCCGAAGCACTCCCAGGGCCCAAGAAAAATCAAGGTTACTTCTTTACCGCTTTGCTCGCTCGTGTAAACGCGCACCAGACCGCTTTCCACGATATACAGATCGTGGCTCGGTTCCCCTTCGGTAATGAGCACGGTCTTACTCTTATAGCGCTTAGTGACGCCGCACTTCGTGAGGAGCTCCAAGTCGGCTTGGACCAGCTTAGGAAACCAGGCGGAATCGCTTGCCATAACTCGTAAATTTCCCGCGGCGAATCGAGGCTAGCTTTTTGTTGATATTATTGCCCTAACCTAGTGGGTTTCAGGGTATTAGTACAGAACTACTATACTATATGCGTGGCGTTCTAGGAACCCGTGGCGTATGCCGCTGACCGAAACACCCCCAGCCCTCCGTCCGCCGGCCCCGGCACGGCCATTACAGACCGGCCGGCAACCGCTGTCGTTCGCACTCAATAACCCCCTCATCGCCGGGATCGTTACCGCGCTCCTGGGCATCTTAGCGACCGTCGCACCCTGGATTGCCGGCACGCAGACCGATCTTGAAAGCGCGGCGGGTTTAAGGATCCTTTACGCCCTGCGCGGGATTCGCGAACCCCCTCGGGAGGTCGTCATCGTGTTGATCGATCAGACGACCCTCGACGAACCCGACTTTCCCGACGTTCTCGGTGAATGGTCGCGGGCATTACACGCGCAACTCCTGCGGCGGTTGGAAGCAGCCCGGCCGGGAGTTGTCGGCTTTGATTTTCATTTCAACAAGGCGCGCGATGTGCGCGGGGACCACGAGTTTGCGCAGGCGATTGAGGATGCAGGGAACGTAGTACTGATCGAATACCTCATCCCGGCGCGGTCGCGCGCCCTTTTGCCGGGCTCTATCGAGATCACCGAACGCCGATCTCGGTTCCCCATCCCGCCTCTCGCGGACGCCGCGGCGATGGTCGTACCCTTCCTGCTACCCGACGGACGCGATCTCGATCAGTTGCTGCTCCGGGATCCCACGGGCGAAAACTTGCCGACCTTTCCCTTGGCTGCCTTGCTCGTTTATTCAAAAGCGCACCTGGATACGCTGGCGGCCTTGGTGCGGACAACGCGCGCCTCTTCGCCCGAGATCTCCGGACAGCCCGTGGAGGTCAGCCGCCTCGCGACGTTGGCTGAGCAGTTGTACACTCGGTTCGCCCGCGATCCCAAGCTAGCCGACGAACTGAATGACGAGGTAACTAGCAGGGCCGACTTCGATCAAGAGTCCCGCGCCGTGCTCTTGGCGCTTATCGGCGCGTTGCGCACGCTGGATCCGCGCCACATCGACTATTACGGTCCGCCGGGCAGCGTGACCACCATCTCCTATCAATGCATCATACAGGGGGGTTGCGACGCGTTCCCCGCGGGACGCTTCTCGAGCCTGCGCCGGAAGGCTGTCTTCGTCGGTTTTTCCGACCTGCGGCACGGCAGCGTGATGGATCGGTTTCCCACCGTCTACGGAAATTTCAGCGGCGTCGAGATCGCCGCCACCGCTTTCGCCAACCTATTGGAGCGGCGTAGCCTCCGCCCTTTGCCGGTGCTGTGGCATCTGTGCATCGTGGCTCTGTGGGCGGCACTCCTAGGGCGCTTGGCCACAACAGCCTCGACCGGATTCGCCATGTGCGGGATCCTCTCGCTGAGCGCCGCGTACAGCAGCGCGGCTTACCTCGCCTTTGCCCACTCTGGCCTGTGGCTGCCGCTCGCGGTTCCGATCGCTATTCAAACACCGCTGGCCGCGGCCATCGCACTCCTGCACGGGTATCTCGAGGAACGGCGCGAGCGCGCGCGCAACGAGCGCGAGCTGGCCCGGCTCGAAGACGGCTTGCGCGTTCACCTCCCGCGTCAGGTCGTGGAAAGCATCGCGCGGAATACTCCCGAAATCGTCTCAAGCGGCCAAATCATGTATGGCGTCTGCATCCATTCGGACGCCGGCCAGTTCACTCTCTTGTCGGAGACCATGAAGGCGGTGCCGTTGCGCACCCTGCTGAACGGCTATTACGAACCGCTCTTCGACGCGGTTAAAAAGCATGAGGGTTGGGTATCCGACGTGATTGGCGATGCCATGCTGGCGGTGTGGCCGACCGCGGCGCCCGAACCCAAAGCCAAGCGCGCCGCATGCGATGCCGCCCTGGAAATCATCCGTGCCATCGCCCCCGCCAATCCGCAATGCCTGCCGACGCGGGTCGGCATCCATTGCGGCGAGCTCGTTCTCGGCAATGTCGGCGCCCGCGGGAGATTCGAGTACCGCGCCGTCGGGGAAGTCGTGAACAAGACCGAACGCATCGAGCGGGCGAACAAGCGCTTGGGGACCCGCATTCTTGCCTCTTACGATGTGACCTCGGGGATCGAAGGCCACCTGACCCGCGAGGTCGGCTCCTTCTATCTTCCCGGAACGAGCCGCGCGGTGGTCCTGTGTGAGATTGTCGATCCCGAGGTTTCAACCCTGGGATCGACCGAGCATAAGCATCGGCACTTCCACGCGGCGCTGACGGCGTTCAAGCTTCAGGATTTCGACCAGGCGCGGCAGATCTTCGAGACTTTGCTGAAGGAATTCGGAGACGATGGGCCGGCGCGGTTTTATCTCGATCTTTGCCGGCGATTCGAGACCGCTCCTCCGCAGCCGCCGTGGACCGGATGTGTGCGGCTTTAGAATGCTGGCGTACTCAGGGGATGTGTACTATGCTCACGGTGGGGATCAAAAAATAAAATAGGCGGGGCAGGGTGCAGCCCGTTACCCGTCGAACGCGAAGCGTCGGTCTTTGAAGTTTTGCGATGGATCGAGTCGGCATCCCTGCCGACAGGATGGTGCGTTGCGTCAACGTACCCTTCATGCGAGGGGGGCTTCGGATCATGACGATGCGGGGACGTTGGGAAGTGCTCTTGGCGATACCGGGGATCATATTAGCCGTCCCCTCGGGAGCGCGTGCTCAATCCTGCGAGCCCGCCGCGGCCAGCGTGATCTCGGTACAAGGAGACGTGGAGGTGAGCGGCCATGATCGAGCCCACTGGCGGGACGTTCAGCTCAATCAAGTCCTGTGCGCCGGGCAGCAGGTGCGGCTGATGGCCAAGAGCCGCGCGGTGCTTAAGCTCCCGAACGAGACGCTGTTGCATCTCGATGAGGGGAGTGTGCTGACGCTGCAAGCGGTCGCACCGGAGAAACCCGGCTGGCTCGAGTTTCTGCGTGGGGCGCTGCATATCATCAGCCGCGTGCCGCGCGCGCTGAATATCCGCACACCCCTCGTGAATGCCGGCATCGAAGGCACCGAGTTTGCGCTCCGGGTCGATCCGGCCCAAGCGGAGCTATGGGTCTACGAGGGGCGGGTGCGCTTCAGCAACACGCTCGGGCAGCTGCTGATCGCAAGCGGCGAGGCGGCGGCTGCCGCGCGCGGCCGCGCCCCCGAGCGGCGCATCGTGGTCAAGCCCCGCCAGGCGGTCGAATGGGCCCTCTACTATCCCCCGCTCCTCGAGAGCCGCCCTGAGTCCTACCCCGAACCCTTGCGCCCGGCCGTCCTGGCCTATCGCCGAAACGATTTCACGGCGGCCTTCGCGGCGCTCGATGGGGTGCCGGAGGGTGCGCGCGATGCCCGCTACCACAGCCTGCGGGCGGGGCTCCTGCTCTCGGTCGGCCGCGTCCCCGAGGCGGAGGGGGATCTCACGTCCGCCCAGCGGCTAGACCCCAAGAACGGCACCGCCTACGCCCTGCGCTCGGTCATCGCCGTGGTGCGGAACGAGCAAGAGGAAGCCCTCAAGCTCGCCGCGGAGGCGGTGCGGCTGGCCCCGGGCTCCGCGACTCCTTATGTCGCCCGCTCCTATGCCGAGCAATCGGCGTTCGAGATCGAGACGGCCCGCGAGAGCCTCGAGAAGGCCGCCGAACTGGCCCCCGAGGATGCGCTGGTCTGGGCCCGGCTCGCTGAGATCGAGCTTTCGCTGGGAGATCTCGACGCCGCCCTGGAGTCCGCGCGTAAGGCCGAGCAGTTCGATCCGGGGCTCTCGCGCACCCATACCGTGCTCGGTTTTGCCTATCTCACCCGCATCGAGGTGGATCGCGCCAAGACCGCCTTCGAGCGCGCCCTCGTGCTCGATCCCGCCGATCCCCTTCCCCGGTTGGGGCTCGGGCTAGCGCGGATCCGTGAGGGCGATGTCGATGAAGGCACTCAAGAGATCGAGACCGCCGCCTCCCTGGATCCCAACAACTCGCTCGTGCGGAGCTACCTAGGCAAAGCTTACTATGAGCAAAAACGCGGACGGCTCGCAGAAACCGAGTTCGAGCAAGCCAAGCTCCTCGATCCCAAGGACCCCACACCCTGGTTCTACGACGCGATCCAGAAACAAACCACCAACCGGCCGGCGGAGGCACTGCACGATCTGCAGAAGGCAATCGATCTGAATGACAACCGGGCGGTGTATCGATCGAGGCTTTTGTTGGATGAGGACCTAGCAGCTAGAAGCGCGAGTCTCGGGCGGGTCTACGGCGATCTGGGGTTTGATCGACTCGCTTTGGTAGAGGGGTGGCGGTCGCTCACTAGGGATCCGGGCAATTACTCGGCACACAGGCTGCTCGCGGATTCTTACAGCGTATTGCCTCGCCATGAGGTCGCAAGGGTCAGTGAATTGCTACAGTCACAGCTCTTGCAGCCCCTCAATATCACGCCTGTGCAACCTCGATTAGCCGAAAGTGAGCCGTTAATCCTCGACAGTTCGGGACTAGCTGGGCCGTCCTTCAACGAGTTCAATCCGCTTTTCACCAGAAACCGGGTCGCCTTCCAAGCGTCAGCGATTGGTGGCAATAACAATACTTACGGAGATGAAGTTACCCTGGCTGGAGTTTGGGATCGGCTTTCGTATAGCCTGGGCCAGCTTCATTATCTAAACGATGGTTTCCGCGACAATAATGATTTTATTCAAGATATCTACAACGTCTTCGCGCAAGCGCAGATCTCGCCGACAATCGATCTTCAAGCCGAGTATCGACACCGAGAAGCCGAGCACGGCGACCTCAATCTGTTTTTTGACCCTGGAGATATCGATCCAGAGTTTCGGCGCACCTTACGCACCGACGTACTGCGCCTCGGCGCCCGTTTCACATTAGCGCCTCATTCAGACGTTATCGCGTCGGTGATCCATGTCGACGAGGTGGACAATATCGAAAACGAGGCCGTCGATACAGCTAACAGAGCGTACCTAGGGGAGGCGCAATATTTGCTGAGGACACCCCGGATCGATCTCATCTCCGGCGCCGGTCATTACAGTGGGGATCAAGAAGATACCCGACTGGTTTTTGGTCACGCTGACGTGCGGCATACTAATGGTTATTTCTATTCATATTGGCGTTATCCCAAGACCGTTACTTGGACACTTGGTATGAGCGTCGATGCATTGGATGACCCTTCCATCAGAAAACGCGATCTCAATAAAGTCAATCCGAAGTTAGGCATCCTGTGGGATGTTACACCCACCACAACTTTACGATTGGCAGCGTTTAACGTGTTGAAGCGCTCATTGCTCAATGATCAAACCATAGAGCCTACCCAGCTCGCAGGCTTTAACCAGTTTTTTGATGATTTCAACGGTACGCGCTCCACGCGCTATGGCGTGGGCTTGGATCACAAATTTCGCCACAATCTATATGGCGGCCTTGAGGCCTCCAAACGCGAGCTCGAAGTACCAATAGGACAGGGCGAGGCAGTCCTGAACGATGGCTGGGAGGAGGAAACGTACCGGGCTTATCTGCACTGGGCGCCACGTCCTTACCTAGCGGTCGCCGCCCAGTATGAGCTCGAAGAATTCGCGCGAGACATTGAAAGCTCTTTGTCGAACCCCCTGCCGCGGACAGTCACCCACACCGCGCCGATAAGCCTGCGCTTTTTTGACCCGCTGGGCTTCTCTGCGTATCTGACGACAACCTACGTGCACCAGCAAGTCGACTTCTTTTCCGAGGAGTTTTCCGGTGAGGACGATTTCGCGATTGTTGACGTTGGAATAGGGTACCGCCTTCCGAAACGCTACGGTATCGTTCGGTTGGAAGCTAGCAATTTATTCGACCAGGAGTTCCGCTATCAAGGACTGAACGTTCGGACCGTCCACGATGACAGCCCGCCGTTCATACCTGACCGTACCTACACGTTGCAGATAACTCTGGCTTTCTGAGAGAAGCCCTGGCGCCTGCAAATAGGCTTGTGTTGACCTACGGAGCGCGGGCGACAAGGTGATAACAGAGCACGATCAGGACGCTCAGCATGCGAACCAAGTCATGAGTAAGACACGAGAGATCCGATCGCGATTTCGTCCAAGTAAGTCATCAAGGCCGGGAGTTGTTCTATGCGCTCCTGAATCGTCAACAAAGCAATAAGGAGGATTACTATGAGTCACGTCAACCAGCAAATGCATCCATCGAGCGGGGAAACCGCCATCAGCAGAGATCGCTACAACGTAATGCGGTTCTGGATCTGGGGCCTTGGCGTAGCCCTTATCGGTATTGTTCTCTTTATGGTTTTCAGCCAACCGAAACTTGCACCGCCCCCACTGCCACCTAACGAAGCCTGGAGGGAAGATGACCTTGACTTCACGCTTCCCTCAGACGTGGTTACCAAGCTTAGGGCCAAGGAAATTGAAACGCTCATCCTTGTAGGTAAAGACCGTCATATACGAGTTACGGGACCTGATCTAAAGAGGCAAGTTGTCTGCGCGGACATTAAGGGCACCGAAATAGTTGAGCGGACTCCGGGGGCCTGTCGTCTCAACGGGATTAAGCCACTTGCTTTTAACCTGATCCATCTCCTTTATCATAATCCGGGCGGTGGCTGCACGAGTGCTGGGGGGAAACTGTCATGTCCTTAGGCAGAATGATTCTGTGCGCTTGGTTTACTATGCATTGTATAGTGCCTAGCACGATAGGCCTCGTAGGTTGGTGACCGGAGGGAACCCCAACATCACGCATGTACGCGAGGTGTTGGGGTCCTAACCTCACACCAGCCCACATGTACTTGCGCTCGCTCGCTGACGTCGAAAGCGCCTTCCGGGCCGTTCGCCCAACCGCGCGGATACACGTCGCGTTCCACATGGCCATGAAAGGTCGAATGCGGTCAATCCGCCACCTGATCGACGTAGCCGCATGTGACAGGTTGATGTGGCAGTAGCCGACATGCTCGGCCTCGGCCTTGAACGCCAGATGAGCGCCCATCCCCCGTCCCCAGACCCTCGAGAAACGACCGGCCTTCTGGGCATTCGAACGCCTCGATACTTCACGCCGCCGCCTCATCCAGCGTGCCGGCCGCGTGATTCGACCTCAGGGACAGCTCGCCCTAAGCATGTCCGCCAATCCAACAGTCCAGGCCGAGTTGTCACGTTACCTGGAGGCTCTGCAAGCTTCCTAAGATCGCCAATCACTTAAGATTTATGCAACGATAGGGTCAACGCGCTGTTCCCGGGTCGTTAGCCGGGCCGCAGACCGACAGGCGATTCAACCTTTGAAACGGCAGCGGTGCCTGGGCCGATTCCTTGACCGCATCCAGAGAATGGTGGTAATTTTTCACACCGAACGGGCGAAACATTTGTGTGACCATGGCAACGGCTGTCAAGAAGACTGTCTCCCTTCCACCCGAGCTGGCCAGGCTCGCCGAGCAAATGGCGCGCGCGGAAGGCAAGACCGTAAGCGCCGTCATTCAAGATGCGCTGCGTTTAGCGCGTACCCAACACCTCAAGCGCGAGTTCCGTGAGATCCAGGGTTACTGGAGCCGCAAGGTCCAGGAAAAGGGGGTCCTGTCCGAAGAGGACCTTGAACGATATCTTAAGGAGTGAGGGTTGTCTTCGACACGAACATCTTCGTCTCGGCCGTGGCCTTCCCGAGAAGTCGAGCAGAACAAGCTCTGCTACGTGTGGTTGCGCGCAAGGACTTCCTCATCGTCTCCAAGCCCATCATCGATAAACTGCTGACCGTGCTAGCGCGTAAATTCAGCCGAGACCGGGAAGAGCTCTCGCGCTTAGCCTTCTTTATTTCAGAGCTTGGAGAAGTGGTACACCCGGAGCTGAAGATCGGCCACCTCGAAGATGAAGCCGACAATCGAGTTTTAGAATGCGCGATCGCGGGTCGCGCCGAGGCAATCGTGACCGGTGATCACGCAATCTTAAAGCTCGGCAACTACGAGAACGTGTCTATAATAACTCTGCGTGATTACCTGAACTCCACATAGACTTGCACCAATGATGGCCCAGCGAGGCAGGTCGTTCATCGCAAGGACTCAGTCGGCTTTGCGGTGCGGTGCGGTGCGCCGGTGCTTACTGCACCCTGTGGCTCACCCCGACTATCGCTGATCGACAATCACCTTCTAGTGTGGTGTCCCGTAAATAACCTCCGTAAAAGCGGCTACGAAAATTCCGTCTCCCCGCAGGGAGAGGGTTAGGGTGAGGGGATATAACTCTTTAATTTGTAATCCCCTCATCCCCACCTTCTCCCGAATGGAGAAGGGGTAGAACTTATGCAAGCTTGTAGCGGGACGGCATACTAGTAGTTCGTTTCACGAGTATGTGAACAGTTATGCGATACCCAAATCGAATGCTTTCCAGCGCATGACAACGGGGGCCATGTTCATTTCCTCGATGCCTTTCAAGATCCTCAGTTTC
>Ga0187893_10014250_pt1 | contig 10883 bp, 9 predicted proteins | sample MA1701074metaG_FD_139574 | JGI IMG/M metagenome (GOLD analysis project Ga0187893, IMG submission 139574) | White microbial mat communities from a basaltic lava cave in the Kipuka Kanohina Cave System on the Island of Hawaii, USA - MA170107-4 metaG ...
ACGGCACCCTGTGGGAGTTCAATCGCAACGACGCGTTGACGCAAGTATACGACGCCATCGCCAGGAAGGATGTCGATCCCCCACGCCTCAATAGGAACCAGTTCGGCGCCAATGTTGGCGGACCCGTCCTTCTTCCGAAGTACAACGGACGCGAGAAGACATTCTTCTTTTTTAACTGGGAAAGTGGCCGACAACTGCAAGCCGCGGCGCCCGGGCTTCGGACAATCCCGCCAGTGGCAATGCGCAACGGCGACTTCAGCAGCCTGATCAACGCGAGCACCCGGCAACCCATTGTGCTGCGCGATCCTTTGAATGTCGGCATTCAGAATAATATCATTCCGCGAGCGGCGCTGAGCAAGCAGGCGCTGACTTTCCTGGAATTCATGCCTCAGCCAAACACGCAGGAAGGTACTTTCAATTTCCGTTCGGCCTCCAACGCAGCCACGTCAACTCAAGACAACTACCTGGGACGTATTGATCACAATTTCTCCACGCGCGACTCCATCAATGGCCGGTATGTGTTCAATGACACGTACGAAGCGAGCATCCCTTTTTGGGGTCATGACACGCGCGACAATTTGGGACGCGGCCAGAACCTTTCAGCGTCCTGGCTGCATACGTTCAGCCCGCGAATCCTCAACGAGTTTCGCGGCGGGTGGAACAAGTTTTTCGAGACCGAGATCTTTGGCACGACCAACGACGAGGCTTATGACATCGCCGGGAAGATGGGGATCCCCCTGGTGTCACGCCTGCCCGCCGAATACGGCCCACCGACAGTTAGCATCAGCGGTCCGGACGGCGTTTTCAGCATGTACGATTTGCAGCGCCAGATTGGCCCAAGGGATCGATCGAACCAAATCTTTGAATTCAAGGACACCCTTTCCTGGCAGGCAGGCAAGCACTATTTGAAATTCGGTGGCGAAATCTCCCGTCGCAACGTGACCTTCGAGCAGGCGAGAGCGCCACGCGGGTCATTCACGTTCGCCGGCACTTATACCGGCTCGGCTCTGGCTGACTACATGCTGGGCTATGTGCGCAACGCCAGCATCAATCCGGCACATACCTCGACCAACCTCTGGAATTTCTGGCATTCCTACTTCGTTCAAGACGACTTTAAGATTACCCCGCGACTAACCTTGAATCTGGGCCTTCGTTACGACTACTTCCAACCGTACAAACAGACGGACGACAAGTTCGTCAATATCGAGCTGAACGGGTTCATCGCCGGCAATCTGGTTAACCCCCAAACTTCCCAATATGGCCGGGCCTTGATTGCGCCCGACCGGAACAACTGGGGCCCGCGCTTTGGTTTCGCCTACCGGCCAAGCCGGCTGGAGGATACCGTGATTCGTGGCGGCTACGGCATCTACTTCACGCCTCAGATTTCCAACGCGATCTTTGCGATGGCCGAAGGAGCTCAAGCGACAGCCGGCGCCAGCGTCATCGGCAATGCGACCACTACGCCGAACATTTTCTTTAACGACCCATTTTCTTCAGCAGTAACCACTGGAGCTCTAAACTTTGCGGTGGGTAACGATCAGAACCTGCGCGATTCCTACATTCAGCAATGGAACCTGAACATCCAACATAAGCTACCGGGAGACATTTTATTCGACATCGGCTACGTAGGCTCGAAGGGCACGCGGCTGATTGTGACCTTTGAGGACGTAAACCGGCCCATTCAGGTGGTTGACCCGCGCACGCCAGGCTTGGCTTCTCTCAACGCTCGCCGTCCGAACCAAGCCTACCAGCGAGTCGTTCGGGCCGACAAATCTATCGGTAACTCAAACTACCACTCAATGCAGATCAAGGCAGAGCGACGCTTGGCCAGGGGTCTCACGTTTCTCACAGCCTATACCTGGGCCAAAGCCATCTCAGGACCCAATGACATCGGCGGGCAGGTGGGTGGAGGCGAATTCATCGGAGCACCCCAGGATATCTTCTACCTGGAAGGCGAACACTCGGTGTCTGGCTTTGATCTGACGCAGCGCTTCGTTCAGACAGTGATTTACGACGTGCCCTTCTTCAAATCGATGCAGGGCGCAGCCAGACATATTTTGGACGGCTGGCAGTTGAGCACGATCATCACTGAGCAGAGCGGTTTCCCGGCGCCGGTGACCCGAGCGACGCTGGACACGACAGGGACAGGAATTAGTTCGCGACCCGATCAAGTACCAGGTCAGAAAGGCAACTTGCCGCGCGGCGAGCGGACCTGGACGCGCTGGTTTAACACAGCAGCATTTACCACGGCTCCATTTGGCCGCTTCGGTACTTCTTCCCGAACGGCAGCCATCCGGCTTCCCGGATTGAACAACGTGGATTTTTCGGTGTCGAAATCGATTCGCTTCCACGAATCGCGCTCTCTTCAGTTTCGAGTAGAAACCTTCAACCTGTTCAATCACTTCAATCCCACTCCGGCCTCAGTGGATCGCAACCTGACCTCAGCCACCTACGGAATGATCGGCGGCGGCGTTCAGGGCCTCACGACCCGCGTGATTCAAGTGGGGGCGAAGTTCTACTTCTGAGAAAACGTGAATCCCCTCTTGGGAGGGGAAAGGGCCGCCAGGCCCTGGGGTGGGTTACAAGTTCGACCGCAACCCACCCCGTCTGGCTCTGCGACCGCTGTCGCGACGCGACTGCCGTCGCGCGCCAGCCACCCCTCCCAACAGGGGATTATTCTTCAGAGATCCAAAGCAGCGCAGACGGTCGCCTTCTGACGGTCTGCGGCATCTGCTCTTTTGCCAGCCCGAACAGCCGCGGACCTGCCAACAAACCACAGGTCCGCGCTACGCGACACGGACGATCTCCTCATCGCTTCAACTTCATCTCGCGTGCCACCCTTTCCACAGCCCGCATCAATCGCAGCGTATTGCCACCATAGATCTTCCGGATGTCCGACGCGGAGTAGCCCTCTTCGAGCAAAGCTCGTGTCAGGTTCGGAAACCTCGACACGTCCTCCAGCCCAGCTGGCACACTTTTGATGCCGTCGAAGTCGCTGCCAATGCCAACTGCATCAATCCCGGCAATTTTGACAACATGGTTGATGTGGGCCACAGCATCTTCCAGGCCAGCCGGTGGCAGTGCAGCCCGGTCTTCTCCAGACGTGCCTGCCTTGGCCAGCCGGTCAGCATCCGCAGACTTCTGCGAAAGAAAAGCACTGTAAAGGTTGATTTGAACCACGCCGCCTTTTTTCGTCATTGCGACGATCATTTCGTCGGTCATGTTCCGGGCCACGTTGCAAATCGCCCGACAAGAAGAATGGGACGCAAAAACCGGCGCACGGCTGGTTTCCAGCGCATCCCAAAATGTCTTGTCCGAAACATGCGATACATCGACCATCATTCCCAGCCGGTTCATCTCAACGACTACTTGCTTCCCAAAGTCGGTCAGCCCGTTGTGATGTTTGATTCCGGGCTTGCCCAGGTCTCCAGAGGAGTCGGCCCAGTTATTAGTGTTTGTGTGAGTCAGCGTCATGTAGCGGACGCCCAACGCATAGAAGTTGCGCAACAGCCGCAAACTGTCTTCGATTGCGTGACCGCCTTCAATGCCGATCAACGCAGCAATTCGGCCGCGCTGGTACGCCTCTTCAATTTCATCGGCACTTTGTGCCAGAACAAAGTCGTTTGGATAGCGGCCAACAATGTCGGTCCGGATGGTGTCTATCATCTGCAAAGCTCGGATTGCAGAGGTTCTGCTCGCGGCATACTCCGGACCAACGTAGGCAGCGAAGAATACGGCTCCGACACCACCCTCCTTCAGTCGCGGCAGATCCGTATGGTGCTTCGGACCGGTGCTTCCGATGTCGAACCCCTCCACGGTGAAGCTGGTCACGTCATTGTGGGTGTCAACAAGTAGCGCGGATCGGTGGACGCCTTGCACCTCTGCCTCGGAAACTCTCCTCTTCGCTGCCGGCAGATCTACAAACGAATGTAACGTCAAACACACAACCAGAGAAGCCTTGTGCAACGCCCGCATGAGGCACATCCTTTCCAAAAAATGATAGACTTCGCGCGGTTTGGCCAGGGCAGGCGAAGGCTGCGATTTTCATGAACTCGGGTCATCGCCGCATCCAAGTCTGCACTTGACGAACGAACTGCTCCAACGATCCAGACCAAAAGCCCACAACCACGTCAGAAAGCCGCGTGGCGAGGCTAACGCTGTTGTCAGCAACTCCTAAGCGAATCGCTGATGATCAAAGAACAAACCTTTTTCGTCGTTACAATTTGTGCCGCCTTTCTGGGAGCATTCTTCCTACTTTACCCTTTTTTACATTATCTGGTGTTTGCTCTTCTCTTGACCTACATGCTCCATCCGCTCAAGAGACGCTTGCAGGTTCGCATCCGAAGTCGGGCTGCGGTGGCCCTGCTGATGATTCTGCTGATCCTGGTAGCCGTGATCTTGCCAATAGTTTACATAACTACCAAACTGGTTCGAGAGGTTCGCACCACGGTGTCCATGTTAGCTGAGTCTCCGAACCGTGACGCTTACCTCGAAAAGGTCGAGGTGTGGGTCCAGCGCGTGACCGGTGAACCGGCCGACTTGCATGTTTATAAGAATCGGCTCATTGCCCAGGTCAGAGGTTTCCTGGTTAGGGCCGCGCCCGACTTTCTGGGATCGATTACCGATTGGCTGCTTGGATTCTTCATCATGCTGTTCGTGATGTTCTACTCTTTGCAGTCTGGCCGTGGCAGCTTTGAGCGCGTGCGCGCCCTCATTCCGCTGGCGCCCAATTTGAAAGACAAACTGATCGAGGAGATCAAGAGTGTGACCTGGGCGGTGGTTTACGGACAAGTCGTAACGGCCTTGATTCAGGGGGCTTTGGGCGGTCTAGGCTTTTTGATCTTCGGTGTACCGAACGCCGTGTTGTGGGGATTCATCATGATCGTGCTTTCATTCCTTCCGCTCATCGGCACTCCCATCATCTGGGCACCGGCCGGTATTTTCCTGATTCTGTCAGGAGCAACGGCGCGAGGAATCGGACTCTTGCTTTGGGGCGGCATTCTCGTTATGAATGTGGACAACTTTCTCAAGCCCCGCCTCATCAGCGGACAGTCCAACATCCATCCGGTTGTAGTTTTGCTGGGAGTGCTGGGGGGGCTGAAACTCTTCGGGTTTATCGGGCTGGTGGCAGGCCCGCTGACGCTAGCTCTGCTGATTGCCTTAGTCAGGTTCTATGAGGAAGAGTATCTGGGGATCAAGGCTGAAGGGTGAATAAGATGCGCGAAACGTGATCCGTGAAGGGTAATCCGAAACTCTCGTTTCACGCATTCACATCTTCATACGCGTCACGTTTCACGCATCAGTCAAGCCGGCTCACTGCCTGTCATACACAACCTCACTTGAGGTTGCTTCCCCTTTCGCATTCTTGCCTTTTGACGACACAGTCATCGACTTCCCATCCTTCGCGACAACGATCTTGATATTCGCGGCTACTTTGCCCCCTTTTTTTGTCGTGGCTTCAACCGTGTTGTCATCGATCCTTTTGTAAGCAATTGTGTCAGCCATCGGATTTCCTGTGACGGGATTGTCCTTTCCATCATAGTTGGCGGTGTAGGTATACGCATGCTTCGAGCCATCTCCGGACACGCCATCCACGGTCACTTTGATTCCTTCACCGTGAGCTTCCACCTTCACCGTCCGGCTCTTATAGGCCGGCCCGGGGTCGAACTTCGACTTCCCTGCGTTGTACTTCCATGTTCCCACCGATGTGTTTGCAGCCACCAGGGTCGAGGATACCGCTAACGCTGCCAGAGCCAGGATGACCAGGGATCTTCTCATCGCTTTTTCTCCTTATTGGGTTAAGTGTGTATAGAAAGAACAGCCGAACGGCGGATGCAACAATCAGTAGCCTCGCAAGCGAAGAACTTCGAGTGCAATCCAGCATGAGGACCAGTATCAAGCCTGCTCTACAAACAAACTTGGACTGGATCTGGATCGCACACCCAAAAAACGGCGACCCCAAACAGGCCCCTTCCTGGATCCTGAAATTACCCTCTTGGTCCTGCGAGTGAAAGTAGATAGGAAACGGAGCAAAATACTAGGCAAGACCTCGCGGGCTTGTCAAGGTTCCGGCATTCCGACGCGAGCACTGGATACCCGCTTTTGCGGGCAATGACGGATTTGGCGAATTCAAACGAACTGTAGACGACTATCATTCCCGTGGAAGCACGTCACCCCGGCGGACAAAGCTACATGACAGTGCGAGACGCGAAGCTCGGTCCTCAGCCTGCTCTCTGCGGGCCTTTGTCTCGGAACTACCGCAGATCTGCCAATGCAGGGAAGGTTGGAGCTTTTGTGGCAAGCGCACGTTAGTGCGTACCACAGCGCACTCGCGAGCTTCTCGTCTCCGAGTCGTCCCAAAGCTGCCGACGTCCTGAAAAGGCAGAGGTCTGTGCTTGCCAGATGGTCAAAGAAGCTCGGCCAGTAGTCCTTGGCGTCTTTTGCACTCTTGGTGGTTGATCCGCCGCACTGATGCAATCGTCAACGATCGCTCATTCGCGCTTGCCCGCGCTGAACCTGCAGAAGTCCTTTCGTCCCTTCGAGGTACCATCGGTGCGCTCAAAAGCGCCATGCATCGATCAGGATTTCAAGGCGTCCCTACCTGGTCTGCTTCGGATGGACATTGCCGAGCTGCGTCGGCAATTCATCTTGTCCCCACGGCATCGGCATTGTTGGCTTGGTTGAATGGTGGTCGCCTCGCGCGGGCTTGGGTCTGCCACGAAATTCGTGAACCATCCTGGCGAGCTGTCCAGCCGCTTCTTTCACCGCTCGTTCACCTTTTTCCTTCGTTGCAAGCTCCGCTTGTCCCAAAACACCACTGTCGGAGTAGGAGGCCGTCCAGGAAATCGCAGTGCCTGGGCCGGCGCTGAACAAGTCGACCCATTGAAAATCTGAAGGATGAGTTACGTGAAAGGCAATCTCCCCGTCTTCAATTCGATCCTTGCGCACGTTGTCCTCGTCCAAATAGAGATAGACCGAGGTTTCAAGCTCACAAGCGTGGGCACATCCGCCTGGAAACTTGCTCTGGCGCCACGACGGCATGAAGTTCTTGTCGACTGAGAGCATCATCCACCAAGAGCTGGCAATACACTCGGCATCCGTCTCCAGGTTGATGCGTCTGGCCGCCAGGTCAAGATTGGGAACATTTGAACCGTGACCATTGAGCAGCACTATTTTCTTGAATCCGTGGTAGGCAAGACTCTTTCCCACGTCCATCACAAACTTGATGAAGTGCTCCCAATGAATGTTGATTGTTCCGGGAAAGTCCATGACGTGACCTGTGTAACCATGAACAATGGGCGGCATCACTAGGATTTCATCAGGGATTAGCCGAGCAGCCGCATGGGCAACACCGGTGGGACAGACGACGTCCACATCCAAAGGCAGGTGCGGCCCGTGCTGCTCAGTGGAGCCGATCGGGACGAGGACGACTTTTTTGGCCTCTATGGCCTGGTTGATCTCCGGCCAGGTGAGCTTCTCATATCGCCAAGGTTCACTCTTGGGCATTCAAGAATCCTCCTTTCGTTTCTCTATGCAACGTTTCCTGCGGTACCCAGCCGGAGGAAGTAGTAGACAGTATCCGCGATGGATACCGTCTGCGGCTGGGTCTGTTTGACTCCGGCTTGTAACAGGACTTTATGAGTTCTGCAAATTACAGATACACGCTGCGAGCTGTCGGACGGCTGGAGTACTGCCCACCCTGGCGGCTCCGCCGCCAGGGTGGGTCTTCGTCGGTCACAACCCACCCTCGAGGGCCTCACGGCCCTCTCCCAAGAGGGGAATCTGTCTGCGTTTTCTTCCTCACATCACACCGTGCTCTCAGCGGTGTGGCAGCTCCCATGAAAATCCGCTCCATCGGAGGGGTGGCGCCGAGCGACAGCGGTCGCGGAGCGCCGGGGTGGTTTGTTCCCGATTCCACAACCCACCCCAGGGTGTGAGTTACGGCTCCTAAAACCCCCCTGAGGTCCCCCCTTGTCCAAGGGGGGACGCTGCTTTCATCGAACGAGGCGCCGCCAAGGGGCATGAGCAGCTCCCTTGAAGATCCATATTGGCCGTTCCACTCTCCCGGGCGCGACGCGCAGACTCAGCCGAGATTCAAAACCCCCTGCACCGGTGGCTCTGGATGCACGAGGTAGACCCTGAACTTCTCGTAAAGCTCCTCCAACTTGGCTTTGTAGTAAGCCACGTTCTCATCAGGGTGTGCAGCATCCCACTGGCTGGCCAGCTTGCAGCATTCATACACCGTAACATTCTTCCACGTGCCGGTGACGTAAAAGGACAATGGATCGCCGGCACGGTAATCCCGACCCGATTTCAAGGCCAGCTCGTATAGCGCCGAAGGATTGCGTTTCCCCTCTTCCACTTTTTGTCGGTAACTCACGAGAGATTCCGAGAGCGTCTCTGTCTTGCAGAAGTCTTCAACCTGAAACTCATGCCGGTCAAACCGGCCGAGCGTTTCCTCATAAAGCCCCTGTTCCTCTTGATCGGTCAGTAGCAGAAGGATGAGGTCGCGCAGAAACTGTCGTTGAAATCTTTCCAAGCCGCGGGAACGCAGGCCCGACCCTTTGATCGTCAACTTCCCGGAAGCGTTCAACAAAGCATAGTTCTTCATCTTGTAGCTGAACATTGCCGGGTATCGGCCGTCGAGTTCGACTTCAATACCTTCGGGCAGAGTCGCGGCCAGTTCGGCAATCAACGCCTCCGGTTGCGTCGGACCATTGCTGGTTTCCGGCAGAACGAAATAAATCCCGTCGGTATCTAACTCAATCACGTCGCAACCTTGCTGCTGCAACCAGCCGATCATGTGTTTGAGAATCTGCTGGCCAGTTTCGGTGATCTCCCCCGCTGCGCGAAAATCCGCGAAGTTTGAAAATGAAGTTCCCAGATAGCCATAGAACGAGTTGATGAGGATCTTAAACGTGGTCTGCAAAGCCTGGTAGTGAGCTCGCTCATCGTCACTCGCGGTCCGTTGCGCCAGCCTCTTGGCCTCCACGCGAAAGGTGCGCAGGTCCGTGAGCAGAGGCAGAAAAACATCCAGGACGTCGGCACAAGGCTTCACCTTCCGTGCCAGCATGATGGAAGGATAGAGCGACGTGACATCGCAGTGCACAACGTTTTTGACGACGCCCTCTTGAAAGATTGCGGTGTAACCGCCAGCGAATTCCTTGGCTTCACCAGGCGGAGCCGGCAGCGAATGGCGTTGCCGCAGGTATTCGCGAAGGAAAAGTGAATTGATCTTAGTGGCATTGCCGCGAACGACTACGTCCTGAAAGTTGTAGGGGAAAATTTGGGCCTGAATGAAATAGCTGGGTGTCAGCAACGCCGACAACGCTCGTGTCTCGCGAACATCATCCAGTGCGTAGCGACGCAACACCTCTGGGGTTTCGTCATACACGCGGCTGATTTGGCTGCCCTCAACATAGGTCCGATCGTCCGACGCCAGTCCAAAATGCTGCGACATTTCCTTGAGGCCCAACCCTTCCAGTTCCCTGCTGCTGATGTCGTAAAACTGCGAAAGAATCCAGGTATCGACGATGTGCCGTCCGTAGATCTCCCACTTGGGATAGTCGATCGTTCGCTCCGCAATAAACAAACGAGAGCTGTACACCGATGGTTCGCTGCCGTTGCGCCCCCACTTCAAGGGAATGTCGTAGCGTTTCGCACGTGTCTTGATGTAGCTCAGATCAAACTTGAAGATGTTGTGCCCTTCAATCACATCGGGGTCGCGCGCTTGAACGATGCCATTCAATCGCTCCAACATCTCGGGCTCCGCGAGCTCTTTACCCCACAGCACCGTTTCCCAGCCGGAAGAGTCGCTCAGTGCGATCGCGATGATGCGATCTTCCTCACGCTCCGGGTTTGGAAACTCAAACCCCAGACTAGAATATGTCTCGATGTCGATCTGAAGACGAATCACATCACTCGGCGTCATTCCGCGAAAGGAGGTCTGACCGGTGACAAGAAGGTGCTGATGGATGGGGTCGTTCAGAAACAGATAGCCTGAGGACGTGCCCGAAGGCCTGCCCCCGGTCACTTTGGAAAGATACTTCCTGGCAGATAGGCAGTCCTTCCAAGACTTGAAGACGGCCAGCGCTCGATAGACAAGCTCTCCGCCCAGATCTGCAATTTCCACTTCACTCCTAAAGTTACCCAGCAGATCGGGTGCTTTCAGCCAGATGACTGGACGAAACTCTTGCAACTCAGACAACAGTTGTCCCTGTACTCTTCGGTACAGGCGGATGCGTCGGTCATCCTCCAGCTCAAGAGCAACGATGCCCTCAGTTGGGTTGCAGCCGAACAGTACATGATTGTTGGAGAAGTTGAATTCCACAGATCTTTGTTCTGGAGAACGCTCGATGTGGCGTATGAAATGTGCTAGGTGTCAATAGGAGGGCAACCCCCTAAAGTCCCCCCTTGTCCAAGGGGGGACGATTATTTTCATCCGTCGTGGCTACGCAAGCTTGATCACACAGCCCGAACCCTCCCTGGATATTCTTCTTATAGAAAAAACACTTCGAGGCTTCATCATCCGGTATTATAGGTTTTCTCATTGGCATCACAACTCCGATACCCGGCGCTTCGAGAATCCTGGCTGCCGGTTGGCACCACGAGGATACTCATTGAAACCTGCCGCTCCGACTCTCCACTCTCCGGTTGAACCGGCCTCCGAAAATCTGCGCGACTCATCACAGCGCTGGTGGCTCGCCGCGCTGCTGGTTGTGGGAATGATCTTCGGCTATGCCCAAAGAGGTGCTCTGTCACCAGTGGCGCCTTACATGATCAAGGAACTGGGGCTTTCGCCCGCGACCATGGGCATCCTTCTCTCGGCCTTCTTCTGGGTGTACTCGTTCATGCAGATGCCGGCAGGCTGGCTAGTGGACCGC
>Ga0187893_10014251_pt1 | contig 10883 bp, 8 predicted proteins | sample MA1701074metaG_FD_139574 | JGI IMG/M metagenome (GOLD analysis project Ga0187893, IMG submission 139574) | White microbial mat communities from a basaltic lava cave in the Kipuka Kanohina Cave System on the Island of Hawaii, USA - MA170107-4 metaG ...
GACAATAGTCTGTCACCTTGTGATTCACTGGCACGGGAAGTAAGTGAGTATATCGAAGTGAATGCCGTAAAGGACAGTTTATATGACACAAAGATCGGTTTGCAAGACAGTGTGATTGCCGTTCAAGATTCTGTTGTCAATACCCAGGTAAAATTTAACCAGGAGTTAAAGGCTAACCTTTCTACTTCCCTGGAACAGCAAGAGTTTCTTTCCAAAGAGAACGCAAAACTTAAAAAGAAACTAATACGTCAAAAGCGACGAAGTAAACTGATCAACATTGGAGCAATGATTCTTTCTGGTCTCGCTACCAACTATTTTCTTAATCATTAAACCCCCTTTGTGAAAATATGAAAGAGAAGGCAATTGTTTCTGCAACTACCCTGATTACTTCTCTGTTGAGTTACTGGTATGCAAAGGAAGCCGACAAAGATGCTGTTCCCTATGTAATGCTGGGTGGATTTGTTGGCTCACTGATCGGCGAAACACTTGCAGAAAAAATAAATGAGCAAAAAGATCAACGATGAACTATCAGCTTTATGATTATGGCGCAAGTATCCGGTTTGTATATGAAGGCGGGCCTGATATATATATAATGAAACAATCAATCCGAAAAATAGCGGTAGTAAGGGAAGATGTAATAATAATGGACATCATTAACAGGTCAGCAATTTATTTCAGGCGTATGGAAACCGGCTTACCCTCTTCAGTTTCTGCTGAAAACTTGGTCAACATACTGAACGGTTGGGTCGAAAATTGTCTTTGTAATCAAAATGAAGGCTCTGGTGAAGGGCCAGCAGAATAATGAGTTACCAAATCAGCAATAATGGCCCTTCTCTGAAAATTATTTATGCAGGTGCTGAAGTTTCTGTTAGTAAACGATCCATTCAGGAAATAACAGTAGTCAGGGAAGATATAATCAAAATTGATACTGGAAATAAATGTGATTCGGTCTATATAAGGCGTTCACAAATAACTATACCAGTTGTTGGCTCTATTACGGATTTAATTGATGAGCTGAATGTTTGGATTACAGAAAGTGTTTGTTGTAGCAGTGATGAAGGAAGTGATACACCACCTACGAGATAGCTATGAAATATCCTGAAGAAAAAGATAGTGAAATGGATTTTGTAAACAGGATGGAACAAGACCTGCAAAACAAAATTGGACATAATAAACTGTCAGTTGAAAAATTGGCGGCATCTTTTGGTATCACTGATAAAACAGAGGTAAAAGAATTAACAGAACTTGCGATTGTGCAAAGGGCAAGAGAACTGGCGCATAGCAATGGCACAATACGGGAACGATTTGATAGAATAGTTGAATTATATCACTCACAGGTAAATCTTTCGCATCGAACATCTCAATCAATATTACTGCAACAATATTCTACTCCTGCGCCAATTGGATACATGGCAGGTGTGTTTTGTGAAATAGAAAAACTTCAGTTCAAAGGCGGGTTTGCTTTTGAGCCATCAGCGGGTAATGGCCTGCTGACCATTGCAGCAAAACCTGAAAGAGTATATGTAAATGAGATAGATAATTTCAGGAATAGAAATCTGCGGACGCAGGGTTTTGCCAATGTATGGCAGAGGGATGCGACTAAATTATTTCCTGATATACACCGGCATTTTATGGCCGTACTGACGAACCCGCCCTTTGGCAACATGGAAACTGAAGTGATGTTTGATACATTTCCTATAAAGCCCTTAGAGCATGTAATGGCTTTAAGGGCTTTGGACTGTATGGCAAACGATGGCAAAGCGGCCATTATTATCGGAGGCCACACAAGGTGGGATGAGAAAGGAAGAATACAAGCGGGCAAGCAGCGGATATTTTTTAATTACCTGTACAGCCGGTACAATGTTGTAGATGTAATCAATATTGATGGTCACAAATTGTATTCAAGACAGGGAACATCATTTGATGTACGCCTGATTTTAATAAATGGAAGAAAACAAAACCCTTCTGGAGCTGCACCTGTGTTTAACTCCTTAAAGGATGTTGAAGTAAAAACCTTTGATGAACTCTTTGAAAAAGTAATAGATGCAACTGAAATTGGAATGCCTATGAAATCAATTAGCGAATTAGAAAAAGAAGCTATCGAATTAATGAATGAATTTCAAGTCTCCCCTGTAGGGGGAGATTTAGAGGGGGCTTTGGGTGCGCCTTATGAACCTGCTTCCGATGCCTGCGTGGTACTGAATACCCAAGTTCCGGACAGTATGGCCTTTGAAACAAAATCAGCCATTCAGCGTATTAAACTTGAAGTAGGCAGCGATATTGACAATTTTGTGCGTCACCGGTTAAAGTATCCCACAAAATCGGCTCTTTGCAAAGTATTATCTGCCGAACAGATTGATGCCGTCGCAATGGCTATTTACAATATTGAAGCACGAGGTCAGGGAATGATCATCGGCGACCAAACAGGTATCGGTAAAGGCCGTGTGGCAGCGGCGATGATCCGTTATGCAGTTAATCAAGGAGTAAAGCCGATGTTCCTCACTGAAAAGGCAAATCTGTTTTCTGATATTTACCGGGATTTATCCGCTATTGGCTCAGGATATTTAAAACCTTTTATTGTCAATGGTCGTGAATCAAAAACAGATATTAAAGACGAGGATGGGAATGTAGTTTATCAGGCACCATCTGCAGCAGAACAACAGGAGATATTTACTTCCCGTGTTGTTCCTTCAGGATATGATTTTGTAGTGGGAACTTACTCACAGTTTAATTCACCGGAAAAGAAACCAGAGAAGCCTGGTTTTCTCATGGCGATTGCAGAGGATAATATTTTTATCCTTGATGAAGCGCATAATAGCTCAGGTTCATCTAATACCGGAAACTTTTTACAAGGCGTAGTAAGTAAAACAAAAGGCGTAGTGTTTTTATCTGCCACTTTTGCCAAGCGACCGGATAATATGCCAATCTATGCGATGAAAACAGCAATTGCCGATTGTAACATGAGCCGGGATGAATTAGTAGATGCTATTACAAGAGGTGGTGTTGCATTACAGGAAGTTTTATCCTCACAGCTTGTAGCCGAAGGTCAGATGCTTCGCCGTGAAAGAAGTTTTGAAGGCGTAGAAGTAAACTATATCAATTTAGATGATAAAGCTGAAGAACACAAAGCCATAGCCGATAATATTACAGAGATACTTCGTGATGTCATTGCCTTTCAATCAAACTATGTAGATGAGCAGGTGGAGGAACTGGATAAGATCGCAGTTGCTGAAGGAAAAGAAATTGAAATAAGGGAAGGTACTTCGCAAGCAGGTGTTGATAATCTTCCATACTTCTCCAAAGTATTCCAGGTAATCAATCAAATGCTTTTTTCGCTTAAAGCAGAATCCGTTGCTGAGAGAGCTATACAAAGACTACGTGAAGGAAAGAAACCGATCATTGCCTTTGCTTCTACAATGGGCAGCTTTATCGAAACAATGGAAAATGATAAAGGACTTCCGGTTGCTGACGGCGATACAATCAATGCCGATTTTTCTGAAGTATTGAAAAGAGGATTAGATGGCATTCTCCGTTACACTGAAAAAGATATTGACGGTAACCCAATATTTAAAAAATTTGAAGTAAGTGAACTACCTGTTGAAGCTCAAGCCGAATACCATCGCATATTGAATAAAATAAAGGCGGCTTCTACAGGAATAACTATTTCGCCGATTGATGTTATCATTCAAAAGCTAAAAGAAGCAGGCTACTCAGTAGCCGAGGTAACCGGCAGGAAACTGGAAGTACAGTTAAATACAAAAACAGGAAAGGGGTTAGTGCTATCCAGAAAGAAGATAAATACTAATGATGCTTTCCGTCAGTTCAATAATAACGAAGTAGATGTATTGATGATTAATCAATCAGGTTCAACCGGCGCATCCGCACATGCTATTCCTACTGCAAAAGTTCCAAAAGACCAGGTGAAGCAAAGAGTAATGATTGTTCTGCAGGCAGAGCTGGATATTAATACTGAGGTACAAAAACGTGGCCGTATCAATCGCACCGGACAAATCTTAAAGCCAATTTATGATTATGTGACTTCGGCTATACCTGCGGAGAAGAGATTGATGATGATGTTACAGAAAAAATTAAAATCACTCGATGCCAATACTACGTCCAACCAAAAGCAGTCCATCAAAATTTTAGATGTACCTGATTTTTTGAATAAATACGGCGATAAGATCGTTCGTGATTATTTAATGGAGAATAAAGAAGTGAATGAATTATTGGATGATCCTTTATACCTGGAAGATTCAAAAGCAGATAGCGGCAGCCAGGATGCTTCAGTTCTTGAAGATGCAGCACATAAAGTCTCTGGTCGGGTTGCTGTTCTTTCTACCAAAATGCAGCAGGATTTTTATAATGAGATTGCTGAACGGTACGGAGACTATGTGGAATATTTAAAACAGGTTGGTGAATATGATCTGGAAGTGGAAGCGATGAACCTGGAAGCGGAAACAGTTTCTTCCAAAATTATCAAAATGGGAAAAGGCAGTGACAGCAGCTTTGGTGAAGACAGTATGCTGGAAACTGTCAGGGCTAATGTTCTGAAAAAACCATTTACCAAAACAGAACTGCAAAACCTCATTAATGAATCCCTTTCAGGGCACGACGCTAAAATGCAGCAATCAGATCTGGCCGAAGATTTTATGAAGTTTCAAGGAAAGCAACTGGAATCAGAGAATGAAGAAATTTTTTCTAAGTACAAAGAGCTAATTGATAATATACCCAATGAAAAAGCAATCAAAAAAATCGAAGCCAAAAATGGCAGTGCTGCGGCTCAACAGGAAATAGTTACCAGGACAAAAGAACTGGAACAAGCGAGAAAGGATAAGCACGACCAGGCAAAACGGGTATTTGAGAACCGCAAGCAATACCTCGTTAAAATATTAGGGTTCTTCTATGTGGGCAGAAGTTTACAGTATCCTATTGAAACTTACAATGCCGGCAATGAGTTAGTCCCTTCTGTTTTCCTCGGTTTTGTAATTGACAAGAAAAAGAAAAACCCTTATGCTCCTTCCGCTATTAAACTACGATTTGCTATTGCCAACAGTAGTAAGTATCTGGCAATTCCTGCATCATACTCGGAAGATATAATGGCTATAATCGGAGCAAGTTCCGATATGGAGCAAACTTCAATGGTTAACTTCCTAAAAGAATGGGAAGACTATACCAAACAGAATAATGTTGACCGGCGTACCCGGCATATTATCACTGGAAATCTTTTACAGGCATTTAGTGATTTTAAAGGAAAGCTCGTCAGCTATACTACTAATGACAGTAAAACAATTAAAGGCATTCTGATGCCGGAAAACTGGAATCCCGGTGAACAGGTGCAGGACCGGGTTGTGGTTCCGATTATCAAAGCATTACCGCTTATCAAGTCACTTACACAAAATAACCAGCTTGTTACCAATAACGGGTTATCCATTTTCAGGATCAGCGATGGGTATAAGCTCATTATTGCAGCCTCCCGATCAAGAGGAGGAGATATATACCTCGATGAAAAAATCTTGGAACTGGTTGAGAAAAAAAATTTTGAAAAAGTATCGGATAAGATGGTTGCTGTGTTGCCTGCAAAGAATATAACCAAGTTGGTTGAATTGTTACAAACAAATCATAGCTGTTCTACCACGATACATTCTTCACAGCTTAAAGATTTGAAAAGTGAAACTGTCCGGTACAGCAACAGGAGGAAAATTGACTTGCCGGATGCCGAGCAGGAAGAAGATGATAATATCCGGATTCTTGAATTGGAGGCCGAAGCCCTTTCTCTTGAACTTGAATTATTAGCCGCTTAAATACTATTACCCTATGATAGCTACTAACAACTACTTTAATCAAATAGACAGTATTGATTTTTCGGCATTGCCCGATGCTTTTAAAAAGGGCCATGATTTCTTAGTTAAGGCAACGAGTAACGGAGAAAGCTGGACCTCCTATCAATCCAGCGACACGGTTAAAAAGACAATTGACATTTATCTTGCCAAGCTCAATGAGTTTATCAACAATAACAAGAAAACTGAAAAAAAACAACACAAAAAGCAAAAGGAGCAACAAGCGAATAAGGAGATCATCCAGGAGGCTATGATTAAACAGGGCATCGTTAATCCTGATGGCTCATCTAAAAAGAAAGGCAAGAAGGCGGCTAAACAAAAATTGGACGTATTTCAGCCCACGATGGTTGAACGAATCCCGGAGGAACTACGGTTCATCAAACGTTTTGTTAACCTGAATGGTAAAACAAAAACCAAAGAAGAAGTATTGCGGTTTATTAATTCCTTGCAAAAAGCAATTCTTGAAAAGCGAATTAGAAAAACTTCCACGTATGCGGAGCAGATAACTTTTGTCCAGGAAAAACTGATCGGGTTGTATAATGGCATGAAGACAAAGATTAAGATTGAATTGAAACCTGAAACCTTTGATACGTTGAAAAAAATAACAGGAGATGAAAAGGTTATGCCTTCAGTGAATTTTATCAAGCGGTACATCAGCATGAACGGCAAGGTGGGAATGAAAGAGAAAGCAAAGCAATTGCTTCAACAAATCAACCGGGCGATGGATAAAGGAAAGGTAACAGATAATGATCCATACATTGCCGAAATCCATGAATTAAAAAAGAATCTAAAGACATTTACGACAGATAAAGTTCAAAAGGTATTGGAAATTGAGAAGGCAACACTTAACGGACTTGAAGGAATCTTGAGCTGCTCCTGTCAGCAGTTGAATGGAGTTACCGAAATACCTGCCATTATGAACAGCATGGATTTTGCGAAACTGGAGTTTGATACTATTGGTCTTAAAGGAAAGTGGTTTGAACTGATCGGTGACCCCTCCTCCAATTTTACAGCGATGGTATTCGGTAAGCCTAAAATGGGCAAATCATATCTCTGCATTGATTTTGCCGGTTACCTGGCTCGTCATCATGGTAAGGTTTTGTATGTAGCTAAAGAGGAAGGTTTGGACTATACTCTGCAACAGAAATTACATGACAAGAATGTAGCCCATCCAAATCTATTTGTTGCATCTGTACTTCCCAGCAGCCTTGCTCAATATGATTTTATTTTCCTCGATAGCGTAAATAAGCTGGGGTTAGCGCCGGAAGATCTGAATAGGCTAAAAAAGACATATCCAACGAAGTCATTCATCTTTATATTTCAGTCCACCAAAGAAGGAAAATTTCGTGGTGCAAATACTTTTCAGCATGATGTGGACGTGGTGATCGAAGTGGCGGAGAAAGGTAAAGCGGTTCAAATGGGCAGGTTTAACCAGGGTGGGGAAATGGAAATATTTGAAGCAGCATAAACATTTAAAATATACTTCTATGATTAAACGTGATGAGTTAATTACTATGCGAGCAATCGCCATTTGTTTTAAGCCATTTTTAAAACCGGAAGAAGCATTAATTTATTGCAACTTGGGTCGTACGCAATTCGCTAAAAAATGTGAAGAATTTGGTCTGTATAAGAATAATGTCGGCTACTACAAAAGGGAAGAATTAGATAAGATGTTATCGGGCGAGGCAATGTCAATTTCAAAAAGAGCTACAAAAATGTAGCTCTTTGGATGAATTAATTATTGATGATAAAATTCGTTACCACCAAAATTTGACCAAAATGCGTATTGAATATATTTATTTCTCCTTTGATCTTCCGGAACGATCATCACGATGCTGGCAAAAACGGTATCTTTTTTAGCCTTCTTATTGCATAAGTGAGCAATCATTATTTCAAATGAATCAACAAGATTTTGCAACGTCACAGGAAAAAAGTCTGACAACGAAGTTCTTGACAACTTATTCCCCCGGTAATCAATTTCAATAGAGGGTGAAATAACAGTGAAACCAGGTTGGCCGTTCAAATCAATTTCAAAATCTTTTACAGTTGCTTCCTTCAGCCGATGATCAAGGCAATTACGGAAAGACCTTACCAATTCGAAAAAAGGAGCTATTCGATCAACAAATTTGGTAAAATAGTCGTCTTCCCCGTATGTGGTTTTTACAAACTCAGCAAACTTTGGCATGTGCGACTGCTTTGTAAGTTTTGCTTCCGGAAAAAATAGTGTTATAATTTCCATTGTTGCTTGAGTGACATGATCAGCTTTTTGAAATATAGTTTTACAATGACTTACAACTTCATTCACGGACGGCAAAGCATACGACATCTGTTTGACCTTACGATCTTCATATTCCTTTGCAACTCGGTTTTCTTCACCTAAATAATCGTTTATTTCACTTTCCATAACGGCAAGCTCCTGTAATGCCTCTAATGAAACTTGTAAAGACCGATCTGTATCAACAACGCCATATAAACTACCCGCCTGCAATAATCTCTTTGCAGTTAAGAATGTCTTGCAAACCATTGGGGAGTCGGCGCCTTGCTTCAACAGCAATCGTTGAATGTTCGACGGGATATTTGGATTTTCCCTCTTGGGATCAATTTGATCGGCAAGCATAAACTCATAAAGTGCTTTTTCTTTGACCACAATGGTCTTGTCACCCATGTTGATCATTTCCAAAATGGCACCATCTTCCGCCGTTCCAATATCAGCAGAACCCCCTCTGTTTCTCTTCATATCTAATTCACTGTTGTCAATCATAATCTGGAAATTTTAGAACCTGCAAATTTACTGACATTTCATTTACCCTGCTACCTTTAGAAATGTCGGCAGTCGGTCGGGTGTAGGTAGGTGACCGATTGTTTCCACCTGATTTTTGGGTCTATGCCTCTTATATGTTTTTCTAACTTGCTCGGTAGTTGTATGCCCCATAAGGTAGGCCACAGTTGCATCATCCACATTTCTATCCTGTAGCAAAATTGAAAAACTCAATCGGGCACAAGACCAAGTAATATCCTTATTTATGCCAGCAGCTTTTATCCATTGCCCAAGTACTTTATTAGCACCATTCGCAGTGGGAAGGCAAAAAACAAACTTCGGTTCCTTATTTGTCGCCTCAAGTTTTGCTCTTAGCTTTTCAAGAATTGATTTTGCAATATCATGTAATGTAAGTGTTACCGGTTTTCCTGTCTTTGCCTGTATAATTCTTGTTGTCAATATACCATCTTTAATATCTTTCCATTCCATTTTTTTAACATCTACCCAGCGCAAACCTGTATAACAGCTAAAAACGAAAGCAGCTCTTACTTCCTCATTAATGCAAGGGGTATTAAGTAGGATGAGGTATTCATCTACTTCCAGGTTTTCTTTAAGCTTTGCGGATGGGTTGGATTTAGCAAAAACCTTTTCAGTAGGATTGTTTAAGAAATACCCATCACTTGTCGCTGCGTTTATCACCCATTTGAATCGTGCATAATAACCGCCGGGTGTTTCGCCCGTATAATTATCCAGAAGATATTGCCTAAATCTCTTACAAAGATTTTCTGTAATATCAATAGGGGCGATAAAATCACCATTGATAAACAGTTTAAATTGTTTAAGGCTATTGGTCAGATGGCGATTCCCTTTTCTTGCATTCAGCTTAACGTACTCTTCATAATATTCAAGAAAGTTTGTTTTAAACTTATGTGATGGAATGAATGCGCTACCAATAGCTTGTTGTTCGATGATCACCTGGCTCTTTTTTGTTTCAATCAGAGCAAGGGCCTCTTTGTTATGATTTCTTTGAATTTGATCTTTGGGTTTGGTATAAATAAAAATTCCTGTTGAAGGGCGTTGACCAGGGTCCCGACCATAATCATAGTAAAAGGTTATTTTATCTCCATTCCTATTTGGTCGTTTAATAATATTCATAGGGTGGTGGATTTAAGATCAATAATATTGTTTACAACAGGTGTGCCATCCGACATCAAGAATACCTGCAATTCAACGGAAATATTGAAAAAGATAATAAGTGTTGAAAAGAGCAAAAAAGGATTATTTACCTTCTTTACTTCTAAACCATTTGATACTGTCATTGCGGCTGCTGAGTGACTGCCAGAGTAGATCATTAAAAGCCAACTTTGCATTCCCGTTTTTGCTCGTATGTGCCTGTTTGGTGCTTGTGCTGGCACAGAGATTTTGTGTGTCATTGTGTGTGTCTTTTGTGTGTCAAAAAATGTGGCAGAAAGCAGAAAAAAGTGTCAAGAACTGACACACACAAAATAAAAAAGCCTTGTAAATCAAGACTTACAAGGCTATAAACGTGCCCGGGACTGGAATCGAACCAGCACATCCTTGCGAACGGCAGATTTTGAGTCTGCTGCGTCTACCAATTCCGCCACCCGGGCTGAAAGTGGGTTGCAATATTACGGCTTTCCGGCTAATTGCCGGTAAATAAAATCAAATTTTTTACCGCTTGACCGCAAACAGTTTTACCTGCAGCAATTCTTTTTGGGAAAGATGAACTTTCTTGTAATATTCCACCATTTCTTTAAGAGGATCATGTCCCTGTTTTTACAAAATTGCAAAATTGAACTGCAAGTTAAGCCATCAATGCCGGTTCTTTTTCTCCGGGGACAACAAATCATTTTGCATGTAAAATTTTTTTAAAATTACATTTGCGTTTCTTGAAACCGAAGGTTGCAATAAATATGATAAGAATTGGATTAATAAAAGAAGGAAAAATACCGGAAGATAACCGGGTGGCATTAACACCGGCACAATGCAAATGGATACATAAGAATGCTGCTCATGTAAGAGTAGTAGCCCAATCATCTTCGGTAAGATGTTTTTCGGATAAAGAATATCAATCGGCAGGAGTGGAGATAAAAGATGATCTTAGTCATTGCGATATACTGCTTGGTATAAAAGAAGTTCCCATTGATCAATTGTTGCCAGGCAAAACTTATCTTTTCTTTTCTCATACAAAAAAGAAGCAGCCTTACAATCAAAAACTTTTAAGAGCCATACTGGATAAAAACATCCGGCTGATAGATTATGAATGC
>Ga0187893_10014252_pt1 | contig 10882 bp, 11 predicted proteins | sample MA1701074metaG_FD_139574 | JGI IMG/M metagenome (GOLD analysis project Ga0187893, IMG submission 139574) | White microbial mat communities from a basaltic lava cave in the Kipuka Kanohina Cave System on the Island of Hawaii, USA - MA170107-4 metaG ...
ATCGGGATTGCGGGCGGGGTGAATCTGTATCAGTATGTGGGGAACAATCCGGTCACGTTTACGGATCCTTTCGGGTTGTGCTACGATAAAGAGACAAAGAAAGAACGCGACTGCAAGGTGGAGTGGGCGAAGGAAGCAACTGACAGCAGGATCTCTGCACAGACAGCTCTCCAGGTTCAAACTCTGGGGGACAAGGCCAACGTTGATCTGACTCTGTCGAGTGGGTTTCGTCAGTTCAATTCGTGCGATGCCACTCTGCATGCGTGCGGGACTGCGGTCGATATTAGTGCGATCAACGGTAGGGATGTTGGACAAGGCACGACACCAAACCAGGCGGCGCTGCCCTTTGTGCAACAGGTTCAAGGGACTGCTCAAGGAATGGGAACTGTCCAAGAGAACCTAGGGCCGGCGGGTCTCTTTGGCTCTAGCTATCCTGGCCAACCCCAGACTCAGTTCACTAGTGCAGGCATGCAGGCTGCCCACAACAATCACGTCCACATCGGATTCCGGAGAAGCCTCGGGCCGGATCCTTTCTTGGACCCGATCTACAGATCCCTGGTGAGGTAGATGAAACGACAACCGATCTCCCTCAAGAGGGCCATGAGAATGTTTTCTAGCGTAGCTGGGATCGCGCGAACGGCTCGAGCGCACTTCGCGATCGGTCACGCCACGCTAATTGTCTGCTTGTCGTTCGGATGCCGGAACGAGACAACGCAGCGCTCGAATCAGGCACGCACGCCGCCACCGGCTAAGGTGGTTGTGCCCGCGGTCTATCGACCAGCGGCGGGAGACTTGAAGGCTACCGACCTGCTGTGCATGAGGCCGGACTCTCTCAGCGCTTCGCAAGGTGTCCTGGAGTTTGGGGAGACTGCATCCGACCAAAGCACCGGAGACGTCGCCGGGCTTGTATTCCGTCTCTCGGTCACGGACTCTGGAGTAACCGGTGAAGCGATGGAAGCGACGGGCGAGTCTGGATCAACGCAACCATTCACTGAGTTAGTACTGGACCTCCGAAAGCAGACCATCCTTTTCGCATACGGGAACGGTGACAACCGATCTCAGTTCACCGGCAGAATCTCATGCGACCGCATTTGGGGCCGCTGGGAGCCCTACCCAAAGCAAGTTCGGGAGAGGATGACCTTCAAGCGTATGAAGTAACAGGTTGCGGAGCCAGGGTCGGTCGAGTCTAACCACGGCGCTCGGGGCGCGCAGGGCGTTTCGGGCCTGACCCGTTGATCGACCAACACAGGCCCGCCGAGTCTAGCCTGAGGCGCTCAGGGCGCTCCCGGGTTGTCCGGCGTGGCCTGCGAAGTGAACGGAACGGGGAGAGTGGTGGGGGCCTCAATGGCCGAAGCCAACGGAGCCCGGAACACATCGCCGGGTCGTCCCCGCGTAGAGCGCGATCGATGCTGTCTGATCCGCCAGCTGGGGAACGGAGGTCACCCCACCACCGTTTCCCCAAGCTGATACTGGGTCCGTCGTTTGTCAAAGAGCGCCGTCCAGCAGCGTGCCTACCGGGACCGGATTCGTCACACTCACGGCTCGTCGGGCCTCGGGGGCCGACACCTCTGCATTAGGCGCTACGGGTCCGAGGGAGACCGTTGACCAATCTGAACCGGGAGATCACCGCCCACCGGCGGGTCTCGAGACTGCTTGTGGGTCGCCCAGCATCTCCCTCCGCGCACGGCTCTCGACAGCTGTCAGCCGTCAGGGCTCAGCTGACCACGGCCTCCCGGACGCGGCGATTAGCGAGCCACCGGTCCCGATCGAACGCCTCGCCCGACTGCATCACCTTCAAGAGCATGGGCACGAGCTTTCGCGCGAGCGTGCACACGGCCTTGGTGCCGGCGCCGCCGTTTCGCGCTTTCAACGCCAGATAGTCGTTGTGATACAGTCCCCGCGTGAGGCACCACCGGCCCGCGAGCAGGAACAACTGTCGGCGCAGCATCGGCCGCCCGCGCTTGGACTGCCACTTCCGGCCCTCCGTCTGGCCGCTCGAGCGGCTCGCCAGATTCATCCCGGCGAGCTTCAGCACTTGGCGGTAGTGCGTGTAGTCCTTGGGCGTGCCGAGCTCGGCGACGAGCGTCGCGGCGCAGACGGCGCTCACCTCCGGGACCGTCGTGAGGATCTTTGCCTCGGGACATTGCTCGACCAGGGCGGCGATGCGGCGCTCCAACACGACGAGCTGTTTCCGCACGAGCGCCCAGCGCACCAGCAGGCTCTGGATCTCGAGCCGGCGCTCAGGAGCAGCCTGGGTCAGCGCGATGCTGGTCCTGGCGGAGGCCACCAGCTCGTCGATCTGCTCCCGGGAAATGTGGCCGCGCGACGCGGTGTGGATCTCCTTGCGCACGGTGCGAATCGACGCCGCGAGCAGGTCCTGGGGCAACGGCCAGCGCTCGAGGATCGCCCGCGGCGTCGCCTTATGCAGATTCGAGAATTGCCCCATGAACTCGGGCCAGGCAAGATCGAGCAGCCCCTGCAGCCGATTCTTGTAGCGCGTCGCTTCCACGGTGAGCCGGTGGCGGTGCACGGTCAGGAGCCGCAGCTCGAGGTAGGGATGCTCGAGGAACGGGAACCGCACAAAGATCCCGTCGCCCACGAGCTTGCAGACCTGGGCCGCGTCCTTGGCATCGTCCTTCCGGGGATTGTTGTCCTCGATCTCTTTCGACGCCTTGGTGTGCGCGGCCAGCACATTGACGACGACGTAGCCGCGCGCGGCGAGGAAATGGGCGAACGTGAAGCCGTGGTGGCCGGCGAACTCGAGCCCCACCAGCACCTGCTGGGGAGCGATCCCGGGGTACGAATCGCGCAGGTGGGCGTCGGCCGCCTCGAATCCAGCGCGGCTCACGAGCACTTTGTACGCTTTCGTCCGCTGGCCATCCGGCCCCCGGACGACCAGCTTGTGGAAGATCTTGGCGGTGTCCACGCCGACGTGGACGGGGAAGGTGGCGGCGTAGGCGCGCTTTTGATCGGTATTCATGGAGTCGCTCCGGGGCAGAGGTGACGTGGAGCGACACAAGCGACGGTCAGCCCCCGGTGGGGGTCAAGCGGCAATAGAGGTCTAGCCTACACCGATCCGTTCGGTCTGAAGGTGTGCTTTGAGGGCACACGCGCTGAGGTCCGAAGGCTGAAGGACGCTGCGCAGAATGCCGCCAACGCTGACTTAAGTCTGGACAAGCAGAACTGCGTAACCGACGTCCGCTCGCGGGGTGACAAGCGATTCGACGAGGTCCGCGGACAGTTCCAATCATTAGTCGATTCGAAAGACAGGTTCACAGTTGCCTTCACACGGGACGCAGAGGCGACTCAGGACGACCCGCTTCGCGTCGTTGTCTACGAGCGCGCAAATGCCACCGATTATCCGATCATGTATCAGGGGCGCTGCGGAGGCGCAAGAGTCAACCAGACATTCCCAGGCCAGATGCTTCACGAGCTTGCACATCACTTTCCGGTGCCGCTCGGCCAGCCGATGGCTGGCGAAGCCGCGGCCATTCGGACTGAGAACGTGTATCACCGGGCGACGAGAGGAGCGGGGTTCGAGCGATGCGCTCACTGACTTCATCTAGACTTAGGAGTTCCCTGATGTCGGTCGGATTCACAGGAGCAATCGCTGCGCTCGTGACAGTGCTAGCCTTTGGGTGCGGCAGGGGCGAATCGCCGGCCCAACGCGTTACCCATTTGATCGAACAGGTACCAACGTGTCGAGGGGACCCGCTGCGCACCGAGCAGTGGCCGACCTTTGAGGGGCTGAGGGGTCGCGCGACCGTCCGCCTACCCTCTGGCTGGGCCGACTCACTCCACGCCGACACAATCTTCGACCAAGGAGGCATGGTCGTCGGTGACCGGTGGTGGACGCCCGTCCACACAGTGTCAGTGAGTATCGCTGAGCCGAACTTGGAGCGCCTTGAAGAGTCCGTGGCGCAAGACCTCGCCGAGTCCCCGGTGTACTACTGCAAGATCGCCGCCACAGCCCCGGCAGCGCTCGTATGGACCGGCCCGCCCCCCCACTCCGTGGACGCAACGAGCTATCTGGCGGCGTACTGGCAGCTTTCAGCGGACGAGGAACTCGCGCTCCTCGTGATGGTCCGGGGCCCTGCTGTCCGGAACACGACCATGTCGGCAGATACGCTGCTGGCGATAGCGCGGGGTCTCGAAATTGCACACTGAACAAGGACCTTCACCGAGACCGGCGCGATCGGGTGTCACGTCGGACGCGGCGCGTAACGCGGCCCGTCCAATGGGTTATCGGATCCGCGCCGGGGCCTCAAGCAGCAGCCATCAGGCGTGCCCGGTGCGATCTAGTGTTTTGTCGGCGGCCGTGCGCGCGCCCGCCGCAGCTCACAACGCGGATCCGCGCCGGGCCGGAGTGTAGAGCAGTCCGCTCCTCCCGCCCTGGGCTCGGCCGCGACCAGGTGTTCTGCGGGAGGCTGTGCGCGAGCACCCCTGGTCTCTCTGCACGGGTCCGCGGAGAGCCCAGGGCTTCGGAGGAGACACAAGAAACACTTGTCAAAGAGCGCGGCCGGCGTGCGCCGTGTAACTCGATCCTAGCCCAACTCGGAGGCGTGGCGCTCCTCGCGGAGCGCGGCCCTCGACACCCCGTTATCGGAGACTGGAGCGGGCGCTCGGCCGGGCGAGCCGCTGGATCATGGGAGGCCAGCCCCCAGGGCTGCCTCGATTCTTTCAGGGCTCCACGGTCCCGGCCGGCCAGCCGTGCTGCGTATCAGCTCACGCGGCCGCCGCCCTCCTGCGCGCTGGCGGCTCGATGGTGAACATCCGCCGGTCGCGGGCGATGCTGTAGAGCAACCGGAGCCCCGAGCGCATGACGGCGACCACCGCCTTCATCTTGGCGCCGCCGTTGCGCTGGCACAGCGCTTCGTATTCGGCGCGGAACAAGCTCCCTTTCGTGATGCTCCGCACCGCGAACATGTAGGCCGCCTGCCGGAGCAGCGGCCGGCCGCGCTTGGAGATGCGCTTCGTGCCCCGCAGGACGCCGCTCGAGCGCGCGACGAGCGAGAGGCCCGCGACTCGCAGGATCTGCTGGCCGCTCTCGTAGGCCCGGGGGTCGCCGATCGAGCCGAGGAAGATCGCGGCCGTCACGGGCGCGACCTTGGGGATGCTCAAGAGATACGGGGTCTCGGGCACCGCCTGGAGGGCCGCGACGAGCTCGGCCTCGAGGGCTTTGATCTGCCGCTCGAATAAGGCGATGCGCTCGAGGGTGAGGAGGATCTCCTGGCGCAACCGGGCCTGGGCGCCGGGCAAGCCGAGCGTGGCCTGGGCGGCGGTCACGAGTTGGTGGTAAGTGTCCGTGCCGAGGTGACCGCGGCTCGCGCTCCTTAGGACGCGCAGCACCTGGGTCCTGGGCGCCTCGAGCAGATCCTGAGGCGTCGGGAAGGTCCGCAGCAGGGTGAACGGCGTTTTCTTGGTGACGAGCGGAAAGAGCGCTTCGAATTCGGAGAACACCACCTGAATCAGGGTGCGCAGCTGCGTGATCGCGCCGCGGCGCAGGAGGGACAGCCGCTCGCGTGCCGTCACGAGGTACCGGAGATCCCCATATGCGGGGGCGAGGAACGGGAACGTGACGAAGTGCCCCTGGGTCAGGAGATCGGTGATCGTGCCCGCGTCCTTGGCGTCGGTCTTGAGCGGCTGGTTGTGGGCGACGTCTTTCCAGCGTTTGGTGTGGGCGGGGAGGACGCTGACGATCGGAAAGCCGAGCTGGGCGAGGTAGTGGGCGAAAGTGAAGCCATAATTGCCGGCGAACTCGATCCCGACGAGGATCGTCGCAGCGGCCGCACCGGGCACTTGTTGTCGGATGAACGTCACGGCACTATCGAACCCGGCGCGGGTGGTCGGGAAACTGAACGGCTTGGAATCGGGCTGGTGCTGCGGACGGATGACCAACGTGTGCGAGAACTTGCCGGCATCGACGCCGACGCAGGCCGCGGCACGCTGGGCGCGCTCGCGCTTGGGGAAGGAGATCATGGAGCCCCCTCTAGCCTGAAGGTGAGCTCCGAGGGTGCGCTCGGTGAGCCGGGCGCGCTACGAGCGAATTGAGAACCCTCGACCCCTATCACTCAATAGGGGTGTCACGTTTACGGATCCTTTCGGGCTGTGTGAGGACGAGAATGGGAACTGGCGTCGTTGCACGGTGACTTGGGTGGGCGGTGCGAATGCCGACATTACGCAAGAGACGCGTGACCTCGCCCAGAGGCTGGCTGACTCGGCAGACGTTGATCTCTTGCTGTCGAGCGGCCGTCGCGAGGGCAGTTGCGATGATAGTCTACATAATTGCGGGATGGCCTTCGATATCTCCAAGATCAATGGTGTGGACATTGGTCAGGGTTGGGTCTATAACCCCGAGGCGCATGCCTTGGTGCAGCAGGTGCAGAACACCGCCCAACGATTCTCGGAAGTGCGGGAGAATTTCGGCCCGTCAGGCCTATACCGCTCACCAAGCTCTGGGCAGCCGCAGGCATGGCTGTGGCCTCTTTGGCCCGACAGGAGGCGGGATAGGCTCTTTTGGCCTCATCAGAATCACATCCACATTGGGATGCACTGACAAGGTGCGTACGGGATGGTGCTCATGTTCTCTGGAATTGAGCGACCGACAACACGGGCCCTGCTCGTCATGGTGCTCATCGGATGTCGTTCTCAGTCATCGGGCGGCGGGCCGCCGCAGCAACAAACGGTTGGCGATCTCCCGGCCGTAGCTACCGGTTGCCCGGACGTAGCTGTGGGTGACACGCTAGTCTTCTCGGATGTCAGATCGGTCGAGCAGACCGGCGACCTGTCCGGTTTTCAGTTCGCCCTGATTCGCGGTGACACGGGGTGGGGCGGGGTTTCCCGGGAAGCAGCAGGAGAGCTAGGTCCTCCGATGCCGCTAGTCGAGGTGACGATTGAGGCGGCGTCACGGGCGACGGCGTTTGTCGTTCCTAATGGCCCGGACAGTTCCCGATTCTCCGGAACGATGTCGTGCGACAGCCTTTTCGGATGGTTCAAGGCCTATCGGTCGACTCCTGCTCGGTGGAGTGTATACAGACGGGTTCGGTCGTGACGTACGTGTTGACTTGCTCGAGGTTCTTACCACAAGGCCCGGGAGCGCTTCGGTATCAAGGGGGGGCTGCCCTGCCAACTCAGGGTCGGGCGTCGGGCGGTCCTCGCCGCCGCCGTAAGCGGGCCGCCGTGGCTGGGCCGCCGCCGAGGTCCTGACCCAGCTCGACCAAAGCGCGCCCCCTGGCGCCGACGATGGTCGCGGACAGGGAGTCGTGGGTGCGTGGCGGGTGCTCGCCGCCTAGGCGTACCGACCAGGATCACGCTGGCCTTCATCCGGGCCTGCCCCCACCTGCCAGTCGCCCCGTGGCGAGAGCACGTACGTATCGAACAGATCGCGACGCTCCCTGCACGGTCTCACGCCGCGCTCGCGCTGTAACCGTTTGTCGAACGCGGCGTACGCCGCCACCGCGTCGGCACGGTTCCCCGCGCCCCTGAGCACAAGGACGACGTCTCGCATCACGGTTTCATCCCAGGGCTCGAGGGCAACCACCCAGTGGGCCAGACGAATCGCCTCAAGCGCCCTGCCCTCCAACAGCGCGGTCACCGCCGCCGATCTGCCGGCCTCCGTGGCGAGCCGCCAGAGCCTGGCCCGCTCCCGCTCCGCCCAGTCCTCGAACTCTCGTGCCCGCGCGTGCAATCCGTGCAGGAAACCACCCTGGTACAGCTCGACCGCCTCGGGGCGGGGCGCCATTGTCCTGACCTCCAACAAGCACGTCCGGGACTGGCCCGAGATCTTCGCGGGGGACGAGATCCTCACGACCGCCATTCTCGACCGGCTGCTGCACCACGTGGCGATCGTCCACATCGACGGCCGGAGCTACCGGCTGCGCGAGCTCGACGCCCTGCTCAGTCCGCCGACGGAGGCCGCGGCCGCGGCGAGCTGACGGTTTTCCTCACCGACCGCGCGCGTCAGCGCCTCGCTGAGCCACGATCGACACCCCGGACGGGGGACGACACCCCCCAGAAAGGAGAACCAGACCCAAAACGACTTGAACCGCCAGGTGTGTGCTTGCACAGCGGCACCTGGCAGGCGAGCTGGCGCTACCGGATCTACGGCGTGGTGCTCGACTCGGCGGGCGCAGACCCGGTGGCGGTGCGCTACCGCTGGACCGGGCTGGAATTCAATCAAGAGACCGGGCTCCATTGCGTCCGGGCGCGCTATTACGATCCCGCGCTCCAGCGGTTCATTCAGGAGGACCCGATCGGCTACGCGGGCGGGCTGAATCTGTACGGGTACGGCGACGGGAATCCGACGAACGGCCGCGACCCCGACGGGCTGATGGCGACGGTCGACCGCTGGGGCCCCGATCCGAGCGATTCCTGCAAGCTGCATCTCGAGGCCTGCGGTGGGGACGGGGGCGGAGGACGGTGGAGGCGCGGCGCGGCGTGGGAGGCTTGGACGGACATGGGCGGTGCCATCGGGTTCGCCATTCTCACGACCTTCGAGCGGAACTGCACCGGCGATCTGGAATTCACGTCCGACGAGGAGGAGAGGGTCTACCTGGAGTTGAAGAGGAAGGCGTATGAGACTGGGAGTAGCCCGCTTCAGGATATGCTCGAGGCCGGGGGTCCCGAGGGCGCTGGTGGCTGCCGCGGTGGGTGGAGGCGAGGCAGGTGCTGCGGGAACCGGCCAAGTAACCGGCCAGAAAAGACGAGATCAATACTGATCTGTGCGTGCTAAGTGTCATATTGACAATTACATCACACAATTGTTATGTTGCCAATCAACCGGCCAACAATTCCAATCCCATGCCGATTGCCGCTCTCGAGCCGATGCTCCCCGATGTGGAAGCCCTGCGGGACCGGGCCGCGGGCGTCGCCCGAGCCGCCGGCGCCCTCGGGCGTCACCTGCATCCCGCCACGCTCGGGGCCGTGACGGAACTGCTCCGGACGATCAACTGCTACTACTCCAACCTGATCGAGGGACACGACACCCACCCGGTGGAGATCGAGCGCGCGCTCGCGGCTGACTACGCCCGCGATCCGGCCAAGCGAAATCTCCAGATCGAGGCACGGGCTCACATCGAAGTCCAGCGACTCATCGAACAGCGCCTCGACTCGGAGGGGGGCGCGAACGTCTGCGACCCCGAGTTCTTGCGATGGATCCACGAGGAGTTCTACCGCCGTCTGCCCCCCGATCTGCGCATCGTGCGTCACCCCACGGGTGACCGAGACGTAGAAGTGCAGCCGGGAGCCCTCCGGACGTTTGACGTCCAGGTGGGCCGCCACCTCGCTCCACCGTGGCGCGACCTCGACGCGTTGCTGGCCAGGTTTGCCGTTGTCTACGACCCAAGGCACTTCGCACGCAACGGCGCCCAGCCCGGGCGCGAGACGTTCGACGAGGCCCGCGGGCTCGTCGCGCTCGGCGCGGCACACCACCGCCTCCTCTGGATCCACCCCTTCGGCGACGGCAACGGTCGCGTCGCCCGCCTCATGACCGATGCGTACCTGCGGCGTCTCCGCCTGGGCGGCCACGGTCTGTGGACGGTTTCTCGCGGTCTGGCCCGCGACACCGACCGCTACCGGGCGGCCCTCGCGGCGGCTGACGCGGAACGGTGGAACGACTATGACGGCCGGGGGCCGCGCTCGGCGCAGGCCCTCCATGCGTTCTGCGAGTTCTTCCTCGACGTGTGCGCGGATCAGATCGGATACATGGGCGGGCTCCTGGCGCTCGACGCGCTGCTCGAGCGCGTGACGGCGTACGGCCGGGCGCGAGAGTCGGGTGCGGTGCAGGGCACGACGGGCGCTCGCAGCGCCGGACCGCGGATGGGTGTGGGGCGGGGGCGGCCGCCCGTGCACTTCCGTGCGGAGGCCACCCGGTTGCTCCGCGCGCTCGTGGCGCAGGGGCCGATCCAGCGCGGTGAGGTACGGTCCATTACCGGGGCGTCCGAACGCACGGCCCGACGCGTGGTGCAGGAGCTCTCGGCCGAGGGCTTCGTGGTGTCCGCGAGCCACCGGGCGAGGCTCGAGCTGCGCTTCCCGGCGCATGCGGCGCCATACCTCTTCCCGGGCCTCTATGGGCCACCGGTGTCGTAGCGTGATCCCAACGCCCGGGAGTGTCTCGCAGTGTTCAAGCTGAAGCGGCCGGTGGGTCAGTTCAGCAACAGAAGCGGAGCCGGGACTGAGTTGCGCGGGAGGGAACGAGGCACCCCTCTCACTCCACCTTCTTCTCGAACACCTTCGCCTCGATGAACAGGTTGAAGAGGTCGCGGGAACGTCGAGCATCCGTAGCGTGGCTCACCGGCTCCCGGCGCGCCGGCGGGTTTCCAGCAGGGCGTCGACGAGCTTGAGCACGGCGCGGCGATCGGCAGCAGGCAGGGCGTCGACCTTCTTTAGCCGCTTCAGGAGCCGGGCCGTCTTCGGCGAGGTGCCGTCTTTGAAGGGCTTCACCCCGAGCAGTTTGTCGGTCGAGACGCGGAGCCCTGCGCCAGGTGCACGAGCACGGCGCCGGGGGGCTGGGCGTCGTCGCGGCAACGTTCCTCCTTAGCTGCTGAAGCAGCTGCGGCTGAAGCCGCCGAGCGGGCGGGCGCGTGATCGATCGTGTGTCGGGCGCGCGGCCCCTGCGGCGGCCGGGCTGGCCTCCCTCGCTGTGCTCAGGATCGCGCCCTTCCCCTCGCTCACGCTCGGTCCCCATAATGGGCCCATTATCCGCACTGGCCCTCGGCCGCCCGGCCGCTCGGGCTAAAGCCTTAATTAACAGAACGAAGTTCTGTTAACCTGAATCCGGCGTGAAAACTGGTTGGTGGGGGCTGGGAGGGCAAAGGTTGTGGTTCAGGGAAGGGTGAAGCGGGCGATGCGGCGGAGCGTCTCTTGGAAGATTTCCTGGTGCGGA
>Ga0187893_10014253_pt1 | contig 10881 bp, 7 predicted proteins | sample MA1701074metaG_FD_139574 | JGI IMG/M metagenome (GOLD analysis project Ga0187893, IMG submission 139574) | White microbial mat communities from a basaltic lava cave in the Kipuka Kanohina Cave System on the Island of Hawaii, USA - MA170107-4 metaG ...
CGCGCCCGCCATCGCCTCGGCGAACTTCTCCTTCAGGATCTGCGTGTAGAGCAGCTGCTTCGAGTACTCCCACTCGTAGAGCGCCTTCGCCTCGTCGAGGCCTTCGTAACACTGCAGCCGGATCATCGGGCGGCCGGTCGCCTTCGCGACCACTTTCGCGAGCTCGGTCTTGCCGACGCCCGCGGGCCCTTCTACGAGCACCGGCTTGCCGAGCTTGGTCGCGAGGTAGACGACCGTCGCGATGTTCTTTCCGCAGACATAGCCCTGGCCGTTCAGCTGGCGGATCACGTCGTCGACCGAAGCGAACATGAGGCTCCTCTCGTTTCCCGCTCCCGCTCGCGGTCAACTCATTAGGTGGAGAACGTGGCCCAGCTTCTCCTTCTTGGTGCGGAGATACTGGAGGTTGCGTTCGTTGGGCGTGATCTCGAGCGGCACGCGTTCGACGATCGAGAGCCCGTAGCCCTCGATGCCCGCGCGTTTGCCCGGGTTGTTCGTGATGATGCGCATCTTGCGCACACCGAGGTCGTGCAGGATCTGCGCGCCGACACCGTAGTCGCGCAGGTCGGCCGCGAAGCCGAGCCGCTCGTTCGCCTGCACGGTGTCGAGGCCCTCGCGGTCCTGCAGTCCGTAGGCCTTGATCTTGTTCTTGAGCCCGATGCCGCGGCCTTCTTGGCGCATGTAGAGAATCACGCCCTTGCCTTCGGCCTCGATCAGCTTCATCGCGGCCTCGAGCTGCTCGCCGCAGTCGCAGCGCAGCGAGCCGAACGAGTCGCCGGTGAGGCACTCGCTGTGCACGCGCACGAGCACCTCGTCCTCGGGGCTGATCGCGCCCTTCACGAGCGCGACGTGGTCGATGTGATCGATGTCGTTCTCGTAGACGATCGCGCGGAACTCGCCGCCCCACTTCGTCGGCAGCCCGCAGTCGCCCGAAGCGCGCACCAGCTTCTCGTTGCGCAGCCGGTACTCGATCAGGTCCGCGATCGTCGCGATCTTGAGTCCGTGCTTGCGCGCGAACTTCACGAGATCGGGCATGCGCGCCATCGTGCCGTCGTCGTTCATGATCTCGCAGATCACGCCGGAGGGAGCGCGGCCCGCGAGCCGCGCGAGGTCGACCGCGCCTTCGGTTTGGCCGGCGCGGCGCAAGACGCCGCCGGCGCGGGCGCGCAGCGGAAACACGTGGCCCGGGCGCACGATGTCTTGCGGGCGCGCATCGGGGCGAATCGCGGTCAGGATCGTGTGCGCGCGGTCGTGCGCCGAGATGCCCGTGGTGACGCCCTCGCGCGCCTCGATCGAGATCGTGAACGCGGTGCCGAAGCCCGAAGAGTTCTCGTTCTCGGGCACCATCATGCCGAGCCGCAGCTTCTCGAGCTGGTCGCCCATCATCGGCAGGCAGATCAGGCCGCGCCCGTGCATCGCCATGAAGTTGATCGCTTCGGGCGTGACCGCGTCGGCGCCCATGCACAGGTCGCCCTCGTTCTCGCGATCCTCGTCGTCGACGAGGATGATCATGCGGCCGGCCTTGATCTCCGCGATCGCTGCCGGGATCGAGACGACGACGTCGGCCGGGGAGCCATGCAACGCGACGGCAGGCTTCGGGAGGGAGTCGGTCATGCGCTCTCGTTCGATCCGCCCGCAGTACGGACCGGCAACTCCTGCGCAGTTCCGTCTCGCAGCGGGTTCGGAGCGACCGTAATCACACGCTCCGAAGCCGGGACGAAAGCCACGCTAGCGCCGTGGGTTGGGCGCCGCTACGCCCCGAGGCGCTTGAGGACGCCCTTCAGGAAGTCGGACTCGCTGACGCCGAACTTGTCCTGGAACTGGTGCTTCGCGTTCAGCTGCCGGTAGGTGAGCCGCAGCAGCTCGCGGAAGGTTTCGATCACGCCCTCGCCGCGCGTCGCGACGCCGGGGAAGGTCGGAATGTCGCCCCACGCCGCCTTGATCTCTTCGAGCGGCTTCACGTCGGGCAGATCGCGCTTGTTGAACTGCACGACCTTCGGCATCGCGGCGAAGTCGAGGCCGTTGGACTTGAGGTTCGCCTCCATGTCGCGCCAGGAGTAAGCGTTCGCGCCCGCGGAGGTGCGCTGCGAGTCGGCGACGAACACGACGCCGTCGGCTCCGGAGAGCACGACCTTGCGCGTCGACTTGTGCATCACCTGCCCGGGCACCGTGAATAGCTTCAGCTTCACGGCGAAGCCGTTCGCTGTGCCGAACTGCACCGGCAGGAAGTCGAAGTAGAGCGTGCGGTCGTCGGCGGTGTCGAGCGTGACCATCTTCCCGCGCGCGCCGGGATCGAGCAGCTCGTGGAGCTTCTGGAGGTTCGTCGTCTTCCCGGACAGGGCAGGTCCGTAGTAGACGAACTTCAGGACGATCTCGCGCCCTGCCATGTTGATCTGCACCATCGCCCCGGCCTCTCTGCCTTCCGCAGCCCGCACGCGAGACGCCCCTGTGCGGCGGCGCTTCGGTGCCCCAGCGCACACTGCATCGGCAGCCGCCCGGCGGACGTTGAGAGAGAACTACGGCACGCTGCCGTCACTTCTGCGCAGGAAGCCGGCAAGAAGCGCTCGGGCAGCGGCGGCGGGCGTGAGGCGCTGCTCTTCGACGTCGGCCTCGAGGCGCGGAATCGCCTGCGCCACCTCGGGATTCTCCCGCAGCGCGCGCTGCAGGCCCTCCTCGACGAGGCTCCACATCCACTCGCGCGCCTGGCTGCGCCGGCGCTGCTCGAGCGCGCCGCTCTTCGCGAGCAGCTCGCGCTGCTGGAGCGCGATCCGCCAGAGCTCGCCGACGCCCTCGCCGGTGAGCGCGCTCGCCGCGAGCGCGAGCGGCTTCCAGCCGCTCGCCGCGGGCCGCAGCAGCGAGAGCGCCTGCTCGTGCTCGTGCTTCGTGCGCAGCGCCGCGGCGCGCAGCTCGCCGTCGCACTTGTTCACGACCAATGCGTCGGCGAGCTCGAGCACACCGCGCTTGATGCCCTGCAGGCCGTCGCCCGCCGCCGGTTGCAGCAGCACCGCGAAGAAGTCGACCATCGAGCGCACTGCGATCTCGCTCTGGCCGATGCCGACGGTCTCGATCACGACCACGTCGAAGCCCGCCGCCTCGCACAGCAGCATCACCTCGCGCGTGCGGTGCGCGACGCCGCCGAGCGCGCCGCCGCTCGGCGAGGGGCGAATGAACGCGCGCTCCTCGAGCGCGAGCCGCTCCATGCGCGTCTTGTCGCCGAGGATGCTGCCGCCGCTGACCGGGCTCGACGGGTCGACCGCGAGCACCGCGACGCGCTTGCCCGTGCCGATCACGTGCAGCCCGAACGCCTCGATGAAGCTGCTCTTGCCGACGCCCGGCGGGCCAGTGATGCCGATGCGCACCGCGCCGCCCGCGTGACTCACCAATGCGCCGAGAATCTCCTGCCCGACACGCTGGTGATCCGCGCGCGTGCTCTCGATCAGCGTGATCGCGCGCGCGATCGCGCGGCGGTCGCCGGCGCGGATCGCCGCGCAATAATCACTCGCGCTCTCGAGGCGCTGCGCGGCCGCGCTCTCGCTCACGCCGCGCGCCGCGAGCGAATCGCGTGCAGCACCTCGCGTGCGGCGCGCGGCACCGCGGTGCCGGGCCCGAAGATCGCCGCCGCGCCGTGCTCGCGCAGATACCCGTAGTCCTGCGGCGGGATGATTCCGCCGACGATGACGACCACGTCCTGCGCGCCGCGCTTGCGCAGCGCCGCGACGAGCTCCGGCACGAGCGTCTTGTGTCCGCCGGCCTGGCTCGAGACGCCGATCGCGTGCACGTCGGCGTCGATCGCTTGCTGCGCCGCCTCGTCGGGCGTCTGGAACAGCGGCCCGACGTCGACGTCGAAGCCCAGATCCGCGAATGCCGTCGCGATCACCTTGATGCCGCGGTCGTGGCCGTCCTGGCCGAGCTTCACGACGAGCATGCGCGGGCGCCGGCCCTCGCCCTTCGCGAAGCGCTCGACGTCGGCGCGCGCGGACTCGAACTCGTCGTCGCCGCGGTACATGCCGGCGTATACGCCGGACACCGAGCGGATCTCCGCGCGATGGCGCCCATAGACCGCCTCGAGCGCCGCCGAGATCTCGCCGACGCTCGCGCGTGCGCGCGCAGCCTCGATCGCGGCTTCGAGCAGGTTGCCCGCGCCGCTGCGCGCGAGCTCGCCGAGCTTCGCGAGCGCCGCTTCCACGTGCTTCGCGTCGCGCCGAGTGCGGATCGCGCCGAGGCGCCGGATCTGCGCGTCGCGCACCGCGCTGTTGTCGATCTCGCGCACCTCGATCGTCGGCTCTTCCTTCAGCCGATACTTGTTGACGCCGACGATCGTGTCCTCGCCACTGTCGATGCGCGCCTGGCGCCGCGTCGCGGCCTCCTCGATGCGCAGCTTCGGCAGCCCGGCGACGATCGCCTTCGTCATGCCGCCCATCCCCTCGACCTCGTCGATCAGTCGGTTCGCGGCCTGATAAACGCTCTCGGTCAGCGACTCCATGAAGTAAGAGCCGCCCCACGGATCGATCACCGCGGGAATCCCGGACTCTTCCTGCAAGATCAGCTGGGTGTTGCGCGCGACGCGCGCAGCCGTGTCGGTCGGCAGCGAGACCGCCTCGTCGTAGCCATTCGTGTGCAGCGACTGCGTGCCGCCGAACACCGCCGCCATCGCCTCGATCGTGGTCCGGATGATGTTGTTCATCGGATCCTGCTCGGTGAGGCTCGCGCCCGACGTCTGGCTGTGCGTGCGCAGCATCAGCGAGTCGGGCTTCTTCGGCGCGAACTCTCGCTGCATGCGTTCGGCCCAGATGCGGCGCGCGGCGCGCATCTTCGCGATCTCGAAATAGAAGTTCATGCCGATGCACCAGAAGAACGAGAGCCGGCCCGCGAACGCGTCGACGTCGAGCCCCTTCGAGCGAGCCGCGCGCACGTACTCGAGCCCGTCGGCGATGGTGAACGCGAGCTCCTGCACCGTCGTCGCACCGGCCTCCTGCATGTGGTAGCCGCTGATCGAGATCGAGTTGAACTTCGGCATGCGCGTCGCGGTGTACGCGATGATGTCCGCGACGATGCGCATGCTCGGCTCGGGCGGATATATATAGGTGTTACGGACCATGAACTCTTTGAGGATGTCGTTCTGAATGGTCCCGGCGAGCTTCTCCTGCGCGACGCCCTGCTCTTCGCCGGCGACGACGAAGCACGCGAGCACCGGCAGCACGGCGCCGTTCATCGTCATCGAGACGGTCACCTGCTCGAGCGGAATGCCGTCGAACAGGATCTTCATGTCCTCGACGGAGTCGATCGCGACGCCGGCCTTGCCGACGTCGCCGGTCACGCGCGGGTGGTCCGAGTCGTAGCCGCGGTGCGTCGCGAGATCGAACGCGACCGAGAGGCCCTGCTGGCCGGCCGCGAGGTTCGCCTTGTAGAACGCGTTCGACTCTTCGGCGGTCGAGAAACCTGCGTACTGGCGGATCGTCCACGCGCGGTTCGCGTACATCGTCGCGCGCGGGCCGCGCAGGAACGGGAACATGCCCGGCAGCGTGTTCGTGTGCGCGAGCGCGTCGAGATCCTCGGCGGTGTAGAGAGCCTTCACCGCGATGCCGTCCGCGCTGGTCGCCGTCAGCGTGTCCGCGCTCGCGCCGCGCAGCTCCTTGGCCGCGAGGGCCTTCCACGTTTCGAGGTCCGACATCGTCTCTCTCCTGCTCGGGTCGCGGGCGCTCGCGCGCTCCGCGCCGACTGCGCTTCTGGCAGCTTCCCTGATTACATCGACCGGCGGTAGCTCCCTCCGACGTCGAACAGCGCGTGCGTGATCTGCCCGAGGCTCGCGCTCTTCACGGTCTGCATCAGCTCCTCGAACACGTTGCCGCCGCTGCGGGCGACCTCGCGCAGCTTCGCGAGCGCACGCGGCGCGTCCTCGGCGTGCCGCGCGTGGAAGGAGCGCAGCGCGGCGAGCTGGCGCTGCTTCTCGTCGTCGCTCGCGCGCTGCAGCGCGACCGGCCGCTGCGACTTCTCGGGATGCGGATTCTCGAACGTGTTGACGCCGATGATCGGCAGCTCGCCGGAGTGCTTTTTCGCCTCGTAGTACAGGCTCTCGTCCTGAATCTTGCCGCGCTGATAGTGGGTCTCCATCGCGCCGAGCACGCCGCCGCGCTGCGCGAGCCGCTCGAACTCTTCGAGCACCGCTTCCTCGACCGCGTCGGTCAGCCACTCGATCGCGTAGCTGCCCTGCAGCGCATTTTCGCTGCGCGCGATGCCGAGCTCGCGGTTGATCACGAGCTGGATCGCGAGCGCGCGCCGCACCGACTCCTCGGTCGGCGTCGTCACCGCCTCGTCGTACGCGTTCGTGTGCAGCGAGTTGCAGTGATCCTGGATCGCGGTGAGCGCCTGCAGCGTCGTGCGGATGTCGTTGAACGCCATCTCCTGCGCGTGCAGCGAACGGCCCGAGGTCTGGATGTGGTACTTCAGCTTCTGGCTGCGCTCGTCGCCGCCGTAGACGTCGCGCAGCGCGATCGCCCAAATGCGCCGCGCGACGCGGCCGATCACGTTGTACTCGGCGTCGAGCCCGTTGCTGAAGAAGAACGAGAAGTTCGGCGCGAAGTCGTCCACGCGCATGCCGCGCGCGCGATACGCCTCTACGTACGTGAAGCCATTCGCGAGCGTGAATGCGAGCTGCGTGATCGGGTTCGCGCCCGCTTCCGCGATGTGGTAGCCCGAGATCGACACCGAGTAGAAGTTCCGCACCTTGTTGCGGACGAAGTACTCCTGAATGTCGCCCATCACCTTCAGCGAGAAGTCCGTCGAGAAGATGCAGGTGTTCTGCGCCTGATCCTCCTTCAGGATGTCCGCCTGCACGGTGCCGCGAACGCGCGAGAGCACGTCGGCCTCGATGCGGGCGTAGGTCGCCGCGTCGACCGCCTCGTCGCCGCGGATTCCGAGCAGCCCGATGCCGAGGCCGTCGTGCCCGTTCGGCAACGCGCCCTGATAAGTCGCTAGCCCGCGCGCGGCGAACTTCGCGCGCACTGCGTCGAGCTCGCCGCGCTCGCGCAGGTGCTGCTCCACGCGCTGATCGATCGCGGCGTTCAGGAAGAACGCGAGGATCGTCGGCGCCGGGCCGTTGATCGTCATCGAGACCGAGGTCGCCGGATCGCACAGGTCGAAGCCCGAGTAGAGCTTCTTCGCGTCGTCGACCGTGCAGACCGAGACGCCCGAGGTGCCGACCTTGCCGTAGATGTCGGGCCGCTCGTCGGGATCGCGGCCGTAGAGCGTCACGCTGTCGAACGCGGTCGACAGCCGGTTCGCCGGCTGCGCGGCGGCGAGCACGTGGAAGCGCCGGTTCGTGCGCTCGGGCTCGCCCTCGCCCGCGAACATGCGCGCCGGCTCCTCCTCCGGTCGTTTGAACGGGAACACGCCGGCCGTGTACGGGAACTCGCCGGGCAGATTCTCCTGGCGCAGGAAGCGCGCGAGCGCGCCGGCGTCGGTCTCGCGGGGCACCGCGACGCGCGGCAGCTTCGTCCCCGACAGCGTCGTCACGGTGTTCTCGACCTCGATCGCGCGACCGCGCACCGCGTAGTGCTGGCGGTCGGCCTCGTAGCGCGCGCGGCGCGCGGGCCACTCCGCGAGCGCGCCCTTCAGCTCCGGCTCGAGCTCCGCATCGCGCGCGGCCGCCTTCGCAGCGAGCGCGTCGCGCAGTGGCGGCGGGGCGTCCGCGAGCTCGCGCGCAGAGTCGCGCAGCGCCTGCGCCGCGTGCGCGGCCGCGGCGAGCTGCTCGCTGCGCGCCTTGTAGCGGCGCACGGCCTGCGCGATCTCGTCGAGGTAGCGCTCGCGACCGCTCGGCACGAGCGGAGGCGGCGACGCGATCGGCACGTGCGCCGCCGACGTGCGCGCCGGGAACGCTCCGCCGAGCGCTTCGAGCCTGGCCCGCAGCGCCGCAAACAGACGCTCGACGCCGGGATCGTCCCACTGGCTCGCGACGGTCGCGAACACCGGCAGCGCGTCGTCCGCGCTCGCTGCGTCTGGGTGATTGCGCCGCCACTGCTTGCGCACGTCGCGCAGCGCGTCGGCCGCGCCGCGCCGGTCCGACTTGTTGAGCACGACGACGTCGGCGAGCTCGAGCATGTCGATCTTCTCGAGCTGCGACGGCGCGCCGTACTCGGGCGTCATCACGTAGACGGCGGCGTCCGCGAGGTCGACGATCTCGCTGTCGCTCTGCCCGATGCCGGCGGTCTCGACCAGCACGAGGTCGAAGCCGGCGGCCTTCAGCACGAGCACCGCGTCCTGCACCGCCTGCGAGAGCGCGAGGTGCGCCTGGCGCGTCGCGAGCGAGCGCACGAACACGCGCTCGCCGTGCACGGAGTTCATCCGAATGCGGTCGCCGAGCAGCGCGCCGCCCGAGCGCCGGCGCGTCGGGTCGACCAATAACAAGCCGACACGACGCTCCGGGTAGTCGAGCCGGAAGCGGCGCACGAGCTCGTCTACGACGCTCGACTTCCCGGCGCCGCCGGGGCCGGTGAAGCCGAGCACCGGCACGGGCTTCGTGGCCGCCTGCGCGCGCAGCGCCGCGCGCAGCTTTTCCGCCGGCGCGAGCGCATCCGCCGCCGCCGCCTCGAACCACGTGATCGCGCGCGCCACCGCGAGGGAGTCGCCGCCGGCCAGCGCACTCGCTTCGACGGCGCGCGGCGGCAACGCGTGCTGCCGGCACTCGTCCAGCATCGCGCCGATCATTCCGGCGAGGCCGAGCGCGCGGCCGTCCTCGGGCGAGAAAATCCGCGCGACGCCGTAGGCCTGCAGCTCCGCGATCTCCTCGGGGACGATCGTGCCGCCGCCGCCGCCGTAGACGCGCACGTGGCCGGCGCCGAGCGCGCGCAGCCGGTCGACCAGGTACTCGAAGAACTCGACGTGACCGCCCTGATAGCTCGAGATCGCAACGGCCTGTGCGTCCTCGTGGAGCGCCGCCTCGACGATCTCGTCTACCGAGCGGTCGTGACCGAGATGGATCACCTCGGCGCCCTGCTGCTGCAGCAAGCGGCGCATGATGTTGATCGCGGCGTCGTGGCCGTCGAACAGCGACGCCGCGGTGACGACGCGGATGCGCTGCGGCGCGCGATGCAGCGGCGTGACGTTCGCGGCGGCGGTCATGCGTTCTCCTTCCGCGCCGGCGGCGACGCGAGCTGCGCCTCCACACGCTCCGCGACGTGGTCGCGGTACTTGCTGATCTCGTCGCGCAGGTCGCCGAGCTCGGCGATGCGGCGGTCGAGCTCGGCGAGCCGGCGGCCGAGCAGCGCGTCGAGCCGCGCGAGCATCGCGCGCGTCGAGCCCTCGAGCGCATGCACGAGGTTCAGCTCCTTGATCTCCTCGAGCGTGAGCCCGAGCGCCTTCAGCCGCGTGATGAAGCGCAAGCGCTGCAGCTCGTCCTCGCCGTACACGCGGCGCGCGCCGGCCTTGCGGCGCACGCCGGGGAGCAGGCCGAGCTCCTCGTAGTACCGGACCGTGCGCGTCGAGACGTCGAGTCGCGCGCAAACCTCGGAGATCGAGAGCTCGGCGCTCGGGGCATGCTTCACGGCGTCACCTCAGCCAGTTGACGTGAACTGGCAAACCGTATCGCCACGGACACAGCCTGGCCATAGGAAAGAATGGGAGGCCCCGCGGGACGCAACTTTGCAGGGTCTGACCCCGCTCGGTGCCTTGCCCTCAGCTCGCCTTGCGCGCGCGCCCTCCGAGGACGGCGCGATACACGCGGCCGGGCAGCGGTCGCTTCAGCACGTCGCGCGCCATCCAGTCGGTCACGTCGACGAGCGCGTCGAGATTGACGCCTGTGCGCACCCCGGCGCGTTCGAACAGGTCGACGACGTCCTCGGTCGCCACGTTGCCGGACGCACCGGGCGCGTACGGGCAGCCGCCGAGCCCGCCCAGCGACGAGTCGAACGCGCGCACGCCCTCCTCGTAGCCGGCCTGCACGTTCGCGAGCGCTCGGCCGTAGGTGTCGTGGAAGTGCAGCGCAACGCACGCGAGCGAGATCTCGCCCGCGAGCGCGCGCACGAGCTCGCGCACCTGCCCCGGCACACCGACGCCGATCGTGTCGCCGAACGAGATCTCGTCCGCGCCGAGCTCGAGCAGCTGCTGGGTCACGCGCATCACCTGCGCGACCGGCACGTCGCCCTCGAACGGGCAGCCGCACACGGTCGAGAGGTAACAGCGCAGCAGGCGGCCATCGGCCTTGACCCGCTCGACGACCGGTCGGAAGCGATCGAGATGCTCCGCAATCGAGCGGTTGACGTTGCTCTTGTTATGGGACTCGCTGGCCGACGCGAAGAACGCGACCACGTCGAACGGCGACTTCGCGAAGCGTTCGTAGCCGGCGAGGTTCGGCACGAGCGCCATGTACGAGACGCCGGCGCGACGCTCGAGCCGCGCGGCGAGCTCGTCGGCATCGGCGAGCTGCGGGATCCACTGCGGCGAGACGAAGCTGGTCGCGTCCATCGACTGGATCCCGGCGTCCGCGAGCCGGCCGAGCAGCTCGAGCTTGATCGCCGTGGGGACGACGTCGGCCTCGTTCTGGAGGCCGTCGCGGGCGCCCGCTTCATGGATTCGAACATCGCTCATGCGTCACCTCGACATGCCAGCGGCGCGCGAGATCGCTCTCGCGCGCCGCAGCTTAGATCTCGAGGCGAGGGGTTCGCTCAGACCCCGACGACGAAGCTCACGCTCGTCGTCCCGCTGCCGCCGATGTTCAGCGTCTGGAAGTTCCTCGCGCCTTCCACCTGATAAGCGCCGGCCTGGCCCGTCACCTGGTGGTGCGCGTCGAGCAGCTGGCGCACGCCGGTCGCGCCGACCGGGTGGCCCGCGCCGATCAGCCCGCCGCTCGGGTTGATCGGGTGCTTGCCGTCGATCTCGAGCCAGCCCGCC
>Ga0187893_10014254_pt1 | contig 10881 bp, 4 predicted proteins | sample MA1701074metaG_FD_139574 | JGI IMG/M metagenome (GOLD analysis project Ga0187893, IMG submission 139574) | White microbial mat communities from a basaltic lava cave in the Kipuka Kanohina Cave System on the Island of Hawaii, USA - MA170107-4 metaG ...
CGCTCGGCCACGAGCTTCTTCAGCTTCGCGTTCTCCGACTCGAGCTGGCGCAGCCGCTTCACGTCCACCGGCTCGAGCTCGCCGAAGCGCTTGCGCCAGGCGTAGATCGTCTGGTCGCTGATGCCGTAGCGCTTGGCGACCTCCGGCACCGGCGCGCGATTCGCCTCGCGCAGGATCTTCACCATCTGCTCTTCGCTGAACCGGCTCTTCTTCACGGGGGCTTCCTTTCGTCGGAAGCCATTCTCCCAGGAATCAGCCGGTCCGAGAAACCCCGATCAGGTCACGGGCTCGTCGCGCTCGGCTCGAATGCTCGATCAGGCCGGCGGCGCATTCGGCACGATGCCAGGCCAGCCAGCGGCCGTTCGAACACGGGTGCTAATCGCGCGGCGTCCGCCAAGCTAGACCCCATCCGCTCGGCCAGCGCTGGACGAGTGAGATGTGTCAGCGCGGCGTTATTCGCGTCTCGATGTCCACTTCCCGTAACCGACAGCAAACAGGCCAACGCAAAACGCGACTGTGAGACCAAAAAAGTTCAACTGCCCCCAAACGACCAGAGTAGCGGCCCCGTAAAGAGCCGGTAGCACTGCCGCCTTGACGACGAATACCGCCACCGTTCGCACCGCCTGCACGTATTAACTCCGGCTAAGGGCAGGCTTCTCCGTTCCTGATTTCGCAACCTGCCTCCTTCTTTGCAGCGCCAGAAATTGCTCTCCTGACCACGCCCGTGACAGCTCTGCCCGCGTTAGTAGAGAGCGCTGGCACTGCACCTTGCGTGAGAGCTCGTTCAGCCGCACTGAGTGCGACGTGCAGCCCGCCTCCAACTACCGCACCGACCGCTGCTGCCTCGGGGACGCCATCGCCCAGGTCCCTGTCGTTCACCGCGTTAGACGCGGCACGCGCACCGGCGCTAGTCGCTCCTTGGACTGCGCCCGCCCCTGCAACCTGGGCGACGACTTGGGCAACCACGCCCCCGCCCTTCTCCGCCACGAATCTGCCAGCAGCCGCTGCCACCTTGCCAGTACCGAACGCACCGACAGCTCCTGCGGCCGCCGAAATGCCGACATCCGCAACGTGCGAACCCGCGGCGTCCACCGCTCCTTGAGCGCTGGATGCTGCGCCGCTGAAATCGCCACGTACAAGCTGCCCGGCCGCACGAGCGATCGCCCCGCCCGCCCGTGCGTAGTCCGCCCTCACGTTGGGATCACGGATCTGAAACGCGAGCTCAACTCCACGACCAACCAAGGCGCCGATGCACGGTGGTCCACATTCTCCCGAGGGATCTGTCTTGCTGACTGGGTCGTTTCCGACGTAGGCGTAAAGGTGGAGGTCCTCGTCGCTACCGATTGGGTCAGTCTGGAGGAAACGCCCACGGCTGGGGGAATAGTATCGAGCGCGGAGATAGTAGAGACCTGTTTCGAAGTCGATGCGTCTCCCAGTAAAACGGAATGAGTTCGTGGAGCTCAGATCGGTAGGCGTCCAACCGAGCGATTCGCCATAGGGTCCATAGTGGTAGGCATCCATCAGGACGCCGTTCTGTTGAGCGAGAGTAGTGACCGAGCTCTGCCAGTTGGAGAGATAGAAGCAGCGCCCGCCCCCCGCACAACCGGCGTCGATCATTACAACGCGGTCGTCCACACCCGACCCGTATCCGAACTTTCGCAAGACAACGTTGCCAGCGTTGCGCTCCTCGATCTCCTCTCGGGCATCTGACGCGAACTTTGTCATAATCCCGTTGACGACTTTCGACCGGCGCCTACCGAGCGGGTCGTACTCGTACGTCGCGGTCATTCCCGTCCCACTCGATAACCCGCGGTCGACCAAGCTTCGCGCGCGGGTGTCACGGGCGCGGCAAAAGGAACGCAGATGACAAAGTTTGGTCACTACGAGCCTGGCGATAGGCCAGCTATCGGGAGACCGTCGCGAAGCAACAGAGCAGGCGACCCTCCAGGCTTTCGCCTTGGACGAGGATTGAGTAGTCGATATCTCGTTCTGACCACCCCACCGGGTAGTAGTCAACGACGATTACTCCCGACTGGCCCTTTGGCCAGAAAAACAACCGGTCGCGCAGTCCAACAGCCATGGCAAGGAGCGCAGCGCCGTTGACGATAGTCACGGCCCAAAGGCCCAGATACTCGTGCTCCTCCGCCCGTAGGTATCCTTCCCTGAAGGACAGCCGCGTCGAGAAGCAGTTCATGAGCTCCAACGCGGCGGTTTGGGAGATGTAGGCGGCTATTAGTCCCGTCGAGCTCTCGATCTCACTGCACACGCGGGGAGGGAAAGCCTCGACCTCACCTACAGGGGAGACACACTGTACCGGATCTGAAGACGTTTCAGACCTAACAATCCTCAAGAAGTCATGACCGTGCTCAGCAGCCGTAATCTCTCGCCTTCGCTCATCAGCAAGTGATCGGCGACGCCGAGCTAGCTGAGCGCGGTGGTCATCGCTACTCACCGAGTAATCCTCTATCGGCTACTCGCCGCATCCAGTTGTCTTTGGACAGAACGGCACACGCACCTTGCCCTCGTTCTCTACCCTAAGCCGCCCTGCCGGGTCGGTCTGTTGGCCGGGCTTCACATTTCCAGCCTCGACTGTGGGGATCCCCGCGTGTTCCCCCCTGACATCTCGTGTGACAGTTACAGCCTTCTGCTGAGTGCCTCCACCCGGGGCCGGGACGTCAAAGACCTGTTGCCTGCCGACTCCTTCGCCATCGATCTTTGGGCTCGCTTGCGAAGCCGCCTGCTGGCTCGTTGGTATTCCGGCCTGTCGCCTGGCTTCCCGGTTGGCTGCTCGCTGGCTTAGACCCTTGGCTCCCGGCGCGGCTGAAAGCCGTGGTCCTCGGATGCCGCCTCGCGGTCCGGCATTCTGCGCGGCATCACCGAGCATCCTCCCGGCAACCCGCCCCGCGGCGAACGCAGCGCTTCCCGCGTCGATTCCGGGAGGAGCCGGATCTCCCTCTCCGAACCAGGACTCTGCATTACCTTGCCCCGCCCCTGCAACGAAGTCATCAAAGGCATCCAGGCCCGTTGGATCAGCAGCATTAAGAGGATCGTTCGTCACGTACAGGTAGAGGTTGATATCGCTCCTATCGCCGATCGGGTCGGTCTGCAGAAATCTCCCGGCACGTGCCGAGTAGAACCGCGCGCGCAGGTAATAGAGGCCTGTCTCCGCATCCAGTCGTCGCCCCGTGTAGCGGAACGGGTTCCCGCTCGTCGCATCCGCTGGCGCCCAGCCCGCGCTCTCCCCGTACGGCCCGTAGTGATACGCCGCCTCGATCCCGCCGCTCTGCTCGATGAGTGTCGTTGCCGACCCCTGCCAGTTCTCGACGTAGAAGCACCGCCCGCCACCTGCACATGCGGAGTCGTACATCGCGATGCGATCGTCGATGCCCGACCCGTACGCGTACCGCCGTTGCACCGCGTTTGCCCCGTCGCGCTCCTCGATCTCCTCCACGTCCTCCGACGCGAACTTCGTGACGACCCCGTTGACCGTCTTCGCGCGCCGCCTCCCGAGTGGGTCGTACTCGTACGTCGCCGCCATCCCGGTGCCTGACGCTGCGCGCAGCCTGTTCTCCTCGTCGTACTCGAACGAGAGCGTTCCGTCGCTCGTGAGGTTCCCGTTCGCATCGTAAGCGAACGCGGCCGCATTCAAAGCCGATATCTGGTTCAGGCGATTCGCCGCATACGCGTCCGTCGTCGCCAGGGGCGGGCGCGAGAGGAACGCGCCGTCCGTCACCGCGAGGCTCGTGATCTGGCCCACCTGGTTGCGGCCCAGCGTGTACGTGACCGCCGCGGGGCCCGTGTGCGTGAGCATCGCGAGGTCGTCGTCGTCCTCGTAGGCGTACTCCATCGAGAGCGCGGCGTTGTTGAGTTTCGCGAGATCCCTCCGCGAGAGCGTGTCCCAGTCGTAGTCCGCGAGCTGGACACCGCCCTCGGCCACCGTGTCCATGCGGTTCAGCGCATCGTACGTGTACGTGACGGTCGTCCCGCCCGGGTACACGAGCGTCGTGCGATTGCCCGCGGCGTCGTAGCCGTAGTCGGTGGTCCCTGTTGGTGCGAGGTAGGAGTCCGTCACGAAGTCGACGCGGCCCGCGGCGTCGTAGCGGTGGCCGATCGTCTGGCCGTCGGCTGTGGCGTCGTACTTGCGGCCCGTGAGGTCGTAGGAGTTCGTGAGCGTGCGCGCGAAGTGGCCGAGCGAGTTCGCCGGCACGTTCCGTGTCGTCTCGCGGTTCAGGTCGTCGAACACGAAGCCGATCACGGCGCCTGAGCGGCTGCGCTTGCTCGTGATGTTCCCGCTCGGGTCGTAGCCGAGCTCTTCGTACTTCTGGCCCGCGCCGCAGCTCGGCGCCGTCGCGGAGTGCGGGAGGACCGGGATGCAGGGCGCGCCGGTCGCGGGGTCGGGAAAGAACGTGCGTGCGAGGCGATCGAAGCCGTCGTAGTCGAGGTTCGTGATGTTCGCGTTCGCATCGGTGACCGTGTCGATCTGCCCGTTCGGCGTCAGCGTGTAGGTCGCGTAGACGATCGCCGGCATCATCGTGCTCTGGTACGCGCGCGTGATGCGCTTCGTCTTCCCGTCCTTGAAGTACTCCGTCCGCACCTTCCGGCCGGCGGCGTCGATCACGACTAACTCGCGGTCCAGGGCATCGTATTGGTGGGTCGTCACGTTGCTCGTCGGGCTCGTCTCGGTCGCGACCTTCTTCGTCGGCGTGTAGCCCTTCTGCCAAACCTGCCACTGCGTCTGCGCGAGGTTCATCGCGCGCTCGACGCGCAGGACGTCGCCGTCGAGGTCATAGACGTTCTTTGTCGTCGAGCCGAGCGGCGCGCTGATCTGGGTCAGGCGGCGCTGCTCGTCGTACGTGTACGTGGTCTGGTTGTTCCGCGGATCGGTGACCGCGTTGATGTCGCCGTAGGCGTTGTGCCCGTAGGTCGTCGTGAGGTTCAGCCCCGCCGGGTTGACTCGGCGGTTCAGCCGGTAGTTCGCGGCGTTGTAGGCGAGCGCGACGACTCGGCCAGTCGGGTCGGTGATCTGCGTCATCTGCCCGAAGCCGTTGTAGAGGTATGCGGTCGTCGGCGTCTGGAGCGGGCTCCCGCCCACCTCGGGGTTCGGCACCTGCGGCTGCTGGACGTTCGTCAGCGTGCAGGTCGTGGCGTTGTAGTTCCAGGTCGTCACCTTGCCGCGCGCGTCGGTGACGGTCTTCACCTTCGCGCAGACCGGGTCGTAGGTCGCCGAGACGACGATGCTCGGCAACACGGTCGAGTAGAAGGCGGCCGATTTTGGCACCTGCGTGATCTGCTTCACCTGCTGCGTCACGTCGTCGTAGGCGAGCTGGACCTTGTTGCCTTCGGGAAACGATCGCTCGATCACGCGGTCGTGGTTGTCGAACGTTTGAGTGACGAGCCGGCCTTCCTCGTCCTTCAGCGAGATCGCCCGAGCTCGGCTGTCGTAGTAGGCGGTGTACTCGCCGACGAGCGGGTCCTGCCGGACGCCGCGGTTCGTGCCGGTGATGAAGAATGTCCACGGCGCTCGTTGGGAGGGCGTCTTCACCGCGACGGCGTCCTTCATGGTCTGGACACGCCAGAGCGGGTCGTAGCCGAACTCCAGTTTCGCATAGGTCTGGTCCGAGGGTGCAAACACGCGTACGAGGCGCGGGAACGGGCTTGGGCGCGTTCCGGCAGGCGGGGTGTAGAAGACGCTGCCGCCCAGGTATTCGTACTTCGAGACCTCGCTTCCGTTCCCGCTCTCGGGAGAGGTCACGCTGACCAGGTTGCCGCCGCCTCCTCCGGTGGGGGTCGCGTAGGTGACGGTCCGGCCCTGGCCATCCGAGACCGAGGTCAAGTCGACACCCGCGAGGTCTCCGCTGTACGTGAAGGTGAAGGTGCGCCCAAGGTTGTTTGAGACCGACGTGAGACGATCTTCCTTCGGGTAGCCAGAACCGAGTGGGTTTGCGTTGGCGTAGTTCAAAGTGAGGGTGACACCGAACGGGAAGGTCCAAGTCGAAACAAACCACCCAAAACGCCGGCCCGTCGCAGTCTCCTCGATCACCTGCGTCGCCAAGTAGCCGTTGTCGACCTCACGGTACGTATAGGTCTGCTGGTCCTTCTCCGGCGACGTGTACGTGAGGGTGATGCCGCTGTAACTCCAGCGCGTGTAGTTACCCTGGCCGGAAGGGAGATCTTGATCGAGGATCGCCGTTCGTCCCCCCGTCTGGACGAGCGTGCCGACACCGTTGCGCGGCGGATAGAAGGCGCTGTCCGCGAGGCGCAGGAACTGCCGCGCATCGTGGCCGGCATTGAGCGTCACCGTGTTGTACGAGAGCTTGGTGCCGAGCCAGCTCATCACGAACGGGGCGAGCACCCAGCGCTTCAGGTGGTCGCGCTGCTGCGTGGCGGTAGGATTCGTCGCCGGCGCCGGCGAGACGCTGAAGATTTTCTGCGCGGTGTAGAACGCGGCGATCGCCTCAGCCGCGCCCCAGGCGGTCTCACCCAGCTTTGGTATCGCGCTGCCGCTGATGCTGGCGCGCAGATCGAGATTGTGCGCCCAGCCTTCTGTGAGTCCCGGGCTCCTTGTCGGACCCGATTTGAAGGTGCGCGTCAGCGAGAGCTCGTATGGGAAGCCGCCCTCGCCGAGGCGGATGTCGACCGGCGCCGAGTAGCTGAGCTCCCCCGATTGAAGATCGATCCCGTGGAGGCGGCTCCGGTCCTCGAACTTGTCCTTCAGTAGGTTCGCGGCACCCGTTGGGTCGAACTCCCGGTCGTACTCGGGTGGCACTCCGGCGCCACCTCCTTTGTACTGCTGGGCGAATGAGGTCGGCGGAACGCCGGGTAACCCGTAGCTGAGCACGTGTGCGGCCGTTGAGTGGTCAGGCTTGAAAGCAAAGAAGGCGCTTCCGCGCTGCATCGACTCCTCATAGGGGCCGGTGGGCGTTCGCTTCGGCCCGTGCTTGTTGCCCGGACCGAGACACGTCTCGTTCGGAGAGATTGCCCAGAAGTTGTTGGTGTTTACGTAGGCCTGGACGCCGAGCACGCCGCCGCCACCACCAATCGTGGGATCGCAGCCGAGCGAAGTGAAGCCGCTTCCCACCTGCGCGTCGGGGGTGTTCTCCGTGTAGAGGTAGAACTTGAGGCCGCTGATGTTCGCGTTGCCCCACTGGAAACGCGTCGCCGTCGAGCCCGTGCCGACCGTGTCGAGCTCCTGCTCGAAGATGCTGCCCTCGAGCATTGAGGCCGCCGCGAGCGTCGATTGGATCACCTGCTGACGCTCCGTCGAGCTCGCGCTCTTGCTGTTCACGCTGATCGCCCCCGTCGCCGAGATGCGGATGGCCCGGTCCCCGATCGACCAGTCGTGCAACGTCGTGTTCCAGAGGTTGCCGGGCCAGTTGTTGTCCTCCCAGGCCTCGGCGTAGGCGACACCGATCATGTGGTGCATCACGTGCTCGCTGTTGCCGATGCGCTTCTGCATCTCCGCCATGCGGCTGTACTGCGCGAGGTAGTTCGCGCTGAGCTTCACCATCGTGTGAGCCATCGCGCCGTCGCCGCGCACATCACCCGGCTCCGCGGGCGGCGGCGGCTGCGTGATCGGGAGCAGGCGATCGGCGATCTGCTCGGAGGCGAGCTTCGAGGCGAGGGCTGGGCTCACCTCGCCGAAGCCCTGGATGATCACCACAGGCAAAGCGAAATCGGCGAGCTGTGTGATCTCGGTGCCGAGCGCGACGGTGTTGTCCATGTAGGCGCCCGAGCCAGCCGCGTACGGATGGTCGACCTCGAGCCGCACCGAGTAGTGGCGGCCGAGGCCGCGCAGCTCGACCGGGTTCGCACAACCGGAGGTCCCGTTCGCGACGGGCGTGCCGTCGACCGTGAGCTTCACGCACCAGGGCTCGTAAGACGGCGTGAGCGGGTCCTGCCCCGGCAGCGTCAGCTCCAGCGGCATGTCGAAATAGACGCGGCGCCCATAGATCTCGTCGGCGAAGAGTGTCTTGTTGATCGTGACACCACCGAAGGTCGGCCCTTCGTCGAGCGCGATCGTGATCTTGGTGCGATACGGGTCCGGCACGCCGCACGTCGAGTTGCCCGTGCAGTCCCACGTGCGCTGAACGACCGTCGTGAAACCCGGCAGGGTGTTGTTGTTGCGAACGGGCGCCGCCCCCGTCTTCACGATCTCCTGCCCGCCGATGACGTCCTCGAGCTCCTTGTCCTTGTGCGCCGCCGACTTGAGCTGCGTGAGGAGATTCGTCGCGTAGGTCGTGAGCTTCGTCTGGATGTTCGCGTCGTTGACGTTGCTCACCCAGACGGGAACGGCAGGTGTGCCCTGCTGCGTCATCCCGCTCCACGCGTTCATGAGGAAGCCGGTGGGCTCGGTCGTCGAGAACTCGTTCGCTCCCCAGCCCATCAGCGTCTCGAGATTCAGCTGCGGCTTGAAGGAGTGCTGCTTGTAGGACGGGTTGAACCAGCAGGTCGTATTGCAGGAAGAGCCCGGGATCGTGACCTCGACCCAGACGTGGCCGATCGTGTAGGTGGGTCCCGAGCTGTTGTAGTTCAGCGGGATGCCCCCGTCCCGGATGATCTGCTGGAGGGCCGTCGAGTTGTTCGTGCCAACCCAATCGTTTGCCTGTGTGCTCGAGAGCTGGAGCGTTCCGACCTTGAAACGTGCCGAGTAGCCCGACTCGCGCAGCAGCTCGACCATCAGGTGCGCTTGGTCGAAGGGCGTCCCCGATTGATCGATGACGGCGCCGAGCGCACCCTTTTGAAGCCCGTAGATGAACACCGTTCGCACGTTGTCGTGCACGTACTCGTAGATCAGGTCGACGTTGTACCGGAGCGCGCGTGCCAGCTCTTTCAGTTCTGCGGGCCGGTTCGCGGTCGGATCTGGGCCCCAGATCTCGCGCGTGCTCGTGAGGCTCGTTGGGTAGTAGTTGTTCGCGGTCGTCGTCGACGTGTTCGCGGCCTCTGAGCCGACCTTCATCTGGCCGATCTCGGCGGCCCTTGCGAAGCCGGCGCTCAGCGCGACAACAAGCGCAAACGCAGAGCCGGTGACAGAGATCTGATGGAACGAACGAGGCAGCGTCATCGACAACTCCATGGTCTCGGGTCTCGACCGTCTCAGTTGCAGACACCGTTCGGCGAGCAAACCGTGATGAACGCGATGTTCGAGTACGCGCTGCACTGATTGCTCGCGTTGCAGGCCTTCACGCGATACGAGAACTCCAGCGGGTTGCCGTTCTTCGTAAAGGCGCGCTGTGTCGTCGGCGCGTTGATCGTGAACGTGGCCGTCGGTGGGCTGAAATCGCTCCCGCTGCTGTCCTCTTCCAGCACATAGGTACTGGCACCGCCAGAGGCATCCCAGAGAACCGTGTAGCTGCCGGAGGAGATCGGCGTCGGGTTCGTGCGGCAGTTCCCTGGCACTGTCGGGAGGTTCGTGTCGATGATCGTTCCGGTGCCCTGCGCGTCGCTGATCGTCGCGCCGTTCGTGCTCGCGTTCGTTGTGAGACTCACGGCGAAGGTCTCGTTCAGGTCGACCACGGCGTCGGTCGCTGTCTGCACCTGGAGCGTCTTCGTGGTGTCGCTCGGCGCGAAGACGACGGTGCCCGAGCCCGCGGTGTAGTCCCCGGGCGCGACCGCGGTGCCGTTCGCGCTCGCCCAGTTGAAGCTGTGCGAGAGGCCCGTGCTTCCGGTCTTCGTCACGGTGAACGTGACCGCGGAGCCCTCGAAAGCGCTCGCGTCGTTGATGGCGACCGAGGGGGCCGTGTCGTCATTGTTGATCGTGCCAGCGGCGCTGCTCGTCCCGAGCACGGCGCCTGCGGTCGGCGCAGAGAGCGTGAGCGTCAGCGTCTCGTTCGCCTCGTACTTCGCATCGACCGTCGTCTGCACTGAGATCGTCGTTGAGGTCGCGCCAACCGAGAGCCCGGCGACTCCATTCGCCGCGGCGTAGTCGCTGTCGCTCGTCAGCGCGGTTCCGTCCGACGTCGCGAAGCTCACGTCGTGGGCGTACTCGGAGAGGCCCGTCTTCGTGATCGTGAAGGTGAGCGCGCTTCCCTCCGTCTTTGCCTCTCCCGCGACGGACAGGCTGGGGGCCGCGTCGTCGTCATTGATCGTGCCAACTGCGCTCACCGTCGTGATCACGGCGCCGCCGCGCGCCGTCGAGAGCGTCGCCCAGACGGTCTCGGGACCCTCGTAGTAGGAGTCCCCAGTTGTCAGGACCGAGCAGTTCTTCGTGGTCGGGTTGGGATCACTGGGGAGGAAGGTGATGACCGAAGGCGTGACCGAGTAGTCGAGCCACGGCGCGATCGGCCCGCCGCTATCCGCCGTCCCATCGACCGGCTTGCAGTCGACCGTGATGTTCTGCGTGTTCGTGCCGGTCCGCGTGACGCGGAACAGCAGCGTTCCGCCCTCGGTGACGTTCGCGAGCGGCGACGCGATCGAGAGCGTGGCCGTCGGCGTGTGGGTCACGACCGTGCGATTGCCGGCGGGGTCGTATTGGTAGTCGGCAACCTTACCGTCGCTGTAGGTCGCGTTTCGCAGACGACCCGCGTCGTCGTAGGTGTAGGTGACGCTCGCGGGAGGGTCGGCGTGGGCTGGGAGCACGCCGATCAGAATTCCAGCAATGCACGCAAGGACAACGCCGCGAGAGCAGCTTGCCAGCATCCCTCCCCCTTCGGATGCGGGCTACGGAATCCAACCCGGGTGGCGCACGCTGTGAACTGATTCACACGCACTCACTTTCGATTTCCTAACTGCTACCGCCACCGCGCCACCGCCTCGCTCGGACGCCAGCTCGCGAGCAGGTTGCGGAACTCGTGCGCGGTCATCGGCTTCGCGAGCAGGAAGCCCTGCGCCTCGTCGCAGTCGAACTCGCGCAGGAAGCGCAGCGCGGCGTGGTTGTCGACGCCC
>Ga0187893_10014255_pt1 | contig 10881 bp, 12 predicted proteins | sample MA1701074metaG_FD_139574 | JGI IMG/M metagenome (GOLD analysis project Ga0187893, IMG submission 139574) | White microbial mat communities from a basaltic lava cave in the Kipuka Kanohina Cave System on the Island of Hawaii, USA - MA170107-4 metaG ...
CTCAAGCCGGCCAGGCTGGAGACGGGCCTCGTCGTACAGGTGCCCCCCTTCGTCAACGAGGGGGACGTCATCCGTGTCAACACGGAGAGCGGCGAGTACCAGTCGCGCGTGTAATCGATGGCGAGACCACTCGACAACCCGATGACCTCACCCGATCACCCGGCCATCCAGCATCCGATCGGCAAAGCCACCGGCTGGATCGAAGTCATTACTGGCAGCATGTTCAGCGGGAAGAGCGAAGAGCTGATTCGTCGGCTTCGTCGCGCGCAGATTGCCCGCCAGAAGGTCCAGATTTTCAAGCCGACGATCGACGATCGCTACGGCGACGGTCACATCACGTCACATAGCGAGATGAAGATCGCCTCTGAAGATCTGAAGAAGTCGGCCGAGCTCCTCACGCGCGTGAGTCCTGACACCGAAGTGGTCGGGATCGACGAGGGGCAGTTCTTCGACCTGGAGCTGCCGGCCGTCTGCTCGACGCTGGCAGACCAGGGCAAGCGCGTCATCGTCGCGGGCCTCGATCAGGACTACCTCGGCAAGCCCTTCGAGCCCATGCCCCAGCTGCTGGCGATCGCCGAGTACATCACGAAGACCCTGGCAATCTGCGTGGTCTGCGGCGCCCCCGCCAACCACACGCAGCGGCTCGTCGCCAGCCGGGAGCGCGTGCTCGTCGGCGCGCAGGGCGCGTACGAGGCACGGTGCCGACGGTGCTTCGATCCGCGGCTCGGGCAGTGAACGCGTAGGGGCGGTTCGCGAACCGCCCCTACGGTGACGCGATAAAATCCGTATGTGCCCGACGCCCCGCTCTCCCGCCTCCTCATGCTGATCGGCGCGGGGTTTCTGGTGGCCAATCTCCGGCTGCTCGGTCAATTCGTTCTCTACCTCCGCCGCCGATCGACCGCGGTGCTGACCTGGCCGACCGGGCGGCCGGCGAACGCGTGGGTCTTCGTCGTCCTCGGCGCGGCGCTGGGCCTGGTGATCATCGTCAAGCTCGTCATCCTGCGCGCGGCCGTGTTCGACCGTGAAGGCCTGCTGTACGTGTTCGGCGAGAGCATGATGCTCGTCTACTTCGGGTACGCCGCGCCGATGAGCTGGCGGATCGGCCGCGGTTTCTACGAGGACGGCATCTGGGCCGACACGGGGTTCATGCGGTACGCGGACATCGGGGGGTTGAGCTGGCGTGAGGAGGAGCAGATCACACTCGTGGTCATTTCCCGAGCGCGGCAGCTCGCGCGGCGGCTCACGGTGCCCCAGACCCTCTACGGCGCCGCGCGGAGGCTCCTCCGCGACCGGATCGCGGCGCACGACATTCAGTTCGCGGGCGAAAAGCTCGATCTCGGCGGGCACGACGAACGGGAAGATGTGTAGGGGCGGTTCGCGAACCGCCCCTACCGGATCCACTGCGCGAAATACCCGATCAACCCCGGCCCTGACGCCATGGGATCGCTGAGCCACTCCGGCGGGGTGAGCCAGACGAACGCGAGGATCGCCACCACCATCAGGTCGTACTGCCAGGTCGCGCGGTCGTAGGTCCAGAAGAGCGCGTTCCAGACGATGCGGGCGGGCAGCGACAGGAAGCGGACGCTCATGCGATCGGCTCCGGCTCCGCGCTGTTCAGCTCCCGCCACGTGTAGAAGATGCGATCGGCGACGGTGACGATCGACAACACGAGAATCACCCACAGCACCGCGGCCATCCGGTTGGTGAACGCACCGATCATGAAGAGCACGATCCGCTCCGGCCGCTCCATGAAGCCGACCTTGCATTTCGGGATGAGCGACTCGGCGCGCGCCCGCGTGTAGCTCGTCATGATCGAGAACATCATGGCCAGCGCCGCCACGATCACGTAGCCGGTCCGGCCGAGCCGCGAGTACAGGTAGATCAGGCCGATGAACAACGAGATGTCCGAGAAACGGTCGATGACCGAATCCCAGAAGCCGCCGAAGCGGCTGACCGCTTTCAACTCCTGCGCGACCTTGCCGTCGATGAAGTCGAAGACGTTCGCGATCGTCATGATCACGCCCGCGAGCATGAAGCGCCCCAGCGCGAGCGCCCAGGCCGCCGCCGCGTTGATGAGCACGCCGACGAAGGTGAGGACGTTGGGATGGATGCGCAGCGCCACCGCGGCGTCAATGATCAACCGCAGCGGGAACAGGAAGATCGCGCCGATGGCGCCCGTGACCGTCATTGAGAAAGCGCTAGGATAGTACTCGATGCCGATTCGCGACCTCAAGACCCGGATCGCGCGGCTGCCCGAGCAGCCCGGCGTCTACGTCTTCGCGAACGACGCCGGCGACACGCTCTACGTCGGGAAGGCGCGCGTCCTCCGGGATCGCGTCCGCAGTTACCTGGCCGCCGAGGGCACGAGCCCCCGCCACGACGCGCTCCTCAGGGAAGCGGATCAGCTCGACGTCATCGTCACCGACTCCGTCGTCGAGGCGCTCGCGCTCGAGAACCACCTCATCAAGCAGAAGGCGCCCCGCTACAATATCCTGCTCCGCGACGACAAGAACTACCCGTACCTGCAGCTCACGACCGGCGAGCGCTTTCCGCGGGTCCTCGTGGCGCGCCGCGTCGAACCACGGGACGGCCACGTCTATGCCGGACCGTTCCTGCCCGCGTCGCTGGCGCGACGGACGATGAGCCTGACCCACCGGCTGTTCGGCATCCGGTCGTGCAACGAAGCGATCGACGGCGAGCGGGGCCGCCCGTGTCTGGAGTACGACATCAAGCGCTGCATCGCCCCATGTGTGCGCGAGATCTGCTCAGAGGAGGAGTATGGGGCGGCTGTCGCGGACACGAAGCTCTTTCTCGAGGGGCGGACCGACCAACTGCGGACCGATCTCCGCCGGCGGATGAACGACGCTGCCGCCGACGAGCAGTTCGAACGCGCGGCGCAACTGCGCGACGCCCTCCGCACGATTCAGGCGCTGAGCGCGCGGGAGCAGAAGATGTCCAGCACCGCGCTGGGGGACCGCGACGCGTTCGGCGTGAAGCTCGGACCCGCCGGCGCTGTCGTACAGATCTTTCAGATGCGCGGCGGCCGCGTCATCGAGCGGATCGAGCTCGTGACCGAGAACGCCGGCTCGGAGGTCGAGGTTCTCGAGGCCGCGCTCCAGCAATTCTACGAGTCACGCGAAGCGCCTCCCGAGATTCACGTTCCGCTGGCGCTCCCCGAGGCGGATGCCGTCGAGGCGTGGCTCGGCGAGCGCGGTCGGCGCCGCATCCGCGTCGTCGTCCCCAAACGCGGCGAGAAGCGCGGGCTCCTCGACCTGGCATCCCGGAACGCCGCGGTGGCGTACGACGCGCGGTTCAACGAGACCGTGGCCGCCAACTATGACGCGCTCGAGACGTTGCGCGCCGTCCTCGCGCTGCCCGTCCTCCCGCGCCGCATCGAGTGCTTCGACATCTCGACCATCCAGGGGAGCGACACCGTCGCGTCCATGGTGGTGTGCGAGGACGGGCGCATGCGGCGCGGGGAGTACCGGACGTACCGCATCAAGGGCTTGGGGCTTGGGGCTTCGGGCTTGGCGAATCCCCAGGCCCCAGGCCCCAGGCCCCAGGCCCCCGACGACTTCGCCGCCATGTCCGAGGTCGTCCTTCGTCGCTATCGAAAACTGCTGGAGCAGGGCGGTCCGTTCCCGGATCTGATCCTGATTGACGGTGGGAAGGGACAGCTGACGGCCGCGTACGACGCCCTGCGGCAGCTCGGCCTGGAGAACCTGGTGGCCGTCGGGATCGCGAAAAAAGAAGAGCTGCTGTTCACGCGGGATCGAGTCGATCCGATCGCGCTTCGCGCCGAAAGCCCGGCGCTTCATCTCATTCAACGTATTCGCGACGAGGCGCACCGCTTCGCGCTGACGTTCCACCGGGCGGCGCGCCGCATGCGCGATCTCCGCTCAGAGCTGGACGACGTGCAGGGAATTGGCCCGAGGCGGCGGCGCGCGCTGCTGCGGCGTTTCGGCAGCCTGGCGGGCGTCAGGCGCGCCACACGCGACGAGCTGATTGGCGTCGTCGGCGCCAGGGCGGCGGACGCCGTGCTCGCGTACTTCGCGGCGGCGCCGAGGTGAAAAAGGTGTCAGGTACTGTTTCGTTCTGCTATTCTTACCCAACATTTCGTGAAGCCACGCGTCGTGTCGGGCATGCGCCCGACCGGAAAGCTCCACCTCGGACATCTGGCCGGCGCCCTGCGCAACTGGGCTGAGCTTCAGGATCGCTACGACTGTTTCTACTTCGTCGCCGACTGGCACGCGCTCACCAGCGAGTACGCCGACACCAGCGAGATCGCGGCGAACGCGTCGGACAACGTCGCCGACTGGATCGCCGCCGGCCTCGACCCCGAGAAGAGCACGATCTTCGTTCAATCGCTCGTGCCCGAGCACGCGGAGCTGTATCTCCTGCTGTCGATGGTCGTGCCCGTGCCGTGGCTCGAGCGCGTTCCCACGTACAAAGAACAGCAGGAAAACATCACCGACCGCGACCTGTCGACGATCGGGTTTCTCGGCTATCCGTTGCTGCAGACCGCCGACGTCGCGATGTACGACGCGCGCTTCGTGCCGGTCGGCGACGATCAGGTCGCGCACCTCGAGCTGTCCCGCGAGGTGGTCCGCCGGTTCAACAACATCTTCGGCCGCGCCATCCTCGTGGAGCCGCAGCATCTCCTCACGAACTTCGCGCGCCTGCCCGGTCTCGACAACCGGAAGATGAGCAAGAGCTACGGGAACGCGATCAACCTCTCGGACGACGCCGACACGGTGCGCGCCAAGGTCATGAAGATGTACACGGATCCCAAGCGGGTCCGCGCCGACGTGCCGGGGACGGTCGAAGGGAATCCCGTCTTTCTGTACCACCGCGCCTTCAACACGAACGCGGCCGAAGTGGATGACCTCGAGCAGCGCTATCGCGCTGGAAAGGTCGGCGACGTGGAGGTGAAGGACAAGCTCGCGCGCGCGATCAACGCCGCGCTCGAGCCGCTCCGCGCCAGGCGACGCGACGTGCTGGGTCGGCCCGATGCACTCCGCGAGATCATGATCGAGGGATCCCGGCGCGCCAGGACGGTAGCGCAGGAAACAATGGAACGAGTCCGAGCCGCAGTCCGGCTGGACTACGCGGACTTCCAGCGCGCGCCCCATTAGAGAATGGAACAGGAATTCGAATCGGTCCTCGAAGCGTATCCGGTCAGGCTCGAGAACTTCGAGGGGCCGCTCGACCTGCTTCTTCACCTGATCAAGAAGAACGAGGTCAACGTCTACGACATCCCGATCGTCCTCATCACGCAGCAGTACCTGGCGTATATCGAGGTGATGCAGGAGCTGAATCTGGATGTGGCGGGCGAGTTCCTCGTGATGGCGGCCACGCTGATTCACATCAAGTCGCGGATGCTGCTGCCGCGCCCCGATCCCGCCCAGGAAGATCCTCAGGAGGATCCGCGCGAGGCGCTCGTCCGCCGGCTGATCGAGCATCAGCGGTTCAAGGCGGCGGCGGAGCTGCTGCACGAGCGCGAGACGGTGCGGAGCGCCCAGTGGTCGCGGCCCGACGCTGTCGTCACGGAGATCGCGGGCGAGGCGCCGGAACCGGAAATCGAGGTCGACCTCTTCAGTCTGATGTCGGCCTTCCAGGCCGTGCTCGAGCGGGCGCGACAGCGGCCACACGTGCCGCTGCCCCCCGAGCAGATTCCAATCGAGACGCGCATCGAGCAGCTCCTGGCGCGGCTCAGCGAAACCGAGGCCTGCGGGTTCGAGGAGTTGTTCGCCGACGTCCAGCATCGCAGCGGCCTCATCGTCACGTTCCTGGCGCTGCTGGAGATGATCCGCCTCAAACTCGTGCGCGTGTTCCAGTCCAGCGCGTTCGGGCCGATACGCGTGTACAAGCGGGCGCGGCCGGCCGACGCACCGAGACCGATCCTTGATCCGGAGGGATCATGAACGTGCCTCGGGCCTCGTTCCTCGGGCGGTGCCTCGTGCTTCGTGCCTCGGCGGTACCTCGTCTTTCGTTCCTCGCGCGATGCGAGGTCCGACGCCCAAGGCACCACCCGAGTCCCGAGGTCCGAGGCACTGCCCGAGGCCCCGAGGCCCGAGGTCCGAGGCGCATTCTGAGGTCGAAATGTCTGAGTCACTGAAAGCCGTCATCGAAGCGCTGATTTTTGCGTCTCCCGACTCGCTCACCGTGAAGCAGCTCGCGAAGCTGCTCGACGGCGAACCGAAGGAGGCCGTGCAGGAAGCGATCGCGGCGCTCAAGAAAGACTACGAGCGCGAGGGGGGCCTCCAGATGGTCGAGATCGCCGGAGGCTACCGCATCGTCACGCGCCCCGAGCTGCACGAGTGGGTGCGGAAGCTCTTCCACGAGCAGACCAGGCAGAAGCTGTCGGTGGCGGGCCTCGAGACGCTTGCCGTGATCGCCTACAAGCAGCCGATCACCGCGCCGGAGATCGCCGACATCCGCGGGGTCAACACGGCGGGCGTTCTCGGCACCCTCATCGAGCGCCGCCTCGTGAAGATCGTGGGCCGCAAGCCGGTCGTCGGGCGGCCGTTCCTGTACGCGACGACGCGTCAGTTCCTGGACCGGTTCGGCCTGAAGGATCTCGAAGATCTCCCGAAAGTCGAGGACATGGCCGATGCGCTCGGCTTCGACGCTCCAGACGGTCGGATCGACGGCGGATCGAGCGAGAACGCCCTGCCGTTTGACGGAGAGACGGTGCACTAGGAGGCCGCGGAGGAGGCAGAGGACCGCAGAGGAAAGTCGGGGGAAGAAGAGGCGCAGAGACACAGAGATAGTCGCCGGTCGACCCGGCCCCGCTGCACCTCAGCCCTTGGGCCGGGTCAACCGGCGACCCCGCTGCGTCTCCGCGTCTTAGTGTCTCCGCGTCTCCGCGTCTCTTCTTCCCCGGCCTTTCTCCGCTGTCTCTTCTCCCTCCGCGTCTCCCGCGAGTCCAGCTACCCGCCTAAGCGCCGCGATCTCCCGGGCCGTGAGGTCGCGCCAGTGCCCCGTCTTCAACCGCGGGTCGCTGATCGGGCCAATCCGGACGCGCCGGAGACGCACGACAGGATGTCCGACGGCATCGCACATCAACCGGACCTGCCGCTTCCGGCCTTCGCGCAGCGTGAGCTCGACGAGCGCCTGCGGGCCGGACGGGGCGTCGAACGCCCGGACGATCCGGGCGCGCGCAGGCGATGTGCGCCGGCCGTCGATCACGACGCCATTGGCGAGCCGCTCGAGCGCGCGTCGATCGGGTAACCCTCGCACCCGGGCTTCGTACACGCGCTCGACGCCGTGGCGCGGATGGGTCAAGCGCGCCGTCAGCTCGCCGTCGTTCGTCAGGATCAGCAGGCCCTCCGAGTCGAAGTCCAGGCGACCGACGGGATAGACGTACTCGCGGATGCCCTCCAGGAGATCGAGGACCGTCGGCCGCCGCTGCGGATCGTCGCGCGTGGAGACGTAGCCGCGCGGCTTGTTCAGGAGCAGATAGCGCTTCCGCTCGGGCGGCCGCACCCTCCGGCCGTCGACCCGGATGTCGTCGGATGCTGGATCCGCTCTGGTGCCGAGCTCAGTCACCGTTCGCCCGTTGACGGTGACGCGCCCTTCGCGCATCAGCTGCTCGGTCGTCCGGCGCGACGCGAGGCCGGCTCGCGACAGGATCTTCTGCAGTCTCTCCATGGCGAGATGTCAGTCGTCCAGTACATCGGTCCAGAACGAGACGAGTTTCCAGATTTCTCCCCAGTCCGCCGGCCGGTTGACCTCGGCGTGCGTGATGAGCGGTGTCAGCAGCACACGCACCGCGGTATGCGGCCGCAGGTGGTCGGCGAGCAGGGTGGACTCCAGGGACGGGATGACGTTGTCATCTGCTCCGTGCAACAGGAATACGGGAGCCCGTGGCGCCGGGGCATCGAGCGGCGACAGCGTGGGGTCCGCGCCGAGCGCCTCGACATGCGGCAGAAGGCGCGGTCCGAGGCGCGCCACGTCGCGATCGTTCACGGCGGTCATGAGCGATCGAGACGGCTCCGGCATCGCGGCGGCCATCGCTCGCGCGCGATCGAAGATCGTGCGGGCTCGCGCCTTGTCCACCATGTCGACGTGCGACGCTTCCAGGAATGTGCGGATGCCGTCCCGGAGCCGAGTCACTTGATCCGCGGGCACCATCCGGTCGGCAACGCCCAGGAGGATGATGACGACGCCGTAGTCGTGCGGCGGATGCCGGCTGCCGTCCGCGAGCACGCCCGTGCAGAGGTATCGGAGCGTGCGAGGCAGATCGCCGTGGCCACCGAACGACAGCACGAACGCGACGCGATCGCGGATCGACGGCCGTCCCGCGGCGACGACCGACAGCCCGCCGCCGAAGCTGATCCCGATGAGCCCGACGCGCCCATTCCGCGCGAGGTTCCGTTGCTCCGAGAGCCATCGCGCCGCATCCTCGATCATGTCGGTCGATCGAGGCGTGATGGCATACTGCTTCAGATCGGGCAGTTCCGCGGTTACGACCGTGAACCCGCGCGCGGCCAGGTCCTCGGCGAATCCCACGAGCCGGGGTTCTTCGATGCCGCCCGCGTGCACGCCTGGAACGAGCAGCACCGCCCTGCGGGCTGCGCCGTCCGACGCGACCACTCGCGCCGCCAGGCTCGCGTCACGGGTTGGAATCTGTACTCTGTCCAGCCGATAGGCGTTCCCCGCGCTCAAAGAGGCAATCGTTTTTGGCCATCCCTCGATGCCTGCGGCCTCGATGACAAACGACGCGCCGCGGACGTAGTCGCGGCCGACCGTCCCCGCGATCAACGCGAGCCCGCCGACGACCGCAAGCGTCATCAGCTTCGTTCGGCGTTTCACGGTGGGATAATACGGGGCTTGGGGCCTGGGGCCTAGGCCAAGGAGCGGGGATTACTCCCCAAGCCCCAAGCCCTGAGCCCGGGCATGCGAAAGCTCATAGTCGCCATCGACGGACCGTCCGGCGCCGGCAAAGGCACCGTCGCCCGAGCCGTGGCGAGCGCGCTCGGTTGCCCGCACATCGATACGGGGGCGATGTACCGAGCCCTCGCGTGGAAGGCGCTCACCGCGGGCGTCGACCTCTCCGACGAGTCGGCCGTCGCGGGGCTGGGAGAGAGAGCGGCGTTCGATCTCGAGGACGGTCGGGTCGTCATCGACGGCCAGGACGTCGCGGCGGCGATTCGCACGCCCCCAATCGACGTTGCGGCGGCCCGAGTCGCGCGGTACCCGGCCGTGCGCCGCGCGCTCGTCGCCAGACAGCGGGCGTACGGCGAACGGGCCGGCGGACTCGTCATGGAAGGGCGTGACATCGGGACCGTCGTGTTCCCTTCCGCGGACGTGAAGATCTATCTGGATGCGTCGCCCGACGAGCGGGCGCGCCGCCGCGCCCAGGATCCCGAGCACGCGGGGCGCGGCGGGGCCGTTGCCGAGGTGGCCACCGCGCTCGCGCAGCGGGATCATCAGGACCGGACCCGCGAGGCCTCACCGCTGGCGCAGGCTGGCGACGCGGTCTACATCGACACGACGGACGTCACGATCGAAGAGGTGGTGGAACGGGTGCTCGACGTCGTCAGAAAAGCCGCGCTGTAGGCCCGGCGTTCAGGCCGGTCGTGCGCGAAGCATCCGAACGATCGGGTCATCCAACCACGCCCGACCTGCGGGTCGGGCCTACTCCTTGTCTCTCTCGGTGTAATCCTCCGCTGACGCGGGATCGAGCTCCCACCGATTCCGATCACGTTTCTCAATCTTGGTGGCGCCCTTCAACTCCTCGTTGTCCGCGTACTCGATTCCGAGGGCGCGTCCGATGTCGTCCACCCGATCCTGGTCTGGCGTCGGGTTGTCTCCTCCGGGCGCCTCGTCGCCGACCGAGTACGCCTCCTCCCAGTCCGCATCGACGTCGCCGCCGGTCAGCGCCGGGCTCGTTTCGGTGTGTTGCTGGATCGACTCCTCGAGCTCCCGGCGCCCGCTCTTCGCGGCCGATGCGCTCTGGTCCAGGTTGAGCGACGAGGGAGGGCCCGGAACCGGCTCGTCGGCATCCCACAATTGCTTCCGCTCACGATCGAGGCGCAACGAACGCCTCGGCTCGACAGCGAGTGTCGCTTTTCTGGCCACCTTGCCCCGCGGTTTGGACGCTGGCGCCGCCCGGCGGCGGGCGGCCCCGGTTTTCCTCGGACGGGACGCCGCGCGGGCCTTCGAACCGGCCTTTGGACGAGCCTTCGAACGAGCCTTTTGGCGAGCCGTGGAACGAGCCTGCCCCGAGCGCTTTTGAGGGCCCCGGGACTTCGATTTCTGTTTGGCCTGAGGTTTCCGCGCCCGTTTCTTCACCATCGCTGCGCTCCTTGACCGTGCGTTCGTAAGTGACCTATAATCTACTGCTTATCGCAACTCCAGCAATCGCAATCTTCGGGCCGCCGGCGCCCGCGACAAGAAAGGCCGGCAAATCGCACGTGAGGAGGATCCGTTCTGAATGGCCAAGGTAGAAGAAACGAAGGTGCACGCACTCAAAGGAGGTGACGGTCCGGACGGCGAGCGGATGGATCCCCAAGACTTTCAGCGCCTGCTCGAGTTGTACGACAACAGCTTCCGGAACCTCTCCGAGGGCGAGGTGGTCAAAGGCACCGTCCTCAAGGTCACCGCCTCAGAAGTCATCGTCGATGTCGGGTACAAGTCGGAGGGCATCATCGCGATCGATGAGTTCGTCGACGAGACCGGACAGATCACCGTGCAGCCGGGCGACACGGTCGACGTGCTGCTCGAGCGGACCGAGGACCGCGACGGCTACGTCGTGCTCTCGCGCGAGAAGGCCGAGAAGATGAAGATCTGGGACGAGGTCGAGAAGGCCTTCGCCGAGCGGAAGGTCGTCATCGGCCGCGTCATCGAGCGGATCAAAGGCGGACTCGCGGTGGA
>Ga0187893_10014256_pt1 | contig 10881 bp, 17 predicted proteins | sample MA1701074metaG_FD_139574 | JGI IMG/M metagenome (GOLD analysis project Ga0187893, IMG submission 139574) | White microbial mat communities from a basaltic lava cave in the Kipuka Kanohina Cave System on the Island of Hawaii, USA - MA170107-4 metaG ...
GGTCGTGGTCGCGCTCGGGGTCGTGGTCGCGCTCGGGGTCGCGCTCGAGGTCGGGGTAATTTGATGGTCTTCAATCTGAAAGGAAAATAAATGCAAGCATTCCACAATGATCCGGCAAGAAAGCAGAAGTTTCTCGATAGAGCCATCTTTCATCAAAACGCAGACCATCTTGTGCGTGGTATCGGATGGGAATCAAATGGCCGGATAAAAGGCTGTGCTGTGGGGTGCTTACTGGAGAAGTACGACCACAAAGCCTTTGAAGAGGAGGGGCTCGGTCCTGAATGGCTTGGGCGATTGGTTGATACATTATTTGAGGGCATGAGCGAAGAGAAGTCTAGAACATGGCCAGAAGAATATGTCAGGGCAATTAAACCAGGCTCAAACCTTGAAAAGATTAAAACGCCATTTCTCATCTTTATTTTGGAATCATGTCTAGATTCCATAAGTAAAGCGGTATTTGACCGGGGAGAATTCCCGGAGGTAGAGAAAGCAATTGACGGTAGTCGATCCGAAATTTTAGAAATTATTCGAGTGATACATTGTAATGATGGGTCGGAGGAGTGGGAGGCGTGGGCGGCGTTGTCGGCGCGGTCTGCGGCTTCGGCGGCGGAGGCGGTGGAGTCGGCGTGGTCTGCGGCTTCGGCGGCGGAGGCGGTGGAGTCGGCGGCGCGGTCTGCAGCTGCTGCGGCGGAGGCGGTGGAGCCTGAGCGGTCTGAGGCATATGACCTATATGCCGACAAACTCTTGGAACTCTTGGAAGCTGCTTAAAGGGAAGTTGAGTAAGTGAATGGTTTGGCTTTATGCGCAGGGATTGAGAGAAAGGTTTTTTCTCTTGGCCTACTCCGACTGCGCGGGATTGGAAATCCCGCGGATACAAAGCAGATCTGAAAAGGAATACACCGAGTCTATCAGCAGTTTTAGGTGGGCACCCGAACCCTCAATTTTACGAGTGGCTAATGGGGTTCCCTCTAGGGTGGACCGAATTAAATGTCTCGGGAATGCCGTCGTCCCAGCACAAGCAGAACTAGCATGGAAATTGTTGACTGATATTCAAAAAAGGAAAGGATGAAAAAATGCTAGCACACTACACTGAATTTTGTTGGTTAATGATCGGGGCTTATTTGCTAGCCAAGAGCCACACACCTTACGCGCAATACATCTGCGGCGCTATGATTGTGGTTTTGAGTTTAGTCAGGTTGTTTGGTTAGCATGACTAAAGCTGAAACATTTATTCTTGGTGCATTTAACTTGAAAAGTGGTTCTGTTAAAATGTTCCGGTATCCAAGTGGACGGATACTACGTTCTCACCGTCCTCTGTCATCATCAATTCTTCGAAGCTCAACAAAGCAGGAAAAACTTAATAATCTAATTATAAAAATAAAATTGAAGAGCCCGGAATTTATTTGGTTAATGGAACGATTCTATCAATCAACATTTTATGTACAATCGATCGATGAACCAACGGCCGGTGAAATGATCGTATCAAAAAATAAGGTATTCTTGCCTTACGAATTTTTCGATCAAACTGAAAATGGCCAACTTGCGATGTTAATCAGCGCCGCAGTTATTATTACACGCATAGAATCAAACTATCTAGATCCGCTATGGAAACGTATCTGGCATCGCATGACATTCAAAGATGATAAAAATGGACAAGCAAAAGCTGTTCAGGAATGGATAAACAAATATTTTGGAGGGCCATTTTGATGGAACATGTTCTACCCGGTCAACTATATCTTTTTAACGAAGTACCAATATTTCCATATAATGGTCTACCGCCTTATGAAAAAACATCGCAAACATCCAAAGAAGCAGCAGAATCCATAACTGATCGCCTTGGAGAATTACAGTCGGAAGTATTGGAGTTTATCAGATCAAAAGGCGACTATGGGGCTACTGCCGACGAATGTGAAACATCGTTACAAATGAGTGGGAATACCCTCCGACCTAGAAAAAGAGAACTGGAATTAAAGGGCATGATTGTGCCGCTTGGCATACAGAGAAAAACAATCAGTGGAAGATTAGCCGAGGTTTATGTTACAAAAGAATTCAAACACAAGGAGATCGAAAATGATTAAAAGACAAACTCGATTTACCGCCGGCCTCCCGTACTTTGGCAAAAGAAAAGTAAGAGATCAGTTTGATGATGCCCCGATGTTTTCGGTCAATGAAGCAATCCATGCATTACTTCTTGCCGCTGTGTGTTATGTTTTTGCGGTTTTAGTCATGAGTATGTAGTAATATCGTCAATGAATTCAAACATTGATGTTTTAATTGGTCAAGATAGAGATTTTATTGCAGCGGTTGTGAGGTCTGAAAATCTATTCGGTCAACACTACGATATCATCAAAGAGACCAATTACGATCTAAAGTTTATCAAGGAACCATTAGCGTTGTGGTCAACTACTCTTGGAAAGCGGTACGTTAGAATTACTCAAGATTATTTTAAATGGAATCAAATTGACCGGTCAGCGCATCTTATTCATGAAGCAACCCATTCAATGCAATATGATCGAATAGGTGGAAATTTAAAGTTTTGGTATGCCTACTTATTTAAGAATAAAAAAAATGAATTCGAAGCGGAAGCGGCATTTCAAGAAACGATGTTTAAAATCCACGCTTTATGTTTCGTCAGAAGATCTGGCCTATAAGAGGCTAGGAAGGGCTATAGAAAGATCCCTTCGCCGGGTATGGTTTCTCTATGATCCCGCAAGGAAAAAGGCACTGTCGTCTTCCAGGATGAAATCCGGTCACTATCTATGCTCTAAGTGCCAACGAATATATGAAAAAGCCGAAGCTGATCATATTATTCCGGTAGGTTCTATCTTCAAAGATGGGTCTATTGATATCGCTGGATATTGGCAAAGACTCTCTGTGCCTGTCAGCGGGTATCAGATTCTTTGCAAAGAGGACCATCAGAGAAAAACAAACCTCGAGAGATTAAGGCGGAATATAAACATTCCTTTCGAAGAGATCCGCCACGATTAAGACATTCATCAATGGCCATTCTCAGGGCTTCATTTTCACGGGTAGTGACCTCAACAAGATCCCTGTAATAGATGGCCTTTTTTTCGCAATCTGTAATATGTTCAGTAAATAGAGAGCATCCTACAATAAGCAATATGAATGCTATGAGAAGGATTTTAACGAGTATTTCGATCTTCTCTCTCATCCAGATCTTTCAAAAATTCCTTGGTTTCATTTTCAAACTTATCCCAATTCTCTTTGGCCTTTTCCTTTCTTGATAGTCGTCTCTCTTCCGCTGTCGGGAAGAGTTTCTCTACTCCTATTTTTAGGAGTTCTAGGGCTGGTTTTAACCATTCGAGGAATATAATTTCTTCATACTCCAACTTTGACTCTCAAGATCAGCGCCTTTTCTAGGCGGAGGCTGAAAATCCAAACCTTGGTCATGAACGAAAAAATTATCCCAAACCGTTGCAGAACTTAGTGGGTTAATGTGCGTTTGATTGGTGACAAAATAGATTGTCACGCCACGTAGGTTTGTGGCAATAACGCTATCCCCAAGGTAGAAATTATAAAAAGACCCCATGATAAAATTATCAGTGAAATAAGCACTACAAGTTCCATTGGCATTGATTAAAAACTTGATCGTGTACCGGTGTTCCCTATCCAAATTTTGATACACATTTGATCCTGCGGCCTTACCTTCTCCGTAATCATTCAACCGTATTCGCTCTGTTGGCAAGAAAGAGTTAAACATCGTGCTTACGGTATTCGTATCATGAAGTATCTTTTCAGTACCAATACCGCCCAAGCTAACGACTGTGATGACCTCAGGCTCAATTGTCATATCCATCTGATAAATATAGCCTGTCTGAGAGACTACACCAGGATCACGGAGCATCCCAAATTTGTCAATTAAGCTCCCCTTCCCCTGCATTCTCTTATAACCATTCTGCACATCCATGGTTGAAGAAAAAAGAGCCTGACTAAATTCAACGCCGGAGTATGTAAAATCGGACCATCCGACATTATTTCGGTTATAGAAATCGCTGTAATCTAAAATCAATTAAGCAGAGCCTTTACCATGATAAACTGCCGTACCTGTTGCGGTACCGGCCGTGGCTACATTATCCAATCTAGAGTAATGGTATCCGTGCATTCCTTGCGCCGTTGCTGGACTAGGAATGAGATAGGTTCCGTTGGCCGTTACATTAACGTCTGACCCAATCTGTGCGAAGTTTGTGCCATCGTTACTCCCGAACAATCTTAGATTGGTGTTTAAACCTGCCGCCGCCGTTACTACTACTGCGTAGTTAAAACTATCAATTGTTTTCATGTCCACTACGGAGCCGGTCTGATTTGAACCAAGAGCCACTGCGTTTAGTGTGATTTTCTCAATATTAAACCTCGGCATGATCGACCTCCAAATTTTTAAACATCATCTGCATTCACTCCTAATTTTTTAGATATTATTTTTATCAACTGAACCATGACTTTCCTATCGTCTCTCAAATCGCTAAGCAACTGTCTCAATGAAACATTATTTTGAATCGCCTTATCACTTACAAGGGACAATTGATCCTGACAATTATCATCAAACTTGCAAATATATTCTCTTAAAAGAGCTTGTTCTGCTGAATACAATTTACACTTAAACTCCTCTTTTTCCTCGTCCTGCTTTTTCTTATCTTTTCTGAAACCAAAAAACTTCAATACCTCAATAATAATGAGTACGCCAAAAGGCGTTGATATGAAAAGCCCGAGAACCTTAAAAAGTCCGGCATCTATGAGGGCCTTGGCTAGTGCCTGATCTTCCGTCACGCATTATCCCTTTTTTCCTCCATCATCAATGGTTCTTCCAAATCCTGAGGATGTTTTTTCCCGTTTCCAGGAAGGTTCTCATTAATATTTTTATTATGCTCTCCTATGATTTTTTGCTCACGCAAAGCCAACTCAGCATAAATAATATTTAAATTGTTTTGAGCAATCTCGCGTTTCCTATTTTCATCAAAACCGATCGCCTTTAATTGCTCAGTACTCATTTGTGATATATCTGTGTGTATTTGCATTCGAATCTCCTTAAAAATATGTTTCTCTTAATCTTGGGTTCGGCAACACACTGCCATTTGCCAAGAAATCTGAATAAATAATATTATAATCAAACCTGCCGTTTATCGAATTTGAAATATAAATAACGTCCGTTGGTGCATGGCTTGACTTTAAAATATCAGCCTCAATAAGCGTTTTAGCTAAACGATTTGCAAAATCAAACTGATAGTTGTTTTCAATCTTCCTTATAAATCCATAGCGAATCATAATATCAATTTTATTTAGACCCAAGGCCTCAAGAACTCTGTCATGAGTCTCATTTGGATCTGAATTTCTTACTGCGAAGATTCTTCCATCAGGCAAAATCAACCCTGTTCTCGAAGTCCTCGCAATAGGCTGGACTCTTCCAGTCTGTTCCATTGCCAAAATTATTTCTGGTAATGTCATTATCCAATAACCTCAAGAAGACATTGTGTTTGGGTGATTTGATCCGACACCCCTGCCGTACTCCAATCCCCAGTAATATCTATGGCTTCTGAAGAAGTTGAAATAGTGGTGGTAACGCCCTGGTTTGCCATTCCAGACAATGTTCCGTCTGTCACTTCCATATAGCTCTCACAGATGACTGTTGTCCCACTTCTCCCAACAATCTCAACGACAGCCCTCCATGTAAGAGTTGTTGTCCCTGTCGACCATGTCAATGATGCAGTAGCTAATGTTGTCGTTCCTTTTTTTAGAAGTATGCTTATTTGATTCCCAGTGATTGTTGCAATGCTAATAGTTCCGGCCATGGTTACCCGTATGGTCTTGCCGGCAAAGAAGAAATTAGCTGGAAGTGTTCTGGTCCCTATTCCTGTTGTTGGGATAATTGAAGTTTCCGCGGCATTATTGATGAGTTGTGTTCCATTAGCCGTAGAAATATATAAGATGGTGCTGATAAATTGTTTAACACCATTGGAATACGTGGCTAGGCACTTCTGTGTTGAATCTGACCAATATGACCCTTCCGTTGTTCCAGTTGAACTTCCTGGCGTCATAATTAAAGAAGGTGTTGAACCTGTAGCCGCTGGTAATGACAAAGTCGGATTGACAAACGTGAATCCAGTTATGTCCGTTAGTCGCCCATTGGTCGTCATGAACGGAACTCTAGTAGAAGTTAAGGCTATGTCGGCTAATGCAAATTCTTTTCGTGCCGTTCCTGTCGTTATGACGAGATATGACTTGTCTGTTAAAAACTCGACGGCCCCAGCTTCAGGGGATGTATTTAATGATCCTGAAGTGAACTTCAGAGGAGCAGAGCTTGCGGCAGTTGAACCGGCTGCTATGTGTAAACGTGCTGTTGGGGCGGCTATTACCCCGACACCAACTCGGCCGTTTTGCTGAACAATCAAACCCTGATTAAAAGGACCAGCATTACCACCGTAGAATAGAATTTCGCCTGTATTTAAAGCACTGCCACGTTGGAAAATAATACCAGCCACTCTTGTGGCCCCGGCATTTTCTCTAGGGGAAATTTCACCATATCTGTGGCCTGCGGCAGTAGTCGTGCCACCAAGCACGAGGGCACCATATCCACCAGTACCTCCGCCACCTGACCATGGAGTAAATCCAATAACTTCTTGGTTTGTAGAGTCTAATAAACTGAAAGCACTAGCAAGTGTGGACGTATGCTCTGGCTTTTTAAGCACAAGAGCAGATTGACTCGTACTAACCGTTTCCGCTCGCAGCGTTTTATTGGTATTATTCCAAGTTAGATTGGCTGTGTCTGCAAGTCTACCGTTCGTTGTCGCATAGGGAACCATTCCAGAAGTAAGCCCACCGACAGAGCTGTCCACCAAAGGAATTCGGTACCTAGTTGCAACCGGTGTAAATGTAGGATTTTCAGCGGTAGCGTTGTCCCATTCAAAAAGACCTGCCTCTGGTGTTGTTAAATAAACGCCTGTATTGAATTTTAAAGGCCCGTTACCAGCTGATGCAAATCCGGAAGCCCCAATGTCCACAGTCGCAGACGGGCTAGCCTTATTGGCCCCCACTCTCGTATAAAGCTCAACTCTTGAATTGGCTAAGAACTTTGCAATTGTATTTGAACCGGCGTTTGAAAGAACTGTAAAAACCTCTGATAGAGAGTTAACGCCGCCATGAAGAATTTGCAGTCCGTGGGCGAGTCCTGAGGTTGATGTATTTTCAATTCTTGCCAAAACTCCAGAAACAGTTCGTGAAACATGAAATCTTGTTCCTGAAACTGGGGTGTTATGACCCACTAAAAGACTAGCGACAGAATTGTCACCAATAATAACGTTTGATCCGTCGAAACGAAACCGATTGTTGTCCTCTCCAAGATTACCGCTAGAATCGATAAAGAGAACAGAACCAGGCGTTCCAGATATTACTGGAGACCCAATGGAAAGACTATTTACTAAATACTGAGACATTATTAACCTGAAGGCCCTTGCATCGCCATGCAATAAACCAGTCCAGAAGTGGGGGCCACTCCCGAATGCTTTACTGAAATTGTACCTGTAAAAAACCCCCACCCGGCTGACATATCGACCGTTAAAGTAGATCTTGCCTCTAATCTAAAATGATCCGAAGCTGCGTTCACGCTGAAATAGGCAGGCTGATTGGTCATGTTCGCAAAATACAAAATCCAAGATTTGTTCAGTCCAGTTAAAAGAGTTTGATAACTACCTGTAAGAGTCCCAAAGGCCATTTCCCCCATAACAATCGGAGAGGTTGCGGCTAAAACTCCAGCGCAATTGAGACCTCTGCCAGCGGCACCGCCAATAGATGTACCATTAAAGCTACCTATCCCGTTCGCGCCATCTCTTAAATTTGTATGAAGGGCTCTTTGAAGAGTTATCCTTACCGGAGCACCCCCATTTTCAATGGGAACTCCGGTTGACGTTTCATCCAGTTGACCAGCGATGACGGCCCCACCGTTGGCAATTTGTTGAGAGCCAACATAGCGAATGATGCTATCAATTCCCTCAACCAATTTTCCGAAAGCTCTTACTTCCATCTAAAACCTCGCAAATGCCTTTATATCGGCAGTGGCTCCAGACAAAATAGCCAGATCAAAATTGAGAATCATTCCAGAAACAACCGCTCGATCAATATTATTTAAATTAAGAGAAAACCCACCTCCAAAAAAACCACCCACATCATCCAGAGACCATTCATAAACATAGTCCCCAGATTGGGGTCCTTCAAAATAGATCGTATTTGGATCGCTGCTTGTATTTGGAGAATCTGAAAACTCAATAACAACGCTGTCTAAAATGGCATCTTGCGTGAAAGTATAGCTGCCAAAAAAGCTGCCTAATGAAAGAGCAATTCCAGTTTGAGAATAAACCAGTTGAATATCTCCGCTAGCGCCGCCTGATATTTCAGTTAATAAACCGCCGGACGAGCCAATTCTAAGAAATTTCGCCGTCGCGCTGCTCGTAATTCCCATAACCGGAAGCCCGACACTTCCCGTAAGGGATAGATTTAATACTTTATTTTCTTGCGTAAACACGGGTTTATTTTAAGTTATCAACTACCTTTGAAGCATCTCTAAGCCAGGCAGAAAGCTTCGAAACTTTATCCAAAGCTAAAGTAGTTGGTACAATAGGCTTTTTCGTCGGTATAGCTCGACCTGCCAATTCCCAAATACCAATCGCAATAGCTCCGATTTCTTTCCAGTTATTTAAAATGAATTGCAACATAAAATTACCTCCTATTTTGGATTCTTGAAACTTGTGACTGTTCCCTTTCAGCCGATTTAGAGGACACCCCACGCCGTGGGGGATGATCAATCGTTTTTGGCAACTGATCTTTCGCGGCGTAGGAGCCCTGAATATATGATATGAAAGACGGGTCCATGGTCTTATCAAATGGCATTTCAAAAACCATGCTCGCCATTATCTTTTTATCATAAGGAATTTCCTTTTCGTTCGTTGATATTTTTTCAAAAGCGCTCTCGCTTAATTTATTATAAAGCGCCGGGTGCACCGCTTTTAATGCTTCAAGGCCCTCTATATTTAAGATCCCATCTTCCATATCTTCAACCACAGTCATGGGTTCTATGACGCCAGAATAATAGCGCTCAAAAGTAGACCGCTCAAAATCGGATGGCTGCCAATCTGAATCCAAAGAACCGAAAGGATTCTGTGGAACCTTTGTTTGCAAAAATGCCACCCCATTAGCCAATTTTCTTGACATTTGTGTGGCCATTAATGGCGCGACCTGAGATAATGCAGAAGTTGATAGATCAAGTTGAGACGCCAACTTTTGCGGATCATTCGCCAGAGCCATGATTTCATTGATGCGATTATCATAATCCGTTTTTCCCTCTTGAAGTCCAGCTTTTGTCACCAAGGGAACCGAGAGCTTTCCTACAAACTTTGGCACCCCTGAAACCCTTTTTGAGGTCAAAAACTTGTCCATAGCGTTGGCGATGCGGTCATCAACCGTTTTCAGCATGTTCTCAATGCGTGCCAACCGCTCAAACTTGGCAATCGGTGGCTTTGTCTGATCGATCGCATTTGCAACAATCTGTGCCGCTGTGTGAGCGCCAGGGATCGGTAGGATTGAACCTATATTCTTAACTGCCGACATCTGGGCCCTAACAAATGGATTATGCTCTATATCCCAGCCGAGCCTGCGAAGCTGATTGCCAAGAATGAACCGCCTTAGTGTTTCTTCTTTCAAAGCCTGGACCCGTTGCTGAGCCAACTTAAGAGACTTAACGCCGGCATCATCACCTAAAACTGCAACGTTTGTTTTTGAAATCTGATCCAGCATGGAATCAGTAGCCTCTAAGAAATCTTGCATCACTTCACTACGACGAAACTGACGAGATTTGTCAGAGGATTTTAGCCAGGTGTCTACTTTTCTGGGATCTAATTCGGCGATCATCTCTCCTGTACGACCGATCTCTGAAACCATGAAATACTTTCTAAATGGTGCCTTGGCATTTGTTGGTTTCGCCAAATGAAGAAACTTACTATAGGCGTCATTTATAGACGCTTGCCTAGCTGCCGCCTCTCCCCATATTTCCGTGTCTTCTAAGTTTCTTTTGAAGGTACTGCGAATTTGCTTAATAATTGAGATAGCCTCTTCGTCTTCCGGGCTCACATTTCTCCCAAACTTTGCCAACTTACCGACTGCATCGTCTTTATATTGGTCAATTAATTGCCAGACACCAAAAGCGTCTGTCTGTTTATCCAACTGCTTTTTAAAACCTTTCGCAGCAATTTCCAGCTTCTTGGTATAAAATGGTTTATAAATCTCTGGCTGAGACTTCATTCCCTTAATGAAGCCTCGGAAATCAGATAAAACCTGAGCACCGGCACCCCTGGCAGTTTCTAGGCTAACACCATCCAGACCAAGCTCCTCGCTCAAGTTCTCTAACTTACGGACATCACCTTTGAGATTCTTGGCAATTTCAGATTGACGGGTTTTATTAAACTTCCTTAGCGCGCTGTTCACATCGCTAATATGATCCTTTAGAGCCAAATAGTAAGCATTTTGGTCTGCTTCTCGCTCAAAAGTGTTCAAAAGGGCATCGTCTAAGAGCGCTTTTTGTACCGGATCATCTTTTGCCGCCACGAAAACCTCGCGCGCAATTTTCTGATCTTCAGGTCTAAGTTTCGCAATAATGCCTTCACGCTTCTTTTCAATTGCCTTTTCACCGTAGAAAGGTATTTTTTTACGTAATTCTTCATAACCAATTCTACCTTTTGAAATAAGAAATGGACTGATCGCTTGTGTGGTCCCGGTTAATCCGCCAAATCCTAGACCGATCAATCCACCCTCGGCGGCGCCTAAGAGAGAATTTAACCCATAATGGGCGATTAACTTCTCCGCATTGGTCTCAGGATCACC
>Ga0187893_10014257_pt1 | contig 10880 bp, 11 predicted proteins | sample MA1701074metaG_FD_139574 | JGI IMG/M metagenome (GOLD analysis project Ga0187893, IMG submission 139574) | White microbial mat communities from a basaltic lava cave in the Kipuka Kanohina Cave System on the Island of Hawaii, USA - MA170107-4 metaG ...
ATTATCGGTGAAGGGACGATGTTGCAAGACACGGTGCAACGTTTGCTGCCCTTGGTTCCGGCGGAAAATATTTTTGTCATCAGCAATCAGGTGCAATACGACGGCATCGTGCAGCAATTGCCGATGCTGCCAAAAGAAAATGTTCTTATTGAGCCGCGGCCAAAAAATACGGCAGCATGCATTGGGCTCGGCACGGTCTTGCTGCAGCAACGGACGGCCGATGAGGTGATGGTGGTGTTGCCGGCAGATCATCTGATCGATGACGATGATATTTTTCGCGAGACGCTGTTGAACGCCGGCAAGATTGCCGCCGAAAAAGAGGTTTTGATCACCATCGGCATTCAACCGACTTATCCCGCGACCGGTTACGGTTATATTCAGTACAGCCATGAAAAAATTTCGGCCGGCCCGGCGACGGCGTATCGCGTCAAAACTTTCGCGGAGAAACCAAATCTTGAAACCGCCAAAAGTTTTCTCGACAGCGGTGATTTTCTCTGGAACAGCGGCATTTTCGTCTGGCGCCTGCCGGTGATCATGGCGCAGCTCGAGGAGCACTTGCCGCATCATTACGACGGCCTGCGGGAAATTTCGCGCGCGCTCGGCACGCCGGAGCAGAGCGCCACGATCGATCGCGTTTATCAGCAGATCAAGAGCATCTCGATCGACTACGGCGTGATGGAAAAGGCGAAAAACGTCGTGGTGTTGCGCGGCCAGTTTCGCTGGAACGATCTGGGAAGCTGGGACGAAGTTTATAAGCTGCTGTCCAAAGATCAGGACTACAATGCGACCAACGGCCGCCAGCATGTGCTGTTGGACAGCAACGGCTGCCTGATTGACGTGCCGGGAAAAACCGTGGCTGCCGTCGGCCTGCGCGATTTGATGATTGTGGAAACGGAAGACGCGCTGCTGCTTTGCCCGCGCAGCCGCGCGCAGGAAGTGAAGGATTTGGTGGAGCTCATTAAGCGCCGCAAGCTGCAACATTTGATATGAATGCCCAGGGCGCTTGCAACGAAAAAATTATGAAAGAAGAGGAAGTCCTCTCCGGATTAGAGAAGTTGGTCGAAAGCTTAAGCATTCAGTTGCGCTACGAAAAAGGTGATTTTGCCGGCGGTTATTGCGTGCTCAAAGACAAGCGCATGATGATCGTCAACAGCGCGCTCACGCCGGCGATGCGCATTAAAGTTTTGGCGCGCGAGCTGGCCGCGATGAACCTTGAAGACGTGTTCGTCGTGCCGGCGCTGCGTGATGTGATTATGGAAGCTGCCCCGACTGTTCCTTTAAAGAATAATAATGAAAATCGGGAGGCTTCTCTCGAAAGCCCCGACCTCCCTTTAAGAACTTTAGCAGGACAAGTCGGGGTCGAACAACCCACCGCTGTTGAGAGTTAAAATCGTAGGAGGCGACATGGATAAAGTTGAATTGGTTTCCTATTTCAATGAGTCGCTGTTCATTCCGGCACTGCGTGCACGCACCAAGGAAGGCGTTTTAGAAGAGCTTGTTGAACATTTTGTGGAGGCGAAATTTCTGCGCAACCAAACCATTGCGCTGGAAATGGTGCATCGTCGTGAACAGCTTGGCAGCACCGGCATCGGCCACGGCATTGCCATTCCGCACGGGCGCACCACCGCGGCGTCGGAAGTGATGATTGCTTTCGGCTATTCCAAGAGCGGCATCGACTGGCAGGCGATGGATGGCAAACCCGTGCACCTGATTTTCATGGTTCTGGCGCCGCCCCAAGAGTTGAACAATCGCTACCTCCCCATTCTGGGCCGTCTCGTGGAAGTGCTCAGCGAACCGCATCATCGTGATAAATTCCATTCTGTAACCACCTATTCCGATTTCATCAACCTTCTCAAAAGCTAATGTCCGGCAAAATTAAAACGCAGATTGAATTTTTAGTTGCATTGCAAGACCTCGATATCATGATCAAAGAAATCGAGGAAGTGAAAGAATTAGGTTTTGAAGTGAAAGGCGAAGGCCTGGCCTCATTGACGGGCGCGCGCGATGAGCTCGTGCAAAAAATCAAAAAACCTTTGCTGGCCGCATACGAGCGCTTGCGCAATCGCTACAAACGCGCCATCGTGCCGGTGAAGGACGACAACTGTCTCGGCTGTTTCATGAAGCTCCCCACCTCGATCACCGCGCACGGCCGCACGGACAAGGAAGTGCTGGTCTGCGAAAATTGCGGGCGGATTCTTTACTGGCTGTCGTGAGCAAATTGTTTGGAGAAGCGCTGAATTAAGAGGATAACTACGTCCAGATGCAGCTAGCTTCATTGCCACCGATTGCAAAAATCTCTTGCGACTTTAAATGTTTTCATTAAATTATATCTGTATTTAACTCAAAAGCTTTTCTTGCAAAATTTTCTGTGCTCAAATGGTGCCTGAAATTTTAACCATTCAGCAAGCCGCGCAGTATCTACAGATTGATTCCGGCATTGTTCGGCGTAAAATTCGAGCCGGTGAAATGCCAGCCGCAAGAATTGGCGGACAATGGCGAATCCGTCGCGCCCGTCTCGATCACTGGCTGGATGAAATGAGTGATTTTTCCGACGCCGCTTTCGACAAGTTATTGCGGGATACTCGCCGTGCCGCCAAGCTCGCCGGCCTTAGAACGCCCGAAGATATCGACCGATTGGTAAAGGCATTTCGTCAAAAGCGTGCCGGGCCTCTTAAGGCATGACGAAGCATCGCAGCCACAAAAAAGACCGCCAATTATTTTGGCGCGTGGTGATAGATACGAATACACTGCTTGCCGGGTCCTTTCGCCTCGAAAAACAGCGGGGCAAGTCATTGGCCTTTGGAGAAATGGTCGTTTGCAGCTTTATGTCAACCAGGACATACTTGATGAATACTTCAGAATTCTTGGTCTATTTGTTGATGACCCAACGCTCGAACGCTGGAAAGCGTGGCTGACGCACCCGCGCAACGTTAGTTGGGTTCACACGTATCTGCCAAAGTATTCCGAACTCCGCGACCCGACGGACAATCCATTCCTTGCCACGGCAGTTTTTGTCGAAGCCCAATATTTAATTTCCCGCGATAAAGATCTCTTGGTTTTAAAAGAATTTCACGAGGTAAAAATTGTTAAACCCGAAGAGTTTATCAAGTTTTATAAGCATGGGCAATGACCTTAACATTTGATAACAGACATGATTGAAGATAAGTCGCTGCCAGCCGCCAGCATCAGCGCCATAATCGAGCTGTACAAGCGCGATGTGGATCGCAGTTTGATTCGCGAAAACCTCTTAAAGCAAAAAATATTTTTCCCCTTCCTCTACACCGCCCGCTCGTAAATGCGATAGCGCTTGTAAATTTCCGCGCCGAGGAGTTTCATGCCGCGGTTGATGAGCGCGTTGTTTTCCAAAGTCCAGGAAAATTCCCCTTGATGAAACCCAGCGGCGACGCCGTGGCGAAAGGTTTCCATGTAAAGCGCGGCGCCGATGCCACTGTTGGTTTGCAGCTTGCGCACCACGCCGAGCGTGATCACACGCACATGCTTGATCGAACGCTTGTGGTAAAGCACTTTGAGCAGGCCAAACGGCAGCAAGCGGCCGTTGATTTTTTTCAACGCCACGTTATAGTCCGGTATGGAAAGCGAAAGCCCCACCGGCGCGCCGTCTTTCTCCACCACCAAAACCAGGCGCGGATCGACCACCGGCTTTAAATCCTTGGCGAGAAATTCAAATTCGGCGTCCGTCATGGGCACGAAGCCCCAATTGTTGCTCCAGGCGTCGTTGTAAATTTTTTTGACAATCTCCACTTCACCCCAGAAATTTTTCATATTCAGCGTGCGCAGCCGGATATTTTCTTCTGTCAGGACTTTTTCGCCGACCCGGAGGATTTTCGGATTAATGCCGTGCGCATCCGTCATCCACCAAGCGTACAAATCCATCGCCTTGCCGAACCCCACCGGCTCGATCAAATCCGCATAATAACGCGGATTGTAAGCCATTAAAATGGCCGGCGGCTTATCGAAGCCGTCGACGAGCAAGCCCCAGGTGTCGTTGCTCGAATAATTCGCCGGGCCGCGCAGTGTCGCCATGCCTTTTTCGCGCGCCCAATCGGCGGCGCGCTCCAACAAAGCCGCGGCGACGGCGTGATCGTTGACGGTTTCGAAAAAGCCGAAAAAGGCGCAGCGCTCGTGATGAAATTTATTGTGGTTGCTATTGAGAATCGCGGCAATGCGCCCGACCGTTTCGCCGTTGCGGCGCGCCAGAAAAAAATCCGCCTGGGAATGCTGGAAAAAAGGATGGTGCTTTTTATCCAAAAGTTTTTTCAAATCCATAATCAGCGGCGGCACCCAATGCGGATCGCCGCGATAAATTTTCCACGGCAACTGAATAAATTCGCGCCATTGCGCCGAAGTCGTGACCGGGACAACGTCGATTTTTGACAAGTGCCATTCTCCTCAATGTGCCATAAATAAAACACCCCGGCTTTCCGGCGCATTGGGCGCGGAAAAATCGGGGATACTGATTTTTATGAAACGACCAATGGTTTCGCGCCGGGTCATATTAAATTTGAACGAATCATTTTTGCCAGCTCCGGCTTTGCCCTGAGTAGCTTATGCAATCAAACCAAACTCGCGGCCAATGCGGGCAAAAACCTGCAACACATGATCAAGCTCGGCCTCGGTGTGCGTCGCCATGTAGCTCGTGCGAATGCGGCCATGTCCCGGCGGCACCGCCGGCGTGATCACCGGATTCGAGAAAATGCCGTTGTCAAAAAGCATTTTCCAAAAGGCGAACGTGTTCATATCATCGCCGATCAGCAGCGGAATGATCGGGGTCACGGATTTGCCGGTGTCAAAACCGAGCGCGTCAAATCCGGTTTTCATTTTGTGCGCGTTTTTCCAGAGGCATTCGATGCGCTGCGGTTCTTGCTCGATGATGTCAAGCGCCGCCAGCACCGTCGCCGTCGCCGCCGGCGGCATGCTCGCCGAAAAAATCAGCGCCCGCGAATGGTGTTTGATGTAATCGATCACATACGCATCCGCCACGATGAAACCGCCGATCGAAGCGAATGATTTGCTGAACGTGCCCATTACAATGTCAACTTTGTCTTCGAGGCCGAAATGCTCGCCGGTGCCGCGGCCGTGTTTTCCCAGCACGCCGATCGAATGCGCGTCATCCAGCATAATGCGCGCGCCGTATTGCCCGGCCAGCTCGGAGAGGCGCGGCAGGTCGATGATATCGCCTTCCATGCTGAAAACGCCGTCTGCCACGATGAGCTTGCCGTCCGACTTCGGATATCTTTTCAGCAGCCGCTCGAGATCGGCAAGATCGTTGTGTTTGAATTTAACCATTTTGCCAAACGCCAGCCGGCAGCCATCCACAATGCTGGCGTGATTGGCGCGGTCGGTGAAAATCAAATCATCTTTGCCGGCAATGGTGGCAATGGTGCCGAGATTGGTTTGAAACCCGGTGGAAAAACACAGCGCCGCTTCGCGTTTCATGAACTTCGCCAGCCGGCGCTCCAGCTCTTCGTGCAGCGCCAGCGTCCCGTTTAAAAAACGCGAGCCGGTGCAGCCGGAGCCGAACTCTTCCACCGCTTTGATGGCCGCGGCTTTGACGCGGGGATCCTGCGTCAGGCCGAGATAATTATTCGAGCCGACCATGACGAATTTTTTTCCGTCAATCATCACTTCCGAGTCCGCGCCGGATTCGATGGCCTTGAAATATGGGTACCAGCCTTCCGTTTTCGCCTGCTGCGCGCGTGTGAAGTTGCGACATTTTTCAAAAAGATCCAAGCCTAACCTCCTCGATTTATTGCTGAACCGTCAAACTTATCGCGATGACAAATTTTTGCGTGTTGAAATATAAACTTTTTGCAACAAAGCTAAAAATGTTTAAATTAGATAAATATAATGATTGGCTGTGACGAAATCAAGGTTTATTCAATCATCAAATCATTGATCAACAAATCATTGAGCAACATGCGTACACTAATAACCGGCGCCACTGGGTTTATCGGCAGTCTTTTGGTGGAATCGTTGCTGGCACGTCGTCAAAAGCAACATGCGGTTGAATCAAAAATTTATTGTCTGGTTCGCCGCACCAGTTCGCTGGCGTGGCTGGAAAAGCTTCCGGTTGAGTTGGTCCACGGAGATCTTTTTTCGGATGAGGCGCTGATTCCGGTATTACCGAAGATTTCACATATAATTCATCTCGCCGGTTTGACCAAGGCGCGAACGGAGGCGGAGTATTTCCGCGCCAACGGTGAAGCAACCCGCCATCTTCTGCAATTGTGCGCGCGGCATGCAAAACAACTTGAGCGTTTTGTTTATGTCTCCAGTCTGGCCGCGGCCGGGCCAAGCGCGGATGGCCACTTGCTAACGGAGGAAGAAACGCCGCAACCGGTTTCGATTTATGGCCGCTCGAAGCTTGCCGGCGAAATGGCTTGCCAGGAATTTTGCCGCGAATTGCCGATCACGATCATCCGCCCGCCCGCGGTTTATGGGCCGCGCGAGAAGGACATTTATGAATATTTCAAGCAGGTGAAAATGGGCGTGCGGCTGCGGCTCGGCTGGGGCGAGCGCAAAGCCAGCATGATTCATGGGCAGGACCTCGCCAATGGTATTTTGCACGCGCGCGAACATCCGCATGCCGCCGGCGAGACGTATTTCATGACGAATCCGCAGCCGTATGATTGGCAAGAGCTGGGCGCGGCGCTGGCAGCGGCGATGCAGAAGAAAATCATTTCCCTTACTGTGCCGGAATTTGTGGCGCCGGTGCTGGCGGCTTTTAGTGAGCTGGGCGCGAAGATCACGCGCAAACCGGCGCTGCTGAATTTTGACAAGATTCGCGAGCTGCGACAAGCTTACTGGGTCTGCTCCGGCGAAAAAGCGCGGCAGCAACTCGGCTTTGTGCCGGCGCTGTCGATTCAGGAAGGATTGCAGCAAACGTATCAGTGGTATAAAGAGAATGGTTGGTTGTGAGATTGATGACCCGACGCCCACAAGTTCCGTAAAGGATTTTCAGGTAGTCAAGCAAAAAGCTTTTGCACACGGATGAGGCGGAAGACACGGATTTTTATTTTATGGAACAGGCCTGCGCCGACGGAAGTTTAACTCAATACCGTTTATATTTGCAAATCCATTTTTTTATGCGAAAATTTTTTCCACATTGCTTTATTCTGACGCTTGCACTGGCGGCAGAGGCACAGAACACCACAGCGGTCCGCGATGACACGCTCGATGCCCGCACCGTTTTGAGCGGCGAGAGCGCGGCGGCGCGTGAACTATGGCTGCGCCGGCAGATTTTCGTGGAAAGTGTTCTGACACAGAATGCCATCAGCGTCGGCGACTCGCTGCTGATCTTTCGCTTGCAGCAGCAGACGCCGCTGAGTCTGAGCCAATCAGAATTGAACGCCCTTGCATCGCGCGTTGACCGCCTGGAAGAAAAATTCCGGCGTGAGCAACTTGGCTTGCCGCCGATGGCTCCTATCGGCACACTGATCGGCAAAGGGATCAAATATCTCTCCGAAAAGCTTTCGGGCGCTCCGAGTAATCCGCTCGCGGTGATTCCCTCAGAAACGGAAATCGAGGTGATGAATGTCTTATGGAAAAAGACGGCCGCAACTTCGTCCGAAATTTATGCCAGCCTCGATAGCACCAACAATCTCACTGCGGCGGATTTGCAGCAAACGCTCGCGGCAATGGCCGCGCGCGGCCTGCTGGATCGCCGTCAAATTTCGCCCCGCCATGAATTGACCATCCTCGGTATTTTCACCATCGAAGAAAGCGCGTTGAATCGCAAAAACCGCGAATTCATTTATCAGCCGCGCGTCGCGCGCCAGACGATGCTTTCCTTTCTTGATGCCACGGCCTTTTCGCACCGCCTTGCCTCGGCCGGCAATCCGTCGTTGGTAGTGGATCACTTGCGAAAATTGATGAATCGGCTGGCGGTGACGGAGAACTAAATTTGCGCAAAAATATTCCACACGGATCAAAAGCAACACGCGGATTTATCCATATGCCGCTTTTGATCCGTGTGAAATCCTGTTTGGCTCCGGCTCGTCCGGCTTGTGCAACAATAAGCTGTAAATATTTTCTGTCCTACATTTTTCTGTCATGACTTTTTTAAAAGTTAGTGACATCAAGCAGGATGCTTGCGCTACTGCTCGGTTACTTCACCGCTCCCGCCCCGGCATTTTTCAGCACGAGGGTCTGCTCATTCAAAAGCTGCCTTTCTTGAAACAACTTTCGCACTAACGCATAATCCGCCGGCTGCAAATAAGGTTGCTTCAATTTGAACGATCGTTGAATGGAGAGGACTTGTCCAAAATTTGAAAAACTGATCGCACAACTGCCGATCTTGTTTGCAAAGCCGGTGTCGGCCGACATCGCTTCCAGTTTCCAGCTTTCCGGCAATTCGATTTTCACCGCGTCAATCAGCTCGTGAGCATAATCGAACATGAGAGGATGTTGCCGCTTGGCGGCCTGAAAAGGATTCTCGTCGCGGCTGAGGAAGCTGAAGGGTTTTAAAAACAAGCGCGACCCCATCGGCGGCTCCAGGTTGGCGAACTTCAGCTTGCATTTCAAAGCCAGCGATTTTTTTATATCCTCCAGACCGTCTACTGCAAGCGAATCGGTTTCGACCGCCGGCACGACGATATCTTTAATGGTCGCAGCAAGCTTTTCTTCGCGTTCTGCCGGCGTCGCTTGAGCAAGCTCCAGGCGCAGATCGCGCGCGGCGTGGCCCTGCCGCAGGTCATTCATCTCGCCTTCCAGATTCAAATCATCCTTTAACCGCAGCGAAAAAATTCGGCTGGTTCGATTCAGCGACGCTTCCGAATACGGCACATTCACAAACAGCGGCGTCGAATCGTTCACCACAAAGGCCTGTACGCCTTCACTAAACCACGGCGCATGCGTGCTGGGCAAATAAGCCTCGCCCGGAGAGATGAAACGATAGGCGTTGACGCCGGTGGGCACGGCGACCGTCGAGCGGTCGAATTGCCAGTACTTGGCTTTGGGCAGGAACAACCCGTCATCACGGTCCACCACAAACGCAAACTGTGCCGCAATATTCATTTCGCGCAGCAGGCTGTAGAAAATGAAATTAATATCGTACCGGTTTCCATAACCGCGTTTCAGGACGTCATCGAGGCTTTCATTTTCTTTATACTTCTCTTCCTCATCGTTTTCAAGAAAGTTAAGGTTTTTCAAATTTTTTTGCGTCCATTCGTAAGCCGCGACAATTTTCGCCTCGTCGGTATTGGCGTTTGCAAACGCCGCCACGATTTCGCGCGCGCGCTTGTTTTTCTTGCCATACTTCGCCATGGCTTCGGTCAATTCGTGGCTGGTTTTTTTCCAGAAAGCCTGCGGCTCCAAATCCGGACCGTAATAACAATAAAGCCGGGTCTGGCGCGAGGCCTCGGGCGTGGCGAAGGGTTCTTCTTCCATCGCCGGCAAATTACGCGCGCTAAAAAACGCTTCCGTCGGCTTAACAAAAGATGGGCGCAAAATCGGCGTGAGCGAAATATTCAAAGGATGCCACATGTAATTGGGCGTAAAATATTTGCGCGCCACGTCCAGATAGTCGGCGGAAACCTCAAGCCGTTTGAACTTCCAAACGAATTCCCATTGGCTCTGGGCAATACTTTTTTGAATCGGCCAATTTCCGAAAGCCGTCGGCGATTGAATTTTGACGTAATATTCGATAATGCAACCGTCGTTGATGCCCGGCAAGGAAAATGATTTTTGTTTGATTTTAATGCCCTTGGCCTTGATCACATCCTTCTCAAAAATCTGCTCCGGCGCGAGCGCAAACTCCCGGCCATCCGCCTGCACCGTGCGGCCCGCGAATCGCCGTGACTTTTTGCTTTTTGTGAACGTAGGGAATATTGAAATCACCCCATTTCCGGCCTTCGGCATCGAATATTTTGAAGCGGCGATAGATCTCCAGCTCGTACAGCTCGCCGGTGTCGTCGCGGGTCACTTTCTCAAAGAGCATCAGCGCATGACGAATGCCTTTCGTCGAATCCGCTTTGAGGCTCCAATCCGCCGCTGTAATCGGTTCCCATTTAAATTCGTCACCCGCCACGCCCACGCCCGGCACCAACCAGAGCAGCGAAAGAAAAAAAGAGCGCAACACTGATAATTTCATTTTGACCTCGACTTTTATTTATAAAATTTTTATAAGTTTAATTCGTGCAAAAATCAAAGATTTTCTAAAAACAAAATAATGGACGACAAAATAATTTTTATCATTTTGTCGTCCATTATTTTGTCTTTTGGGTTACGGCTATTCCATGCTGTAGCAGGGCTTTAATTCTCAGCGTGATTAAAAATTTGTTGCAGTGTTTTGCCGCGAAAATTTTTTCGCAGACTGGAAGTCTGCGCTACGATTTTTTCAGAACCAGGGCCATGCTTTTGGCCTTGCTCAGATTCTGGCTGAATTTCCGCGCGGCCGGATAATCGCTTGCCGACAACAAATACCCGGTTTGTTGCACCACCGAAGAGAAGCGCAGAACGTTGCCAGCAGAAGAGATTTTGCAGGACAGTTTGGCCGCGCCGCAGGAATCTTCCAGCTCCGGCATTTCCTCCTCGAGTTTCAAACCCGCGGGCAAACGCCAAACGATATTCGTCTCAATTTGTTGCGCCGGCCCAAACCAGATGGGATGTTGGCGGTTTTCGGCCGTCAGCTCCGGCGGAGCGTTGACGTGAAAAAGATCCGCTTTCAAAACCATCAGCGCGCCCATCTGTCTGGCATATTGATTTCCTCTAATCGTAAACGACACCCACGCGGAGTCGCCCTGATCCCCGCTTTGAAAGTTGGTCAAGGCTGCGGTTGTGACCGTCTGCGCCAAACGCGATTGCCACGCTTCAATTTGTTTCTCCTTTGGCGTGGTGCGGCGATTGTGGCGGGAGGCCGC
>Ga0187893_10014259_pt1 | contig 10879 bp, 13 predicted proteins | sample MA1701074metaG_FD_139574 | JGI IMG/M metagenome (GOLD analysis project Ga0187893, IMG submission 139574) | White microbial mat communities from a basaltic lava cave in the Kipuka Kanohina Cave System on the Island of Hawaii, USA - MA170107-4 metaG ...
GCGGCGAGCGAGATGATCGTGAGGGGGCGCGCCTGTCCCTGCGCGAGGCTCCACGCCATGCCCGGGTTCAGCGCGGAGTCGATCTCGAACAGGCCGTCGATGACGACGTGGGGCCGGTGGCCGAGCGGCACGCGCGAGAACGCGAGCGACTTCGTCGCCAGATCGAGCGCGGCGCCGGCGAGGGCGATGGCGAAGAACGCGGCGCGCGTCCGGGTCACGGCGTCGCCCCCGGCGGCGGGTCGGCCTTCGGTGGATTCGACTCGCCGCTCTTCGGCGGCTCGCTCACCACAGGCACGGGCTCGGTCGGCCCCGAAGGCACGCCCGGGGCGTCGGGCGACGGGATCGGCTCGGTCGGGCCCGACGGGATGTTCCCCGGGATCGGCTCGGTGGGGCCCGAGGGGACCCCGGCGGCGGGGGCGGACTCCTTCCTTTTCTTCTTCCGGTCGTCGAAGAAGAGCATCTCGAGCGAGAGCAGCGCGACGCCCACGCAGATGCAGCTGTCGGCGATGTTGAAGAGCGGCCACTCCCTCATCGTGGGCGGCCACGTGCGGAAACTCGGCACCCAGAACTTGATGAAGTCGCGCACCTCTCCGAAGGCGACCCGGTCGTACGCGTTTCCGATGGTGCCTCCGAGGATGAGGCCGAGCGACGCGGTCATCACCCAGTGCGGCTTCTTGAGCGACGCGAAGATCGCGATGATCGCCGGCACGGCGATGATGGACACCCAGAGGAAGACGGTCTTCGCGCCCGGCAGGAGGCCGAAGACGATGCCGGGGTTGGTCGTCTTGCCGATCTCGAAGAAGCGCTCGACGACGACGACGACCTCGCGCTCCTGCATGTGGACGAAGGCGACGTGCTTGCTCCAGAGATCGAGCGCGGCGCCGGCGAGGGCGACGAACGCGAAGGCGGCGCGGTGCCGCGGGGAGACGCCGCTCATGAGGCTCTCATGATACACGGGTCCGCGCCGGAGGGCGACGGTTCGACCCGCCCCGTCGCGTGCGACACCGGCCTCCCGGGGCGGGCGCCTCGGCGCGCGGGCGGGAGGCTACTCGCCGTCTTCCTTGCGCTTGCAGGGGACGCAAAGCCGGGCGTACGGGATCGCCTCGAGGCGGGATTTCGCGATCGGCTTGTAGCAGTTCTCGCACACGCCGTAGCGGTTCTCTTCGATGCGCGTGAGCGCCTCCTCGATCTCCTTGAGCTCCTCGCCCTCCGACTCCATGAAGCCGAGCGTCATCTCCTGCTCGAAGCTGTCGGTGCCCTGGTCGGCGATGTGCATCGGGAGGCTGGAGAGGTCGCCGGAGTCGACGCCCTTCTTGAGCGCCTCGTCCTTCATGTGCGTGACGTCGCCCGACAGCTGCTTCTTGCGCGCCACGAGCAGGGCGCGGAATTCGCGCAGCTCGGCGGCGCCGAAGGGCGACGTGATCTTCGGCGGAGGCGCCTCCTTGGGGACCTCCTTGGGCTTCTTGTCGGTCGCTTTGCGGGGCGTCCCGCTGGACTTCTTGGGCATGACGACCTCCGTGGGCGTTTACTTGCCTGCGGGCTTCCCGGGGGGCGGCGCGGCGGGCGCCCTGGCCTTCGTCGCCGGCGCCGCGGCCTTGGGCGCGGCGGGCCTGGGCTGGGCGGCGAGCTTCTTCAGCTCCCGGGCGCGCTGCTCCGTCTTGATGCGGGCGATCTCGCGGCGGTGCTGGCGGAACGCGGAGGGATTCTCGACCACGTCCGTCACCTTCCGCACGCGCAGGTTGAACAGGCCCTTGACGAATCCGTCGAGCTCCTTCGAGAGCTCGTCGTCCGCCATTTCCTTGTAGTTCTTTTTCGTCTTCGGCATCTCAGCGTTTCCGGCTCACGAGCTTGCAGCGGAGGGACATCTTGTGCGCCAGTCCGTTCAGGCAGCGCTTGGCGAACTCCTCGCTGATGCCCGAGATCTCGAAGAGAATGGTGCCGGGCTTGATGACGGCCGCGTAGAACTCCGGCTCGCCCTTGCCCTTGCCCATGCGCGTCTCGGCGGGCTTCGCCGAGATGGGCTTGTGCGGGAACACGCGGATGTAGAGGCGGCCCTCGGTGCCCATCATGTGGGTGGCGGCCACGCGGCCGGCCTCGATCTCCCGCGCGGAGAGCCAGCCGGGCTCGGTGGCCATGAGGCCGTAGTCCCCGAACGACACGCGGTTTCCCCGCGTCGCGGGACCGCGCATGTTGAACGAGTTCCGCTGCGACTTGCGCCACTTGACGCGCTTGGGCATCAGCATGGCTTACGCTCCCGTCCCCGGCGCGGGCGCGTCGGTCTTCGGGGCGGCCGGAGCGGCGGCCTTCTTCTTCTTTTCGACGAACCGTTCGCCCTTGTAGATCCACACCTTCACGCCGATGGTCCCCTTGGTGATCACGGCGGTCGTCTGCCCGTAGTTGATGTCGGCCCGCAGCGTCGTGAGCGGCAGCCGGCCGAGCACGATGTACTCGCTGCGCGCGATCTCGGCGCCCGCCAGCCGCCCCTTGCACTGGATCTTCACGCCCTTGGCGCCGAGGTCCATGACCATCTCGGCGTACCGGCGCATCGTGCGGCGGTAGGGCGCGCGCCGGCTCAGCTGCTCGCAGATCGCCTCGCCGACGATCTGCGCGTCGAGCTCCGGCGTCTCGAGGTCGTCGATGTCCACGTCGACCACGCGGCCGACGAGGAGCCCGAGGTCCTCGCTGATCTTGTCCACCTTGGCGCCCTTCTTGCCGATGAGCAGGCCGGGCCGGGCGGCGCAGAGCTTGACCTTCAGCTTCTCGCCGATGCGCTCGATGTCGATCTTCGAGATGCCGGCGAAGCCGTATTCCTTGTGGACGAACCTGCGGATCTTCTGGTCCTCGACGAGCCAGTCGCCGAAGTTCTTGCGCGTGGCGTACCAGCGCGAGCTCCAGTTCGTGGTGATGCCCACGCGGAACCCGATCGGATTGATCTTCTGGCCCATGCCGCTCCTTCCTTGCCTTACTGCTTCGCGTCGGGGGGCGCCGGCGGAGGCGCGTCCTTCTTGTCGCCCGCCGGCTTCGCGGGGGGCGCGGATTTCTGCTCGCCCGCGGGCTTCGCGGCGGGCGTGCTGCGCTTGGCCTGATCCTGGCGGTCCTTCCGCTGGCGCTTGGCGCGCTCGCGTTTCGACTCCCGCAGCTCGCGTTCCTCGAGGATGAACGTGACGTGGCACGTGCGCTTCTTGATCATCTGCGGGCGCCGCACCGACGACGGGCGCCAGCGCTTGATGATCGGGCCGCCGTCCACGAACGCCTTCACGAGATGCAGACGGTTTCCGTCGATGTCGAGGTTCTTGTTGCGCGCGATGTCCATCGCGTTCTCGTACGCGCTCTCGAGCAGCTTCTTGCAGAACGGGGCCGCGCGGCGGGAGCACACGCGCAGGATGCCCAGCGCCGTGTTGTAGTCCTTGCCGCGGACGAGATCCACGACATAGCGCATCTTGCGGGCGGAGATGCGCGCGAAGCGGAGGCGCGCCGAGAACTTGAGCTTCTCCGCGTCGGCGGACGGCTTCGCGGGCGCCTTGGTGGCGGGTTCGGCCATCTAGGACACACCGCCTTCCTTGGCTCCGCCGGCGTCGGTCCTGGTGCCCGGGTGCCCGCGGAACTGGCGCGTGGGGGAGAACTCGCCGAGCTTGTGCCCGACCATGTCCTCCGTCACGAACACCTTGTGGAACGTCTTGCCGTTGTGGACGAGGAACGTCATCGTGACGAAGTCGGGCGAGATCGTCGACCGGCGCGACCACGTCTTGATCGGGTCGCGGCTGTTCGTCGATTTCGCCTTGTCGACCTTGGCCTTGAGCTTGGGGTCGATGTAGGCGCCCTTCTTGAGGCTGCGGCTCATCTTCCTACTTCCTCGTGTTCTGGTGCTTGCCCGCCTTGCGCATGCGGATGATGAAGACGTCCGACGGCTTCTTCGAGCGGCGCGTCTTGCCGCCCTTGGCGCCCTTGCGGCCCTTCCAGTTGACCGGGTGGCGTCCCGAGCCGCCGCGGCCGTCGCCGCCGCCGAGCGGATGCGAGACCGGGTTCATCGCCTTGCCGCGCACGGTCGGGCGGATGCCGAGCCAGCGGCGCCGGCCCGCCTTGCCCCACACCATGCCGGCCCACTCGATGTTGCCGAGCTGGCCGATGGTCGCGCGGCAGCGGACGTGGATCTTGCGGACCTCGCCGCTGGGCAGGAGGACGTCCGCGTAGTTGCCTTCCTTGGCCTGGAGCGTCGCGAACGTGCCCGCGGAGCGCACCATCTGGCCGCCCCGGCCCGGCGTGAGCTCCACGTTGTGGATCATCATGCCGGTCGGGATGCTCTTGAGCGGCATGCAGCAGCCGATCTTGGGCTCCACCTTCTCGCCGCTGACGACCTCGTCGCCGACGTTCAGGCCCTCGGGGTGGAGAATGTAGCGGCGTTCGCCGTCCTTGTACTTCAGAAGCGCGATGCGCGACGAGCGGTTGGGGTCGTACTCGATCGACTCGACGAACGCGGGCACGTTGTCCTTGGCGCGGCGCCAGTCGATGATGCGATAGCGGCGCCGGTTGCCTCCGCCGATGTGGCGCACGGAGAGGCGTCCCACGTTGTTGCGGCCGCCGCTCTTGCGCTGCGCCTCGGTGAGCGGCTTGTGCGGGACGTGCTTGGTGACCTCGCGGAAGTCGGACGTCGTGGCGCCACGGCGTCCCGCGCTGGTCGGCTTGTATTCGCGGATGCCCATCGCTAGACGATATCGAGCCGATACCCCTCTTTGAGCGTGACGTAGGCTTTCTTCCAGTCCTTGCGGCGGCCCTCGAGCAGCATGTTCTTCATGCGCTTGAGCTTGCCCTTGACCTTGACCGTGCGGACGTGGTCGACCTTGACGTTGTAGATCTTCTCGACGGCGCGGCGGACGTCCGCCTTGTTGGCGTCGGTCCCCACGATGAAGGTGTAGGTGCCCTGCTGCTGGCGCGCCATCGACTTCTCGGTGACCAGCGGCTTGCGGAGGATTTCGTGCGGAATGGTCATGAGCTCTTGCGCGAGGCGACCAGCGCCTCGAGCGCCCCCTTCGTGAGGAGCACGTTCTTGTGCTTGAGCACGTCGTAAGCGTTGAACTCCCTCACGGGCACGAGCTTCACGCCCTGCAGGTTGCGCGTGGAGAGCACGACCTCCTTCGCGGCCTGATCGACGCCGATGAGGGTCGACCGCTTGTACCCGATCGTCGAGAGGATCGAGGCCATCTGCTTCGTCAGTCTGGGCGCCTTGATCTCGAAGCCTTCGATGACGCCGAGCTCCTTGTCGTTGATCTTCGCGAGGATCGCGCTGCCGAGCGCGGCGCGCCGCATGCCGGCGGTGGCCGTGAGGCGGTAGTCGCGCGGACGCGGTCCGAACACGACGCCGCCGTGCCGCCAGAGCGGGGAGCGGATGGTGCCCGCGCGCGCCATGCCGGTGTGCTTCTGCGGCCACGGCTTGCGCGTGGATCCCTCGACCTCGCCGCGCGTCTTCGTGCAGGCGGTGCCCTGGCGCTGGTTCGCCTCGTGGATGATCACCACCTGGTGCAGGAGCTTCTTCTTCACCTTGTCGCCGAAGAGCTTCTCGTCGACGGCGATGGAGCCGGCGGTCTTTCCGGACTTGTCGTAGAGGGGCAGGTCGGCCATGGCGGCTACTTCTCGTCCAGGAGGGCCTTGACGCGGATGTCCACGCCGGCCGGCATGTCCAGGCTGCGCAGCTCGTCGATCGTCTTCGACGAGGGCTCGGTGATGTCGATGACGCGGCGGTGCGTGCGGATCTCGAACTGCTCGCGCGACTTCTTGTCGCAGTGCGGCGACCGCAGCACGGTGATGCGCTCGATCTTGGTGGGGAGGGGGATGGGTCCGCGCACCTTCGCGAGGGTGCGCTTGGCCGTCTCCACGATCCTCACCGCCGACTGGTCGATGATCTCGTGGTCGTACCCCTCGATGCGGATGCGAATTCTCTGGGCCATAAGGAGTCCCAAGTATAGCGATCGACTTTTCGAAGTCAACACAAAATCGGGAACGGAGCGCGCCGCATTTCTCATGCATCGCGCGCCCTCGCGCGGTGTATAATCCATGCACCCAGCGACGCGGCGGCCCTCGGGGGCGAGTCGGCCGCCGCTTTTTTTTTCAGCGCGGAGGCGCCGCGGCCGCCTCGACGCGCGCGCGCGGGCCCGGGAAACGGAACGCGCCGAGCCCGTCGACCACCGCCTGCCGCACCGCGCCCGTCGCCGCCGCGTGACGGAGCGCCGCCAGAAGCACCGCCTCGCGGTCGTCGTCGTAGTCGAGCCGGCCGTACGCCGCCGCGACGGCGCTCTTCAGCTCCGCCTCGCCCGCCTTCGCCGACTCGACGACCGCCGCCAGCACCTGCCGCCGGTCCGCCGAGAACTCGATCCCGTCCACGGCCGCGACCGCCGCGCCGAGCACGCCCGCGTCGGCCGCGCCGTGGCGCACCACGCGCACCGCCACCGAGCGCCGCTCCGACGGGGGCGCCGTCGCCGCCATCGCGCCCGCAAGCAGCGTACGCAGGTCGTCCGCCGCGAGGTCCTCGCGCCGCAGGACCGCCAGCAGGACCAGCTCGCGGTCGCCGCGCACCGTGCCCGCGAGCGCGTCCGCCGCCACGCGCAGGGCGATCGCGCGCGTGCACGCCTTCTCGCCAAGCACGTGGTCGAGGAGCTTCGCCGCCCCGCCCGTGCGGAGCCACCCGCGCAGGCCGGGCCCGGCCTCGCGCCGCCCCGCCGCCAGGTCGGCCGCCGCGGCGAGCGTGTCCGCCGTCGCCTTCGCGTGGCGGATCGCGCGCGACGCCAGCTCCGCCGCGTCCGACGCGAACAACGGCGCGTCGTGCGACGCGAGCGCGTCGAGCCCGCCCGCCGCGTCGGCCGCGATCGCGCGCTCGAGCTCCGCGCGGCGCGCCGCGTAGGCGCGCATCTCGTCGTCGCCCGCCGGCGCGAGCCGCTGCGGGTCGGCGTCGAGCATGAGCGCGAGCGCCCGTCGCTGGTCGTACGTCATGCCCGCGGGCTGGCCGGAGTCGAGGACGAGGACGGAGAGCCGCCCGTCCTGCGTCGGCGTCACGATCGCCTCGAACGCGTATCCCTTGTCGAAGTCGCTGCACGCGAGCACGAGCCGCCGGCCGGGCTCGATCTGCGTGAGCCTGGCGAGCGGCGGATCGGCGGGCGGCTCGACCCAGCCGGTCGCGTGGAGCGTCCCGCGCGCGACGGAAACCTTGTCGACGGAGTAGTGCGCGTAGCGGGGGCGCAGACATCCCGCCGCGAGGAGGCCCAGGACGGCGAAGACCGCAAGGCGCCCGTCCCTCGTCCCTCGTCCCTCGTCTCTCGTCGGGACGGGGGTCACGACAGGAAGTCCCCGAACCTCGCCTTGAGCTCGTGCTCCGGCACCGGCCGGTACTCGAACGGCTCCAGCACGCACCCGCCGCGCCCCTGCGCAAGCGACCGGCGCATCGTCTCGTAGCCGAACATCTTCGAGAGCGCGACGTTCCCGCGCAGCCGCTTCACGCCCGGCTCCGGGAGCATCTCGTCGATCACCGCGCCGCGCTTGTTGAGATCGTTGAGGATCGCGCCGGCGTACTCCTCGGGCACGTTGATGTCGAACCGCATGTGCGGCTCGAGGAGCGCGACCGGTGTCCCCTCGAGCGCGCGCCGCATGGCCGTGGCGGCCGCCGCGCTGTAGGCCGCGTCCGCGCTGTCGGGCGTCACCGACCCGCCCGTCAGCCGGATCTCGAGATAGATGAGCGGGTTGCCGAGCTTCGGCCCCGCCTCCGCCGCGGAGAGCGCACCCTCCTTGATCGCCGGCACGAAGCGGCGCAGCTCCTTCTCCGTCTCCGCGTCGAGCATCACCGCGAACTTCGGCGACGTCGCGTCGCGGTTCGGCACGAGCTCGAGGGCGACGTGGCCGTAGAGCGTCTTCTCCCCCGCCTTGATCGTCGCGCGCTCCTGCGCGGAGGCGGGCGCCTGGATCGCCTCCTTGTACGCGACGCGCGGCTCGCGCAGCGTCGCCGGCACCTTGAAGTCGTTCGTGATGCGGAACAGCAGGATCTCCGAGTGGAGCTCGCCCATGCAGTGGAGCATCGTCTGGCCGGTGCCCGCGTCGAGCGTCACGCGGAAGGTCGGGTCGTCCTTCTGGAGGCGCTTCAGCACCTCGTCGAGCTTGTCCTTGTCCGCGCTCGACTTCGGCTCGATCGCGACCGAGAGGACCGGCTCCGGGAACTTCATGCGGCCGAGGAGGACGGGGTCGCGTCGGTCGCAGAGCGTGTCGCCGGTCACGGTGTGGCGGAGCCCGACGAGCGCGACGATCTCGCCGGGGCCGACGCGGTCGGGCGTGTTGGTGCGGTCCTTCGCGAACATGCGGATCATGCGCGTGGCGCGCTCGGCCTGCGCGGCGCGCGGGTTGTAGAGGCTGTCGCCGGGGCGCATCGTGCCGGTGTAGACCCGCACGTACGTCAGCTCGCCGTGCTGGTCGGTCGCCGTCTTGAAGGCGAGCGCCACGAGGTGCGAGTCCTTTCGCGCGTCGAAACGGACCGGCACGTCCTTGTCGGGCTTCACGCCCTCGACGATCGGCCGGTCGACCGGCGACGGGAGGAAGTCGACCACCGCGTCGATGACCGGCTGCACGCCGATCTGGTGGAGCGACGATCCGGCGAAGGCGGGCGTGAGCCTGCCCGCGAGCGTCGCCTTGCGGAGCGCGCGCCGCACGTCGGCCTCCGCGGGCTCCTGGCCGTCGAGGACCTGCGCCATCAGGGCGTCGTCGAAGTCCGCGGCCGCCTCGATCGTCTGCTGGCGGTAGAGCTCCGCCTCGTCGGCGAGGTCGGCGGGGATGTCCTTCGCGACGACCTCCTCGCCCCACTCGCCCTCGAACGTGAGCATCTTCCGCTTGAGGACGTCGACGACCGCCTTGAAGCGGCTCTCGGCGCCGACGGGCAGGGTGACGACGACGGGGACGGCGTGGAGCTTCTTGCGCATGGACTCGAGGCTCATCGCGAAGTCGGCGCCGACGCGGTCCATCTTGTTGAGGAACGCGATGCGCGGGACGCCGTAGCGCTCGGCCTGCTTCCACACGGTCTCGCTCTGCGCCTCGACGCCGGAGACGGCGTCGAAGACGATGACGGCGCCGTCGAGCACGCGCAGCGACCGTTCGACCTCGGCCGTGAAGTCGACGTGGCCCGGCGTGTCGATGAGGTTGAGCATGTGCTCGCGCCACTCGCACGTGACGGCGGCGGCGAAGATGGTGATGCCGCGGCGCACCTCCTCCGCGTACCAGTCGGTGGTGGTCGTGCCCTCGTCGACGTTCCCGATCTTGTGGATGCCGCGGGTGTAGTAGAGGACGCGCTCGGTCGTGGTGGTCTTCCCGGCGTCGATGTGGGCGATGATCCCGAAGTTGCGGATGCGGTCGAGCGTCACCCCATGGCGAGGGGCGATTCTACTGTCAGGGTCGGGCGCGGTCCATGTCCGCAGCAACCGGCCCGGCGGCCCGGGGTTCGGGGTAAGATGGACGCCCATGGAGCCGCCGCCGATCGGGGACTCGGACGCGACGCTCAAGCAGCACGAGAGCGATCCGACCGTGCGCCCCGGCGGCGACCTGGCGCAGCCCTCCGGCGCGGTCTCGCGCCGCATCGGGCGCTACGACGTCCTGCGCGAGCTCGGGAAGGGCGGCATGGGGGTGGTCTACCTCGCGTGGCAGACCGACCTCCGCCGGCACGTCGCGCTCAAGGTGATCCGCGGCGTCGAGTCGCACGACGACGTCGAGCGTTTCAAGCGCGAGGCGCAGATCGTCGCGCAGCTCTCGCATCCGAACATCATCCCGGTGTACGAGGTCGGCGAGCACGAGAGCCGCCCGTTCATGGTGATGAGCTACATCGAGGGGCGGACGCTGGACCGCGTGCTGAAAGCGCCGGACCGTCCGCCGCTGCGGAAGCTCGTCGAGTGGCTGCGCGACGCCGCGCGGGCGACGGACCACGCGCACCAGAAGTCGGTGGTCCACCGCGACCTCAAACCGCAGAACATGATCGTGGACGGAGCGGGGAGGCTTTTCGTGATGGACTTCGGCCTGGCGCGCCAGCGGGAGCCCGGGCCCAGCATGACGGTGTCGGGCGTGGTGGTGGGCACGCCCAGCTACATGGCGCCCGAGCAGGCGCGCGGGCGCGCGCACCTCGTGGGGCCGGCGAGCGACATCTACTCGCTGGGCGCGACGCTCTACGAGATGCTGACGGGGCGTCCGCCGTTCACGGGGGACGACGCCGTGGCGATCCTGAGGGACGTGGCCGACAGCGAGCCGCCGTCGCCGCGCTCGCTCAACCCGCGCGTGCACGCGGACCTCGAGACGATGTGCCAGAAGGCGATGGACAAGAACATGGCGCGGCGGTACGCCTCGGCGGCGGCGCTGGCGGACGACCTCCAGCGGTGGCTGGACGGCGAGCCGATCGAGGCGCGGCCGGTGAGCGGGATCGGCCGGCTCGTGCGTGTGGCGAGGCGGCACAAGGTGGCGACGGCCGCGATGGCGCTGTCGGCCGCGGTGCTCCTGGCCGGCCTGGCGATCTACGCCGCGCTGGAAGCGCGCAGCGCGCGCCACCTGGCGAGGCGGGAGTCGGCCCAGCGGGAGGTGGACGCCGTGCACCGGCGCCTCTTCGAGCACGGCTTCGTGCAGGACCCGGCCGCGGCGCGGGCGCTGCTCGACGAGGCGCTCAAGCTGGCGGACCACGCGATCGCCGTCGATCCGACATACGGCCGTGCGCACGCGGAGCGCGGGCGCGTCCTCGAGCAGCTGGGGCGTCCGAAGCGGGAGGTGATGGAGTGCTTCGAGCGCGCCCAGAAGCTCGATCCGGAGGGGCCCTGGACCTACCTGTACCGCGCCAAGGCGATCCTGCTCACGTATGGCGACGCGTCGGCTCCCTCGA
>Ga0187893_10014260_pt1 | contig 10879 bp, 7 predicted proteins | sample MA1701074metaG_FD_139574 | JGI IMG/M metagenome (GOLD analysis project Ga0187893, IMG submission 139574) | White microbial mat communities from a basaltic lava cave in the Kipuka Kanohina Cave System on the Island of Hawaii, USA - MA170107-4 metaG ...
ACATCAAGTTCAGAAGTCGTGGCGCGGAGCACCGGCGCCAGCGCAGGATCGTCTCGGGCGTGACGATCGAGGCGAACTCGTCGAGGACCTTGCGGCCGAGGGCGACGCCGCGCACCGCGAGTCGCACACGGTCAGTTTCGGTTAGCCGAAGTCTCCGGCGACCGAACTGCGCCTTGAGGACGTGGTTATCCTAGCAGCCTGTTGGAAAACGAAGTCGTGACTGAACCTCCCGCGTTCGCAATTCGGTGAAGGTGCGTCGATCGGGCGGCGGGTGAGCGGGGAAGGACGAGATGGCGTTGGGAAGACGCGGTCCTCGGGAGCAGGCGCTCTTCATCGCGACGGAGCAGTTGCCGGCCTCGCCGGGGACCCCTTCTACCGTAAGCGGAATCAACTCCTGGCCGAGGCGCAGTTCGATCGCCGGGTCGAGGAGCTGTGCCGGCCCCACTACGCGGAGGGCGTCGGGCGGCCGTCGATCGCGCCGGGCGTGTACTTCCGCATGCTGTTCGTGGGCTACTTCGAGGGGATCGACAGCCAGCGCGGGATCGCGTGGCGGTGCCGCGACAGCCGCTCGCTGCAGGAGTTTCTGGGACTGGGAATGACCCAGGAGACGCCCGATCACTCTTCGCTGACGGACATCCGGCAGCGCCTGCCGAGCACGGTCCATGAGGAGGTGTTCCGGCTGCTGCTGGAGATCGCAAGCCAGAAGGGCGTCCTGCGCCGAGGGAAGTCGCTGGGTGTGAACTCGAAGGTGCGCGCGCAGGCGAATCTGCTGCTGTCCGGCGGTGAAGAGCGCGTCGACGAGGCCGTCGCGGACGAGGGCTACCACGCGGCCGAGACTCTGCGGAAATGCCAGGTCATGGGAGTGCGTGCGTACATCCGCGAGCGCAAGTGCAAGCATCCTCGGCGCTGGAGAGACAAGCAGGACGGACTCAAGGCCGCCGTGTACGCGACGCGCCGTCGCGTCGCATGACGCCGTAGTCCGCGCCTGCAAAGGCCGCGAAGCGAACGGGTCGAACGAAGCTTCGCCCATGTATGCGAATCGGGCGGCGCGCGACGCACGTGGCTCCGAGGCGAGGAGTCGGCCGACGAACGGTACCTGATCCAGGTCGCTGCGCACGATCTCGCGATCGTGACGCGCAAGCTCCTCGGATCCGGGACTCCGCGGCAGCTCGCCGCGCTTGGGAGCGCCTTCGCTGCTCGCCTCGTCGCACTTTGGCACGCACTGCGGCATGTCGTCGCGAATCTCGTGATCAGGCTGGCCGGACGCCGCTCAAACTCGCCGTCGCTGCATCGCGCGGCCGAATCGTCACGCCGTCACGGAAACCGGGCTTCTCCAACGGGCTGCTAGCGCAGGTACTCGAGCACCCGCTGCTGGTGGCGGTTGAGCCAGCCGGCGAAGGTGACGGAGAGGACGTGCAGGAGCTGGAGCATGGGGCGCGGGAGGGTAGCACCCGTACTCGGGCGCTCTCAGGCCCCAGCTGCCGCCGACCGCGTCGCTCCGCGCCGTTCGAGCCCGAGTTCGCGCAGCAGCTCCTCGCGCGGCGGCGCGATCGAGCCGCCCGGGATCCCCATCGCCGGCATGGTTCGGATCAGCACCGCGACGCGCCGGCGGCCCTGCTCCGTCGCACATGCCTCGCGTGGCGTGAGGTTGCCGAGTGCGGGGACGCGCGTGTCGAGCCACCGTCGACAGGACTCGAGCTGCATCGCCTGAAGTTGCGCGCGCAGCTCCGGCGACGGCGGTTCGGGCGGCTTGGGATCACCGAGCCGGTCATCGAGAGGTTGGTTGGCCTTCCCCATCTCGTGCACGGTCGCACGCTCGAAGGAGACACCGGGCAGAGACTCGAGCCATGAGCGCGCCCGGGCGAGGCGCCCCTTCGAGTTCACGTCGACCAGAAGCTGGTCACCCAGGAGCTTGAGGCGGGCAAGCACGGTCGTCTTCCCGAATCCGGGGGCCGGGCCACCTGGGCGTGACCAGACCCAGAGATCCGCCGACTCGTCGTAGTCGAGATCCGCGCGATCCTTCAGAGTGGCTTCAATTGCGGTGGAGTTGGCGACGCGGAAGATCGCCGTGAGCGGTTCGAGCGGCTCGCCGTCCGTGTTGCACAGGAGGGGGCGGTTCGGCTCGCGCTCTCTGTTGAGGATCCGTTTCCACAACCGACCCATGAGGTGGGCCGAGCGCCGTAGCCCTTCCGGCGTGAGCTCGGCGCCGAGCGCTTCGAGATAGCGCAATGCCGCGTCGACTTGGAACTGGCTGAGCGCTGGCCCGGCGACCACGCAGGTGTCCCACTCGCCGAGGCGGACGATCCGCAGCGGAACATAGACCCCCTCGATGTCGCAGCCGGAGAAGGCCCGGTCGTGGACCGTGGCGCGCTCGCCCGTGAGGATGTCCTCGACCTCGAACGTGGCGCCTGGTTGCGTCGAGTCGACGCGAAAGATCGAGAGGCGGGCGTTGCGTCGAGCTTCGATCAGCGCGGCCTCGACCGTCGTGGTCTTCGGGCACGTCAGCCATCGCTCGAGGTAGGTCGGCGAACGCTTGGTCGCGCGGTAGTCGGCGAAGTACCACTCGAGGAAGCCTGGCACGGGCTGGAGGCGCTTCAGCTCCTCCATGATCTCGTTCGCCGCGTCGCGGCTGCCGAAGTAGCGCGCGAGGGGCCGTTCCTGCGGCGGACCACCGAGCACGTCGTCGACGATCTCATCGAGGAAACGCCGGTCGGCTGACTTCCATTGATCGAGGGTCGTCGGCAGGACGGCGGCTTCGCGCTGGCCGCGCATGGCACGGCCGATGTCGAGGAGCGCTGATTCGAACTTGCCGAGCGTGTACTCGACGAGGGATTGGTCCTCGGCGGTCGTTACCGCGATGCCGAGCCCCGTCAGGACCTCGCGCAAGGCGGCATACAAGTCGGTCGAGGCGAAGGCGATCTCGCGAGGCAGCCCTGCTTGCACGCCCCTGGCTTCGCCCCGCAGCACCCGAGCGAGCGCCTCGGCGGCCTGCTCGAAGTCGCCAGCCGGGATCACGTCCACCGCGAAGATCGAGGGTCCGCCCGCCAAACCTTGCGACTCGGGAGCGGCGGACGGCCGATCCTCGACCACGAGGAAGATGGCTGTTGCGCGCCCGTCGTCCTCGAGCGCCACGGGGTGCATCTGCCAGGCGACGAGCCACTTCTCGTCGCGGCGCGGCAGGCTCGCGCCGATCCCATGCAAGGTCCCGATCGGCTCGCCGGGTGGCGGCAGCGACAGCCTGGGCCAGGGGACGACCGAGCCGCGAGCCGTGACGCGGCCGTCCTCCTCGGCAGCCACGATCTGAAAGATCCTGCGCTTGCACAGATCGAGCCGGCGCAGCCGCAGCTGGCCGGCCGAGTGGACTGCGAGCACCGCGCGTAGCGCCGTGAGGATCAGCCGCAGCTCGCTCCGGTTTGGCGGTCGGGGCGCCCGATGCGGCGGCTTCGCCATGAACAGCGGCGCCACACCATCGTGACCGACCTGGAATCCCGCGTCCTTGAGCAGATCGCAGGCGTCCGGAGGCAGCGCGCTCATCGACTCCATCGTCACGCCGAGCAGCGAGATCGTGTCGACCTCCTCGGGAGGGTCGCGCTCGGAGCGGTGCAACAGGACGGTCAGGGCGAGCGCGTGCTCGCCGCGCGCGAGGCTCAGGCCGTACTCGCTCCCCATGTGCCCGAGGATCGAAGCAACCATCGGCGTGGGCTCGTCGGGAGGCCGTATGAGGAACGGCGCGTCGCCAGGCGTCTCCTGCCAGAGCCGGCGGCGGTGCAACTCGACCGCGGCCTCGACGATGGCGCGTGCGAGCGGATCGGTTCTTCGCATGAGTGAAGTCTACGGCTTGCCGTGACGCGGTCTTGTTGATCGGCGGGTTCACGAGTTATCCACGGAGCGATCCGTTCCCCCCCGCCGTACGCCCTCAGTTGGGCGGCGAGTCGGGCCGGTCGATGCGGCGTTCACGCGCGACCGAGCGCCGCACGCAGCTGCTCGACGCCGTGACCTAACTGTGCGCGAACAGCGTCTTCGCCTGACTTCGTGATTCGCGCGATCTCGGCAGCGCGTTTTCCCTCGAGGAACCGGAGCACCACCGCACCGCGGCAAAGTTCCTCGAGCGCGGGCACGGCTTCGAGGAGCGCGAGGCGCAACTCTGCGCGCTCAACCGCCTCGTGCGGGCTCTCGACGGTCGTCAACGGCGACGCGGCATCGCTCGTGTGAGTTCCGGAAACTCTGACCGGTGGCGTTCCGGAAAGTCTGGCCGACGATCGCCTCGGCGAGATCCTCGTCGTGCAGCACGCTGCCCCAGCCCTTGGGCTCCTTGTTCGTCGTGATCACCAGCGCTCGCCTTGGCGTGAGGTGGCGCTGGTCGACGACCTGGAAGAGGCAGTTGGCGGCGTCGGGTCCGTACGCCAGGTAGCCGAGCTCGTCGATCACCAGCACGTGCGGCTCGACGTAGGCGTCGAGCGCCGCGTCGAGCCGCCCCTCGCGCGCCGCCTGGTGCAGGTCGTTGAGCAGCGCCGCGGCCGTGGTGAAGCGCGCGTCGTAGCCGTTCTGGATCGCTCTTGTGCCAGTTCTCAAGACGTAGTGGGTGAAGGTGTGGATCGCCAGGAACCAGCCTCGGCCTTCGACGCCGTAGAACGGCGAGTTCTACTTCACGGCTTTGCGCACGCCGAGCACGCACCGCACTCCGACGCTGGTCGTCGCTGCGCAGCCTGCCTCGTGATGGAGATGAAATCACGCCTCGCGTCATGCGGTCGGCCGGACGTTCAATGGAGCAAGAGGAGCACCATCGAAAGAGGGAATCAGGAAGCACCTCGACTCGCGCTCTCCATCAGTCCGGAACGACGAGGTCGAGGAGCAGCTTTTCGCTCCCGGCCGTCACGTCGAAGGTCGCGATGGGGAGCTCGCCGACGCCGTAGACGGAGTAGGTTCCGGCGGGGAGCTCGACCTCGAAGCGTCCTGCCTCGTCGGTGAAGTCCCAGTCGGCGGCCCTCTTCGCCGGCGCGCCGGCGACGTGGAATGAGAGGTCGTAGTCGGCGACCGCGCCGCGGCCGCCGCGGACCTGTCCGCACACCGGGATGCGGGCGGACGCCCGATCCGCGGGGCGTGCCGTCGCCTTTTCGGACGGCGGCGCCGCTTCCGCGACGAGCGAACGGCGAACGGCTACCGGATCGTGGGACCGCGCGCCGCTCGCGCCGGCCGGCCGCGCGCCATCGGGAGCGAGGTCCGCGCCGCGCGGCGCTTCACCCGGCTCCTGCGGGGCCGAGCCGAGCCGCAATCCGAACTGCAACAGAGCGACCAGCACCAGGACCAGCGCAACGAACGGGACCTTCGACATCGAGGAGCTCCTCGTCGCTCGGGTCGCGGCGCCGCGCGCGCCGGCCCGATCCCGCCATCGAGGCGGGAGCGGGCCGCGCGGCACGAACGCCCTACTTGATGAACGAGCCCTCGGTGAGCGTCTGGTTCCCGCTCGCCTCGATCGCCAGCACCTCGAACTTGTTCTCGCCGGCGGGGAGCGACCGGACGAACTCCGGCGAGACCGTGACGCATCGCTCCGTGGCGGGGAGCGTGACCTGGTACGACGGCTCGACGATCACCTGGTAGCCGGCGATGTGGATCGGCTCGTCGGGAAAGCCCGGCGGCGGGCGGGTCACTTCGGTCCACGAGATCTTCAGGTAGTCGCCGGGGCCGACCTCGGACGAGACGTCGGGGCCGTCCGGGATGGCGTGCGAGAACTCCGCCTCGCTCTCCATCTCCTGCCCGTCGACGGTCCTCCCGGAGAACTCGTACGTGCCCGCCGGGAACTTGTCGAGCAGCCGGTCGAGCGGGAAGTCGTCGAGCGAAGGCTCGGCTCCCTCGAAGAAGAGCTCGGTCATGCCGAGCTTCTCGTACGGCCCCTTGCCGGCCACTTGGAACAGCGTCTTGTCCTTCGGATTGTCGATCTTGAGCTTCTTCCAGTCCTCGCCGTCGAGCGTGACGTGGACGCCGAGGTCGTTGGCCGACGCGTTGTACTCCCAGTAGATCCTCGCGATCTTGAACGGGATGGTCTCGTCGTCGTCGTCGTCACCGCCGGAGCCGGGGCGCGCCGCGGCCGTCGCCAGCAGCACGAGCGCGGCGCACGCCGCGAGGAGCGGCGCGCTGCGGCGCGTCGTGAAGAACTTGAATCGGGTCGTCATGGTCGTCGCTTCCTGCTGAGTTGGGGATCCCATCGGGCTTGCACGCGCTCACCCGCGTCCTCTTCGAGTGCTCCGGAGCACCAGGACGGGAGCAGTAAGTAACCGACGTTCCTGAAGCGAAGCTGAACGTGGCGCCTCGGCGCGCGACGGGTGCACCTCGGCCTCGCGCGGCTCAGTCGTAGACCGGCAGCTTCCACGGTTTCCGGTAGCGCCGCGACCAGGCGAGCGTCTCCTTGCCGGCGCGGCCGACGATCTCGTTCTTCGTCGGGTCCCAGCGGACCGCTTCGCCCGCGTAGAGGGCGGCATTCACCAGGTGGCAGGCGATCGTCGTCCGCGCGACCGAGGCGAGGTCGGCGCGCGGGGCCTCGCGGCTCTTGATGCAGTCGACCCGGTCGCGCCAGTGATCGGTCGGCACCGGGTCGGCCTCTTCCTTGGGCAGCTCCTTGCCGTCCGGGTCGAGCACGGTCCACCCGCCGCGCCAGACTCGCAGCGTCCTGCCATCGGCCGCGACGAACGCGGTGCCGTGGCCCGGCTTGCCGGGATGGTCGCGCAGGACCGACCAGTGCAGGATGAAGTCGGGATCCCGGAACCGCAGCAGCGCCTCGGTGACGTCGGGTGCGTCGCGGTCGTCGTCGAGGATCGCGTACCGGCCGCCGCAGGCCGTGACCTCGATCGGCATCTCGAGATCCTGGCCCGCGCTCATGCCGAGGAGCGCGATGTCGATCATGTGGACGCCCCAGGCGGTGCTCATCCCGCCGCCGGTGTTCATCTTCCAGCGCCAGTTGAAGTGCACCTGGTTGGCCTGGTAGGGCGCCATCGCCGCGGGGCCGACCCAGAGGTCGTAGTCGAGGTTCCCGGGCGGGGGCTCGACCTTGCCCCTGCCGATGCGCGCTCCGTCGGTGATCCAGGCGCGGCACTGCGTGACCCTGCCGGGCTTGCCGGCGCGGACGTAGGCGATGGCGTCGGTGAACTCGCGCGTGCTCCGCTGCCACGTGCCGACCTGGACCACCGCCCGGTGGTGATTCGCCGCCGCCGCCATCGAGTGCGCCTCGACGATGTCGTGGTTGATCGGCTTCTCGCAGTAGGCGTCCTTGCCCGCCGCCAGGGCGTGGATGAGGTTGAGCGCGTGCCAGTGATCAGGCGTGCCGACGATGACCGCGTCGATGTCCTCGCGGTCGAGCATCCGGCGGTAGTCCTTGTAGACCGCCGGCGCTCTGCCGTACTTCGCCTCGACCTCCTTGAAGTCGTTGGGGACTCGGTCGTCGTCGACGTCGCACAGCGCCGCCACCTGCACGTCGTCGAAGCCCATCATGCTGCGCATGTTCGCCGCGCCCATGGCGCCGCAGCCGATCAACCCGAGCACCACGCGATCGTTGGGTCCCGGCCGCCGCCGGCTCGCCACCGTTCGTCGAGCGGATGGATCCAAACGGCTGCAAGGCGCCGCAAGACGAATGGCATGGCGTGGAAGCGCGGCTCCGGTCGATTACGGACCGGACGCGCTCGCGGAACCGCGCGCCAGGAATCGACGGAGGGGTGATACCTGCGTGGCGTCAGGCATACTCCCTCCCATGCGTACTACGAGACACGCCTTCGTCGGCCTGATCGTCCTCGGGCTCGGATCGGACCTCGGAGTCGACGCCGGCATGGGTGGCGCGGCCCTCGGCCAGTCCGACGGCGGCTCCCCCGCGCCGGCGCGCGGCCTGCGGGTGCGCGCGGACGGCGCGTTCGAGGGCTGCACGCTCTTCGCGCCGATCCAGTCGGGGTCGACCTACCTGATCGACATGGGGGGGGCGGTGGTGCACGAGTGGAAGACGCCGTACGGGCCGGGGGCGTCGGTCTATCTGCTCGAGGACGGGAATCTGCTGCGCTGCACGCGGGTGGACGACAATCCGCGCTTCTGGGGCGGCGGGATCGGGGGGCGGATCCTCGAGATCGAGCCGGACGGGAAGGTGGCCTGGACCTTCACGTTCTCCGACGAGGAGCACTGCCAGCACCACGACGTCAAGCGGCTCCCGAACGGCAACGTGCTCCTGATCGCGTGGGAGTATCTGTCGATCGAGGAGGCGCTCCGCCGGGGTCGCGATGCCGACGCGGTCTCGCCCGAAGGCTTCTGGCCCGATGCGCTGTTCGAAGTGGAGCCGATCCGGCCGGCAGGCGGGCGGATCGTGTGGGAGTGGCATTCGAAGGACCACCTGATCCAGGACCGCGACCCGGAGAAGCCCGACTACGGCGCGATCCCCGGCCATCCGGGGCGGATCGACGTGAACGGCGACCATCGCGACACGCCCGCGCTCAGCGAGGAGGAGCTCGCGAAGGCGGCGGAGCGCGAGGCCGAGCTGCGGGCGCTCGGCTACGTCGGCGGGAACGCGCCCGAGGAGAACGACGCGGCGCGCAGCAAGCCCGAGCGGCGCGGCGACTGGCTGCACACCAACGCCGTCGACTACCATCCCGGGCTCGACCTCGTCCTGCTCAGCGTGCCGCACTTCGACGAGGTGTGGATCCTCGACCACTCGACGACGAGCGCCGAGGCCGCGACGAGCGCGGGCGGCCGCCACGGGCGCGGCGGCGACCTGCTGTGGCGGTGGGGCCATCCGCGCCGCCACGGCGCCGGGTCCGACGCCGATCGCCGCCTCTTCCGCCAGCACGACGCGCAGTGGATCCGGCCCGGCCTGCCGGGCGCCGGCCACCTGCTGCTCTTCAACAACGGCCTGGGGCGGCCGGAGCCGGCCCATTCCACCGTCGACGAGCTGGTACTGCCGCTCGACGCGCAACGCCGGTTCGTGCACGCGGCGGGGCGCCCCTTCGGTCCCGCGGCGCCGGCCTGGAGCTACGCGGCTCCCGTGCGCGAGGAGTTCTATTCGTTCTTCATCTCGGGCTGCCAGCGGCTGCAGAACGGCAACACGCTGATCTGCTCCGGCAAGCAGGGGCGCTTCTTCGAGGTGGATGCGGCGGGCACGATCGTCTGGGAGTACTGGAATCCCTACGGCGGCGAACTGCCGTCGAGCTTCGGTGGCGCCGCGCCGAAAACTGCGCCCGGCGCGGGGCCGATTCGCGTCATCGAGCCGAACTCGACGTTCCGCTGCACGCGCATCGCTTCCGACCATCCGGGGCTCGTGCGCCTGGGTCTCCGCGGCCCGGCGAGGTGAGCGGCGCGCTGCCGCCCCGCGCTCCGCTTGCGCCCCCCGCGCCCCGCGGCGTTGGCGGCGAACGCTGCGCTCGCGCCCGCCCGGGACGCTGACCATGCCGGAATACCTCGCGCCGGGCGTCTACGTCGAGGAAGGGCCGCTCCGCCGGAGATCGATCGAGGGCGTGAGCACGTCGATCGCCGGCTTCGTGGGGCCGACGCGCGACGGGCCGACGGGACTCGGGCCGCGGCCCGTGACGAGCCTTCGCGAGTTCGAGCGGATCCACGGCGACGGACGACCGCTCGAGCTCGGCGCCGGCGCCGGCGCCGGCGCCGGAACGCGCGCCAACTTCATGTGGCATGCGGCGCGCGCCTTCTTCGAGAACGGCGGCCGGCGCCTCCACGTCGCGCGTGTCTTCCGGCCGGGCGGTGACGGCGCGGACGACGGCATCGCGCGGCGGCTCCTTCACGGAACGGCGCCGCCCGCCCCGCGACTCGTCGTGAGCGCCCGGTTCCCCGGCGCCGCCGGGAACCGTCGCGTCCGACTCACCTTCCACCTGGGCGACAACCTGCTCGCGGGCACGGCGGCGCAACCGACGGTGGAGGGTCTCCTCGACCACGACGTCGTACTGGTCCACCACGGGACGCCGAGGAGGCCAAGCCTCTTCCGGGCCCGCACGGGGCACGATGCCGCGACGAAGTCGCGGAAGTGGAGTTTCGTGGACGACTCGGTCCGGCCGGCCGCGACGCTCGAGCCCGGCAGCGGCACCGGCGAGCTCCATCCGATGGACGATCCGCCAGCCTCTCCGACGATCCGCGTCGTGACGGTCACCGTCGCGGTCGCGCCCGCGGACAGCGTCGGGCGCGAAGAGCAATGGGAGCGGCTCGCCCTCGATCCCCGTCATCGCAGCCGGGCCGGCGCGCTGGACGCGCTCTCCGTCGTGTTGGGCGAGACGCCGGTGCCCGCGGCGACCGCCCCTCCGCCCCCGATCGTCGTCGCGTTCCCACCGGGCGTGGAGGACGGCCTCGCCCTCCTCGCGCTCTTCCGCGCGGCCGACCCCGGCCTGACCGCGTTCTTCGCCGATCCCGGATCGGCGCGGTCGAGCCACACGATCGAGATCCGCCTCGCCGGCGGCAGCGACGGCGTGCCTCCGACGCGGGAGGACTACGAGGGCGGGGACGCGAACGTCGGCGGAGCTCTCCACGACGCCCCGGGAAAGCGGGGGCTGCAGGCCTTCGAGGAGGTCGACGAGATCGCGCTCGTTGCGGCGCCGGGCGCCACGTTCGGTTGCGCGGACGATCCGGCGGCGGCGGCGCTCGCCGGCTCGATCCACGGGCTGCTCGTCGACCACTGCGAGCGGATGCGCCACCGCTTCGCCCTCCTCGACGGGAGCGACGATCCGTCCCTCGCCGCCGTGCGCGCGATGCGGGCGCGGCTCGAGTCGACTCGCGCGGCGCTCTACCATCCGTGGGTGCGGATCTCCGACCCGATCACCGGACGCGAGCTCGCCGTCCCGCCAAGCGGCTTCGTCGCCGGCATCTGCGCCCGCACCGACGAGCGGCGCGGCGTGTGGAAGGCGCCGGC
>Ga0187893_10014261_pt1 | contig 10878 bp, 10 predicted proteins | sample MA1701074metaG_FD_139574 | JGI IMG/M metagenome (GOLD analysis project Ga0187893, IMG submission 139574) | White microbial mat communities from a basaltic lava cave in the Kipuka Kanohina Cave System on the Island of Hawaii, USA - MA170107-4 metaG ...
CAACTTAAACTCAACTTATCCGGGTAGGCCTCCTTCTTAAACCCATGCTACAAAAGCAAAACCAATCACACAATCAAAGAAAACTCACCAGATCTAAAATTTCCCCGGACAGCAGTGATTTGGAGTTTGTTATTTGGTGCTTCCGTGCCACGTTCGGACACCAGCGTTCACTAGCGGTCTACACCGGCATTCCAAATCTTCTAATTACCGTGATTTTCATCAGTGGCACGGTATTTATTCCTACATTTAGGAAAAAAGTCGTGCATGAAAAAATACCAGCTCGGGGAGTTTGAGGAAGTGGTGATCCTGACCATCGCTATCCTCTATAAAGAAGCCTACGGCGTCGCCATCAAGAAGGAAATCGAATCCAGGATTGCCCGAAACGTGAGCATGGGTGCCATGCACACCGCCCTGGTTCGACTCGAGGAAAAAGGCTACATCAATTCTGTCAACGGCGAATCAACGGAAGAAAGGCTTGGCCGTCCGCGCCGTTATTATGGTGTGACGGCACTTGGAAAGAAAGCGATGCAACACTCCATGGAAACAAGGAACAAGCTCTGGAAGGCAATACCCAAAATCGTCCTGGAAATAAAAACAGTGTAGTGGCAGCACGTCAGCCCATACCACCCTCCCTCCTCCTCAGGTTCTTCCGGTGGTACTGCCATCCCAAGCTGGCTGACCGGATCGAGGGCGATTTGCGGGAGGTATTCCATGAAAGGGCCGCGGCAAATGGTGAACGTTTTGCGAGACTCCGGATGGCGCTGGATATTCTTCTCCTTTTTCGCCCGGGGATTATTCGTCCGCTGGGCGGAGTTCAATCATTAAACAACTACGGCATGGTAGGCGCATATTTCAAGATCGGTTTTCGCAACCTCATGAAGAACAAACTGTTCTCGGCCATCAACATCAGCGGCATGGCAATCAGCATGGGGTCGTTCCTCCTCATCGGCCTTTTCGTTTTCGATGAGCTGCGGTTTGACACGCACATCGCAGACGCAGACCGCAAATTCCGCGTGTACAATGAAATGATCGATGATGACGGCTCAACGCGGTTAGGGTCGATGGTACCGCCTATGGTTGTTCCTACAATGAAGGAAGAATTCCCCGAAGTGGAGAGTACACTTCGGTTTCTCAATTTCAACAACCCCATCCTGTTTACCGTTGGCGAAACCCGCCTGACCGAGGCCAACGGAGGGTATGCCGAGAATTCCGTCTTCGGGATGTTTTCTATGGAACTGGTGGAAGGCGACCCCGCCACTGCACTGACCGAACCCGAAACCATTTCCATCAATGCGACGCTGAAGAAGAAATACTTCGGAGACAAACCTGCACTGGGAGAAACCATTACGCTCTGGAACCGGCCTATGAAAATCGTGGCCGTTTATGAAGACTTTCCGGCGCATGCTCACTTCCAACGCAACTTCATGATAGCCCTTCCGGGATTCATACGGGAAAGAGCTGAACGGATGCAGAGCTGGGGCTGGACTCAGTTTCACTCCTACATAAAGCTCAAGCCTGATGCAGATGTGCCGAAGCTTCAGGCACAACTTGAAGAGTTTTCTAAAAAGCACGCCTGGTCGCGCGACTTTCAATATTACTTCCGTTTAATGCCGCTCAAAGACGTCCACCTGTACGCCTCTGGTCAACTTTGGGATCTTGCGGTTCACGGCAACATTCAGACCATTTATATACTGTTGGCAACCGCAGCATTCATTCTCGTTGTCGCGATCCTGAACTTTGTCAACCTTTCGACGGCTCGTGCGGTGAATCGCGGTCGCGAAGTGGGCGTTCGCAAGGTCGCTGGCGCATTCAGGTCGCAACTGGTCCAGCAATTCATCAGTGAGGCCATCCTCATCGCGCTCATTGCACTGACACTCGGCATCGTGATGGCAGGCATGGTACTCCCCGTCTTAAACCAATTCACCGAGAAGCAAATCTTGCTCGGAGTTCTTCTTGATCCCAGAATCATAGTAGCCCTTCTCGCATTTGCCGCATTGATTGGCATAGCGGCCGGAACTTATCCGGCCTTTCACATTTCTGCGATGAGGCCGGCCATGATCCTTTCCAGTAAGTCCACCACCGTCAGCGGCAAGAATCTTCTAAGGAAGGGATTGGTTGTGTTCCAGTTTATTCTCTCATTCTTCCTCATTATCGCCTCGCTTGTGGTCGCCAACCAGCATCGGTTCATGCGGTCGGCGGATATGGGCTTCGACAAAGACAACATTGTTGTACTGCGTCTTCGCGGCCAGGTTGTTCCGGAAGCGGCAAGGGATGCATTTGCCAACCACCCGAACATCATCAACGCGAGTTTGGGTTACGGACTGCCGGGGGAAGCGCATGCAGGAGATGGAATCAACGACAGTGAAAACGGCGACAAGGAAATGGGATGCTCCATGCTGACCGTTGATCACGACTACATCCGAACGCTCGGCCTTGAGGTGATTGCCGGGCGCGACTTCTCGCGAGACTTTCCTTCTGATGAGAAGAACGCCTTCATCCTCAGCGAAGAGGCAGCTAAGTTGCTGGGACACACCGATCCAAATACCGCACTTGGACACAAAGTTTCCTGGCCTCGATGGGACAACCCGGACAGCCTGAAAAAAGGAACGGTTGTTGGCGTTGTAAGGGACATTCAACTAAACAGCATGCGAGATGCGCTCAGGCCGGTTGTGCTGCACATCTTCCCATACGCGTACAATACGCTGGCGCTTCGCATCCGGCCTGACGATGTGACTGGAACGATCGGGCATTTGGAGAAAACCTGGAAGTCGCTAAACTCGCAGTGGCCGTTTGAATACAAATTCCTCGACGAGAATTTTGATAAGATGTACAAGTCGGAGGAAAAGCTTGCCAGTTTGTTTGCCTCGTTCACGACGTTCACCATTTTTGTCGCCTGCCTTGGGCTTTTCGGACTGGTTGTCTACAGCACCTCACAACGCTTCAAAGAAATCGGAATACGCAAAGTGCTGGGGGCATCAGAAGGTGGGCTTGTCCTTCAACTGGGCAAAGGCTATCTGCTGCTGCTGGCCATCTCCTTCCTGATCGCCATACCCGCGAGCTACTTTGCGGCATCGGCCTGGCTTGAACGGTTTCCGTTCCGGGTTGACCTCTCTGCCCTGCTATTTGTAAAGGCTGCTGTGCTTATTATTGGAATAGCGTTGATTACGGTTGGGGTTCAATCGTTTCTGGCGGCGAAATCAAATCCTGTTGCGGCGTTGAAGGAGCAGTAGTCAGTCTTAACGGTCGCACCTCGACTTTACTCCGGGCAAGCTTAACTATGGTAGTCATCACCCCGAGTGAAGTCGAGGGGAGCAAAACCAGCATCGTCCACAAGTACACTTTTGCATTTTACATTTGCTATTTTACATTCTGCGGTTAAGCCGGGACTGGGTAAAAACCGTAAAGTGTAAAAGTCTCGCTTAGTTTTTATGAAGTGGCTGAAACGAACACTCATCATTCTAGTGGCGTTGGGTGCATTGGGTTACCTGGCATACCAACTGGTCACCCTGCTCCCTCAGTTTGGAGGTGAGCCCGAAGGCTCCCGACTTGGACGCGTTAAAGCATCGCCCGAGTATTCGGGGGGCCGTTTTGAAAACACCCCGCCTCAGAGCAAGAATGATGAATTTATTAAAACCATCAAATTCTACATCCAGGGGCAAGTCCGGGAGCCGGCATCCGATATCCCCGTCATAGACATCACTTCATATGAACTCGCTCAGCCCCCTGACTCCGGCCTTTCTGCCATCTGGCTTGGTCATGCCAGCGTTCTTGTAGAAATCAATGGCGTGCGGCTGCTGTCAGATCCTGTTCTTTCAGATCGCGTTTCCCCACTTCCTATCGGGCCCACACGCCTTCACCGCGCGCCAATCAAGATGGAAGACTTAAGAGGTATTGATGCAGTCCTCATTTCACACGATCATTATGACCACCTCGACATGCCCACGACAAAAGCACTCGCACAAAAAGGAACTCAATTTTTTGTTCCACTGGGAATCGGTGCACATCTCGAGCGCTGGGAAGTACAACCTGAGCAAATTCACGAGATGGAGTGGTGGCAAAGTGTCGACTTCAAGGGCATCACCATCAACTGCACGCCGGCACGTCATTATTCAGGTAGAAAGAAAATGGACAATTCCACACTGTGGAGTTCATGGTTTGTCAAAGGCCCAAAGAATTCTTTTTATTTCAGCGGCGACACGGGCTACGCGCCGCACTTTCGAGAAATTCAGAATCGTTTGGGCACCCCAAATATGACACTGATGAAAGTTGGTGCATACGGTGAACCCGAGTCCTGGAACGACATCCACATGAACCCCGAAGATGCGATCAAAGCACAGATGGATCTCGGGGCAGAAATCCTTTTACCAGTTCATTGGGCGACATTTGATCTGGCTTACCACGCCTGGAGTGAACCCATCCTCCGGACTTTAGAAGCGGCGTCTGGCAAGCCAGTAACCGTGGCCACTCCTCGTGTTGGCGAACGATTCACTTATGGTGCTCCGTTTACCAATATGGAGTGGTATACGGATTTGTGAAAAGGTACCTCGACTTCCTTTAGACTGCCTGACTTCTCATTTGCGGCCCTGGGACTTTGATTTACTATTTGGGGCCAATAGTGGTGCTTCGACTTTACTCAGGATTACTTCCTCTTTAAAGCCAGTAAAGGTATAGTGCCCTGGTAAGCCAAAGTTCTCGTCACACTCAACGCAAAAAGCTTCTCAAATAAATTGAGGTGATGGGTGAATGTTGTGAGTAAATCCGCCTTTGTATCCTGTATGAACTTGTCGATGGCCGTAGGGATGTGCTCGTGCGTGATGATTCGAAAGTCCAGTTTTTTGTACATCTGTTTGGCAATGAGAGCCTCGACCAGCCGGCGCTCGGTCTCAATGCTTGCGTCCACTGCAGGGATCACGTGAATCATATGGATGTGTGAATCGTAAATGGCAGCAAATTCTGTGAGAATGTCCAGCTCCTTTTGAACATCTTGAAGGTCGGAAGCGTAGACAATCTTTTGCAGGTTCTTGAACTGTGCTTGTTCGGGAATCGCAAGTACCGGCACCGGACATTCATCGATCACTGATACCGCAGTTCCGCCCATACGGGCTTTCTTTAACGCCGATGCGCCGCGGGAACCCATCACCACCATGTTCGTGGGACTTTTCGCTGTGTATTGCCCGATCACCTGGGCCACAGTATGCCCCTGCACAGCCTTGAACTTCAGTGTGTAGCCGCCTTTGACGTCAGCCCTCAGCTTCTTTATCATTTTTACTCCTTCCTCTTCTGCGGCCTGCAACATCATTTTCTCGATCTGCTTGAGCTTCATACCGGAGCGGGCTGGTCCTTCCAGGCGCACAACGTTGAGCAGGGTAAACTCAGCGTGCAGCGGTGCGGCCATCCGCAGGGCAAAACGAATAGCAACCTCTGAAAGCGGTGAAAAGTCGGTGAGCAGAACAATCTTGGGTGGCTTTGCAGGCATCGGCAGGCGTAATCAAAAGTAGGATATTCCCTTTATAAGGAAAAAAACAACGGATCGGGGTATCGGGAAAACATTCCGTCGTTTACTTTTGTGCCCTTCAATAACGCAATCATGAAGTCACGCCCATTTCTGATGGTATTTGTTCTCTCTGCTGCTGCGGCTTGCGCCCAGGCTCCATCTCCAGAGAAGATCCGCGCACACATCGGCTACATTGCCAGTGACAAGCTCCAGGGCCGCGGTACAGGAACAGCAGGCGAGAGATTAGCCGCGGATTATATCATCGCGCAATACAAGAAACTAAAGCTGAAGCCATACGGCGACAACAAGACATATCTGCAGTTATTCGAATTCAAGGGAGGAGCCCACGGCGGCGGAACCTCTGGCAAGTCAAATAATGTAGTAGGTTTCCTCGACAACAAGGCGCCGACCACCATTATCATTGGCGCCCATTATGACCATCTGGGGATGGGCGACCAGAGCGGTTCGCTTGACCCCAACGCGGCAGGCCAGATCCACAATGGCGCGGACGACAATGCTTCAGGTGTCGCCGGCGTACTTGAGTTGGCGCGGTATTTCCAGACCAACAAAATCAAAGAGAAAAATAACTTTCTCTTCATTTGCTTTTCAGGTGAGGAACTCGGCCTTATCGGGTCTTCCCACTTTACAAACAAGCCGACAATCGACCTTTCCACAGTCAATTACATGATCAACCTCGACATGGTTGGCCGCTTTGATCCCAAAAGAGGAATCCTTGTCTCTGGTTCGGGAACATCGCCGGTTTGGGAACCGATGCTGCAGAAACTCGGCAACACCATGATCATCAAGACCGATTCATCGGGCACCGGGCCGTCGGACCATACCAGCTTCAATTTGAAGAACATACCCGTGTTGCACTTCTTCACGAATACTCACGAGGATTACCACAAGCCATCCGATGACTTCGACAAGATAAACGATGAAGGGGAAGCGTTGGTGTTGAACCTCATTATCAAGATCATTGAAAAAACGGATCCCACACCGAAGCTTACCTTTCTGCCAACAAAATCAAAGATGACGGGTGGAAGCCGGGACTTCAAGGTTACACTGGGCATCATGCCGGCCTACGAGGCTGAAGAGGTGGGCGTGAAGGCTAATTCAGTTAGCGAAGGCAGGCCAGCCAAAAAAGCAGGAATAATCGCAGGCGATATCATCATCCAAATAGGAGATTACAAGACCGACGAAATCGAATCGTACATGAAAGCGCTTGGGAAATTTGAAAAAGGTCAGACAGTACCGGTCAAAGTAAAGCGCGGTGACCAGGAACTAACCTTCATGGTTACATTCTAGAATTCAGCCATTATCGCTTCAGGAACTTGAAGGCATGGTGATTTATGCCGGTCTTCTTCACATCCATCAGGTAAACGCCCGAGGGCAGATCTTTCACGCGAACGCGAACTTCGTAGTCGTCAACCACCTCTTTCTCCACTTCCAGGTTGTTTCCGATAATGGAATGCAATTCAATCGTGACCTCGTTTGCGATGGGTTGTTCGAACTTCAGGTGAATGTAGTCTGTGGCGGGATTCGGATACACGTCCGCTTCCTTCAGGACATCGTTGCCCGGCGCGGCAAATGCCTCGGTTGCCTGTCCCATAACCCTGAAGGTCATTAGAACGAGCGCAGTAATAGCAAGAGTCGCGAATAGCTTCCTCACAGTTCTAGATTTATACTCAATAGACGCAAATGGTGGGCCAAAAGTTTAATCAAAAACAATAAATACCCCATTTAAGGCGTTAAACCGCATTTGTCGCCGGCAATGGAACAGTAAGCTTTTGGTGGTAGGCATTTTTGGCTTTTGACGGATGGCTAAAAGCCAACTGCCTTTATTCCAGCATTCTAAATGCAGCCGGCAAGTAGTCGACAATGTCCCCCGCGATCATCGCATTCTGCCCATTCACTCCAGCTGCCAAATCACCTGAGAGTCCGTGAAGGTAAACTCCAAGGACAGCCGCATCTCTGGCGCTGTAACCCTGGGCAAGCAAACCGGTGAGAATGCCTGCAAGCACGTCGCCTGTACCTCCCGTAGCCATTCCCGGATTCCCCGTGCAATTAAAGATCACCTCTCCCTCGGGAATCACGATTGTCGTGTGCGCGCCTTTGACAACCACGACGCTTTTTGTCTTTAGCGACAGGTCGCGTTGGCGTGCCAACCGGTCAAAGTCATTGTTCCATTTTCCCACCAGCCTTTCAAATTCTCCGGGGTGTGGCGTTAGGATGCTTCCTGAAGGAACAAGATGCAGGAACTCCAGGTGCGTCGACAAAATATTAAGTGCATCCGCATCTATCACCATCGGTTTCCCGGCTTCAAGAATTTGCTGCAAGGCCAGAACGGTCTGCTGCGTTTGTCCCAGCCCCGGACCAGCACCAATCACATCATAGTTGTCCACATTCGGAGCTTTGCTGAACTGCCCTTCAGCAGAGTCCAAAGACACCATCGCTTCAGGTACCCCGGCTTGCAGAATAGAGACGCCGGCAAGCGGAGCGTGAACGGTTAGTAATCCAAGGCCCGCGCGTAAAGCCCCGCGTGAGGCAAGCACCGCAGCCCCCATTTTTCCCAGGCTGCCGGCAATGAGCAATGCGTGCCCGTTGCTTCCTTTGTGACTGAACTTTGAGCGAGGCCTGATCAACGACTTTGCATGATCAGTCGTCATGTAGAAATGTTTCGACTCTGACCTGGCAATAAATGACTTGTCTAAGCCGATATCGACAACTTCCCATTTTCCAACATGCCGCTCACTTTCAGGAAGCATGAAGGCGAGCTTTGGAAGTTGAAATGTGATGGTGTTGTCCGCCTGCACGGCCTTTCCGGTTGTATGTTTGTCAGCCAACAACCCGGAAGGTATATCAATGGCAACCCTCACAGCGTCTGTACGGTTAATAGCCTCAATCGCTTTTTCAAAAATCGCTTCTGCCGGACGTGTCAAACCCGAACCAAAAATCGCATCTACAATAACTTCGCAGTCTGTGAAATGCTCCTGGCCTTCTGAATAGTCCTTCGTCTTTGTTTTCTTGCCCAGGCGGGAGAGATTCTGGCTGAAATCTGGTGACGGATTGCCACCACGAACAATCCAGACGGCAACCGGGTAACCATGACCTGAAAGCAGGCGCGCTACGCCTAGTCCATCGCCCCCGTTGTTACCGATACCGCAAACTACAACAACACGCGCTGACTTCTCGAAATGACCTGTAAACCAGTCGACAAATGCCCTGCACGCCCGCTCCATCAAGTCGATAGATTTTACCGGCTCGTGTTCAATCGTCCATGCGTCAAGCGCGCGGACCTGTTCCATATTGAGGATTTTGAGCATGGACGAAGTTACAACCAAATCAAGATAGGACGCACCTCTGTAAAAGGCCGAAGCCTTGAATATCCAATATCCGGATAACAAATATCCAATGACGATGTAGTCCGCCCCATGGATATTGGATATTGGGCATTCGATACTGGAAATTGAAAGGCAACTATTCTGCACATTTGTTAATTTGCTCAGCAAGTCCATTCAACATATGAAGAAAACGCTCTTTGTACTCCTGTTTCCTCTCTCCCTCGTTGCTCAAAACAAGTCTGTCCAGGCCAGCCGCGTTTGGATTGCCAAAGAAGGACCGAATATTCTTCAGACCTACAGCCAACTTTTGGCTATACCCAATCACGCATCGGACCTTGTCAATATCAGGAAGAACGCCAACCTGTTGGTGGAAATGTTTGCATCGCGCGGCTTTGCTATGCAACTCCTTGAGCTCGACGGTGCGCCGCCCATCGTTTATGGAGAACGAAAGGTTCCCAATGCCCAGCGTACGCTTTGTTTTTACGTGCACTATGACGGCCAGCCCGTTGACCCAAGTACCTGGAAGAATGCGCCGTTTACGCCTGTCTTGTATGACAATGCAATGTACAAAGGTGGAAAACCAATCCCATTTCCGAAGACCGGAGAGGCTATTAACGATGATTGGAGAATCTACGCGCGTTCGGCCAGCGACGACAAAGCGCCCCTCATCGCTTTGCTGGCGGCAATGGATGCGCTTAAAGCTTCAAATATTGGATACACTTCAAACGTCAAGTTGTTCTTCGACGGCGAAGAAGAATCAAGTTCTCCTCACATGAAGACCTACCTCACAAAGTACCATGAGTTGGTTGACGATATTACGCTCTGGCTGCTTGTCGACGGGCCTGTATTTCAAACAGGTGATCCTGCGCTTAAGTTTGGCGGGCGAGGTGTAACGGATATGGAACTGACCGTGTACGGTCCCAGCAGGCCGCTCCACAGCGGTCACTATGGCAACTATGCACCGGACCCAGGCTTCATGCTCAGCCAGCTTCTCGCCTCAATGAAGGATGCCACTGGGAAAGTGACAATAGAAGGCTACTACGACTCTGTGGAGCCAATTTCGGATTTCGAGAGAGAGCAGTTGAACAAAGTTCCAAGTATTGAGGACTATTTGAAGGAGGATCTACAGATCAATTTCACGGAAGGTGGAGGTGAACCGCTATTTGAACGACTTCTACTCCCCTCACTTACCGTGAAAGGTCTTTACTCAGGAAATGTTGGATCGCTGGCACGCAACGTGATCCCCAGCATCGCGGTTGCTTCCCTCAGTCTGCGCCTTGTAAAGGGAAATGACCCGGAGAAAATGCTCGACCTGGTGGAAAATCACATTCGCAAGCAAGGCTGGCATATCGCGAACACCGACCCCGATAAAGAAACGAGGATGAAGTACCCAAAAATTGTGAAAGTTGATCGCGACAAGAATGGGTTCCCGGCCGCCAAGGTTCCCATGGACCACCCGGCAATCCGTCCGGTGATCGAGGCGGTGCGCTCTTTCACAGGCGACAAGCTGGTGTTGCTTCCCAGCGAAGGCGGATCGAACGGAATCTTCACATTGATCTTCGATGACTTGAAAAAACCGGGAATCTCGGTGAACATGGTAAACCATGACAACAACCAGCACGCCGAGGATGAAAACGTGCGTATCGGCAACCTGTGGTACGGAGTTGACCTGATGTCTGTCCTGTTGACCATGCCACCGCCAGGGCTGGAAAAAATCAAGAAAAAGTAATTATCCAATGGCGGAGAAGAGAGAATGCCCCTCGTGTGCTATGGAAATCGATACGGACAGCACTGCGTGTCCGATCTGCGGTTATGAGTTCTCGCGGGCGGGAGGGATCACGCGGTGGGTGGCGATTGGATTGTTGGTGTTGATAATTGGATATCTCATTGTCGAGTGGGTAGGGATCTAGGCGCCCTCCTCCGCGATTTCTATGGTTCAAGCAAGGATATGGTTATAATCTTTTTGATAAAGTCTCTGATTCTTGACGCAGGCATAAACCCGACTTATCAACTTATTGCGCACAGCGTTGAGCACACTCA
>Ga0187893_10014262_pt1 | contig 10876 bp, 9 predicted proteins | sample MA1701074metaG_FD_139574 | JGI IMG/M metagenome (GOLD analysis project Ga0187893, IMG submission 139574) | White microbial mat communities from a basaltic lava cave in the Kipuka Kanohina Cave System on the Island of Hawaii, USA - MA170107-4 metaG ...
CCGGCGAGCGCTGATTCAACTGATGCAATCATTTTTAGTTTTTTCCTCTCAGACATTCTTGGCCTACCTTTCGACAGTAATTCTACGAAGGTAGGTGTCTCACCTTACATTGGCACAAACGGAATCGAACAAACGCACGCATGATTTCCACGTTCACGCGCACGGCCCGCTCGCTCCGAAGCACCGACGAGAGCATTGCGACGCCCTGTTCCGTGAAGGCGTAGGGCGCAGTACGTCGGCCGCCGCGACCAGTTCTTGGTGTGTTTGAGGTCACAATCTGTGACCTCAAAACCGCAACTTCATGATCCGTAAGAAGAAATACAAAGTCCGGCGGAAAGCGTTGCTTGTTACGTTTTACAGCCTGAACAAGGGCCTTGGTGGAGACGCCGTACAGATCTGCCAAGTCCGCATCCAGCATGATCTTCTGCCCGCGAGCAGTATGAATTCGCTGGGCAAGAGGTAATGCGGAAGCCGTGACGGACATCTCGTACGAACGCCGCATACCCGCCGAGCGTTGACCTCGCTTACGATAGCAAGACACAGGAAGACAAAAACGAGGCCCCGATGAAGAAGAAAGTGCAACCCATCCCCGCCGGTTACGGCGCCGTGACGCCGTACCTGAGCATTCGCGGTGCGGCGAAAGCCATCAAGTTCTACAGGAAGGTCTTCGGTGCGCGCGAAATCCTGCGCATGCGCGGGCCGGGCGGCAAGGTCGGCCACGCCGAGATCCTGATCGGCGGCTCGCACGTCATGATCGCCGATGAGTTCAAGGCGCTGAACTTCCTCAGCCCGAAGGCGCGAGGCGGCAGCACCGTGCACATCCAGCTCTACGTGAGGAATTGCGACGCCGTCATCGCGCGCGCAGTCCGCGCTGGCGCGAAGCTGCTACGTCCTATCGCGGACCAGTTCTACGGCGACCGTTCCGGCTCGATCAAGGATCCCTTCGGCCACGTCTGGCACGTCGCCACGCACAAGGAAGACGTCTCCAGGGCGGAGATGAAGAAGCGCATGAAGGTGGCGGTGAAGGCACGCAGCTAGAGAAGCGAAATCCCGCCGTCGACCATCAGCGTCGCGCCGGTGACGAAGGAGGCTTCGTCGCTCGCGAGCCAGAGGATCGGCCAGGCGATTTCCTGCGGCGAGGCCCAGCGCCCGATGAGCGAGGCGTCGTCGCGCTCGTTATTGAGTTGGTCTAGGTCCTTGCCCGCGGCCCGCGCCTTGTCGAGGTGGAAGTCGGTGAGGGTGGCGCCGGGGCAGACCCCGTTGGCGCGGATGCCGTGGGCGGATTCCTCGTGCGCGAGCGTGCGTGTGAGGGAGAGGAGGCCGGCCTTGCTCGCGTCGTAGAGGGCCATCCCCTTGCGGCTGGCGACGCCGTAGCAGGAGGAGACGTTGACGATGGCGCCCTTGCCGCTCTTGCGCAGAGCGGGCAGGGCTGCCCTGCAGTAATTCGCGGCGCCGATGAGGTTCACCCCGATGACCGCTTGCCACTCGGCCTGCGTTGCATCGCCCGCCGCCGCGTAGTTGCGCATTGCGGCGTTGTTGACGAGCACGTCGAGCCGCCCGAACGCGGCCAGCGCTTTCCTGACAGCTTCGGCAGCCTTGTTTTCATCGGCCACATCGGCTGCAAAGTCGACCTCCGGACCCGGCTGCGAATCCACGACGAAGACCGTGGCGCCCTCGGCGCGAAACAGCGCCGCGGTCGCCGCGCCGATCCCCGCGCCGCCGCCCGTGATGAGCGCCTTCTTGCCGGAAAGGCGCGGCATCAGTCGGCCGTGGCGCCGGTGGCCTTGATGACTTCGCCCCAGCGCGGAATTTCCTTGCGGATCCACTGCGAAAACTGCTCCGGCGTGGTGGCCACCACTTCGAATTGCAGCGCTTCGAGCTTGCCGCGCACTTCCGGCGAGTTGGCGATGCGCACGATTTCCCGGTGGTAGCGCTCGATGATGGGCCGCGGCGTCGCGCCCGGGGCGAGGAAGCCGATCCAGGCCGTCGCTTCAAAATCCGCAAAGCCCTGCTCGATCATGGTCGCCACGTCCGGCGCGGCGGCGAAGCGCTTGCGCCCGGTGCAGGCGATGGCGCGCAGCTTGCCGTCCTTGAGGAACTGCAGCACGTTGCCCGGGACGAAGAAGCCGGCCTGGATCTGGCCGCCGAGGAGGTCCGCCATCGCGGGCGGGGCGCCCTTGTACGGCACGTGCACGATGTCCACCCTGGCCGCGGTCTTCAGCATCTCCATGGTGAGGTGGGAAGCGCTGCCGATCGACACCGAGCCGTAGGACATCCTGCCGGGCTCGGCTTTCGCGCGTGCCACGAATTCGGCGACGTTCTTCACCGGCACGCCCGGGTGCACCACCAGGAACTGCGGCGTGGTCACCACCAGCGTGATCGGCGCGAGGTCCTTCACCGGGTCGTAGGGCAGGCTCTTGAAGAGACTCACGTTGACCGCGATCGGGCCGTTGAAGCCGATGAGCAGGGTGTGGCCGTCGGGCTCGGACTTGGCGACGAAGTCCGCGCCGATGTTGCCGCCGCCGCCGCCCTTGTTCTCGACGAGCACCGGCTGGCCGACGGCCCTGGCGAGCTCGGGGGCGATGAGGCGCGCGAGCACGTCGTTGGTGCTGCCGACGATCGGCACGATGATGCGCACCGGCTTCGCCGGGGACCAGTCCTGCGACAGCGCCGGAAAGGCCAGCGCAACTGCAATCGCCACGGCGAAAATCTTCAACATCGGGTTCTCCTTCAAAGCGAGTAGACGGGCTGCTCGAGGCCATCGGAGATGTGCGCCCGGGCCCATTCCTGCGGTTTCTGCGCATGCGCGAGCAGCACGCCGGCCGCGCGCACGCGCTGCTTGTTCGCATCCAGCGCCGGGGGCTCGACGCCGTTCTGCAACCCCTCGGCCGCCTCGAGGAGCATGCGCCGTGCCATGCCGATGGCGCGGTCGGTGGGCAGCAGCTTCTCGCGCTCGAGATTCTGGATCGGCCCCATGCTCTCCTGCAGCGAAGCGTCCTGGATCGAAAAGCCGAACACGCCGCTGAAGGCGCGCTTTTCCTGCTGCGCGCGGCGGTCGATGAGGTAGTCGTTGTCGCGGTTCGCCTTGGGACGGAACGTACCGCCCGTGTCGGGCTCGTATTCGCAGTGGATGCCCTTGCCGGCCGCCATGTGCGCGCGCTCCTCGGCGCCGAGCGGCCGCTCCGGGCGGAAGTTGATGCTCCAGGCCCAGCAATGCTCGTCGTCGATCGGCACCCAGACGTGGCCGCCCAGCGCGTGCTCGCCGAAGGGCGGGATCAGGGTGAACCAGGGAAACAGCCACTGCGTGACGCGCCAATAGTAGGAATCCGGCTCGCCGTTGCGCCGGCCGTAGAGCGTCAGGCCGAAGTCGGTCTTCTCGATCTCGAACACCACGTTGCCGTCGGCCTTGATGTAGTCGTTGGCCCGGGTGCCGCGGTGCATCGGATCGTCGTCGACCTCGTAGCGGTGCACGTAGGAAACGTGGCTGGTGTCGATGCCGCCCTCCATCGCCTGCAGGTAGTTGCACTCCTGCAGCCGCTTGGAAACGAAGACGTGGCTCGCGGGCAGCCTGCACCATTCGACTTCGGGCGCGGCGGGCTGCTTGTTCTGCGGCCCGAGGTAGGCCCAGACGATGCCGCCGCGCTCGATGCAGGGATAGGCCTTCGTGCGCATGCGCTCGCAAAGCTGCGGCGCGGACGGAACCTCGGCGCAGTCGCCGCGGCGGTTGAATTTTAGGCCGTGGTAGGCGCAGCGGATGCCGTTTTCCTCGTTGCGGCCGAAGAAGAGCGAAGCGCCGCGGTGCGTGCAGAATTCGTCGATGAGGCCCACCTCGCCTGCGCTGTCGCGGAAGGCGAGCAGCTTCTCGCCCAGGATCTGCACCCGCTGCTGCGGCCCGCCGGGCGCGGCGATCTCGCTCGCGAGCAGTACCGGGACCCAGTAGCGGCGCAGCAACGCGCCCATGGCCGTGCCCGGCCCGGTGCGAACCAGCGTCTCCGCCGTCTCCCTATCCATGTCCGATTCGTCTGCCTGGTAGTACGATGCTCTCATTATCCACCCCGGCCCCCGAGGTGCACCTTGAAGAAGCTCCTTGCACTGCTGGTAATCGCGCTCCTTTCTGCGCCGGCCTGGGCGCAATATCCCAATCGCCCGATCCGCCTCATCGTGCCGGCGGCGCCTGGCGGGGGCACCGACATCTCCACGCGCAGCATCGTTCCCGGGATCCAGGAAAACCTCGGCCAGAACATCCTGATCGAAAACCGCGGCGGCGCGGGCGGCGTCATCGGCACCGAGCTCGCGGCCAAGGCCGCACCCGATGGCTACACGCTGCTCATGGTTTACGTCAGCCACGCCACCAACCCGACGCTCTACAAGAGCCTGCCCTACGACACGCTGCGCGACTTCGCGCCGATCACGCTTACGGCGCACGAGCCGACCGTGCTGGTGACGCATCCTTCCGTGCCGCCGAACACGCTGCAGGAATTCACCGCCTGGGCGAGGACCGAGGCGGCGAAGGGCAAGCTCTCCTACGCCACCGACCCGGGCAGCGCGGGTTTTCTCGCGGGCGAACTCTACAAGCAGGCGACAAATCTCAAGTCGATCGAGTTCATTCCCTACAAGGGCAGCGGCCCGGCCGCCGCCGACGTCGTCGCCGGCCATGTGCCCTTCATGTGGTCGGTGATGTCGATCGCGACGGCGTTCGTGAAGCAGGGGCGCATGAAGGCGATCGCGGTTGCGTCGGCAACCCGCGCCCCCGGCATGCCCGAAGTTCCCACCATGGCCGAGGCCGGCATGGCCGATTTCGCGGTGAGCGGCTGGTACATCCTCGTCGCGCCCGCGAAGACGCCCCAGGCCATCATCGAGCGCGTCAACGACGCGACGCAGAAGGCGCTGAAGAATCCCGCCGTGCTTGAGCGCCTCGCCGCCTCGGGCACACAGCCGATCGGCGCCGGCCCAGCCGAGGCCGCCGCGCACCTGCGCGCCGAGATGACGCGCTGGGACCGCGTGCTGAAGGCAGCCGGAGTAACGCCGAACTGAATCAGGCGGGGGCGGTTGAGCCGCGCATCTTGCTCATGACGCCGCCCATGATGCGCTCGAAGAACGGCACTTCGGGTTCTTCCTCGATGATGATCGCCTCGCCGGCGTGGAAACGGCGCGTGATCTCCGAGCGCGAGCACTCGATGTATTCTTTTTCGTTGCGGTCGCAGAAGATGTAGCGCGTCCTGCGCGGGGTGATGAAAATGAGGCGCGCGGGCCGGCGCTTTTCTTCCTCGCCGTCGTCGCTCACCCTGATCTTGATCTTGAATTCGACCCAGTGGCCCTGCTTCAGGCCGTCGACGAGCGCGGCATCCTTCGCCGCCTTGCCCTGGGACGGCATGCCGTGCCAGGCATCCAGTCCCTCTACCTTCACCTCGCCGCCGCCGAACGGGTTCTTGACTGTGATGCTCGCCGTGAAGTCGAGGGCGGTGGTGGTTTCGCTTTTCTCTTCGCCCTTCTCCTCGCTTTTCCCCTTCACAGGCGCGCTCATGATCCTGGTATGCACCTTCATGAGCTCGGCGAAGAAGACTTCGCGCACGTCATGCTCGATGCCGGCCATCGTCATGCCCGCATCCAGGCGCCGGATCAGGAACGGCACAACGGTGGCGAGCTTGCGGCGTTCCTCGGCGCTCTCCTTGGGCTGCACGCTCCAGATGAGCTGGTCCATGCCCTCGATCGCGTGCTCCCAGGCCTCGCTCGCGGTGCCGCGCCGGACGTGGATGATCATCATGAGCTTCAGCCACTGCTCGACGAGGAATTCCAGCACCGGGCCCGGCCCCAGCTTGTTCAGCACGCGGCTGCGGATTTCGTCCTGCGCCACGCTCTTCGCCACCGCCAGCGCTTCCTCGCGCAGGACGCGCTCGGCGGCCGCCTTCGATTCGGCCTCGATGCGCGCGTCTTCGCGCGCCATCAGCGCGATCAGCTGGGCGCGCACGATGGCGAAGATCTCGACGTCGTCCTCGTAGCCGCTCACGAGGCCCTGGATGATGGTCTCCAGGTGGCCGAAGAGCTTGCTGTCGGTGTTGAAGTCGGCGGGCAGGCGGATCGCGATCTCGGCTGTCGTATCGAGGAGCAGGCGCGCCGGATGGTGCTTCTTCGAAAACAGTTCCTTGTCCGCGATCGCGACCTTCAGCATCGGGATCTGCATGCGGCCGATGAGGCCTTTCGCGCCGAGCGGGATTTTCGGATCGTCGAAGAGCTGGTCGAAGAGCATCGCCACCACGTCCAGCGTCATGGCGTCCATCTGCCCCATGCTGGCGCCGACCTGCGAGCCTTTGAGTTCGTGCAGGACGTTGGTCGTGCCGCTAATCGGTGCGCCGCCGGCGAGCTGCCCTCCGCTCGCGCCCAGGGCCGCGAGACCATCCAGCTGGAGTTTCGTCAGCGAGCCAAGCAGTTCGGCGCCCGCCATCATCGGCACGCCACCCACGCCCATGCCCGGTACGCCGCCTGCGCCGCCGCCACCGGGGCCGCCTTGTCCCGCCCCTTGCCCCGCAAAGAGTTTTTGCAGGGCTGCGAACATGTCCTCGCCGCCCGCGGGCTCGTCGTCCTTGCCGTCCTTGTTCTTCGGCTTCTTCGCTTCGTCCTTCTTCGCCACGCCGTAGCGGATCTTCGGCAGGATCGCGTTCTGCACCAGCAGCTCGTTCACCGCCTTGTAGACCGCGCGCACTTCGTCCAGCACGTGGTCGTCGAAAAGCTTGAGGAACACCGCGCGCTGCTGCACGCTTTCCACCAGCTTGCGGCAGGTCTTCTTGTAGGCGTCGCAGACCGCCTGCGGGCTGATCGGGTTTTCGTCCGACGCGAGCTCGGCGTCGCCCAGCAGCACGCCCACGCGCTGGTCGAGGGCGGCCATTTCGTCGTCGCAGATGCGGCGCAGCCTGGCCGCCATCTCGTTGAACTTGAGCGTTTCCTCCAGGTCGGCGTCGGCCACGAGCGAAAGCTCGAACGACGAGGCCTCGGCGTCGAAGTCGGCGAAATTGCCGCCGGTCTTCTTGCCTTTCCTGCTGCGCTGCTTGAACTCCGCCAGGTAGAAGGCGTGGAATTCCTTTTCGATCGCCGCGCGCTGCTTGCTCGCCACTTCCCCGGCCTCGAGGTACAGCTTCTTCACTTCGCGGTCCTGCGTCTTGCTGGCGAGTTCGGTCAGTGCAGCGTCGGCCTTGTCGAGCATCCCCGCGAGCGCCTTGTCGAGCTGGCCGCCGACCAGGTCGCGGCACTGCGCCAGCAGCCCGTCGAAGATCGAGCTGCCCTCCGGCGCCGCCATCTGCACCACTTGCCTCATGTCAAAAAGTGTAAGACGGTGCTGCCGCCGTGCTTGTGCGGTATTTAACGGAATTGCAGAAATCCTGATTAGAATCGAACGCTTACGAGGTCATATGTCTCTTAAACGGCCCAAAGGCGACCCCGGCAGCTTCCTTGTCCTCGAGCACCGCTCGCAGATCCTCAAGGGCAATCCCCTGGGCGATCCGCACGTGCGCAAGGTGGGCGTCTGGCTGCCGCCCCAGTACAGCGATACGCCGTACCGCCGTTTCCCGGTGCTCTACGACCTCGTCGGCTTCACCGGCTCCGGCCTCGCGCACGCCAACTGGAAGCCCTTCGGCGACAACGTGCCCGAGCGTGCCGCGCGCCTCATCCATGAAAAGAAGATGGGGCCCGCGATCATGGTCTTCCCCGATTGCTTCACCGCGCTGGGCGGCAACCAGTACGTCAACTCTTCCGCGATCGGCGACTACGCCGACTACCTCACGCGCGAAATCATCCCCTTCGTCGACCGCGAATTCCGCACGCTCGCCAGCCGCGAGAACCGCGGCTGCTTCGGCAAATCCTCCGGCGGCTACGGCGCGATCATCCACGGCATGAAGTACGCGAAGTACTGGAGCGCCGTCGCCAACCATTCAGGGGATGCCTGCTTCGACTTCGTCTACTGGCACGACTGGCCGAACACCCTGAACGAACTCGCCAAGTACCGCAGCCCCAAGCGCAAGCCCGGCCGCCAGAACTTCCCGCGCAACCGGAAACTGGAATCCGGCCTGGACGACGGCCGAATTCGTAGGTTTTTAAATAAAATTTGGAAATCCGAAAAACTCTCGGGCAAGGAAGGCCACGCCATCATGAACCTCTGCATGGCCGCAACCTACGACCCCGATCCGCGCGCACCCAACGGCTTTCGCATCCCCTTCAATGCCGAAACCGGCGAAGTGATCGACGAGCGCTGGCGCAACTGGCGCCGCCACGACCCGATCAACCTGGTCGCCAAATACCGCGCCAACCTGAAGTCACTCCGCGGCATCTACATCGATTGCGGTTGGCGCGACCAGTACCACATCCACTACGGCTCGCGCCTGTTGTCGCAACGACTAACGGACGCGGGGATACAACACCGGTACGAGGAGTTCGACGACGACCATTCCGATATTGACTATCGAATGGACGTCAGTTTGCCGTTTCTCTTTCGGGCGCTGACCCGCTGATGGCTTGGTATTTATTATAAAATAATCAATACTTTGCATAGACGTGACCATAGGGCGAATGTGGCCAAGTTGACAAACTTGGCCATGTTATATACCATGGCCATGGTATGAAATCCGAATCCCGCCCCAAGCCCCACAACAGCTATGCAAATGCGGCGGTAGCAGCCCTGTTCGAGGAGAACGGGTGGGCCGTTGAACGCGAGCCCCAACGCGCAGATTCGTTGCGCCCAGACTTGGTCATACGCAAGGGCAAATACGTCTACGTGATCGAGGTAAAGGCCGCATCCGAAGCCCGGTCAGACCGCGTGATTCCACTACTTTCTCAAGCGATCCTGCAGGCGCAAGCCTGTGCGCGCGAAATGAAAGAGTCTCGTCCGTTGGCGGTCGTCATGGTTAGTGATGTTTCGCAACCGCTTATTAGCCGAGTTAGACGATTTTCGGAACGCTACGCGGCAGGAATTGCAGTCGCCGTGGCATCGAAAGGTGGCGCAAATCTATTCATGGGAGACGGCCTTGGCGAGTTGAATAAGATCTCGCCACTCGACAAGGTCCCTTTATTTTCACGAAAACGATCGTATGCGCCATCCTCGAATCTATTCTCAGACCTGAATCAGTGGATGCTGAAAGTGCTCCTCGCCGCAGAAATTCCTGAGGCAATGCTTAAGGCGCCGAGAGCAAAACTTCGTGGCGCGTCAGAACTCGCGGCCGCGGCACAAGTCTCGAACATGAGTGCCTCCCGGTTGATTCAGCTCCTAAGAGAAGAGCAATTCTTGGATGCTTCGGCTCCGGCACTCCGGCTCGTACGGCGCGCGGAATTGTTTCGCCGATGGCGAGCGGCAGCTCACCGCTTTCGACGCGAGCTGCCAATGCGATTCCTCGTTCCGGGGGCGCTAGAAGTACGGCTAAAGAAACTGCTTTCGAACCGCAACGCCTGTCTCGGCCTCTTTGCGGCAGCCGAGGCGCATAAGCTTGGACACGTCCACGGGGTTCTGCCTTACGTCTACGTCGAGAGCTTTCCCGGCATGGCCGGAGAATCTTGGCAGGAATTGGTGCCCCCATCGCCCGGGGAAAGCGCCCATCTCTTACTGAAAATGCCGTCTGCTCCGCAATCCGTATTTCGTGGAGCTGTACTCGTGGATGGCGAGAAGGTCTCGGACATACTTCAAGTCTGGCTTGACGTCTCTGAGCATCCCTCTCGTGGCGACGAGCAGGCTGTCCTTATTCAAGAGAAAGTGCTTGGAAGGGTCATCGGCGAGGAAGACTGAATGGACGACTTCGCTTCCTTCGCGCGACTTGTCAGTGCCGTCGATCCATGGCGCGGCCACCTGGTGCTCGTTGGCGGGTGGGCACACCGTCTGTATAGATTTCATGAGCTCGCCAATGCGCCCGACTATCAACCGTTAACGACGAAAGACACCGATTTCGCATTCTCCGCCGGCACACCACCGGAGGGCGATATCAAGGCGGCGCTCGAGAAGGCAGGCTTTGGTGAGAAATTCTCCGGGGAAAGCCATCCTCCTGTAACGCACTACGAGCTATCGAATGACGATGCAGGGTTCTACGCAGAATTTCTCACGCCGCTAGTGGGTAGCGGACGAAAGCGGGACGGATCTCTGGACGCGACGGTTCTGGTGGCAGGCGTAACGGCCCAGAAACTGAGACATCTGGAAATCCTCCTCGTTGACCCATGGACGATCAGGATCGGGCCAGACCAGGGCTTTCCTTTACCGGGCAAGGCGGATCTTCAGGTGGCGAATCCAACCAGCTTCATTGTCCAGAAGCTGCTCATTCAACAGGATCGCAGGCCGGCCAAGCGCGCCCAGGATGTGCTCTATATCCACGACACGCTGGAACTGTTCGCCGGGGCTCTGCCTGCGCTGAAGGAGAGCTGGGAGAAGAAAATTCGACCGTCCCTCCACGGCCGCACCGCTCGTTCTGCAATTGAGTTGGCCGCCTCCACCTTTGCGAAGGTCACCGATACGATGCGCGATGCCGCGCAAATGGCGCAAGGCAGGAATCTGGCTCCCGAGCGGCTGCAAGGCCTTTGCCGAGGAGCGCTGAAGGAAGTACTCAATTAGCGAGGGTGGGGCAATGACTGCTGGCGCTTTCAAGCACATCGAGAAACTGGAAGACGACCTCTGGGAGGCCGCGGACAACCGTTGGTGAAGAATTTCGCTTTCCAACCCGAGGAAAAAAACAGCGAGGCGCGGAAAACTCGCCTCGCTGTCTGTTCGCCTCGCGACGAAACCGCGCGACTAGGGAAACACTGAACAAGTCTCTCGATGCGTTGTCGAAGTACGAGACGCAAACGGGAGGGGTTGATTGTGAAACAGATGACATTGGCGGCGGCGAAAGGATTCGAGGTGCACGGCAGAGCC
>Ga0187893_10014263_pt1 | contig 10875 bp, 9 predicted proteins | sample MA1701074metaG_FD_139574 | JGI IMG/M metagenome (GOLD analysis project Ga0187893, IMG submission 139574) | White microbial mat communities from a basaltic lava cave in the Kipuka Kanohina Cave System on the Island of Hawaii, USA - MA170107-4 metaG ...
CCGATCGCCGCCTCGATCGCGCGCGCGACCGCGTTCTCGTCGAAGCGCCCCTCGCTGACGAGCGTCCCGTCCACCTCGACCGCGGGGATCGTCGTCCCGAAGCGCGCCTCGAGGGCGGGGTCCGAGCGGATGTCCACCTTCGCGAGATCGAAGGGGCGGCGCTCCCGCAGCGCCCGCAGGCGGGACTCGGCCAGGTCGCAGAGGCAGCAGTCCGGCTTCCCGTAGAGGACGACGCGCATCGCCCCATCCTGACCCCGGCCCGGGGCCCGCCCTACAATCCGCCGCCATGGCCCGCCGTCGGCTCCTCCACCGCGTCGGGCCCGCGCTCGCGGGGTGGTTCGGCGCGCCGCTCCTCCGGCTGCTCGCCGCCACCTGGCGCGTCCGCTTCGAGCCGCCGGACCTCCTCGACCGGGCCCGCGCCGGGACGCCGCGGGTCTACGCCTTCTGGCACGGGCGGCTGATCCCGCCCTCGGTCCTCTGCCGGCGGCTCGGGATGGTGGCGATGGTCTCCCGGCACGCCGACGGGGAGGTGATCGCGCGCGTCGCGGAGCGCCTCGGCCACGGGACCGTGCGCGGCTCGACGACCCGGGGCGGCGCGGCGGCGCTCCACGAGGCGGTGCAGGTCCTCCGGGGCGGGCGCAACGCGGTGTTCACGCCGGACGGGCCGCGCGGCCCCTACGAGGTGGCGCAGGCCGGGGCGATCTTCGCGGCGTCGCGGGGCGGCGTCCCCCTCGTCCCGGTCGGCGTCGGCGTCCGCGGCGCGTGGGTCTTCGGATCCTGGGACCGGTTCCTGGTCCCGCGCCCCTTCACGCGCGTCGCCGTCGTCCTCGGGGAGCCGCTCCACCCGCCCGACGGCCTCGAGGGCGCGGCGCTCGAGGAGTTCCGGCTGCGGTTCGAGGCGGCGCTCCGCGCGGTCAACGCCCGCGCCGAGGGGATCGCCCGGGGGGAGGCCCCGTGACCGGACGGTTCCTCGTCGGGACCGCCGGGTGGTCCTACGGGGACTGGGCCGGCCGCGTCTACCCGGACCCGCCCCCGCGCGGCTTCGACGGACTGCGCCACCTCGCGCGCTTCCTCGACTGCATCGAGATCAACAGCACCTTCTACCGGGTGCCGTCGCCGCGCACCGCCGCGGACTGGGTGCGGCGCACGGACGGGCTCCCGGGGTTCCGGTTCACCGCCAAGGTCCACCGCTCGTTCACGCACGGGGACGAGTCGGAGACCGGCCCCGCCGGGGTCCGCGCCTTCCTGGACGCGCTCGCGCCGCTGCGCGAGTCCGGGCGCCTCGGGACGCTGCTGCTCCAGTTCCCGTGGTCCTTCCGCGACTCCCCGGACGCGCGGCGCCGGCTCGCGCGGCTCTGCGAGCTGTTCTCCGCGGAGCGCGTGGCGGTCGAGGTGCGCCACGCCTCCTTCGCGTCGCCCGACGCGGAGGCGTTCCTCGCGGCGCTCGGCGCCGGGATCGCCGAGGTGGACATGCCGGCGTCCCCGACCAACCTCGGTCCGCGCCGGCGCGTGCTCGGCCCCTTCGGCTACTTCCGCCTCCACGGGCGCAACGCCGCGGCCTGGTTCGACCCGGCCGCGGGGAGGGACCGCCGGTTCGACTACTTCTACTCCGGGGAGGAGATCGACGCCCTCGCCGGGCGCGTGCGGGCCGCGGCGCCGATCCTGCCCCTCGTGTTCGTCGTCACGAACAACCACTTCCGGGGCCAGGGACCGGCCAACTCCCTCATGCTCCGCGCGCGCCTCCTCGGCGGGCCCGTCCCCGTGCCGCCGGAACTCCTCCGCGCGTTCCCTTCGCTCCGGCCCTACGCCGACCCCCGCTCTCCCGGCCCCGGCGTCCAGGAGCTGCTCTTCGAGTAGGCGCGCCCGCGGCGTCCCCCGTGGGGACGATGGTCGCAGCCTCGACCATGAGGACGACGGTGCGTTCCTTCGCGCGCGTGCGGTGGAGGACGCCCCTCGGGACGACGACCCCCTGGCGCGGGCCGAGCTCCACCGTGCGGCCCTCGAGGTCCACGAGGAGGCGCCCCTCCATCACCTGGAAGTACTCGTCCTCGCGGTCGTGGCTGTGCCAGTGGAACTCCCCCTCGAACACCCCGATGCGCACGAGCGCGTCGTTGACGCGGCAGAGCGTGCGGTTCCACCACTTGACCGGGCAGCCGTCGGCGAGGCGCCCCGCCTCGACGACCTCGAGCGGCCCGAACTGCGGCTCCATGGAGATGTCGTACTTCGTGGCCATCGGGTCCTCCTCCTGCGCCGGTTCCCGACGAGGATACCCTTGCGCGGGTTGAAGGCGCCCACCACCGTGACCGCGAAGGTCCCCCGCGCCCGGGCGGAGGGGATCCGCGCGGCGATGGAGTCGGGGGGGTGGGAGTTCGACGGTCGGGCGCCGGAGCACGCGATCTGGGCCGCGCGGCTCCCCGGGGTGCGCGCCGTGATGTACGCCTCCGGGAAGCTGGTCCTCCAGGGCAGGGACGCCGCGAGCGCTGCGGAGGAGTACCTCGGCGGGGCGCCGGCGCCCGCGGGCTTCCGGGTCGCGATCCGCGCCCCGATCCTCGGGAGCGACGAGGCCGGCAAGGGGGACTTCCTCGGGCCCCTCGTCGCCGCGGCCGTCCTCGTCGGGCCCGAGCGCGTCGCGCTGCTGGCCGAGGAGGGGGTCCGCGACTCGAAGACCCTCTCGGACCGCGAGGCCCGCGAGGCGGCGCGCCTCGTCCGCGCCTCCTGCCCGCACTCCGTCGTGACGGTCTTCCCCGAGCGCTACAACGACCTGCACCGCGAGATGGGCGCGAACCTGAACCGGCTCCTCGCCTGGGCCCACGCGCGCGCCCTCGAGGACGTGCTCTCCGGCGAGGGGGGCGGGGAGGCGCGCGGGATCGTCGTGGACGGCTTCACGGGCGAGGCGGGCGTCGCGCGCGCCCTCCTGCCGCGGGCCCGGGCGCTGCCCCTGGAGGTGCGCCCCCGCGCCGAGGACCACCCGGCCGTGGCGGCCGCCTCGGTGCTGGCGCGCGCCGCGTTCCTCGACGGGCTCGATCGGCTCTCCGCGGAGTGCGGCGTCCGGCTCGCGAAGGGGGCGGGCCCTCCCGCGGACCAGGCGGCGCGGCGCGTCGTCGCGAAGGGCGGCCCCGCCCTCCTCGCCCGCGTCGCGAAGATGCACTTCAAGAACGCGCTCCGGGTCGGCGGCCGGTGAGGATCCGCTTCCTCGGCGGTGCGCGCACCGTCACCGGCTCGATGCACCTGCTCGAGACGGAGGGGGGATCGATCCTCCTCGAGTGCGGGCTCTTCCAGGGCCGCCGCCAGGAGTCGAACCGCCGCAACCGCTCCCTCCCGCGCGAGGCGCGCCGCTGCGACGCGGTCGTCCTCTCCCACGCGCACGTGGACCACAGCGGCGCGCTCCCGACGCTGGTCCGCGCCGGCTGGAAGGGGGCGATCCACCTGACCGACGCGACGGCCGACCTCGCCGCGATCATGCTGCGCGACTCCGCCTCCATCCAGGAGAAGGACGCGGAGTTCCTCCGACGCCGCGGCGACCCGGTCGAGCCGCTCTACACCGTCGAGGACGCCGAGAGCGCGATCCGCCGCTTCCGCCCCCACCGCTACGGGGAGGAGTTCGAGCCGGTCCCCGGCACGCGGGTCTCGTTCGCCGACGCCGGACACATCCTCGGGAGCGCCGTCGTGCACGCCACGGTCCGGGAGCGCGCGGGCCGGACGCGCGTCCTCTTCACCGGCGACCTCGGCCGGCGCGGGATGCCCCTCGTCCGCGACCCGGAGGTGCCGGGCCCCGCGGAGGCGGTGATCGCCGAGTCCACCTACGGCGACCGCGACCACGAGCCGCCGGAGGACACCGAGCGGCGCCTCGGGGAGGTGGTCGAGCGCACGGCGCGCCGCGGCGGGAAGGTGATCGTCCCCGCCTTCGCCGTGGGGCGCACGCAGTCCATCGTCTACTTCCTCCACCGCCTCCGCGCGGCGGGGCGGCTCCCCGAGGTGCCGATCTTCGTCGACTCCCCGATGGCCGTCGAGGCGACGCGGGTCTTCGCGGCCCACCGGGACCTCTTCGATGGCGAGGCCCTCGACTTCCTGAACGGGACCGGCCGGATCTTCTCCTCGACGCGGACCGCGTACCTGTCGGACGCGGCGGACAGCCGGAGCCTCAACGAGCACGCGGGGCCCGCGGTGATCCTGTCCGCGTCGGGGATGTGCGAGGCCGGGCGGATCCTCCACCACCTCCGCCACTCCCTCGGCGACCCGCGGAACACGATCCTGTTCGTCGGCTTCCAGGCGGAGCACACGCTCGGGCGGCGGATCCTGGAGGGGCGGAAGGAGGTCCGCGTCTTCGGCGAGCCCCACGAGGTGCGGGCCGAGGTGGCGAAGCTCAACGGGCTCTCCGCCCACGCCGATCGCGGCGGGATCGCCGAGTGGCTCGGCCGCGTCCGGGGGAGGAAGCGCGTCTTCCTCGTGCACGGGGACCTCGAGCGCTGCGAGGCGCTGCGGAGCTACCTCTCCGCCCGGGGCGTCAACCGCGTGGAGATCCCCGCGGAGCGGGAGAAGGCCGACCTCGCGGACCTCGCGATCCCGCCGTAGCGGCGATTCCCCGGCCCCGGCGTAGAATCCCGCCGATGGAGTTCACCAAGATCCAGGGCTGCGGGAACGACTACCTCTTCGTGGACCTCACGGGGGGGAAGGACCTCCCCGACGCCCCGGGCTGCGCGCGGCGGATCTCCGACCGGCGCTTCGGCGTGGGCGCGGACGGTCTCATCCTGCTCGTCCGGCCCGACGACCCCGCGGCGGCCGACATCGGCATGGTCATGTACAACGCCGACGGCTCGCGGGGCCGGATGTGCGGCAACGGGTTCCGCGGCGTCTGCAAGTACGCCTACGAGCGCGGCCTCGTGCGTCGCCCGACGATCCGCGTGAGGACCGACTCGGGCGTGCTCACCGGGACCCTCCACCTCCAGGGCGACCGCGTGGAGCGGGTGACCGTGGACCTCGGGGTCCCCGACCTCAACCGGAGCTCCCTCCCGATGGAGGGGCCCTCGGGGCCGGCCATCGAGTCCCGCGTGAAGGCGGCGGGGCGCGAGGTGGTCGGCACCGCGGTCAGCGTCGGCAACCCCCACTTCGTCGTGTTCGTGGACGGCGACCCGGAGGAGTACCCCGTCCAGGAGGTCGGCCCCGCCCTCGAGAACCACCCTCTCTTCCCCGATCGCGTGAACGCGGAGTTCGTGCAGGTCCTCGGCCCCCACGAGGCGCGCCAGCGCACCTGGGAGCGCGGCAGCGGCGAGACGCTGGCCTGCGGGACCGGCGCGGCCGCGGTCTGCGTCGCGGGGGTGGTCACCGAGCGCCTCGTCTCCCCCGTCACGATCCACCTCCGGGGCGGGGACCTCGTCCTCGAGTGGGGCGGGAAGGGCACGCCGGTGCTCAAGACCGGCCCCACGGTCGAGGTCTTCCGCGGCGACTTCCCCTGGCCGCGGCAGTAGATACGGAACCCGACCCGAATTACCCGCCCTGACGGCCGCCGCGCCGCGCCCTCGGCGCCCCGGAACCCGGGTAACTCGGGTCGGGTTCGGTACGACTCACGCCGGCGCGGGGCCGGTGCGCTCGAGCGCCCGGGTGACGATCTCGCGGAACTCCTCGCGTCGGACCTCGACGAGGCGCCGCCCGCGGCGGTCCACCTCGCGGCGGATCTCGGCGACGGTCTCCCGGAGGTGCTCGTGGCCCTCCTTCGAGCCGCCGACGGCGACGAAGTCCTTCCCGCGGGAGACGCGGGTGTGGCCGTCCTCGCCGCCGGAGCGGACGCCGACGAGCAGGCCCTTCTTCGCGCGGACCTTCGGGCGGGGCTTCTTCACGGATCCCATTCTATCCGGCCGCCGCGTCAGTGCGCCTCGAGCCAGGAGGCGCCGGAGCCGACCTCGACGACGAGGGGCACGTCCAGCGGCACCGCGGTCTCCATGGTCTCCTTCACGAGCGCCGAGACCGCCGGGACCCGCGCGGAGGGGCACTCCAGCACGAGCTCGTCGTGCACCTGCAGGAGGAGGTGCGCGTCGAGCCCCGAGGAGCGCAGGCGTCCGTGGAGCCGCACCATCGCGGCCTTCACGATGTCCGCGGCGGAGCCCTGGATCGGCGTGTTGATGGCGTTGTTGCGCGCGTTCGCCGCCACTCCCCCGTCGGCGGAGAGCAGTTCGTCGCGGATCCAGCGGCGGCGGCCCATCAGCGTCTCGACGAAGCCGTCCCTCATCGCCCGCTCCAGCATCTCCTCGTGGAACGCGCGCACGCGCGGGTACGTGCGGAAGTAGGCCTCGATGAACTCCCGCGCCTCGGCCGCGGTGATCCCGGTCTCGCGGGCGAGGCGCTGCTCCCCCATCCCGTACACGACGCCGAAGTTGATCGCCTTGGCCCGGCCCCGCAGCTCCGGCGTCACGGCGCCGGGGAGGAGCCCGAAGATCCGCGCCGCCGTCGCCCGATGGATGTCCTCCCCCGACGCGAAGGCGTGCCGGAGACCCGGGTCCTTCGCGAGGTGCGCGAGGACGCGCAGCTCGATCTGGCTGTAGTCGGCGCTGACGAGGCTCCAGCCCGGCTCGCCCGGGACGAAGCAGCGCCGGATGGCGCGGCCCTCCTCCGTCCGCACGGGGATGTTCTGGAGGTTCGGGTTCGAGGAGGAGAGCCGGCCCGTAACCGCGCCGATCTGGCTGTAGGAGGTGTGGACCCGTCCGGTGCGCGGGTTCACGAGGCGCGGCAGCGGCTCGAGATAGGTCGAACGGAGCTTCGCGCAGCCGCGGAACTCGAGGACCTTCGCCACGATCGGGTGGTCGGAGAACCCCTCGAGGGTCTCGACGTCGGTGCGGTAGCCGGTCTTCGTGCGCTTCGGCCGCCGCTTCCCCTGCACGCGGAGCTTCTCGTAGAGGACCGCGCCGAGCTGCTGCGTGGAGGCGACGTTGAAGGGCTCGCCGGCGAGGGCCTCGATCTCCGCGACGAGCCGCTCCTCCCGGGCCGCGAGGTCGGCGGCCATGCCCTCGAGCGCCGCCGCGTCCACGCGGATCCCCCGCGCCTCCATGTCGGCGAGGACGCCGACGAGGGGGATCTCCACCTCCCGGTAGAGGCGCCCCGCGCCGGAGTCCTCGAGGCGCGGTTCGAGCGCCCGGACGACGCGCAGCGTCGCGTCGGCGTCCTCGCAGGCGTACTCCGCGACGCGCTCGACGGGGACCTCGGCCATCGTCACCTGGTCCCGGCCCTTCCCGAGGAGGTCCGCCGTCGGGATCTTGCGCAGCCCGAGGTGGCGGAGCGCGAGGTCGTCGAGGTTGTGCGTGCGCTCGCGCGGGTCGAGCAGGAACGAGAGGAGCATCGTGTCGTGGACGAGTCCCGCCACGCGGACCCCCGCGCCGAGGTAGACCACGACGTCGTACTTCGCGTTCTGCGCGGCCTTCGGCCGGGCGGGATCCTCGAGGATCGGACGGACCGCGTCGAGGACGCGCGCGCCGTCGTCCGCGAGCGGGCAGTACCAGGCGGTGAGCGGCGCCGTCGAGAAGGAGAGGCCGACGGGCGCGGCGGCGACGGGGTCCGTCCCCGTGGTCTCCGTGTCGAAGGTGAACAGCGGCGCCGCGCGCAGTTCCGCGACGAGGGCCGCGAGCTCCTCCGGCGTGCGCACGGTCCGGTAGCGGCGGCCGGCCTCCTTCGGCGCCTCGGGCCGCGGGAGCTCCTGGAGGAACCGCCGGAACCCGAGGGACTCGAAGAGCGGCCCCACGCGCGCGGGGTCGGGCGGCCCGACGGCCGCGTCCTCGAAGGAGAACTCCACGGGCGCGTCGTCCGGGATCCGGACGAGCTCGTAGGAGAGCCGCGCGTTCGCCGCGTCGCGCTCGAGGGCCTCGCGGATCCTCGGCTTCTCCACCTCGGCGGCGCGGGCGAGGACCTGCTCGAGGCCGCCGAAGCGCTTCACGAGCTCGATCGCGGTCTTCGGGCCGATGCCCCTCACCCCGGGCACGTTGTCCGACGAGTCGCCCATGAGCGCGAGGACGTCGGGGACGCGCTCCGGCGGGACGCCGAACTTCGCCTCGACGCCCGCCGGGTCGAGGATCTCCGCCTGCGGCGCGCCCCGGGTCACGAGGTTGTAGATCGAGACGCGCTCGTCCACGGCCTGGAAGAGGTCCTTGTCCCCGGTGACCAGGAAGACCCTCGCCCCCTCCCTCGCCGCGCGACGCGCGACGGTCACGAGGACGTCGTCGGCCTCGAAGCCGGGGACCTCGAGCACCGGGTAGCCGAGGGCCACCACCACCTCGCGCACCCGCGGCATCTGCGGGACGAGGTCGTCGGGCATCCGCTCCCGCGTCGCCTTGTAGTCGGGGTAGCGCTCGTGGCGGAAGGTCGGGCCCGGCGGGTCGAAGCAGACCGCGAGGTGGTCCGGGGACTCCGTGCGGAGGAGGTGCAGGAGGCTGCTCGTGAACCCGTAGACCGCGCCCGTGGGCCGGCCCTCGGGGTCGGTCAGGCGGGAGCGGCCCATCGCGTGGTAGGAGCGGTAGGCGAGCGCGGTCCCGTCGACCAGGTAGAGGCGCCGCTCGCCGGGGGGCGTCGGCCCCGTCCGCGGGGCGGGCCGCGGGGCCGGGTCGGGGAAGAGCCCCCCCGTCACCGCCCCAGCGTCTCGAGGGCCGCGGGCAGGTCGGCGAGGCGGTCCACCACGACGTCCGGGGGCGGCCCCGCCGCGGCGTCCTCGCGGTCCGACGGCAGCGCCTGCGCGTGCCACTCCCGCGAGAGGACCGTCCGCATCCCGAGCGCCGCCGCGCCGGCGACGTCGGCCGCGGGGTTGTCCCCGACGAAGACGCACCGCGCCGGCTCCGCCTCGAGCGCGGCGAGGGCGGCGAGGAACGGCTCCGGGCGGGGCTTCACCCACCCGACCTCCGCGGAGACGACCGCCGCCGCCAGCCGGGACCGGATCCCGAGCCGGTCGAGGGAGCGCCGGAGGGGGCGCGCGAGGTAGTAGTTGCTGACGAGCCCGAGGCGGTGGCGGGCCGCGAGGGCGTCCAGTACGGGGAGCGTGTCCGGCGGGAGCCGGAGGACGCGCACGAAGGCCTCCCCGACGCACGCCTCCAGTTCGCCCTCCAGCCCGTCCGGCGTGCCGTCGAGCCCCGCCTCCAGGGAGAGGGCCCGCGCGAACTCCGCGTTGGTCACCTCGCGGCCGGTGCGGCGGGTCCCGAGGATGAGTTCGTCCCGCACGCGTGCAGCGCGCGCCGCGAAGGAGACCGGGTCGAGGTGGGGCACGCGGGCCGCCACGGCGTCCGCGGCCGCCCGCTCGACGGCGGCGGCCTCCGCGCGACCGTAGGGCACGAGGGTGTTCCCGTAGTCGAACAGCACGAACTCCGGGGCGCTCACTCCGCCGCCTTCTGGGCCCTCAGGAGCCGGTCCAGCACCTGCGCGAGATAGGACTTCTCGAAGGTGGTGAGCTGGAACTTCCCCTCCGCGGCGTCGATGTCGGCGCGCGCCTCCTTGAACTTCCGGAGCCCCACGCGCGCGTCGGCGCGGGCGATGTGGAGGAGCGCCGACGGGGCCTTCGCGAGCCCGTCGTTCGCCGCCTGCTCCGCTTCGGCCCAGCGCCCGACCCGCGCGCAGGCCCGGGCCCGCGCCTCGATCCCGGGCAGCCAGGTCGGGTCGAACTGCGCCGCCTTCACCCCGGCCTCGGCCGCGCCCTCCCAGTCCTCGAGGTTGGCCTTGGTGACCGTCACGAGCGACCACGCCCGCCCGTGCCTCTCGTTGACGAGGAGCGCCATCTCGAGGTCGCGGAGCGCCTCCCGGAGGCGATCGCTGCGCCCCTCGGCGGCCCACGCGAACTGGAGGGCCCGCGCCTTCTCCGCCCAGGTGTCCGCCCGCAGCGGGGCAAGGTTGAGCGCCTCCCCGAAGGTCGCGAGAGCCTCCTGCCACTTCCCGGCGTCGAGGAGCGCGACCCCCTCGGCGGTCCTGCGGCGCGCCGCCTCCGAGTCCCCGAGCCGCTGCTCCATGTCCTTGACGACGCGCTTGGCGTCGTCGAGGCGGGCCCCTCCGCGCCGCTCCGCCGCGAGGTAGCGCCGGAGCGCCGCGTAGGCCTCGATCTTCCGGTCCAGCCCGACGAGGGACTTGGCGTGGAAGTACATCGCCTCGGTGTCGTCGGGCTTGCCCGCCAGGACCTTCCGCCAGAGCTCCTCCGCGGCCTTGAAGTCCTCCCTGCGGAACGCGCGGGCCGCCTCCTCCCGGTTCTCCCTCGCGGCGGCCGTCGCCACGGCGCCGCGGATCTCCTCCAGGGACCTGCCCGCCGACTCCCGCCGCGGATCGTCCGCGGACGCGCCCGCGAGGTACCGGTCGAAGGCCGCGATCGCTTCGGCGATCCGGCCCGTCCGTCGGCGGGACTCCCCGATCCAGTACCAGGCGACGGGCTCGTCGGGCTCGAGGGTGGCCGCCGCCTCCAGCCACCTGTGCGCCTCCGCCGCGTCCTTCCCGCCCTCGAGGAGGAACGCCCCGAGCCTCCAGCGCGGCGTCGCGTAGCCGGGATCCTCCTCGGTCGCCCTCTCGAGCGCGGCCCGCTGCTCGGGGAGGCGCTTCTGGATCCCGAACACCTCCGCCTCCTGGAGGGCGGCGTCCGCCCTCGACCGGGCCGCGGACCGCACCGCCGCGACGAGCGCCCGCGCCCGCCCGGCCTCGGCGTCGGCCCCGAGCACCTCGAGCACCTTCACCTCGGCTTCGGCCTGCGCGAACGCGCCTCGCGCGAGGTAGAACGCCGACGCCCCGGCGTGATCGGCGGGGCTCCCGGCCCCGAGGTGCTTCCACGCCAGGGCGGCGAAGTCCTCGACCGCGACTTCCTTCATGGGGACCGACTCGACCACGGGCCCCCGCTGGACCTCGAAGGCGTCCCCCCGGACGCCGATCGCGCGC
>Ga0187893_10014264_pt1 | contig 10875 bp, 7 predicted proteins | sample MA1701074metaG_FD_139574 | JGI IMG/M metagenome (GOLD analysis project Ga0187893, IMG submission 139574) | White microbial mat communities from a basaltic lava cave in the Kipuka Kanohina Cave System on the Island of Hawaii, USA - MA170107-4 metaG ...
GACCTCATCCTCGACGCCGGCCATTTCTTCCTGGTAGGCGTCCCAGACATCGGCCATGGTCTGAAGGGATGAGGTTGCAGGGCTATTTTTCATGCGGGGATACTAGGGCAGGGGGTGGGGTTTGTCAAGCCGAGTAGATCGCCCCAGCGCTGCATTTTCGCGCGCTTGGCGCACGCGAGGGGCTGCGGCTGAGCGGCGCGAACGGCTTGACAGCATGTTGGACGATCCAGTATGGTAACACTTCAATTTCGTGGGGATTCTCTCAGCCTTCCGAATCGTTCCGCCCAAATTGGCACGCATCCAGCAATTCTAACCGGAAGCCTTACGCGGCAAGCGTCCATGGGCAAGTTTCTATGGGGTTGACGAGGCATATGCAGATTCCGGGACTTCCACCCAAACAAGGGCTCTACGATCCCCAATTCGAGAAGGACGGGTGCGGGATCGGGTTTGTCGTCAACATCAAGGGCCAGGCTTCCCACGGGATCGTGGAAAAGGGCCTGCAAGTCCTGGAGAATCTTTACCACCGAGGGGCCCAGGGCTGCGATCCCTGCACCGGGGATGGCGCGGGCCTGCTGATCCAGGTCCCGCACGAGTTCCTGAAGCAAGTCGCCGGGGAGTCCCGCGTGAAGCTTCCGAATGCGCGTGAATATGGGGTGGGGATGGTATTCCTGCCCCGTGAGGCCCAACCGCGCAAGCAGTGCGAGATTTTGTTTGAACGGGTGATCGCGGAAGAGGGGACGCGGCTGCTGGGGTGGCGGGACGTTCCGGTCAAGAGCGACGCAATCGGGGTACAGGCTCGCCGTACGGAGCCGGTCATCCGGCAGGTGTTCATCGCCCGCGACAGCCTGAACGAGGCGCAATTCGAGCGCAAGCTCTACGTGATTCGCAAGCGCGTGGAACGGGCCGTGCGAGAGTCCGCAATCCCAGGCCGCGAGTACTTCTATGTGTCCAGTCTCTCGGGGAACACGATCGTCTATAAGGGCTTGCTGCTGCCGCACCAAATGGCGCAGTACTTCCAGGATTTGAAGGACTCCAGCCTGGCCAGCGCGATGGCCTTGATCCATTCCCGGTTCAGCACCAACACCTTCCCGACCTGGCCGCTGGCCCATCCCTACCGCTACATCTGCCACAACGGCGAGATCAACACGCTGAAGGGCAACGTGAACTGGATGCGGGCGCGCCAGGGACGTCTGCAGTCGGACCTGTTCGGCGAGGACGTCCCCAAGCTGTTTCCCATCGTCTCCGAACAGCAGAGCGACTCGGCGTGCCTCGATAACGCGTTGGAGTTCCTGCTCCTGGGTGGCCGCTCGCTCCCCCACGCGATGATGATGCTGATCCCGGAGCCCTGGGTGGGCAATCCGCAGATGGATCTCGACCGCCGGGGCTTCTACGAATACCATGCCGCCATGATGGAACCGTGGGACGGCCCCGCCGCCGTCTGCTTCACGGACGGCAAGTTGATCGGCGCGACGCTCGACCGGAACGGCCTCCGGCCCTGTCGCTATCAGGTGACCACTGATGACCACGTCGTCCTCGCTTCCGAAGCAGGCGTGCTGCCGGCCGAGGTGAAGGATATCCGCATGAAGGGGCGGCTGCAGCCGGGGCGCATGTTTCTGGTGGACACGGTCCAGGGCCGCATCATCGATGATGAGGAGATCAAGGCCGATATCGTGGGGCGCAAGCCCTACCGGGCCTGGGTGACCCAATATCGAATCTCCCTGGACGAGCTGCCGGAGCCGCTGAACGTGCCGCAACCGGACCACCCCACGATCCGCCAGCGCCAGCAGGCCTTCGGCTACACGGTCGAAGAGTTGAAGATGGTCATCACCCCGATGGTCGTGGCGGGGGAAGAACCGGTGTCCTCCATGGGCACCGACACGCCCCTGGCCGTGCTGTCGGAGCGGCCCCAGCTCCTTTCCAAGTACTTCAAGCAACTCTTCGCGCAGGTCACCAATCCGCCGATCGATCCCATCCGCGAGCAATTGGTCATGTCCCTGGTGACCAACATCGGCCCGAAGCCGAACGTGATGAACGAGACTCCGGAGGCGTGCCGGCGGATCAAGGTCCAGCAGCCGATTCTGACCAACGCCGATCTCCAGAAGATTCGGGAGATCGCCGACCCGCATTTCCGGAGCAAGACCCTGCGGATGCTGTTCCGCGTGGCCGAGGGGTCGGAAGCGCTGGGCGCCGCCGTGGACAATCTCTGCCGGGAGGCTTCACAGGCCATCCAGGAGGGCTTCAAGTTCTTGATTCTGAGCGACCGCGGGGTCAACGAGGAATGGGCGCCGATCCCCAGCCTGCTCGGCATCTCGGCGGTTCACCACCATCTGGTGCGGGAGTGCACAAGAACTGAAGTCGGGTTGATCCTGGAGACCGGTGAGCCGCGCGACGTCCATCATTTCGCCTGTCTCCTCGGATATGGCGCGGGGACGGTCAACCCCTATCTGGTGTTCGAGTCCCTCGTGGACATGGCGCGGGATGGCTACCTGCCGGAAGGCCTGGATGCGACGACTGCCGAGGGCAAGTTCATCAAGGCCATCAATAAAGGCCTGCTGAAGATCTTCTCCAAGATGGGCATCTCGACCGTGCAGTCCTACTGTGGCGCACAGATTTTCGAGGCCATCGGGCTCAATCACGACGTGATCGACCGGTTCTTCACGGGAACCCCCTCGCGGATCGAAGGAATGGGGATCCGCGAGATCGGCGAAGAAACCCTCCGCCGGCACGCACTGGCCTATGACCCGATGCCGATCCGGCAGCTCGATTTCGGGGGCGAGATTCATTACCGGGTGCAGGGCGAGCACCACAACTGGAATCCGGAAACCATCTACAAGCTGCAACATGCCACGAAGGCGAACGACCCGAAGACCTACAAGGAGTTCGCGGCGCTGGTGAACGACGAGAGCAAACGCCGCTCGAACCTGCGAGGTCTGCTTGGCTTTAAGTTTTCGCCGGAGCCGATCCCGCTTGCAGAAGTCGAGCCGGCGAAGGCAATCGTAAAACGCTTCACCACCGGCGCCATGTCGTTCGGGGCGATCAGCAAGGAAGCGCACGAAACCCTGGCGATCGCGATGAACCGGTTGGGCGCCAAGAGCAATACCGGCGAGGGCGGCGAAGATCCGGAACGGTTCAAGCCGCTGCCGAACGGGGACTCCAAGAATTCCTATATCAAACAGGTCGCCTCGGCCCGGTTCGGCGTCACGTCACACTATCTGGTCAACGCGAGGGAGTTGCAGATCAAGATGGCCCAGGGCGCCAAGCCCGGCGAGGGCGGCCAGTTGCCCGGCCACAAGGTGGATGAGATCATCGCGCGCCTGCGGTATGCCACCCCGGGCGTCCAATTGATTTCGCCCCCGCCGCACCATGACATCTATTCGATCGAGGACCTGGCGCAGTTGATCTTCGATCTGAAGAACAGCAATCCCGAGGCGGAAATTTCCGTCAAGCTGGTCGCCGAGGTCGGCGTCGGCACGGTGGCTGCGGGCGTGTCCAAGGCGCACGCGGACAAGGTGCTGATCAGCGGCGACTCCGGCGGGACCGGCGCGTCCCCGCTCTCTTCGATCAAGTACGCGGGCATTCCCTGGGAATTGGGGCTTGCCGAGACGCACCAGACGCTCGTCCTGAACGACTTGCGGGGGCGGATTCGGGTGGAGACGGACGGACAGATGAAGACCGGCCGCGATGTGGCCATCGCCGCCCTGCTGGGCGCCGAGGAATTCGGCTTCTCGACCGCGCCTCTGATCGTCGAGGGCTGCATCATGATGCGGAAGTGCCACTTGAACACCTGTCCGGTCGGGGTGGCGACCCAGGACCCCGTGCTGCGGAAGAAGTTCGCCGGCCAGCCGGAGCACGTCGTCAATTACTTCTTCTTTGTGGCGGAGGAACTGCGGGAGATCATGGCGCAACTCGGCTGCCGTACGCTGAACGAGATGGTCGGCCGGGTGGACAGGCTGGAGGCGAAGCGGGCCATCGATCACTGGAAGGCCAGAGGCTTGGATCTGACGCCGCTGCTGGTGAAACCGGATGTCGGGCCGGAGATCGCCACCTTCTGTGTTCAAAAGCAGGACCATGGTCTGGCCGACATCCTCGACAACAAGCTGGTGGAACTGTGCCGGCCGGCGATCGAGCGCGGAGAACCGGTGTCGCTGGAGATGCCCATCCGCAACGTCAACCGGACGACGGGCACGGTGCTGTCCAGCCACATCGCCAGAAAATATGGGCTGGAAGGGTTGCCCTCGGATACGATCCGTATCAAGTTCACGGGCTCGGCCGGCCAGTCCTTCGGCGCATTCATTTCGCGGGGGATCACGCTCACGTTGGAAGGGGAGTCCAACGATTACCTGGGGAAAGGCCTCTCCGGAGGGAAGATTATCGTGATTCCGCCCAAGGGGGCCCGGTACGTGCCGGAGGAGACGATTCTGATCGGGAACACCTCCCTGTATGGCGCGACGGCCGGCGAAGCATATTTCCATGGCACGGCGGGCGAGCGGTTCGCCGTGCGCAACAGCGGCGCGCGGGCTGTCATTGAAGGGACCGGCGATCATGGGTGCGAATACATGACGGGCGGGGTCGTGGTCGTGCTCGGCCGGACGGGTCGGAACTTTGCGGCGGGGATGTCGGGCGGCATCGCGTTCGTCCTCAACGAAGACGGAAAGTTCGAATCGCGCTGCAACCTGGGCATGGTGGAGCTCGAGAAGGTGACCATCGCCGAGGATAAGCACACCCTGCGTACGATGATCGAGACTCACCTGACCCATACCGGGAGCCGCAACGCCAAGCGCGTCCTGGATGCCTGGGCCCTCATGCTGCCGAAGTTCGTGAAGATCATGCCGATTGATTACAAGCGGGTGCTCGCGGAACGCAAGGCAGCCGCCGCCAAGGCGCGGGCGCACAAGGGGAAAGAGATGGTCGCGCATGGCTGACCCGAAGGGCTTTATGAAATACGCCCGCGAGGGGCCCAAGCGCCGTCCGGTCGAGTTGCGCGTCCACGACTGGAAGGAATTCTATGAGCCCATGCCGGAGGACAAGCTGCAGGCGCAGGGCGCCCGTTGCATGGACTGCGGAGTACCCTTCTGCCAAAGCCACAACGGCTGTCCCGTGGTCAACCTGATCCCCGAATGGAATGACCTGGTCCACCGCGAGCGATGGCAAGACGCGCTCAAAGCGCTGCACACCACGAACAACTTTCCCGAATTTACCGGCCGACTCTGTCCGGCCCCGTGTGAATCGGCCTGCGTTCTCGGGATCAACAGCGATCCGGTCTCGATCCGTGTCATCGAGTGGAACATCATCGACAAGGGGTTCGACGAGGGCTGGGTCCAGCCGGTCCTGCCGGTCTCGCGGACCGGGAAGACGGTGGCCGTCGTCGGGTCCGGGCCCGCCGGGCTCGCCGCTGCCCAGCAACTGGCCCGCGCCGGTCACAGCGTGACGGTCTATGAGAAGGAGGACCGCATCGGCGGGCTCCTGCGATACGGCATCCCGGATTTCAAGATGGAGAAGTGGGTCATTGACCGGCGGCTTGACCAGATGCGGACCGAGGGGGTGCAGTTCGAGACCAGTGTCAATGCGGGGGTGGATCTGACCGCCGACGAACTGCGGCGCCGGTTCGATGCGGTCTGCCTGGCATTGGGCGCGGAGCAAGCCCGCGAGTTGCCGGTTCCAGGCCGGGACCTCAGGGGCATCCACCTGGCGATGGAGTACCTCATGCAGCAGAACAAGCGGAATGCCGGCGATGCGATTCTGGACGAGCCCATTACGGCCAAGGGCAAGCGCGTGATCATCATCGGCGGGGGCGATACCGGGTCGGATTGCCTGGGCACCACGCATCGACAGGGCTGCCTGGAAGTCCACCAGTTCGAATTGCTCCCGGAGCCTCCTCCCGCCCGGGCCGAGTCCACCCCGTGGCCCCTCTGGCCCATGCAACTCCGGACTTCGCATGCGCACGAGGAAGGGTGCGACCGGCAGTGGAGCCTGTCCACGACCAAGTTCACGGGCCACAATGGCCATGTCACGAAGCTGCATGCCCACCGGGTGGCATTTGAGAACGGCAAGTTCACGCCGATCCCCAACACCGACTTCGAGATGGACGCGGACCTGGTGTTGCTCGCGATGGGTTTCACCGGCCCGATGAAGGGCGGCCTGCTCGACTACCTGGGCGTGAAGTACGACGCTCGCGGAGGTGTCGCCGTGGACGAGAACTTCATGAGCAGCGTGGACGGCGTCTTTGCCGGGGGGGACGCCAGACGAGGTGCCTCCCTGATCGTCTGGGCCATCGCCGAAGGGCGTAAAATGGCCGCCGGGGTTGACCAGTACCTGCGGGCCGGCCGGTCGGCACAGGGCAAGATCGCCTAGCGCCTGCCCCCCCTCTTCCCTTTTCCCTACATTCTTGATTGGTCCGGCGTCACGCCCGGCTGTCTCGATTATTCGTGGTCGGCGTAGAGATCGGGATGCCGTTCGACGAGCTGAGGGTAGATTTCCGGATACCATTTCTGAGTGCAGGATGGACAGAGGCTGTGGGTGAACAGCACCTGAGAGTGCTGCTCGACGTACTGTTCCAGCCCCTGCCAGAAGCCCTGATCGTCGCGGATCTTCTTGCACGAGGCGCACATCGCGATCCAACCGCGCAGCGTGTTGATGTCCTCCCTGGCCTGGCTGTGGAGCAGCACGAGGACGGTGGTCATCCAGATGACGGCGACGGCGAGGGAGCGGTTCGTCACGACTATCCAGAGGGGGGCTCCCGGCGCAGAAAACGGGAATCCCACCAGGGTGAGCAGCGAGCCGATCGCCGCCGCCCCTAATGTAAACATGCGATGGGGGAACCAGAGCGAGATCAGGACTGGGCCCACATAGGCCATGGGGACGGCCACGCCCTGAGGGAGGTAGAGGTCAGCCGCAAAAATGAGAGCGCCTAGAACCACCGCTACGGCAATCACCCGAACATCGGTTGTGCGCGTGGGGGGCTTCATCGAAATCATGCCGAATTGTACGCCTGGTTAAGCGCGAGATGCACCAGAAAACTGGGTACAGTCTCCTAAAGGCTGTCGCCTAGTGGATGAGCCGTGCGCACCGGAATCCGATCGTGGACTCTCGCTGGTCAGGAAACGCCCCGCCGCGCGTGGCCGTCCTCAGCATGGCCGGCTTGCTCTTCCAGGATCCGCCCCGCACCACCTTGTACCGGCCGGTGGAGGGGCCGGCCGGATTGCGCTCGGGCATAATCGGGTAATAATCGAGTCCGAGCCAGTCCTGGATCCATTCCGCCGCGTTGCCGGCCATGTGGTGGAGGCCGTAGGGGCTCCGTCCCTCGTCGCCGCTGTTCACGGCCGCGACCAGCGGTATTTCGTGAACATGGTGTTGGCCGAAAACGGCCAGTCCGGGTTCCGGCGGCCTGCGCCCCCAGGGGAAGAGATTGCCTATGCTGCCGCGTGCGGCCTTTTCCCACTCGGCTTCCGTTGGCAGACGTTTCCCCTGCGCGCGGCAAAAGGCGATTGCCTCGCTCCAGGTTGCGTACAGCGCCGGCCAGCGGGCGAGAGCCGGGTCGGTGGTGTTGTGCACGCTGATCATGTGCCAGATCAATCGCCTCAGCTCGTTGGGCGGTTCGTCCTGACGCCGGCGCAGGTGCGCCAGGTACTCGCTCAGACTGACCTCGTCGCGGTCCATCTCGTAATCATCGAGCCAGATGCGCCTTTGTGGGAATTCCGTGTCGTCGTAGGGAGTCTCCAGACTAAATGGGTCATCGTCTTTGCGCACAGACCCCATGAGGAACCACCCGGAAGGGATCGTGACTACCGGCGAGGGACTGGCCAGGCCGGCGATAGCCGCAAGACGCTGTTCAAGGGAAACGGTATCCTCGGCGTGGAGGAGCGGGCTCCCCATCCCAAACCAGCATCCAAGCGGCAGCGTCAGCGCGACGGCCCATTGCAGAGGCAAGGAGAATGCTCTCTTCACGTGAAAGGTAGCGAGAACCGCTACGCTTTTCCGGGCGCCCCGGCGGCCTTGGTGATTTCGCCAAGCAGGCGGCGTTCGATCTCGGCGATCTCGTCCGGACCCGCGGCCATGATCTTACCGCCCTGGGCCATCTTCTCGAATTCCGCTTTGACCGTGATGCGTGTGCCGTTGGTGGCCAGGCTCTGTAAGGTAAGCAGGTACTCGTTCCGGAACCCGGAGACCTCGATGGAGGCGGGAGCCGACACCTTGCGTTCCGTGACGTAAATCGCCTTCTGGTCCGTCTTCAGGCTGAGTTTGATGGCGTAGCCGTTGCGGGAGAGGACCTCTTCCACGGCCTTGCCGACGGACCCGATCGGGTGCTGGGATTCGGCGGTCTGGCCGCCCTTGTCCTCCACGCGGATGCTCGGGACGGCACGCGCGTGCAGTTCCGTCAGCCGCTTCGTTTCCGCGACGAGCCGTCGATTCTCGGCTGCCGCGGCTTCCACCTTTGCGCTAAGGGTCTTGCGGTCGGCTTCCAGCTTGGTGATGAATGTCTTGCGCTCCGACTCAAGCTTGCCGCCCAAGGCCTTTCGCTCGGCCGCCAGCTTGGTGTCCAGTTCCTTGCCCTCGGTTGCGAGTTTGGTGGCCATCTCTTTCCGTTCCGACTCGGCTTGCTCGGTCTCCTTTTTCGCTTCCCGTAGTTCCCGATTCAGCAGATCGATCTGCTGCTGCATCACCTTCGTACCCTCCTGGATGGAGGCGATCACCGACTCCTGCTTGGCGAGCTGCTTCCGCAGTTGTTCGTTTTCGGCCCTCAGGGGAGACTCGTCGGGTTTACAGGCAGGAATCAGGAGGACCAGCCCGAGAAGGAGGCTCAACCGAACGATAGGCGTCACCGAGATCCTCTCGTGTCCATAGGTCAGGCTTCTTGTTCGAGGCATGGCCGCAAGACTGCTTCGGCGGCGCTACCGGTTCAGGTGCAGGGCCGGATTCTAGGCGTGTTTGCTGGGTAATGCAAACTCGTAGACTCGAACCTCGACGGACAGCATGGTTGACCCGCTCCCGGCGGCAGGCTATTCTCGCCGGCATGAGAACCCCGGCGCTGTGGGCGGTTACCCTGACCATCGTGGGGCTCCTGTTGAATGCCCCTGCGCACTGCGCCATTGCTGAACCCCCCGCGCTCAAGCCCGAACCGGTGCCGACCGAGGAATATCCGATCTATGACCGGGTCGTCCAGGCCAAGTTTCTGACCTCGCAGGCAACTCTCGTGATCGTCAATCGAGTGACCGTGACCAGTTTGATCCCGAATGGTCAACCGGTCAGCCGGGCCTTCTTTGAAGAGAAGCAGTTCTTCGGCGGCGCTCTGTCGCGCGACTTGGTCGTCGATTTCCTTGTGAAATCGACCAAACCGTGGCGGCTGGAGGCGAGATTCAAGTTTGGAGTGCCGGTAAGGTTCGTCTCGGGTGATGAACTGGAAGGCACGGAGGTATTCTTGGCGCCGATTCCGGCGCGGTTGCCGGGTGAGCAGCATGCGCAGGTTCCCCCCACCACGGTCGGCATCCTGGAGTTCTCCCGCGTGGGGTTCAGTCCGCGTGGCGATCAAGCCCTAGTCTACGTCGGCGACGATCGCGCGGACGGCAGCGGGGCCGGGTTCCTGGTGTGGCTGCGGCGCCTCGCCCAGGGGTGGGAGATCCTGGACACGGAACCGCTCTGGGTGGCAAGACCCGAGGAATGACCAAGAGCTTTCAGCCCTCAGTTGTCAGCGTTCAGCAAGCCGATTTTTCCCAAGGCTGACCGCTGAGCGCTGACCGCTCAGTGCCGTTGCTCCCTGATTAACTTGCCAAGGATCATTTCCGCGGATAGCATGACTCGGGAAGGATCATGAGATGGCGGGCCTGATTCGCAAGACCTTTCCGGTGCCGCCCCTGTGCTGTAACTGTTCGATCATCGGGGATCCGGTCACCCGGAAGGCCATTGTGGTAGATCCCGGCGGAACCCCGGATCGCATTCTTGGGGAAGTTCAGGACATGGGACTGACCGTCGTGAGCATTCTCCATACCCATGCGCACTTCGATCATTTCCTGGCTTCGGGCGAGATGAAGAAGGCGACCGGGGCCGCACTCTGCCTGCATTCCGATGATCGTGAACTCTGGAACAACTTGGAACTGCAATGCCGCATGTTCGGTGTTCCCTATGTGCCGGGGCCGCCGCCGGACTACTGGCTCCAGGATGAAGAGAAGGTCATATTGGGCGGAGTGGAGGCGGTCGCGATGCACACGCCCGGCCATACGCCGGGCTCGATGTGTTTTCACTTTGCGACGGAGAGGCTGGTGCTGGCGGGGGATACGCTGTTCCACGGCGGCATCGGTCGAACGGATCTCTGGGGAGGCGATTCCACCGCGATCGAACGGTCGATCCGGGAACGGTTGTTCTCCCTCGCGGAGGACACCCGGGTCATCACCGGGCACGGGCCGGAGACTCAGATCGGGTTCGAAAAGGAGTACAATCCCTTCGTGAGCGGTTAAGAGGTCCTGGACCCGGAATACCGGGTGGCATCGTGCCGGAGGAGGGAGCCATGAGACGCGTGACCATGTCGCTTGCGCTCTGTGCGGTCGCGGTGTTCTGCGTCGGTTCGGCCGGGGATGTCTCCCACATCCCTGCCGGGCAGTCGGCTCAGGTGCAGATCAAAGATGTGGAGGTCCGGCTCTCCGACCACGGTCCCGTGATTCTCCTCAAAGCCGAGGAGCGGGTCATTCCCATCTTTGTGGATCCGACGGTCGCGGGGTCCATTCATGGCGCGCTGACGGGACAGAAATTACGCCGGCCCCTGTCCCACGATCTGATGCACGCGATCCTCGATGCGTTCGATGGGAAGGTGACGCAAGTCGTGATTACGCTCAAGGATGGGACCTACTACGGAGCGCTGAGTGTCGAAGTCAAGGACACGACGAA
>Ga0187893_10014266_pt1 | contig 10875 bp, 11 predicted proteins | sample MA1701074metaG_FD_139574 | JGI IMG/M metagenome (GOLD analysis project Ga0187893, IMG submission 139574) | White microbial mat communities from a basaltic lava cave in the Kipuka Kanohina Cave System on the Island of Hawaii, USA - MA170107-4 metaG ...
ACGTCGAGCTCGTAGCGGGGCCGCCCGGGGTCGGGGCTGCGGCGGGTGGGGATGGCGGGGCAGCCCGGGGCGGTGGCCCGGGGCAGCACGGTGGGGGGCGAGGTGGTGGTCGGTCCCAGCGCCAGCGAGGACGGCGGCGCCGAGGGCACCCCGTCGCCGCCCGGCCCCGCCGAGGGGGAGGGACCCCGCCCGGCCGGGGCACCGCCCGAGCCGCAGGCGGCGGCCACGAGCGCCCCCGCCGCCATCAGGGCGGCGATCCGGAGCCACCTCGCACCCACCCCCGTCATGATGGCCGCGCCGCCGGCGCGCCGGGACGCGCCGCCGAGGCCGGGGCGGGCACCGGGGTGGACGGCGCACCGGGGCGCCGGGCCGGGACCGAGCGGGCACCGGGGTGGACGGCCACCGGCGCACCGGGGGGCGCCGCCGAGGCCGGGGAAGGCCGTACCGTGGACCCCGTGGTCCCGCCCGCCCCGCCGCCCCCCACGGCGAGGCCGGGGGCCCGGTGAGCGAAGCGGCCCGGACGTCGGTGCCGCGCCAACCCGCCCTGCGGGGCCTGCGGGCCCGAGCCCTGGCCGGGCTGGGGCGGGCGGCCCGGGCGGTGGTGCCGGGCATGCGCCGGGTGAACGCCCAGGTGGCGCCCTACGCCGCCGCCTGGGAGGAGCACAACCGGGCCGTGCTCGCCGGCCGGGCGGCGGGGGGCGGGCGGCGGCTCTGGGTGGCCCTCGGCGACTCCACGGCCCAGGGCATCGGCGCCACCGCCCCGACCCGGGGCTACGTGGGTCAGCTCCTCGCCCTCCTCGGGCCGGACTGGGAGGTCGTGAACCTCTCGCGCTCGGGGATCCGCCTCGCCGGCCTCCGGGCCGACCTCCTCCCCCGGCTGGGTGCGCTGGGTCCGGCCGACCTCGTCACCTGCGCGGTGGGGGCCAACGACCTCATCCCCACGCCCCTCGACGTCATCGTCGTGGAGCTGCACGCCCTCCTCGCCGACCTCCCCCCCGCCAGCGTGGTGGCCACCGTCCCCCAGGGGCTGCGGCCGCCGAAGGCGACGGCGTTCAACGACGTCGTCCACGCCGAGGCCCCGGCCGCAGGCCCGCGGGTGGCCGACGTGTGGGCCCGCACCGGACCCCCCTGGCGGGGCCGGTTCGCGTCCGACGGGTTCCATCCCAACGACGCCGGCTACGAGCTGTGGACGGCGGCCTTCGCCGCTGCCCTCGGCCTGGGCGAGGGTCGAGGTCAGGCCTCGTAGTCCTCGGCCCAGTCGGCCTCCTCGACGTCCCAGTCGATGGTGTCGGGTCCCGTCATCTGCACGGTGAGGTGGGTCATGGGCTCCCCCGGGGTGGCGCCGTGCCAGTGCCACTCCCCCGGGTCCACGACCACGAGGTCGCCAGGTCCCACGGTCCGGCGCCCGTCGCGGTTGGCCACCACCCCCCGGCCCCGGGTCACGTGGAGCACCTGGCCGGCGGCGTGGGTGTGGGGCCGCGTGCGTCCTCCCGCCTCGAAGTGCACGGCGAACACCGCCGGGCCCCCGGCGAAGGGGCTCGGGAAGGGCTGCAGGCGGGCCCGGCCCTGGAAGTGCTCGGTGAGCTCGGCGGGGGGCTCGCCCCCCTCGGGGTCCAGGTGGTCGAACCTCATGGTCGCTCCTCTCTCGCCGAGGCCCGGGCCAGGTCCCGCAGGGGCGGCTCGAGTGCCTCGGCATAGGTGGGGAAGGGATGGACGACGTCGGCCAGCACGGCCAGGGGGACCTCGGCCCGCACGGCCAGGGCCACCTCGCCGATCCACTCGTCGGCCCCCGGACCGATGGCCGAGGCACCCACGAGCACGCCCCGCCGTCGGTCGGCCACGAGCACGAGCCGGCCCCGGGTCCGCCCGTCGGCCGCCGAGCGGGCCGTCTGGCCCACGTCCATGGCGGAGGTCGCCACCTCCACGCCGGCGTCGGTGGCGGCTGCCCCCGTGGGCCCCACGCCGGCCACCGGGGGATCGAGGAACACGGCCCGGGGGATGGCCCGGTAGTCGGCCTCGACGTCGGCGCCGAGCAGGTTGGCGGTCACGGTGCGGGCCTGGTAGTTGGCGGTGTGGGTGAAGGGGGCCACCCCAGTGACGTCGCCGGCCGCCCACAGGTGGTCCTGGCCGCGCACCCGCCCCCGGCCGTCGACCTCCAGGGGGCCCGAGGCGTCGATGCCGTAGTGCTCCAGCCCCAGGCCCTCCACCCGTGCCGTGGTGCCGACGGCCACCAGGACCCGTCGGCAGCCAGGACCGTGGCGTCGTCGAGGACGATCTCGGCGGCGTCCCCCGTGGGCCGGACCCGGGCGAGGGTGCGCCCGAGGTGCAGCGTCACGCCGTCGTCGGCCAGCACCTCGGCCGCCACCGCCGACACCGACGGGTCCTCGGCGGTGACGACCCGCTCGGCCTGCTCGACGAGGGTCACCGCCACCCCGAAGCGGGCGTAGGCCTGCGCCAGCTCGCAGCCCACCGGCCCGCCGCCCACCACCGCGAGCCGCCCCGGGCGCTCCGCCGAGGTGAGGGCGTCTGCGCTCGTCCACGTGGGCACGCCCTCGAGCCCGTCGACGGGCGGCACCACGGCCCGGGACCCGGTGGCCACCACGACGTCGGCGGCGTTGCACCGCCGACCCGCCGCCTCCACCACCCCGGGCGCCACCACGACCCCCCGGGCCCGCACGAGCACGGCACCGGACTCGGCCACCGACCGGGCGGCACCGCCGTCGTCGCCGTGGGCCGCCACCTCGTCGCGGCGGGCGGCGGCGGCGGCGAAGGCCGCGCCGTCGCCCCCGAGCGGAGGGACCCGGCTGGCAGCCCCGGCGTCGGAGGCCCGGAGCACCTGGTGACGCACGGCGGCCGAGCGCAGCAGGGCCTTGCTCGGCATGCAGGCCACGTAGGGGCACTCGCCCCCCACCCGGGCCTGCTCGACGAGCACGACTCGCCGCCCGGCCCGGGCCACGTTCTCGGCGATGGACTGGCCCGCCGACCCGCCGCCGAGCACGACGACATCCACCCGCTCGGCCGGGGGCCCTGCTGAGGCGGACCCAGCCTCGTCGGGCCCGGGATCGGCGGGCCCTGCTGCGGCGGGCCCAGCCTCGGCGGGCCCGGGATCGGCGGGCCCGGGATCGGCGGGCTCGTGGGCCTCGGCAGCCTCGCTGCCACCCGCGCCTCGCCTGCCCATCGTCGGGGCCTTCCCGCCGCCGGGCACCGCCAAACGGCGGCCCGGCGGGCGCGGCAACACGTCGACCCGGCGGGCGAGGCCGGGGCTCACGGGCAGCGCCCGTCGAGCCACTCCCGCACCGCCTCCCAGGCCGGGCTGCGGGGATCGATGAGCTCCATGTGGGCCGCGGCCTCGTCGAGGGCGACCTCGACCTCGTCGCCGGCGGCCCGGGCCGCCTCGGCGTAGTCGAGGGATAGGGAGGGCGGCACGTGGCGATCGCGCCCTCCGTGGACGAGGAGCTGGGGCCGGCCCAGGGGCAGGCGGGCGGCGGGAGAGGCCAGGGCGTAGCGATCCGGCACCTCACCGGGCTCGCCCCCGAGCAGGCGCCGCACCGCCCGCCCTCCCACCCGCTGCTCGGCGGCAGCCACGAGGTCGCATACCCCGGCCAGGGACACGGCGGCGGCGGGCACCACGGCGGGGGCAGCCCCCGGGGCGCCGGGCGGCAGGGCGGCCCGGGCCGCCAGCCACAGCGCGAGCTGGCCACCGGCGGAGTGGCCCACGGCCACGACGCGATCGGGGTGGACGCTTTCGGCTCCGGCGAGGTCGTCGGTGGCGGCAGCCACGTCGGCGAAGGTGGCGGGCCAGCCACCGCCGGCGCCCAGGCGGCGGTACTCGAGGTTGGCCACCAGCCAGCCGTCGGCGGCGAGGTCGGCAGCCAGCGGGCGCATGAGCCCGCACCCGAAGGCCGATCCCCAGAACCCGCCGTGCACGAGCACCGCCGTCCACCCCGTGGGCTCACCCTGCGGGGGCCAGCGCTCGACCCACTGCCCCCGGCGGCGGCCGTAGCGGTGGCGGCGCACCCGATCCGCCCTCACCGGGCGGCCCTGCCCTCGCCCGCCCTCACCGGGCGGCCCTGCCCTCGCCCGCCCTCACAGGGCGGTGATGTCGCCTACGGCCAGGCGGGGGCCGAACCGGGGTGGCCGGGGGGCACCCACCTCGATGAGGCGCACGACCCGGCCCCGCTGGGGGCGGTAGGGCTCGAGGAGCTCGAGCATGCGGGCGTCGTCGGCCCGGGCCTCGCCAGCCAGGGTCCAGGCGACGTGGTGGGGGAGGTGGAAGTCACCCACGCTCACGGCGTCGGCGTCGCCCAGAGCCACGAGGGTGACCTCGGCCGCCGTCCAGGGCCCGATGCCGGGCAAGACCTGGAGCCGGCGCCGGGCGTCCGCCGGCGCCGCCCCGACCAGGCGCTCGAGGGCGTCGGCGCAGGCCGCCGCCACCCTGATGGCCTCGGCCCGCCGGGCCTCCACCCCGAGGCGGTGGAAGACCCACGTGGGCGTGCGGGCCAGCCGCTCGGCGGTGGGCGGCAGGCGCAGCCCGGCCGACCCGGCGGGGCCGGGAGCGGGTTCGCCGCACCGGCGCACGAGCCCGGCCCACGCCCGCTTCGCCGCCACCCCGGTGACCTTCTGGGCCAGCACGGCGGGCACGAGGGCCTCGAGCACGGCCTCGGTGCGAGGCAGGCGCAGGCCCGGGTGGTGGCGGGCCAGCTCGGCCACCACCGGGTGGCCGCCCGCCCCCGGCGCGAGGTCCTCGGGCCGATCGGCCGCCCCCAGGAGCTCGGGCAGGGTGGCCAGGGCCCAACCGGCGCCCGGGCCCCAGGCCCGCAGGCGCAGGGTCCCGTCGGCGGAGCCGGCCAGGTGGGTGGTGACGGGGCCTTCGGGGGTGCGGCTGGCCCGCCACCACCCCCCCGGGCCCCGGCGCACGCAGGGGTCGCCCCGGCCGTGGGCCAGGGGGGCGAGCGTACGGTCGAGGTCGAGGGGCCAGGGCGGCCGGTAGGTCCGGGACCGGGCGCCGGCGTCGGTCGGGGTCACGGGCGCTGCACCGACTTCAGCTCCACGAAGGCGTCGATGCCGAAGCGGCCCAGCTCCCGACCCGTGCCCGACTGCTTGAACCCGCCGAAGGGGGCGTAGGGGTTGAAGGCGGCGTTGCCGATGTCCACCCTCCCGGTGCGCAGGCGCCGGGCGACGGCCTCGGCCCGGGCCCGGTCCCCGGAGAACACCGCCCCGTGGAGCCCGTAGGGCGAGTCGTTGGCCACGGCGGCGGCGTGGTCGTCGCCGTCGTGGGGGATCACGGCCAGCACGGGACCGAAGATCTCCTCCCGAGCCAGGTGCGTGCGGTTGTCGACGCCGGCGAACACGGTGGGGGCGACGTAGAACCCGCGGTCCAAGCCCGGGGGGGGCGCCGTGCCCCCGCACACCCGCCGGGCCCCCTCGGCCTCACCGGCCACGATGCGGGCCCGGACCCGGTCGCGCTGGGCGGCCGTGGCCAGCGGCCCCACCTCGGTGGCCGGGTCGCGGGGGTCACCCACGACCAGGGCCGACGCGACCTCGGCGGCCCGGTCCGCGGCCTCGTCGTGGAGGGCCCGGGGCACGAGCAGGCGGGTCCAGGCGATGCACGTCTGTCCGCCGTTGAGCATGGCCTGGCGCACCACCGAGGCCACCGCCTCGCCAAGGTCGGCGTCGTCGAGCACCACGGCCGCCGACTTCCCGCTCAGCTCCAGGCTCAGCCGCTTCAGCGCCCCGGCGGCGACGCCGGCCACCCGACGGCCCACGGGCGTCGAGCCGGTGAAGGACACCACGTCGACCCCGGGGTGGGCCACGAGGGCCTCCCCCGCCGCCGGCCCCCCGGTGACGACGTTGAGCACCCCGGCGGGCAAGCCCACGGCCTCGGCTGCCCGGGCCAGGGCGAGGGCGGACAGGGGCGCCACCTCGCTGGGCTTGAGGACCACCGTGCAGCCGGCCACCAGGGCGGCGGCCACCTTGCACATGGCCTGGTGGAGGGGGTAGTTCCAGGGCGTGAGGCAGGCGGCCACCCCGGCCGGCTCCCGGAGCACGAGCGAGGAGCCCACGGTCTCGGCGAAGGGGTAGGCGGCGGCCACCTCGGCGGTGGTGGCCGCCACCCAGGCGGGCAGGCCCACCTGGATGAGGGTGGCGGCGCCGATGGGCGTGCCCACCTCACGGGCCACGAGGGCGCCGATCTCGTCCATGCGCTCCGTGAGCCGGGTGCCGAGGGCGGCCACGTGCGCCGCCCTCTTCAGCGGGGGGGTAGCCGCCCAGGCCTCGAAGGCCCCGGCGGCGGCGGCCACGGCGGCATCGACGTCGGCCGCCCCGCCGTCGGCCACGGCGGCGAAGGGCTCCTCGGTGACGGCGCACACCACCTCGCGGGTGGCGCCCGAGGCTGCCGCCACCCACCGCCCCCCCACGTAGCAGCGCTCGGCCCCTCCGGTGCTCGCCTCCCCCACGGGCGCCAGCCTACGGCGAGAGCCGGTCCGCAGCCGTCCCGCCGGGCGGGCGCCGCGGGCTACCCGCCGGCGCCGCCGGGCGGCCCGCCGAGGAGCCCCCCGAGCAGCGAGAGCAGCTCCTGGAGGGCGTCGGGGCCCGAGCCCTGCCCGGCCGAGACGGTTCGGCCGGCGTAGGTGACGGTGTCGATGAAGAAGTCGGCGCCACCGCCGCCGTAGGACGGTCGGAGGCCTTCGAGGTCGGCGGCGACCAGGGCCCGCTGGAGCTCGAGGACCTCGTCGGGTCCCAGGGTGAAGTGGAAGGGCCCGTCGCCGTCGCCGAACCGGGGGTCGGGCTCGGCGGTGACCGCGCCCTCGGGCAGGGCGACCTCGACCCGCTCGGACACCCCGGCGATACCCCCGGAGCGGGTGTAGGTCACGGTGCCCGTGACGGCGGCGGCCTCGTCGTCGTCGATCCCGCCATCCCCCCCACAGGCCGTCGCCCCGAGTGCCGCGAGGCCGAGGACGTGGGTGGCGAGGACCAGGACGGGGAGGACGCGCCGGGAGGACCGGGGCCAGGGACCCACGAGGCGACGGTAGCCGCCTCCGGTCGGGGTGGCCGCCGCGCCCGGGGAGGACCGGCTCGGCCCGGATCGAGCCGAGATCCCGTTTGACCCGACCTGCACCTGGGTACTGCGGGCGTGCGAAGCTCGGTCCCGACCTCATGCCACGCCACCGTGCGCTATCCCTCCCCCGCCACCCCCGGGTCGCCCGAACGGCCTGGGTGGTGGTGATGGTGGCCGCCGTGGGCATCTCGGTGGCCGCCCCGGCCCGGTCGGCGCCGTCGGGTCCGGAGGACCAGCCCCTCCCCACGCCCCCGCCCCGCACCGACACCGCCCGCAAGCTCTACCTCCGCGACTGCGCCACCTGCCACGGGGCAGCGGGGCGGGGCTCGGTGCGGGGCCCGTCGCTCACCGAAGTGGGCCGCGCCTCGGTCTACTACTACCTCACGACCGGTCGCATGCCCCTCAACGACCCCGCCGACGTGCCCACCCGGACCGAGCCCGACTACCCCCCGGAGGTCATCGACGACCTCATGGACTACGTCGCGGGCCTGGGCGAGCCCCGGCCCCCGGCGGTGGCGGGCCCGGGCGCGGCCCTGCCCGCCCTCGACCTGGCCGGCGCCGACGCCGCCAAGGGCGGCGAGCTCTACCGGCTCCAGTGCGCGGCCTGCCATGCCTGGTCGGCCAGCGGCGGCGGGCTCCTCGACCGGGAGGCGCCCACCCTCCAGCGCTCCACCCCCCTCCAGGTGGCCACGGCGGCCCGGGTGGGTCCCGGCACCATGCCCGCCTTCGGCGAGAACGCCTTCGACAGCCGGGAGCTCGCCGACCTCGTGGCCTACGTGCGCGACCTCCAGGAACCCCAGGACCGGGGCGGCTTCGACCTCTGGCACCTCGGTCCCCTGGCCGAGGGCGGGATGGCGGTGATCGTGGGGCTGGGCCTGCTGCTGGCGGCCACCCGTTGGATCGGGGAGCGATCGTGAGCGGGGAGCAGGGCGGGCCCGAGCCGCCGGCCGGAGCGGGCCCGGGCCCGGGGATCGCCGCCGAGCTCACCGGGGCCGAGCACCGGGCCGACCGGGAGGCCATCGGCTGCTTCGTCGTGGCCACGGTGGCGGCGGCCGGCCTGGCCGTGGTGCTGTGGCGGGGCGGCGCCAGCCCCCAGGTCGAGGGCGTCCTCCTCGCCGTGGCCCTCCTGGCCACGGGGGCGGGCATCGTCGTCACCGCCCACCGGCTCCTCCCCGGTGAGGAGGCCGCCGAGGAGCGCCCGGTGCGCTTCGACGAGCCCGGGGACCAGGACGGCGACCAGGACAAGGTGAGCGCCGACCTGCGGGCCTGGGGCGCCCTGGGGCGGCGGCGCCTGCTGGCTCGCAGCTTCGGCCTCGCCGTCGCCGGTGCCGGGGCGGCCAGCCTCGCGCTCCTGCGCGCCCTCGGGCCCAGCGAGGACGGCGCCCTGTCCCGCACACCGTGGGCCGGCGGCGCCCGCCTCGTCACCGACGACGGCCGCCCGGTGCGGGCCGACGAGGTGCCCGAGTCCGGCCTGCTCACGGTCTTCCCCGAGGGCCACCCCGGCTCCGCCGACGGCCAGGCCGTGCTCCTGCGGCTCCAGCCCGGCGAACTCGGCCCCGACCGGGCCCGGTCTTCGCCCGGCAACCTCGTGGCCTTCTCCAAGGTCTGCACCCACGCCGGGTGCCCGGTGGGCCTCTACCAGGTGGAGAGCCAGACGCTGCTCTGCCCCTGCCACCAGTCGGCCTTCGACGTGCTCCACGGGGCCAAGCCCGTGTTCGGCCCCGCCGCCCGCCCGCTGCCGGAGCTGCCCCTGGCCATCGACGGCGACGGCTACGTGCGGGCCACCGGCGACTTCTCGGCCCCCGTGGGCCCCGCCTACTGGGCCCGCCCGTGACCCGGTGCCGGTGGGGGCGGGCCCGGTGGGCGGTGCTGGGGGGCCTGGCCCTCACCCTCGCCGCCTGCTCCTCGAAGGCTCCCTCCGCCCTCGACCCCGCCGGTCCCGAGGCCCGCCGCCTGGCCGGCATCTGGTGGCTCATGTTCGGCTTGGCCGCCGCCGTCTACGTCGTGGTCGCCGGCCTGATCCTCTACGGCTCCCTGCGGGGCCGGGGCACCGAGGCGGGCAAGCCCAGCCGGGCCCGGGACGCCACCTTCCTGTGGTGGGGCGGCCTCGGCGTGCCGGTGGTCATCCTCGGACTGCTCGCCGTGGTGACGGTGGACGCCACCGGTGACCTCCGGCGCCCGGCCGACGACCCGCTGCGGATCGAGGTCGAGGCCCAGGACTGGTGGTGGGCGGTGCGCTACCCCGACCTCGGCATCACCACCGCCAACGAGATCCAGGTGCCGGTGGACCGGCCCCTGGAGATCACGCTCACGAGCGTCGACGTCGTCCACAGCTTCTGGGTGCCCCGGGTGGCGGGCAAGGTCGACGCCGTCCCCGGCCAGACCAACGTGCTGCGCACCACCGTGGACACCCCCGGGGTGCACCTCGGCGAGTGCGCCGAGTACTGCGGCCTCCAGCACGCCCGCATGCGCTTCGCCCTCGTGGCCACCGACGAGGCGTCCTTCGACCGCTGGGTCACCCGACGCCAGGCCCCGGGCGGCACCCCGAGCTCCGAGCTCGAGGCTCGGGGACGGCAGGCCTTCGAGCGGGAGTCCTGCGCCGGCTGCCACACGATCCGGGCCACGTCGGCCGACGGCACCGTCGGGCCCGACCTCACCGACCTGGGCTCCCGGCTCACCCTGGGGGCGGCGACCATCGACAACACCCCCGAGAACCTGGCGGCGTGGATCCGCGACAGCCAGGAGATCAAGGCCGGCAACCTCATGCCCCCCTTCCCGTCGAGCATCCTCAGCGACGCCGACGTCGAGGCCATCGTCGCCTACCTGGAGAGCCTGCCGTGAGCGTCACCGACCGGCCCGTCACCCACTCCGAGCTCGAGGAGACGTGGGAGGAGGCGCCCGGCATCCCCGGCTTCTTCGCCACCGTCGACCACAAGCGCCTCGGGGTCCGCTACATCGTCACGGCCTTCGTGTTCTTCTTCCTGGCCGGCATCCAGGCCCTCGTCATCCGGGCCCAGCTCGCCACCCCCGACGCCACGGTGACGAGCGCCAGCACCTACAACCAGCTCTTCACCATGCACGGCACGACGATGATCTTCCTCTTCAACACGCCGGTGCTGGCCGGGTTCGCCAACTACCTCCTACCCCTCCAGCTCGGGGCCCGCGACCTCGCCTTCCCCCGCCTCAACGCCTTCAGCTACTGGATCTTCGTGCTTGCCGGGATCTTCATGTACTCGAGCTACCTGCTCGGCGACATCCCCGACGGCGGCTGGTTCGCCTATGTGCCCCTCACCGGGGCCGACTACTCCCCGGGGCTGGGCCTGGACTTCTGGGGCCTGGGCGTCATGTTCGTGGGCATCTCCACCACGGTGGGCGCGGTGAACTTCCTGGCCACGGTGTTCAAGCTCAAGGCCCCGGGCATGACGGTGAACCGGATCCCGATCTTCGTGTGGTCGGTGATCGGGATGTCGCTCATGATCCTCTTCGCCGTTCCCGCCATCACCCTGGCCTCGGGGCTGCTCGAGGTCGACCGGCTCTTCGGCACCGCCTTCTTCGACCCCGACCGGGGCGGCAGCGCCCTGCTCTACCAGCACCTCTTCTGGTTCTGGGGCCACCCCGAGGTCTACATCCTCTTCCTGCCGGCCACCGGCATGGTCTCGACGATGATCCCGGTCTTCTCCCGGCGGCGGCTCGCGGGGTACCTGTGGGTCGTCACCGCCCTCATGGCCATCGCCTTCATCAGCTTCGGGGTGTGGGTCCACCACATGTTCACCACCGGGCTCCCGGCCCAGGCCATGGGCGTGTTCGCCGCCGCCAGC
>Ga0187893_10014267_pt1 | contig 10874 bp, 14 predicted proteins | sample MA1701074metaG_FD_139574 | JGI IMG/M metagenome (GOLD analysis project Ga0187893, IMG submission 139574) | White microbial mat communities from a basaltic lava cave in the Kipuka Kanohina Cave System on the Island of Hawaii, USA - MA170107-4 metaG ...
GAGACGTTGCTCGCCGCGCTCGAAAAGCCGCAAGCCTTCGCCGGCCAGTCGCAGCTCAAGACGTGGCTGGTCGGCATCCTCAAGCACAAGCTGATCGACCAGATGCGCCGCCACTCGCGCGAGGTCGCCTCCAGCGTCGACGGCGACGACGCGGAACTCGAGGACCTGATCTTCAAGGCCGACGGTCACTTCCGCGCCGTCCCCGGGAACTGGGGCGATCCGGAAGTGGCCTGCAACCAGCGCCAGTTCCTGCTCGTGATCGAAGCCTGCATCGAGCGCATGCCCGGCAAGCTCGGACGCGTGTTCCTGATGCGCGAGTGGCTCGAACTCGAGACCGACGAGATCTGTAAGGAGCTTGCGATCACGCCGACCAACCTGTGGGTGATGCTGCACCGCGCGCGACTGCGCTTGCGCGAATGCCTGCAGGCCGAATGGTTCAGCGCCCACCCGCAATGACGCTCATCGACTCGATGTCCAAACTCAGCTGCCGCGAAGCCAGCCGACTGACGCTGGCCCGCGAAGACCGTTCACTGACGTTGGGCGAGCAGGCGGCGCTGCGCGCGCATCAGACGATCTGCGAAGCGTGCAGGCGGTTCGAGAAGCAGGTGGACTTCATGCGCGAGGCGATGGGGAGGTGGCGCAGGTACGGGCAGGATGAAGAGGGGCCGAAGGGGTGAGATCGGTCCGTCGCGTTCGTTGCCCGCCCGTCGCATTCACGACGCGCTTCGAGACCAGTGGGTCGACGTCACCAAGTCGGAAGAGGTGTCCACTCGCACGGCCATCGGAAGCCGCTTGATCGCGCCGAGCTTCTCTGGATGGCGGCGCGCGTCCCACAAATCGACAGCCTCCTGCATGCGCAGCCAGCTCTCGGCGCTGGGGCCGAGCAGCCTCTCCAGGCGCAGCGCCATCTCGGCCGACAGCCCCCGGTGCTCATGCAGCAGTTGAGAAACGGTCAGGCGGCTGACACCCATCAGCTCGGCGAAGCGTCCTTGGGCGATGTCGAGCGCGGGCAACACGTCCTCGCGCAGCACGGCTCCCGGGTGAGTGGGGCGCCGGCCGGGGTTGCGCAGCGTCTTCATGGTCAGTGGTAGTCCTCCAGGTTCACGTCCGTTGCATCCTCGCCGTCGAAGCGGAACGTCAGCCGCCAGTTGCCCGACACCGAAGCCGCGTACTCGCCGGCGCGCTCGCCCTTGAGCCGGTGCAGTCGGTACCCGGGCAAGTTCATGTCCTGGGGCTTCAGGCTCGCGCCTTGCGCGAACGCTCAAAGCGTTCAAAGTACGCGCCTCTTATTCGCGGCGCTTTCACTTGGTTTCACTCTCGGTGCGGAGCGATCGAAACAATCGCAAGCGGGTCGCGAAGCGACCCGAACAGACGAGGGCACCGCGGGAAGTCAGCGGTGCAACACGGACCGAACTGGAGCAACTAATGAAATTGAAACGAGCAGTCTGGGTCGCGTTGCTGGCGCTGATAACGGCGTGCGGAGGCGGCGGGAGTGGAGACGCCACCAATAGCGGCGGCACTTCGGGGCCGAAGCTCAACTGGGACGGCGGCAACTGGAACAACGTCATCTGGGGCTGAGCGGCTCACCGATCGACCTTCACTCGAACCCCCTTCAGGAGATTTCCATCATGCGCTTTCGACTGCACACCTTCCTCGGCCTCAGCCTGGTTTCCGCGATCGCGATCGGCGCCTCGGTGCCGAACACGTTCACCGCCGGCGACATCGCGCGCGCCGCCGACATGAACGCGAACTTCCAGGCGCTCGTCAGCGCGGTGACGAGCCTCGAAAATCGCGTCACCGCGCTCGAGGCTCCCGCCCCCATCACCATGGCAACGATTGCGGGAACCTACAAGTACGCTAGCCTTGAAGTCGAGCTTTTCGGCGCGCCCGGCGTGAACGGCAATGCGAGCGCGAACGGCGGCGCGCTTACCGGCACCGTCACGCTCGATGCGAACGGCACCTTCAGCGGATCGATCAGCGGCGGCAAGACCTCGTCCACCGTGTCGATCAACCAGGCGCCTTCGCACAGCCACGCTCAGCCGGGCGGCGGCCAGACCGGGCCGGCGCAGGTTGGCAGCACGGTGAGCGCCGCTCTCGCGAACAACACCGAGAACGATTCGCCCACGGGCACGTGGACCATCAGCAACGGCGAGGTGGTCGTCAACGACTCCAGCGGAGACGCGTTCACCTTTCAAGCCGTCGCCGGAGGAAAGATGTTGATCGGCGTGCACAGCCGACAGGACAGTGGCGGCGGCTTCTACGGCCTGAACCTGCTGACTCGGCAGTAGGAGGGCTGCAAATCAACGGGGCCGCAAGCGGCCCTTGTCGTTCTCGCAACGCTCGGGCGAGCCAAGTCGATCAACGGGCCGGCTGTAGCACCGCCGGCGCAGCCGAGACGGCTTCGGCGCCGGCTCGAGCCCCGCTGCCGCGATACCGCCTCGGATCGCCTCATTCAAGCCGACATGGCTTGGCGGTGCCTCTTGATCGAGGTGTCGGCATTGCCGGCGCCGCTCACGCGATCCGTCGCGGCTTCTGCCCCTCATGCGGCGCGCGGCGCATGTCGCAGACCGCGGCACACCTGATCGATCACGTCATCCCGCACGTGCCGGTGCGGCGGCGGATGGCGTGCCGAGCTTCGTCGAGGTGGCTGCGGCCACCGACAACGAACTGCACGCGCTGTCGCAGACCCTCATCACCCGGCGGATGAAGCTGCTCACGCGCCGAGGTGTGCTGAGCCGCATCAGCCGGGCCCGGCTGCGCAAGCGTGTCTTTAGCTACGACATGACTTGAGCACAAGTTGGTCTGCGCTGAAGCTTCGCTTTGACATCGACATGCAGCACTGCCCGAACCGCGGCGCCGGCGAGCTCAAGATCAGCGCGTCGCTACAGCGCCTTGAGGAACGCGAGCAGCGCGTCCCGGTAGCGCTCTGGCTCGGCCGACGGCCACGAGTGCCGGCCCTGCGGCACCACCAGCCCCTTCGCGTTGCGCAGGCAGCGCAGCGCGGCATCGGCCTGGATGCGAAAGAACGGCCGTGTCGCTTCGCCGCGCGCGACCAACGCCTGGCCGGGGTAGCGCAACAGTTGCTCGCAGCTGATCGCAGGCGGTGGCGCAGCATCGAACATCGCCGGCAAGCTATGCGCGTTCTCCATCAGCATCTGCTGCGCGGCCGGCGATGCACCGTCGAACGCGCCGGGCTGATCGTTGACGACTTCGAGCATCGCGCGCACACCCTTCGCGTTGTCGCCTTCCTTCACCGCGGCGACCACCGGGCCGAAGGCCTTGCTGTCGTCGGCAATCGCCTTCTGCTCGGCCGGCTCCGACACCAGCGTGCGCAGCGCGGGCTCGTTGACGAACACCGCGCGGACGCGGTCGCCGTGCCGCGCCGCGGTCGCCAGCGCCACCGTGCCGCCATACGAGTGGCCGGCCAGCACCACCGGCCCCGCATCGAGCTAACGAATGAACGCGGCCAGGTCGTCGGAATGCAGGCCGACCGAGAACTTCGGGCTTCCCTCGGGCGGCGGCACGCTGCCCTGATTGAACGCCTGCATCTGCTCGGCGCTGGCTCCCGGCCACAGCAGCGAGGTCATCAACTGCCGGAACGCGGGATTGTCCTGACCCCAACCGTCCTCGACGAGACGTGCCATCGCGTCGAAGTTCTCGGGAGCCAGCCCCTGCCGCAGCCTGCCGCGCACTTCGGCTCCAAACAGCACGAGCCGAGCCACGCGCTGCGGTGACGCGCCGCGTAGCGGATCGCGATCGCCGCTCCGCCCGAAGCGCCGCTGGCGCTGGCACAACGTGCGCGCGATCCGGCGATGGTGCAGGCGCTGCTTGCCGCACCGTCGGGCACGCGCGCCGCGCGGGCAGGTGCCGGCAGCGCGCCGAATGTCCGTCGTCGACCGCGCATGCGCAACGTTGACCGCCGCGGAACCTGCCGTCGACGCCGCCCGCCTGCGACGGTCCCGGCCCGTTCACAGCTTTGCGTCAGCGTCCTCAAGCCTCCTGCGGCTTGATCCCCGCCATCAGCGCCACGTAGTTTGACCAGATCTGCGCCTGAGCCTCTTCGACCGACACCCCCCAAAGACCAGCCAAGACGACGAGCGCCTTCCGCACATCCAGCGGTTTCGAGCTGGCTTGATGAGCGCCAACGTCCGCGATCAATCTGATGGCGATATTCGTCGCCGTGAGTCTGTTAGGAGCGGCTCCGTAGGCGCGCCATCGATCTCGGATCACCGAATCACGCAGGCGACAGGCGCGCGTCGTACAGCCACTTGCGAACCTTCGTGGCTCGAACGAGGCCAGCTTCAGGGTGCGCCGGGTTGATCAAGACGTTGAACTCTTCGGGCACGATGACCGAAGGCACCCGTGCGAGCAGGGTCGCCTTCGACGCAGTCCAGCGGGCGCCCCAATCCAGCGATGCGGCGCCGGCGGGTTCGGCGTCCCAGCCAATCAGCCTTGCCGGGGTTACGACCACGGCCGCCTTCCAAGCGCTGCTCGGCACGTCGATGCGCACGAGGTAGCGGTTCAGCGGCAACGGCGTGCTGGCCAGGTGAACAACGGTCTCCAAGCACGCCAGCGAGCGCGATGTCGATGCATAGACCACGGGCGTGCCCACGCGATTCCAACGGCCACCTGCGCGTTCGGCACCGATGCCCGAAAGGTCGTGCGCCTCGTAGTCCGGTGTGTCGGCAGCAATCCGCCACAGCGTTACCGGTGCGCTCAAGCGTAGCTTCCGGCCTGCATCTGGGCGATCAGGCTCGCCACCAGTGCCCGGCCATCGGCCGTGTCCATGAACTCGCCGGGTTCCTTGCCGCCGAGCGCTTTGTTGGGCTGCTGGAGCCACTGCGCCGTCCACAGCGCAGCGTTGAAGCCGGCAGGATCGCCGGACTCCGCGACAACCTTCTCCACCTTGCCGACCAGGCGAACGATGCCCAAGGCACGCTCGCTCTCGTCCTGGTTGAGCAGATCGCCCGCCTGCACCTTGCGGTTCACGGTCGCTCGCGCAACACCGAGCCACCCGTACAAGCGCTCGCGACTCACTTGCATATCCTCGGCCAGCGTCGTCAGCAGCTTCGCCGGCAGCCCAGCCCTGACGATACCAATCCGGTCCACGTGACCCGCGTCGTAAAGAGCTGCGTAGGATCGATCCTTCTTGCCGGTCAACACCCGCTGCAACGCAGGACGCCAAGCGCCCTCGATGGGTCGAGTTCGAGTAAGCATAGGTCGCTCCGCCAAAAAGAGCCTTCAGTGTAACTCATTTGAGCGGCACGGGCGCTCGACGTATTGCTGGAGGGCGTCGCGCATCGGTCCCACCCGCGACCCAGGTCCCATCGGCATAGCGGTACGGCAAGGAGGCCATCGGCATAGCGGTACGCTCGCCGCCGGCTGTGGACAAGATCAGAGTCGAGCGTCGAAGATGGCGAGCTTTTTCGTTCCGTGGTCCACCGGCACGAAGGTGCTCGCGGATTCGGACTCGTGCTCGCGCTGCTGACCGCGATCGGGCTGGTCTCGCATCGCAGCACGGCCGAGTTGCAGGCCACCTTGCAGTGGGAAGTGCACACGCACGAAGTGCTCGACCAGTTGCACGGCGTCATGCGCCAGATGCAGGCGGCCGACATCGGGCAGCGCAGTGCTCATGCCGACGCCAGTGCGCGCCGCGCGCAGGCCGTGATCACGTCCGGCAGCCTGCTCGCGTTTGGTTGCGTCGCCTTCGCGGTCTACGCCATCCGTCGCGACCTGCGCCGCCGCCTGCTCGCCGAGCGCGCATTGCAGCAGACGCTCGACAGTCTCGAGCGCCGCGTCGCCGAGCGCACCGAGCGGCTGTCGGAGGCCAACGCCGAACTGCAGCGCGAGGTCGCCGAGCGCAAGGGTGCGCAAGCGCGGCTCGTGCGCAGCAACGACGACCTGCAGTTGATCCTCGACCGCTTGCGCTGCGGCACCGCGATGACCGACCGCGACGGCCGCGTCGCCTTCCTCAGCCGCGTCGCGCACGAGCTGTGCGGCCGTCCGCCGGGTGGTGCGGTCGGCCTGCCGTGGGAGCAGCTCCCGGTGTTCGCCGCCGCCGATCGCGAGCGGCTGCGCGCGACGGCCGCGCTGCCGGCCGAGCGACGCAGCAAGATGCCGATTCGCGTCGAGACCGCCGGCGGACGCCGCTACTGGACCGAGGTCGACATCCAGGACGATCCGCGCGATCCGCAGCGAAAGATCGTCTTCATCTACGACGTGTCGGAGTTGAGCGACCTGCGCGCGCTGCTCGACGAGAAGGGCCGCTTTCACGGCCTGATCGGCAAGAGCGCTGCGATGCAGCGCATCTTCCGGCTCATTCAGCAGCTCGCGGCAGTCGATTCGACGGTGCTGATCGAAGGCGAAACCGGCACCGGCAAAGAGTTGATCGCACGAGCGATCCATTGCGCCGGCGCGCGGCGCGACGCGCCGTTCGTCGCCGTCAACTGCGCCGGCATGACCGAGTCGCTGCTCGGCAGCCAGCTGTTCGGTCACCGCAAAGGCGCCTTCACCGGCGCCATCGCCGACCATCGCGGCGTGTTCGAGGCCGCCGACGGCGGCACCCTGTTGCTCGACGAGATCGGCGACGTCCCGCTGCCGGTGCAGACGAGCCTGCTGCGCGTGCTGCAGGAACGCGAGGTCACGCGGCTCGGCGAATCGCTGCCGCGCAAGGTCAACGTGCGCGTGCTGGCAGCGACGCATCACGATCTGAGTCGCGACGTCGCGGCGAAGACGTTTCGCTCCGACCTGTACTACCGCATCCGCGTTGCACGCATCGCGGTGCCGCCGCTGCGCGAACGACGCGAAGACATCGCGCCGTTGGCGGCGCGTTTCCTTGCCGAGCTCCGCGCTACCAGCGGCCGGCCGCTGCACGAGATCAGCGCCGAGGCGATGCGCGTACTGCTGGCTCACGCCTGGCCCGGCAACGTGCGCGAGCTGCGTGGCGCGATCGAATGCGCGGTGATCGGCTGCCTCGGCGAAGTGTTGCAGGCCGACGACCTGCCGTCCGATCTGCTGCCACCCGGCGCTGGTGCGTCGCCGAGCGCGCAGGTAGCAGCGCTGCGCGAGCTCGATGAACCGCAGCGGTACCGTGCGGCGCTCGAGCTCGCAGCCGGCAACCGCGCCGCCGCCGCGCGGCTGCTCGGCGTCAGCCGCGCCACCTTCTACCGGCACCTGCCGCGAATCGAACCGGAGTCCGACGAGACGACGCGCTGAGACAGGCACTGTCTCACGAAGCGTCTCGGCACTGGCGGGCTGATATCGGTTTCTTCGCCGCATCAAGGGCTTGCGCGCTACTCGGCACGGGGCACGGTACTTGCGGCCACCGGCAGACCCCGGCATGTCGCCGGACCACCGTGTTAGTCAGTTAGGAGATCGAAATGTCGAAGGCACCTCTTTTGACTCTTTGCGCCGGGCTCGCGCTGTTCGTCGCGCCGGTGCATGCCGCCTTGGAACTGGTCGAGCAGAGCACGAAGACGGTCGGGGCAACGACCGTGACCTGGGATTCGAGCCTGCAGGACCTGAACTACACCACCGGCACCACGCTCATCGCCGAGGTCAACTGGTCGGTCGATGCCGGCCAGGCGACATTCAGTAACTTCAGGCTGCGCAGCCCCAACTTCACGCCGAAGGGGCCCGACCCGGCGAACGGCTCGCTCTCCTCGATACAGCTGTTGAGCAACTCGGGCGGTGCCGGCAGCGACGGCGCGGTGCAGGTCGCGTTCGTCTTCAGCGAGTTGCACTGCGATGCCGAGCGCCAGGTACAGATCGGCAACGCGCACTTCTCGCTCGATCTCAACATCGACCAGAACGGCGACGGCGCTATCGACAGCGTCGTCGGTTACGGCGTCAACGTGCATGTCGAGCAGCCCGGGGCCTGTGTCGCGACGGACGGCGGTCCGCCGGGCGGCCGCGGCGGCCCGCCAGGCCCCATTCCTCCTCGCGCGCGCTGACCGTGTTGCGCACGCGGCGATGCTAATTTAGCTTTAGCTGATGCACGCGACGCCCGAGATGGCAAAGGCGATCGCCGCGCGCATCGCCGCCAGCGAGCTCGACGTGTTCGACGACGCGTCGCACTCGAGCGTCGCGGAGGTGCCCGAGCGCTTCGCCGAGCGCGTGCGGCGTCACCGCCTCGCCGGCTGAGCCCACGTCACCGCGCGCCGGGCGCTACGAGCATCGCCGGCACGCTGGCCTGCGCGTGCCGGTGGTTGTCGCGCAGCACGACCACCGCGCTGGATCGGTCGAACTCCGATGGCACGAGTGGGTTCGTGATCGCGCGGAACTCGAACCTCAGCTTGCCCGCATAGGCGGCGCCGAGGTCCTGCAGGAAGCGCTGCGGCACGCGCACGGCGACGAAGCGCTTCGCGTCGGGCACCGGCGCGATCAGCCCGGCCGCTTGCAAGTCGGGGCGCGGCACCGATGTGGCACGAACCGCGCCGGCGTCGGCCGGCTGCAGGTCGGTGGCGATGGCGGTGAAGCGCTCGCCGCCGGCGCGCACGCCGAAGTCGCGCACCGCGAAGCCGCAGGGGTACACCGTCGATACTTCGACCCAGCCGGCGCAGTGCGCGCCGATCTCTAGACTGGCAGCGCCGTCGAGCGCGGCGCGCAACTCGGCCTCGGTCGCCGCCGGACCGTCGATGCGGCCGACTCGCCAGGTCTGCGCGCGCAGGTCGATCGCGACCGTACCCCAGGTGGTCTTCGCCGGCACCGCAAAGCGCTGGTACAGCGCCTGCGCCGGCGGTGCAGTCATGTCGGCCCGTGCGCTGCCGGACGGGGTGAACGTCACGGCAGCGATACACAGCGCGAGCAGATTGCGGCGGTTCATGGCGGTCTCCTGTCGGTCGAGGTTCGAAGGCCAGGCCAGTCTGCGTCGCTGCGTGCCGCCGAGTCCTTTGCGGCGCTTAATTCGAGCTTTATTCTTCGCAGGCGTCGCAGCGCAAGGGGTCGAAAGAGTGCCGCAGGACTGCTATCGCTTCGCGGGCGTCGAGATACGGCCGGTCGAACGGCAACTGCTGATCGACGGCGTTGCCGCGCCGCTGCAGGCGCGCGCCTTCGACCTGCTGCTGGCGCTGGTCGAGCGGCGCGACCGCGTGGTGACGCGCTCGGAGCTCTACGACGTCGTCTGGGCCGGCCGCGTCGTCGAGGACAACAATCTCGCGGTGCAGGTGCACGCGCTGCGCAAGCTGCTCGGCGAGCGCGCGGTGCTCACCGTGCCCGGACGCGGCTATCGCTTCGCGCTGCACGCGCAGGGCGATGACACGCCGCGCGAGCCGCCTGCCGCGGCGCCGCCGGTCGCGTCGCCGAATGTCGCGCTCCCCGCGCCGGCCAGCCGCCTGCTCGGCCGCGACGACGAGTTGTGCGCACTCGATGGCCTGCTCGCGCAACACCGGCTGGTCAGCGTCGTCGGCGCCGGCGGCATCGGCAAGACCGTGCTCGCGCTCGCGGCCGCGCGCGCGCGGCGCGACGCCGAGCCGGGCAACGTCGTCTGGGTCGAGTTGGCACCGATCCTCGATCCGGCGCTGCTCGCGGGCACGATCGCGCCGGCGTTCGGGCTCACCGTCGGCGCCGGCGCCGACCCGCTGCGTTCGCTGGTGCGCGGCCTCGAACCGATCGCCGCGCTGCTGGTGCTCGACAACGCCGAGCACCTGGTCGACGCGGTGGCGCGCTTCGCCGCCGCGCTGCTCGCCGGCGCGCCGCGCATGCGGCTGCTGGTGACGAGCCAGGCGGCGCTGCGCATCGAAGGCGAGCGCGTGTTCCGGCTCGGCGCGCTCGCCGTTCCCGAGACCGGCACGCCGCTGGCCGAGGCCGCGGGCTACGGCGCGGTCGCGCTGTTCGCCGAAGCGGCGGCGGCGGCGGATCGCCGCTTCGTGCTGGTCGACGCCAACGTCGCGACCGTGATCGAGCTGTGTCGGCATCTCGACGGCCTGCCGCTGGCGATCGAGCTGGCCGCGGCGCGGCTGCCGCTGCTCGGCCTGCACGGGCTGCAAGCGCGCCTCGCCGAGCGGCTGAAGGCGATCGGCGGCGGTCACCGCAACGCGCCGACGCGGCAGCAGACGCTGCGCGCGGCGCTCGACTGGAGCCACTCGCTGCTGTCGAGTGGCGAGCAGGCGGTATTGCGCAGGCTCGGCGTGTTCGTCGGCGGCTTCACGCTGGCGTTCGCGGTCGGGGTGGCAAAGGACGACGCGGGCGACGAGGCGGCGGTGATCGAGATGCTGGCCACGCTGGTCGATCGCTCGCTGGTCGTCGCCGGCGACGACGATCCGCCGCGCTACCGGCTGCTGGAGAGCGCGCGCGAGTACGCGTTGCTGCGGCTGGACGAGGCCGGCGAGACGGCGCCCGTGCGGCGGCGCCACGCGCGGGTCATCGCCGACTGGATGGCGCGCGAAGGCGATGCGTTCTGGATCACGCACGACGACGAGTGGCTGCCGCGCACGGAGCCCGAGTTCGACAACGTTCGCGCGGCGCTCGACTGGGGCGCCGGGCACGACGCCGCGACGGCGGTCGCGCTTGCCGGGTCGGCGCTGCGGCTCTTCCTCGGCGTCAATGCCGCCGCCGAACTGCAGCGGCGCACCGCCGCGTTGGAGCCGCTGCTGCCGCACTCGATGCCGCCGCTGGTCATGGCGAAGTACAGGACGGCGCGCGCACAGGCGAACGTCGGCCGCGACTATCAGGCGATGCACGACCACGCCACGCAGGCAGTCGCCCTGTTCCGCCAGGCGGGCGACACGATCGGTTTGTACATGTCATTGGGCATGCTTCTCTGGAGCGGGCACGTTGCGGCGAACCAGTCGGTGCGATTGGTCGACGAAGCGGCGGCGCTCGAGCGAACCGGCCTGCCCGCCAAGGTGCTGGCAGTCGGGCGCTTCGGCTTGGGC
>Ga0187893_10014268_pt1 | contig 10874 bp, 17 predicted proteins | sample MA1701074metaG_FD_139574 | JGI IMG/M metagenome (GOLD analysis project Ga0187893, IMG submission 139574) | White microbial mat communities from a basaltic lava cave in the Kipuka Kanohina Cave System on the Island of Hawaii, USA - MA170107-4 metaG ...
GAAACGCAGTGAACCCGAAGCGTAGCAAGAGCGGCGAAGAGCCGGTCGCCGCGAAGCAAACAAGGAGTGCCGGAAGGCAAGCGAAGGCGAAACGCAGTGAAGCCGGAGCGTTAAAAAAGATGATCCACCCCGAAGAGCTAATTTTTGGCAAAAACGCCGTGCTTTCCTTCTTGGAGCAAGCGGAGGTCGGGCAGTCCGGTGACAAGGGACCGCTGAAAAGTTTTGCCGATGAAGGTCAGGTACTTGAGGCATTAACCAAGCTCAAGGTGGCAGGCGGAAATGAATCGATTAAGTTGCCTGATATTCGTGAGCTGAAGCGATTATCAGGGATAAAAATCAATAAAATCCTCATCCAAAACGGCCTGGCTCATGATGGTCGGATAGATCGCATCAAGGAATTGTCGAAATCACAAAAGGTACCTCTGCAATTTTGCGAGCGTCGCAAACTGGATCAAATTGTTGGTCCAGACAAAAAACATCAAGGAGTGTTGGCGCTTATTAGTGCAGCCGAGATGTGGCCCTTGGAGGCTTTCTTGGTGAAGCTTGAATTAGATCGCCACCAAGCCGAAGTTGCCGGCAAAAATATGGATGGCTATATGGTGGCAGTCGCTGACGGCATTGAAGATCCACATAATTTGGGTGCAATCATAAGGACGGCCGAAGCAGCTGGCGTAAAGGCTTTGCTTGTTCCACAAAGACGAGCTTCCGGATTGACTTCCACTGTTGCCAAAATAAGTGCCGGGGCAATTGCCAGTTTGCCAGTCGTCAGGGTATCCAATTTGGTCTTTGCCATAGAGACCTTAAAGAAGTTTGGCTTCTGGGTTGTCGGATTGGACGTTTATGCTGAAGAAATGTATTCGGAAGCGGACTTAAAACGTCCTTTAGCTGTGGTCATTGGTTCGGAAGGTCAGGGCATGTCGCGCTTGATGCGCGAGCATTGTGACTTTCTTGTAAAATTACCAATGCTTGGCAAGGTAGAATCGTTAAACGCATCCGTGGCTGCGGGCATACTTTTTTATGAAGTAGTCCGGCAAAACATGCCAAGTGGAACTGGGAAACGACGCTCCTGATTGAAAATGTAGTAAAATTTCCGTTCTCCTATTGGTGCCGGTGTAGCTCAATGGCAGAGCAACGGTTTTGTAAACCGTAGGTTGCGGGTTCGAGTCCCATCACCGGCTTATGGGCGGATGTCCGAGTGGCTAAAGGAGACGGGCTGTAAACTCGTTGGCGAAAGCCTACGCTGGTTCGAACCCAGCTCCGCCCAAATTTTTTTCAGTGGTGATGGTGGTAAAAATATTCGGTGGTGGTGGTGGATACATACAATGAGGCAAGAATCGGGACGATTAAGCCAGGTGTAAAAACCAAAACTTAACGCGAAGCGAAGCAAGGGCGGACTCGAGCCGTCCGCAGCGGAGCTAAGTAAACAGGATCGCCGGATGGCAAGCGAAGGTGAAGCGAAGCGGAGCCGGAGCGTAAAATTCCAACGTAAAAATCCAATCCCGATAAAACTAGGCCCAAGTAGCACAGAGGTAGTGCACCCCCTTGGTAAGGGGGAGGTCACGAGTTCAATTCTCGTCTTGGGCTCCATATTTCTTGTCTCATTGTTAATATTTCAGGTTCAAATAGAGCCTACATATATATCAAGGTAGTAATCTAACTAATTACGTGTTTCAAAAAACATATGACTAAGGAGAACTAATAGGATGGCCCGCCAGAAGTACGAAAGAAATAAGCCCAACGTAAACGTTGGCACTATTGGTCACGTTGACCACGGTAAAACAAGTTTGACCGCAGCCATTACCTTAGTTTTGTCAAAGCTGGGTAAAGCTAAGTTCAAGAAGTACGATGAAATCGATGCCGCTCCAGAAGAGAAGGCTCGTGGTATCACAATCAATACTGCTCACGTCGAGTATGAAACCGATGCCCGTCACTACAGTCACGTTGACTGCCCTGGACACGCCGACTACATCAAAAACATGATTACCGGTGCTGCCCAAATGGACGGCGCAATTCTGGTTATCTCCGCTTCTGACGGCCCAATGCCTCAGACACGTGAACACATTCTGCTTGCCCGTCAGGTAGGCGTTCCATACATTGTCGTATTCATGAACAAGTGCGACATGGTTGACGATCCAGAACTCTTGGATCTCGTTGAAATGGAAGCTCGTGAACTGTTAACCAAGTACGAATTCCCTGGCGACAAGATTCCATTCATCCGCGGTTCGGCTCTCAAGGCTCTCGAAGGCGATGCTGCCATGGAAGCTAAAATAAATGAGTTGATGAAGCATGTTGATGAATACATCCCAACACCAGAGCGTGAAATCGACAAACCGTTCTTGCTCGCAGTTGAAGACGTCTTCTCGATCACCGGTCGCGGTACAGTCGCTACAGGTAGAATCGAGCGCGGTCAAATCAAAGTTGGCGACGAAGTTGAAATCATCGGCTTAGCTGACACTTTGAAGACAACCGTTACAGGCGTTGAAATGTACCAAAAGACATTGGATTCCGGTATTGCCGGTGACAACGTTGGTATTTTGGTCCGTGGTATCGACAAGAGCCAAATCATGCGCGGTCAAGTTATCGCCAAGCCTGGTTCAATCAAGCCACACACCAAGTTCAAGGCTCGCGTATACGTTCTGAGCAAAGAAGAAGGTGGACGTCACACTCCATTCTTCCCAGGCTACAGACCACAGTTCTACATCCGTACAACCGATGTAACCGGCTCCATCAAATTGCCTGAAGGCGTTGAGATGGTTATGCCGGGCGACAACGTCGATATGGAAGTTGAACTCATCCAGCCGGTAGCTGTAGAAGAGCAAATGCGCTTCGCTATCCGTGAGGGTGGTCGTACAGTCGGCTCCGGCGTTGTAGCTAGCATCATCGCTTAATTCAACGACGAACAAAGTAAATGAAAAACGGGTGGCTTCGGTCACCCGTTTTTTTGTCAGCCGACGATGCCGTTGATTAACGGAATCACAGTTTTCTTGAAGCAGATTTCTCCATTGCGTGTCTTTGGCGCTTCAGTCGAAATGACAAAAGAGAGTTTGCCAATATGACAAAAGTAGATAAGCCGGCGATCACAAACGGATCTTTATTACGCAATGCAACGAAGAAATGATGGTTATTGCCCATAATCCTTATGCTGAAATAAATTTCTACCACTATTCTATATATATAGCGCTACAATATTTCGCTCGCATGTCCTGTGTCTATGACTGCGTGACCGATTCGATTATAAGAGCCGGTTAATGTGGTCACACTAGACAGCTAGCGATGACTCTTTTGTGAGTACTCTTTTCTACGGAGAGAAAGTAAATGGCGAAAGCCAAAACACAGAAAACAGATGCCGGTGCCTCACATGCTCGTGGGCCGAGAATCCGCATACGTCTTCGGTCATACGACCATAAACTACTAGATAAGTCCGCCGAGCAAATCGTGGATTGTGCACGTCGCACAGGCGCCAGCGTAACTGGTCCTGTTCCACTGCCAACCCGCAAGCGTGTGTACTGTGTTTTGCGTTCACCGCACGTGGACAAAAAGTCGAGAGAGCACTTTGAGACACGTATTCACAAGCGCTTGATCGATATCAACGATCCCACACCAACGACAGCTGATGCACTCATGCGTCTAGATTTGCCAGCCGGTGTAGACATCGAAGTGAAGCTATAAGACTCCTCAAGGAACTAATTAGAAATGTCGGCTAAAAATACAATCGGCCTCTTAGGCAAGAAAATTGGAATGACCCAGATCTTCGATAAGGAAGGACTGGTTGTTCCGGTTACTGCTATTTCCCTTGGCGAAAACATCGTCACTGAAAAGATGACGAAGGAAACCCATGGTTATGATGCTGTGCAAATTGGTGGTTTCCCTGTTAAGGACAAGCATGTAACCAAGCCTGTCAAAGGCTATTTTGCTAAAAAGCAAATCCAAGCCTTGAAGCCATTGAAGGAATTTCGTCTCAAAGATACTTCCGCCTACAATGTTGGCGAATCCTTGAAGCCGGAAGAAATCTTCAAAGAAGGAATGCTAATTGATGTGCGTGGTCGCTCTATTGGTAAGGGCTTCCAAGGCACCATTAAGCGCTACAACCATGGTCGCGGACCAATGGCCCACGGTTCCAAGTTCCACCGCTCAATGGGTTCAATAGGCGCCGGTACCACACCGGGACGTGTCTATAAAGGTGTTCACATGCCTGGAGACATGGGTAATGAAGATGTATGCGTGCGCAAACTAACAGTTGTACGCGTTGATGCCGAGAAAAAGCTGCTTTTGGTTAGGGGTGGAATCCCCGGCTCCGAAGGCGGCTTAGTTGTTATTTCCCCCTCCAAGTTGGAGTGGAATGCTGACAACAAGCCGGCTAAGAAGTAGAGCAGAAGCGAAGAAGGATAAGCCGGAAGGCAAGCGAAGGTGAAGCGAAGCAAACCGGAGCAAAAATAAGGTAATACAGAAATGACATCTGCAGTTCTATTAGATACAAAAGGTAAGCAAGTTGGTGAGGTAAACCTCGAATCAAGCGTATTTGGTGTTGAGCCAAACATGGACTTGATGCACACCGCTTTGCATCGCCAATTGGCTAATGCCCGTTCCGGCAGTGCCAATACAAAGACACGCAGTGAAGTGTCCGGTGGTGGACGTAAGCCATGGCGTCAAAAAGGAACTGGTCGCGCCCGCGCCGGTTCTATCCGTTCGCCATTGTGGGCTGGTGGCGGTGTCATATTTGGACCAAAGCCACGCGATTACAGTATGTCCTTGCCGAAGAAAATGCGTGCCTTGGCTGTTCGCTCAGCCTTGTCCGCCAAGCGCGAAGACATGATTGTTCTCAAAGACTTTTCCATTAAAGAGCCAAAGACCAAAGAAGTCGTTGCCATCTTTGATGATTTGAAGATTGCCGGACACAAGATTTTGATTGTTCTTGATTTTGCTTGTGATGGTTGCATTGCTATTAAGCGTGCCGCCAAAAATATCAAAGGCGTTAAGGTCGTCTCCTCCGACAACCTTTCTGTTAAGGACATAGTTGAAGCTGCAAAAATTGTCACCACCGAGCGTACAGTCAAGGCAATTGGCGAGCGCTTGAAGAGCAATTCTGCGGAAGCTGAAGGCAAAGCTGCTAAGCCGCCTGCCGCCAAACCAGCGAAGAGAGAGGTCAAAGAGTAATGGAAAGACGTGCTGCGCAGATAATTAAGCGCCCAATTATCAACGAAAAAACAACCATGCTTTCCGGCATGAACAAGTACGTTTTTGAAGTATCGAAAGATGCTAACAAAATCGAAATTGCTCGCGCCATCGAAGAGCTCATCAAAGAGCTTTATCCCAAAAACAAGTCACATGTAGTATCGGTAAATACCGCTCCTATCCGTGACAGATTGCGTCGTTCGCGTCGCACAACCCCAACACCGCGTGATGGCAAAAAGGCAATTGTCACCATCGAAGGTGATGCACTTGAGTTGTTTAGTGCATAACAAACTACTGCAGAGCAATAAATGCGATGCACAATTAATTCCAGTTATCGCATAAGCGGAAAAGGAAATAGGAATAGGAAATGCCTCCTCGTAAAGTAAATCCAACATCAGCCGGCAGACGGAATATGTCTCTCAATGACTTTTCCGATCTGACAGCTTCACGTCCTGAAAAATCATTGATCACCCCTTTAAAAAAGGCTTCCGGTCACAATAACCAAGGACGTCTGACTGTTCGCCACAAGGGCGGTGGTCACAAAAAGAATTACCGTATCATCGACTTCAAGCGTGACAAAGAGCATATTGAAGCGACCGTCAAAACAATTGAATACGATCCAAACCGCAATACGCGCATTTGCTTGCTTTATTACAAAGATGGCGAAAAGCGTTATATCTTGGCTCCCATTGGCGTCAAGGTTGGCGACAAGCTAATGAGCGGTCCAGCTGCTGAAATTAGAGACGGCAATGCACTGCCTCTGCGCTTAATTCCTCTCGGTACGATGATTCACAACGTCGAGATGACCAAGGGCAAGGGTGGACAAATGGGCAGATCAGCCGGAGCCCAGATACAAGTTTTGGCCAAAGAAGGCAAGATGGCTACCCTGCGCTTACCGTCAGGTGAAATGCGCATGGTCCATGTTGATTGTATGGCTACAATCGGTCAGCTCGGCAATACGGATGCTAAAAACGTCCGCATTGGTAAAGCCGGCCGTAAGCGTTGGATGGGTATTAAGCCTGCCAACCGTGGTGTTGTGATGAACGCAGTTGATCACCCACACGGTGGTGGTGAAGGTAAGTCGCCAATCGGCGGTAAGCCGCAAACACCTTGGGGCAAACCAGCTATGGGTTACAAGACCCGCCGCGGTAAGCACAAGACATCTAGCAAGTACATCGTCCAGCGTCGTAAGAAATAAAGGAGCTGCATAGTGGCACGTTCATTAAAGAAGGGTCCTTATGTACACCCTTCGTTGCAAAAGAAAATCGATGAAATGAACCGCAAAGGCGAAAAGAAAGTCGTCAAAGTGTGGGCACGCGCATCCATGATTATTCCTGAGATGATTGGTCACACCATTGCTGTTTACAACGGTAAGAAGCATGTGCCGGTTTATGTAACCGAGCAAATGATTGGACATAGACTTGGAGAGTTTGCACCGACACGCCAGTTCAAAGGCCATTCGGGCGCAGCTGACAAAACAGTTAAGAGGGCTGGCTAATCATGTTGAGTAAAGCACAAGCTAAGTGGGTAAGGATGTCACCAAGAAAGGTGCGTCGTGTGGTCAATGAGATCCGCGGCAAGTCTGTTGGTGAAGCTGACACCATCTTGAGATTTATGCCGTACACGGCTGCTCGTGAAGTACATAAGGTATTGCGTTCGGCAATGTTTAACCTTATCAATTCGCCGAAGCGTCCGGTATCGGAAGCTGAAGTAATGGATATGAAGGTTGTCGAAGCACACGCTGATGGGGGACCAACCCTGAAGCGCAGCCAACCACACGCTAAAGGAAGAGCATTCCCCATTTTGAAGCGTACAAGTCACATCACCGTCACCCTGTCTGACGTGTAGGGTAACCAGGAGAAGCGAAGCAAGGGTTGCGACCGAGCAATCCACAGCAAAGCGAAAGAGGAATGCCGGAAGGCAAGCGAAGGCAAAACGTAGTGAAGCCGGAGCGATACAAAGGAGTTAGTTCGTGGGTCAGAAAGTAAATCCGAATGGTTTTCGGCTTGGCGTCCACAAAGGATGGCAATCCAACTGGTTATTCTCTTCAAAAGAGATGGCCAAAGGTTTTGTCGGACTCTTGGTGGAAGAAGATCACCGCATCCGTACCTTCGTCAAAAAAGAATTGTCCAATGCTGGTGTTTCCAAAGTTGAAATAAGCCGCAAGGCAGATCATATTCAACTGGATATCTACACAGCACGCCCAGGTGTTGTGGTTGGTAAGGGTGGACAAGGTCTGGATACCCTCAATCAAAAGATCAAGGGTATGCTGCGCCGCTCCGGACTTGAGGTGAAGATAAACGTCCTGGAAGTAAATCGTGTTGATTTGGAATCACAGCTTGTTGCTGAATCCATTGCCCAGCAATTGGAAAAGCGCGTTGCTTTCAGACGTGCTATGAAGCAAGCAATGCAACGCTGTATGCGTGCTGGTGCTAATGGTGTCAAAGTCATGGTTGCCGGTCGCTTGGGCGGAGCTGAAATTGCTCGTACAGAATGGTCCAAAGATGGACGCATTCCTTTGCAGACATTGAGAGCCGATATTGACTATGGTTTTGCTGAAGCCAATACAACGATGGGCAAAATTGGTTGCAAGGTATGGGTCTTCAGAGGTGAATTGGACAGAGGTCAAATGTCACCACCTAATATCAAAGCTCAAACCGAAAGACCACAAGATGCACAAAACCGTTCAGATCGTGAGCGCGGTGGCGGCGACAGAGGTAAGGGTCGAAGAGGAAAGAGAGCTGGTCAAATGACCACATCGACCGTAACCGAAGAAGAGTAATCTCAAAGAGAAGTACAAAGAGTAAAAGGATAAAACGGGTACAGACATATGCTGATGCCGAAGAGAACAAAATATCGCAAACAACAACGTGGTCGCATGACAGGCTGCGAAACGCGCGGTGTTGAAGTGCAATTTGGTGAATATGGTCTGCAGGCTCTTGAGCCGGCTTGGATCAATTCCCGCCAGATTGAAGCTGCCAGAAAAGCAATGACCCGTTCGGTTCGCCGTGGTGGTCAGCTCTGGATCCGCGTGTTCCCAGATAAACCATGCACCAAGAAGCCTGCTGAAACCCGTATGGGATCCGGAAAAGGTAATCCTGAATTCTGGGTCGCTGTGGTTAAGCCAGGTCGAGTAATGTTTGAAATGTCGGGCATTGATGCCAAAGTAGCTCACGAAGCTTTGCGTTTGGCAGCTCAAAAATTGCCCATCAAGTGTCGCATTGTTGACAGACATGCAGGAGGCGCGCGATGAGAGTTAAGGATATTAGAGAATTGAATGCAGATGAGGTTTCTGCACGCATCGACGAAGCCCGCAAGGAAATTGTTGAATTGCGTTTCCAGCATGCACTGCGCAAACTGGAAAACACAGCCAAGATCTCACAAGTGCGTAAGCGCTTGGCCAGGCTGATGACCATCGGTCATGAAAAGCAATTGGCTAGCAAGTAGAGGAAATAGAGATGCCACGCAAAGAATTGGTTGGAGAAGTTATCTCGAATAAGATGGATTGCACAGTGACTGTCGCTGTGGAGAACCATTCTTCTCACCCAAAATATGAAAAGGTTATCGTTACAACAAACAAGTTCAAGGCACACGATGAGAACAATTCTTGCCAGATTGGCGATGTAGTTCGCATCCGTGAGTGCAGACCGCTATCGAAGACCAAGCGTTGGCTGGTTATCGAGACAGTCGGTCATGCAGAATCAGCCGTTGAGACGCAGGAGGAGAAATGATCCAAGCACAAACACGTTTGACCTGTGCCGATAATACGGGCGCACGTGAGCTCATGTGCATTCGTGTCATGGGTGGCTCCAACAAGCGTTATGCCACTGTTGGTGATGTAATCATTGGCGTCGTCAAAGATGCGCTACCAAACATGCCAGTCAAAAAGTCTGAAGTTGTTCGTTGCGTCGTTGTCCGTGTACGTAATAACGTAAGACGTGCCGATGGTACAACCATTCGTTTTGATGACAATGCAGCCGTGATTATCCAAAAGGACAATAACCCCAAGGGTACTCGCGTGTTCGGACCTATTGCTCGTGAGCTTCGCGACAAGAATTTCACCAAGATTCTCTCTCTGGCTCCGGAGGTGATGTAGCATGAACCCCACTAAAACCGCCCACAAACGCAATATTCGTTACGCCAATGCACCAATTTCCAAACAAGTGAAATTGGGCGGCAAGACAGTTGTGTCCAATGCTTTGGTCAAGCAAGGTGCATCCAACCTTACCCCCAAAGTACATGTCAAAAAAGGCGACATGGTGATGCTTATGACCGGTTCTGAAAAGATTGGTCGTGGCAAAACAGGCAAAGTAGCCAATGTATTTCCTAAGACAGGCAAAATAGTTGTCGAAGGAATAAATATGGTTACCCGCGCCAACAAACAAAGAAGTGTTACTGGTCAAAGCGGACTTATCAAAAAAGAAGCTCCTATCTTTGCCAGTCGCGTGATGCTTTTCTGCACAGCCTGCAAAAAGCCTACACGCATCAAGCACAAGGTTACCGATAACGGCAAAAAGACCCGTATCTGTAAGCACTGCAGCGAGGCTTTCGACGCATGAAACTCAAAGAACAGTATTTAAAAGAAGTAGTTCCGCATCTGAAGAAGCAGTTCAATTATGACAACGATCTTCAAGTGCCGAAACTAGAAAAGGTCGTCATCAATATGGGTATCGGTGAAGCCACCGGAACTCAGAAAGCAATTGATGCCGGTATCAAAGATTTGACCGCCATTGTCGGTCAAAAGCCGGTTGTTAACCGCGCTCGCAAGTCTATTGCTACCTTTAAGGTGCGCAAAGGCATGCCGGTTGGCATCTCGGTAACCCTGCGTGGTGCTCGCATGTACGACTTCTTGTCGAAGTTGATCAACATTGCATTGCCCCGTATCCGCGATTTTCGCGGTGTATCGGGCAAGGCATTTGACGGACGTGGCAATTATTCGTTGGGTGTCAAAGAGCAGTTGATTTTCCCGGAAATCAACTACGAGCACGTTGACCAAGTCCGTGGCATGGATATCGCCATTGTCACCACTGCTAACACGGACCAGGAAGGACAAGCTCTGCTTGCTGCCCTGGGAATGCCATTCCGTAAACAAGGACAGCAATAGGTTTATTCACGCGCACTATAAAAGGTGAGAAAGAGGAACTCAAAAAGTGGCCAAGACATCGTTAGTCGATAAAGAAATGAAGCGCAGGGTACTCGCTGCCAAAGGCAAGTATCCGGCTGTTCGGTTGCATAATCGCTGCCGAATTTGTGGTCGCCCGCGTGGCTATTATCGTGACTTCGGGCTCTGCCGTTTGTGCCTTCGTAAGATGGCTCATGATGGCTTGATTCCTGGTCTCACCAAATCAAGCTGGTAGGAGGGGAATAAAAACACATGCCAGTTACAGATCCTATTTCCGATATGTTGACCTGCATAAGGAATGCCGTGCGCGTATCCGCGCCGACAGTAGAGATGCCTGCTTCCAAGCAGAAAGTGGCAATTGCCGAACTTCTGCGTAATGAAGGCTTCATCTCTTCCTTTGAAACGAAAGCATTAGGAACACCAGCTCAAAAAATGCGTGTCGTACTTAAGTACGGTCCGAAGGGTGAAAAGGTCATCCAGGGAATTAAGCGCATCAGCCGTCCAGGCTTGAAGGTGTACCGTGTTTCCAAAAAATTGCCGCGTGTTTATGGCGGACTTGGAGTAGCTATCGTCAGTACCA
>Ga0187893_10014269_pt1 | contig 10874 bp, 8 predicted proteins | sample MA1701074metaG_FD_139574 | JGI IMG/M metagenome (GOLD analysis project Ga0187893, IMG submission 139574) | White microbial mat communities from a basaltic lava cave in the Kipuka Kanohina Cave System on the Island of Hawaii, USA - MA170107-4 metaG ...
ACCCGGCAGATGCCGGTGCTCGCGAAATTCGGCGCGCATCCGGGGGTGGCAGAGGACGCTTCAGAGATGTACGCAGATGCGGCGGCGCGCACGCTCGCCGAGTTCTCGCCGCCGGTCGCGCGGCTGCTCGCGCACCTGGATAATAACGTCGCTGACGCCATCAGCCTGATTGCCGGAATGCTCGAGCGGCGCGACCAGTGGTTGCGCAAGACCGGCGAAGCGCCGTCGCGCAAGGAGCTCGAAGCCACGCTCGCCGCGGAACGCGAGCGCCTCATCCGTAACGCGCAGGCGCTACTGCCGAGTGCTTCGCCCGAACTCGCGAAGGAACTTCTGACCAGGGAAGGGACGTGGCGCAAGAAAAACAAGCAGGCGCAGGCGCTTTCCGACAATGAACCGCTGCGGTTGGCACTTGTCGCGTTGCTCACGGTGCCGCCCGCGTCGTATTCGGCGACGCAGTGGGAGGCGCTGGAAGCGATCCTCGCGCTGCTCAAGCCGGCGATGGCGCAACTGCTCACTCTCTTCGGCGAGCGCGGTGAAGTGGATTTCACCCAGATCACGCACGGGGCGCTCGTTGCGCTCGGCACGCCGGACGAGCCGACCGACTTGCTGTTGTCGATGGACGTGCGCGTGCGCCATCTTCTTGTCGACGAATTCCAGGACACCTCGAACTCGCAGTGGGAACTGCTGGAGCGCCTCACCGCCGGCTGGGAGGCGGGCGACGGGCGCACGGTGTTCGTGGTCGGAGATCCAATGCAGTCGATCTACCGGTTTCGGGATGCGCAGGTCGGACTGTTTCTGCACGCCCGGCGCGCGGGGCTGCCGGGCGTCAGGTTGGAGCGATTGACGCTCTCCACGAATTTCCGCTCGCAGGCGAAGATCGTGGAGTGGGTGAACGAGGTGTTTCCCCGCGTGCTACCGGCGGAGGAGGAGGAGTCTTCCGGCGCGGTGCCGTACTCGCCTTCGGTGGCCTTCCACGACGCCGATCCCGAAGGCGAACCGCAACTGGAGACTTTCGCTGACCGGGACGGCGAAGCGCAGCGCGTCGTTGAACTGGTGAAAGCGGCGACAGGCAAGACTGCGATCCTGGTGCGCAACCGCAGTCATCTCGATGCCATCGTCCCGGCGCTCAAGGATGCCGGCATCCGCTACCGCGCGGTCGAAATCGAGCAGCTGGGCGAAAAACAAGTGGTGCAGGACCTCTACGCGCTCACGCGCGCGCTGACCCATCTTGCCGATCGTGTCGCCTGGCTCGCGATCCTGCGCGCGCCTTGGTGCGGGCTCACGCTGAAAGAGCTTCTGGATCTTTGTTCCGGAACGCCCTCTCCCCCTGCGGGAGAGGGGGGCAGGAATGACCAGACGATCTGGGAACTGATGCAGGAGCCGCGATCAGCGTTAAGTGGTCTTCAGCAAGGCTTCGAAACTCCCTCTCCCCTGGCGGGAGAGGGCCGGGGAGAGGGGGTGATGTCCCGCCTCTCTCATATGCGCGCGGTGCTCGCGCCCGCTCTCAATAACCGGTTGCGCGGCACATTGCGCGATCGCGTTGAAGGCGTCTGGCTCGCCTTGGGCGGACCGGCTTGCGTCGAGGACGCGACCGATCTGGAAGACGCGGAAATTTTCCTCGATGAACTTGAGCGCCTGGAAGAGGCGGGCGAACTGACCGATTTCTCCGCGCTGGGCGAAAGCCTCGAGAAGCTTTATGCGCTGCCCGACGTGAATGCCGGCGAGGACGCGGTCGAGATCATGACCGTCCACAAGGCGAAAGGTCTGGAGTTCGACACCGTGATCGTGCCCGGTCTGGATCGTCCGCCGGGGTCGGGGAGAAAGCCGCTATTTGCCTGGCGATCCCTGCCTTCGCCTTTGCTCCCTCTCCCCTCGCGGGAGAGGGTTGGGGAGAGGGGGGCAGCTCTTCTCCTTGCACCGATCGACGAAACCGGCGGGGACAGGGAACCGCTTTACCAATATGTGAGGAACCTGGACAAGGAAGCCGATGACATCGAAGCGGGTCGCTTGCTGTACGTCGCGGCGACGCGCGCGAAGTCGCGGCTGCATTTGCTGGCGTGCCTGAAGGTGGATGACGATGGGGTATTGAAAATGCCCGCGAAACGGAGCTTGTTCGGCCTCGCGTGGAACGCGTTTCCAAACATACCTATCCCCGCTCCCGTGAGAGCGGAGAGTCTCAGTCAGGCCCCCTCTCCCTTGACGGGAGAGGGTCGGGGAGAGGGTGAGGGCCGGGGCGCGGGCGCGGGGGAGCTTCGCCGCCTTCCCGCGAACTTTGAGATGCCGGTAGCACCGGTTGCAACCGAGTGGATGTCGCCTGAAGAAGGAAGCGAAGAAGAGCAGATCGAGTTTTCCTGGGTGGGCGAAACGGCGCGGCACATGGGCACTGTCGTCCACGCGTGGCTCCATCGCATTGCCGACGATGAACTGAAGGGCTGGGACGCGGCCCGCGTTGCACGCATCCGCACCGTCATACGCGGCCAGCTCTCTGCGCGCGGCGTAAGTGGTGCCGAACTCGAAGCCGCAACGGAGCGGGTACTGGAATCTTTGCGAACCGCGATCGCCGATGAGAAAGGCCGCTGGGTGCTCGGACCGCATCCCGAGGCGAACAGCGAGTACCGTATTCGCACGCGCGAGCGCAGTTACGTGATCGATCGCCTGATTCGCGATGCGAACGGAAACCGGTGGGTAGTGGATTACAAGACCAGCCGCCACGAGGGCGCAGATATCGAAGGATTCCTGGACCGGGAACAGAAACGCTATGCCGCACAGCTCGATGCTTACGCGTTAACGCTCGGCGGCGCGAGCCGCGGACTATACTTTCCATTGCACGCGGGCTGGAGGTCGTGGTGATCCCGTTCGGGGTAGCCGAGTGAGGCTGGCCGGCCTGCAAGACTGGCCGCGAAGGATCGTGACGCGCTACCTCAAGACCTTTCTCACCAGCGCAACGCATTCATCGTAGCTGCGGCGGTAGTCGAGGGTTTCGAGCGCCGCGAATGTCTCGCGCAGCAATGACTCGTGCGTTTTCATCCTGGTCAGAATGACGGCCCTGCGGTCGCTGAGGACGGGCTTGATTGCCGCCAGCGCCCCACGTTCCATTTCCACCACCATCGCGAGATCGAAGATATCCCGCGCTGTAAATTCAGCGCCGCGATGCCAAACCTTCTTTGCGACGATTTCCGTCGAGGTCTCCACTTGAACCTGCCGGCCGAACAGTGTTTCGGTAATTGTAGGAATCGCGGTTAGGGGCGCGGAGGCCACGAAATCTATCTCGCCCTCCGGAAAGTAAAGCTTGATCGAGTTCGCCTGTTCTATGTAGTTGGCGGTCAGTAACTCGGCATTCGTACTTAGTCTAGGCGTCAGGAAGCCAAGAATTTGCGGATCGGGGAAAAAAATGTCGATGTCCTTGCTGAAGCGGTGACGATGGCGGCGCATCAGGACAGTGCCTCCGCCGAAGCTCCAGTCTGAACGCGGTGCCCCGGATTCAGCGGCCGCATCGATCAGCTCGAGAGCGCGCCGGAACAGCGTCTCCCAGATCTTAAGACGATCTTCAGTCAATCTTCTATCCTTCTAGTCGATCGAACCTCACGGCTGATTTTTGCAAGGTTCCTTTCCACCCGGCCGGGTTTTGTCCACTGACCCGCCTCGCTGATCAAGCCTTTCAGCAGGGCAGGTGTTGCTTCATCCAGCAGGGTCCTGAAGTGTGGTCTCTTGCCCGGTGGCACCTTTCCCGTGAGCAACGCGTGGATAAGTTCGTCCTCCGTGAGCGAGCTTCTGTAGCTCACGCTGGCGGTAGTGCTGGCCATGCGAATGAAATCCTGACGTACCGCTGCTTGCTGAACGGCCAGCGCCAAGCCAAGTCGCCCGAGAATTGCCTGGACCTTCTTTACGCCCAGGTCCGGAAATAAGCCGTTCTCGAGTTGGTTCAGGGTAGTTCTCGTCAATCCTGCTTCGGCGGCCAGACGCGCCTGCGTCATGCCACGCGCGATCCGCGCGCGGCGAATCTCATAGCCAAGTTCCTGCAAGCGCATCAGCTCATTCCATAATGTTAAATATGTTTAACATTATAGTGAACTTGGTAAGCGTTTCAAGTGGAGAAGAAGTTTGTGTAGCGCAGTATTGACATAAATAGTACTATAGTGCTAGTGCTCTGAGGCGTGTACCGAAGCCAATCAGGAGACAAGCATGAGAACCATCGAAGTGGATTTTGATGTTTACAAGGCGCTGACCTTACGTCGTGCGACAGAGGCCGTAAGCGAAAACGACGTCCTTCGAGAGTTGCTGGGCCTGTCTGCCAAACGCCAGGCTGAGACGATGACTGCCGGCCCCGCACCAAGTGACTGGGTTGCTAAAGGTATTCGATTCCCGTCCGGCACAGAATTCCGGGCGAACTACAAGGGGAAAACCTATTTGGGCCGAGTCGATGGCGGAGCCCTCGTGCTAAACGGCAAGCGCTTCGATTCGCCCTCGGCCGCGGCCGTTTCGATAACACGCAATCCTGTGAACGGCTGGCATTTCTGGCAGTGCCGTTTGCCGGGTCAAGCGTCCTGGCAGATGATCAAGATGCTACGCAAGCAGAAGGGAGGAGGTATGCGCTGGGCGATCTCGACGCCCGAGTACCACCACTGGCATCACGCCTCCGACGAGGAAGACACCGCCAACCAAACGCTGGGAAAGCGCCTGTGGGCCACGGCGAATCAGTCCCGGGCGAATTCCGGCTGAAGGCGGGGCAGTAGTCCATGTCCGTCCCGAGGTTCATATTAGCGAATGTTAAAATCGGGACTCACCGTATTTTTCCCGACCCTGTTTTTATTAATTTTCGCGCCGGCATTATCCATTAGCGCTGCGCGGTCGAGGATCCCATGCGTCCCTTTCCCGCCAAGGACAAACTCAACATCTGCTTCGCGCACGTCGCCTATCGCATGGGCGAGCGCTTTGCGCTGCGCAATACCGGGCTCAAGTGGTTCGAGGTGCGCAGCCTGGATGAGGTGAAGGCGCGCATCGCGGAGGTGGATGTGCTGCTGTGCTCCGGCCTGTGGCGCAATGAGTTGATTCCGCTGGCGCCGCGGCTGTGTTTCATCCAGTCGATCAGCGCCGGCACCGACCAGTATTCGCGCGAGGCCCTGGGTAAGGCCGGCATTCGCGTCGCCAGCGCGCAGGGCGCCAACGGGCGCGCGGTGGCCGAGCACGCGATCGCGCTGATCCTTGCGCTGGCGCGCAAGCTGCCGGAGGCGCGCGACAACCAGATGGCGAAGAAGTGGCGCGGCATGATCGGCGAGATAACGCAGCGCGAGGATGAACTGGAAGGGAAGACTTTGGTGATCGTGGGGTTGGGACGGATCGGTTCCCGCCTGGCGCAGCTTGCCAAGGCCTTCGGCATGAAAGTCATCGGCATCCGTCACGACGTGTCCAGGGGCGCTGGGGCGGCGGATCGGGTGGTGGGGGAAGAGGGGTTCCTTGGGGTTTTGCCGGAAGCCGACTTCGTTGCGCTGACCTGCCCGCTCACGCCTGTAACCGAGAACCTGATCGACGCGAAGGCACTCGCGGCGATGAAGCCCTCGGCCTACCTCGTCAATGTCGCGCGCGGCAAGGTGGTGAACGAGCCTGCGCTGGTCGCGGCGCTCGGGCGGGGCGGTCTTGCCGGCGCGGCACTCGATTGCGTGTGGCAGGAGCCGCTACCGGCCGAGTCCGCGCTGTGGAGCGTACCCAATGTAATGATCACGCCGCATACTGCGGGTGAGACGCGCCGGTACGAGGACAATGTGATTGACCTGTTGCTGGAGAACCTAAAGCGGTTGTGGCGGGGGGAAGCTGTGTTGAAGAACCAGTTCGTCTGAAGCTCAATGTCCCTGAAGCGCCCCAAAGGCCCTGCCGGCACCCTGGTGGTCCTCGAGCACAGCTCAAAGATCCTCAAGGGGAATCCGCTTCGCGATCCGCACGTGCGCAAGGTTGGGGTGTGGCTGCCGCCGCAGTACGACGAGGGCACCAAGCGCCGCTTCCCGGTGCTCTACGACCTGGTCGGCTTCACCGGCTCGGGACTCGCGCACACTGCCTGGAAGCCGTTCGGCGACAACGTCCCGGAACGCGCTGCGCGGCTCATCCGCGAGCAGAAGATGGGGCCGGCGATCATCGTCTTCCCGGACTGCTTCACCGCGCTCGGCGGCAACCAGTATGTGAATTCGTTTGCGATTGGCAACTACGCCGACTACCTCACGCGCGAAATCATTCCCTTCGTCGACTGCGAGTTCCGCACCCTGGCGTCGCGGGAGCACCGCGGCTGCTTCGGCAAATCCTCCGGCGGCTACGGCTCGATCATCCACGGCATGCAGTACGCGAAGTACTGGGGCGCCATCGCCGACCATTCGGGGGATGCCTACTTCGATTTCGTCTACTGGCACGACTGGCCGAACACCCTGAACGAGCTCGCCAGGTACCGCGTGCCCAAGCGCAAGGCCGGTGTCTACGACGCGCTGCGCGAGGCGCGGCGCAAAGGATTGGCCAAGGGTTTGGACGACGGGCGCATCAAGCGGTTTTTGGCTCACGTGTGGAAGAAGGAGAAGCTCTCGGGGAAAGAAGGCCACGCCATCATGAATTTGTGCATGGCCGCCACCTACGACCCTGACCCGCGCGCGCCGCTCGGCTTTCGCATCCCGTTCAACGCCGAATCGGGGGAAATGATCGAAGAGCGCTGGCGCAACTGGCGCCGCCACGACCCGATCAATCTTGTCGCCAAATACCGGGCCAACCTCAAGTCACTTCGCGGCATCTACATCGACTGTGGCTGGCGCGACCAGTATCACATCCACTACGGCTCGCGTCTCCTGTCGCAGCGCCTCGCCGAGGCCGGCATCCGACACCGCTACGAGGAATTCGACGACGACCATTCCGACATCGACTACCGGATGGATGTCAGCCTGCCGTTTCTGTACCGGGCGCTGATGCGCTGATGTATGTCAGAAGGTCGGACTCTATTTTTCCTTTTCTCGCCGGATGGCGAGGTTTCTAAGGTGTTGGCGACTGGTTCGCGCCGAAAAATACTCAATTTAAGCAATGAATTGCATGAATACAGTTATTTCTATACCATGGCCGTGTTGATTATCTTGGCCGTGGTAGATAACATGGCCTAGTTAATTAACTTGGTCATACGATCAATTACCCAATGAATGCTCCACCACCTCGTAACGAAGAGGTAGCTCTTGCGAACCTGTTTCAGGAAAAAGGGTGGAAAGTCGAACGCAAGCCACCGCGTCGGGGTATCTCGCGCCCTGACCTCCTTGTGCGAAAGAGAGGGCACGCCTATGTAGTCGAGGTAAAGGCGGCATCCGAAGGCCGGGCGGACCGGGTTATTCCTCTCCTTTCCCAAGCGATACTGCAGGCGCAAGCCTACGCGCGTGACATCAAAGGCGTTCGACCTTTGGCTGTTGTCATGGCCGGAGACGCCTCCGAATCGCTCTTTGAGCGAGTTCGACGATTCTCGGAAAACTACGCCCCCGGACTCTCCGTTGGTGTGGTCTTCAGGAATGGCGCGCGGTATTTTCTCGGAGACGGCCTCGATGAGTTGAACGCGGCGTCACTCCTCCCCGGCAAGAAGCAGTCATACGCGCAAGTCTCTAATCTTTTCTCCGACCTTAACCAATGGTTGCTGAAAGTGCTGCTGGCGCCGGAGATTCCGGAGCGCTTGCTGGCGGCACCGAGAGGAAAGATTCGCAATACCTCAGAGCTCGCTGCCGCCGCCAAAGTTTCAGTGATGAGTGCCTCTCGCTTCGTTCAACTGCTACGGCAAGAGTCCTTCCTCGACGAATCGTCCTCGCATTTCAATCTTGTGCGACGAGCGGAGCTATTCCGTCGCTGGCATGCTGCGTCGCTTCGTCCGCCGCGGGAGATACCGATGCGATTCCTCATTCCAGGGGCCCTGCCGAAACGACTTAAGAACCTGGTGTCGAGCCACAAGGCCTGCCTCGGTCTCTTCGCTGCCGCCGAGGCGCTGCAGCTTGGGCACGTACATGGGGTTCTACCATACGTCTATGTGAGCAGACTTTCAGGCGTCATAAGAGAGGCTTGGCAGGAACTGGTACCTCTGTCTCCTGGTGATAGTGCCCACCTCATCTTGAGACAAGCGGCCGCCCCGCAATCCGTATTTCGTGGAGCGGTACTTGCGGATGGCGTGAAGGTCTCGGATATCCTTCAGATTTGGCTTGACGTTTCCGAGCATCCCACTCGCGGCGAAGAGCAGGCGAACCTGATCCAGCAGAAGGTGCTTCGACAGGTCATCGAAGGGGGAGGTTGATTGGACGACTTAGCCCCTTTTGCTCGACTTATTGCGGCAATCGACCAATGGCGCGCCCACCTTGTGTTGGTCGGTGGATGGGCCCACCGCTTGTACAGGTTGCATGAACTCGCGAACGTGCCCGGATATCAACCGTTGACGACGAAAGACACCGACTTCGCGTTCTCGGCCGGGGCGCCTCTTCAGGGTGATATCAAGGCTGCGCTCGAGACGGCAGGTTTCAGCGAGAAACTTTCCGGAGAAAGCCAGCCTCCCGTAACTCACTACGAGCTATCGGAGGACGACGCGGGTTTTTATGCGGAATTTCTTACGCCGCTGGCAGGAAGCGGAAGAAAGCGCGACGGGAAGCTGGATGCGACGGTTGCGGTAGCGGGTGTGACGGCCCAAAAGCTAAGGCACCTGGAAATCCTTTTGATCGGCCCATGGGTGGTCAAGATTGGTCCAGACAAGGGCTTCCCGCTGCCGGGCAAGGTAGATCTGCAGATCGCGAATCCGGCCAGCTTCATCGTTCAGAAACTGCTTATTCAACATGATCGCAAGCCTGCGAAACGTGCCCAGGATGTCCTCTATATCCATGACACGTTGGAGTTGTTCGCAGGTGTCCTTCCGGAGCTAAAGGCGAGCTGGGAACAGAGAATTCGACCGACCCTGAGCGAGCGCGCTACGCGCCATGTAATCGAACTATCCGCCACGAGCTTTTCGAGTGTCACCGATACGATCCGCGACGCCGCGCAAATGGCACAGGACCGCAATCTTTCGCCCGAACGGCTGGGAGGTCTTTGCCAAGCCGCGCTGCGCGAAATTATCAACTAACACCAAACATGAATCCATGCATGGCCGCCACCTACGACGCCGATCCGCCCGCGCCGCTCGGCTTTCGCATCCCGTTCAACGCCGAATCGGGGGAGATGATCGAAGAACGCTGGCGCAACTGGCGCCGCCACGACCCGATCAACCTGGTTGCGAAGTACCGGGCCAACCTGAAGTCACTGCGCGGCATCTACATCGACTGCGGCTGGCGCGATCAGTACCACATTCACTACGGCTCGCGCCTGCTGTCGCAGCGCCTCGCCGAAGCCAACATCCGGCACCGCTACGAGGAATTCGACGACGACCACTCGGATATCGACTACCGGATGGATGCCAGCTTGCCGTTTCTCTACAGAGCGTTGCGCTGACGGGCCCCACTCGCCTGGGAACCTCGTCTACGATAGCGGCGCGCACCAAGAGATGGTCGCGCTCAGGACCGCAGGATAGATAGGCACCGTAGGAGGGGGCATGCGCTGGGTAGCACCGACCGAGAAAGACACCGCCAATCAAACGCTGGAGAAGCGCCTGTGGGCTGCGGCGGACCAGTTCCGGGCGAATTCCGGACTGAAGGCGGGGCAGTATTCGACGCCTGTCCTTGGTCTCATCTTCCTGCGCTTTGCCGAAGCGCGCTTCGCTCAACGGCGGGCGCAGCTCGAGAAGGCTGGCACATCCGCGCGCCGGGGTACGTCGCGCATCGACGATCCGAGGGCTTACATGGCCGAGGGCGTGTTGTACCTCACGCCGAGCGCTCGCTTCGACTATTTGTTGCAACGGCCCGAAGGCAGCAACGTCGGCCGCGACGTCAACGAGGCGATGGCAAACATTGAGAAGCACAACCCGCAGCTTGGGGGCGTGCTGCCGCGCGACTTCCAGATTTTCAACGGCACCCTACTTAAGGAGTTGCTCAAAAAAGTTTCCGAGATTCCCGTCAGCCTCGACTATGACGCCTTCGGGCGCATCTACGAATACTTCCTCGGTCAGTTCGCCCGCACCGAGGGGCAGAAGGGCGGCGAGTTCTACACCCCGGCCCCCATCGTGCGCCTCATGGTCGAGATCCTCGAACCCTTCCACGGCCGCATCCTCGACCCGGCCTGCGGCTCGGGCGGCATGTTCGTCCAGTCCGCGCGCTTCGTCGCCGAGCACAAGAAGAACCCCTCGTCCGAGCTCTCGATCTTCGGCGTGGAGAAGACCGACGATACCGGGCGCCTGTGCCGCATGAACCTCGCCGTACACGGGCTGGAGGGCGACATCCGCCACGGCGGCGAGGTCAACAGCTACTACGACGACCCGCACAAGGCGGTGGGCGCCTTCGACTTCGCGCTCGCCAATCCACCGTTCAACGTCAATGCCGTGGACAAGGACCGGCTGAAAGACGCCGTCGGCCCGGGCCGCCGCTTCCCCTTCGGCCTGCCGCGCACCGACAACGCCAACTACCTCTGGATCCAGCTCTTCTATTCCTCGCTGAATGACAAGGGCCGGGCTGCCTTCGTTATGGCCAACTCTGCGAGCGACGCTCGCTCATCCGAAATGAAGCTGCGCAAGCAACTCATCCAGTCCCGTGCCGTGGACGCCGTCGTCGCCGTCGGCCCGAACATGTTTTACACCGTCACGCTGCCGTGCACCCTGTGGTTCCTCGACCGCGGCAAGAAGAAGACTCCGCGCGCCGACCAGGTGCTGTTCGTGGATGCTCGGCACATCTATCGCCAGATCGACCGCGCGCACCGCGACTGGACCGAGGCGCAAGTCAGTTGCCTTGCGAATGTCGTTCGTCTCTACCGTG